>OLQG01000545.1_pt1 | contig 30196 bp, 24 predicted proteins | sample 1672221 | NCBI WGS metagenome assembly OLQG01 (sample SAMEA3136660, study PRJEB25190) | human gut metagenome | biome: human gut; feature: human-associated habitat; material: faeces | place: Austria | collected 2013
GTGTGGATACGGTCATCGGTACAAAGGGTGTCTATCTTTCCGGCGGCGAGCAGCAGCGAATTGCCATTGCCCGTGTAATGCTGAAAAATGCACCGATCATCATTCTGGATGAAGCAACTTCGTCTGTGGATACCCGTCTGGAGAAAATGCTGCAGGATGCCATGCATAAAGTCATGGACGGCAGAACATCCTTTGTGATCGCCCATCGTCTGTCAACTGTCAGAAATGCGGACCTGATTCTTGTGGTTGACCATGGTGATATTGTGGAGCAGGGGACTCATGAGGAACTTCTGGCGAAAAAAGGTGTTTACGAAAAATTATATCACAGCGGCACATCACTTGCGAATCATCAGCCAGTGTGCTAAGATAGAGATTAATTGTAATTATCTAAACAATGAATTACAAAAGAAATTTGACAACATGAAGCTATATTTATATGGAGGAAATGTTATGAGCAGCAAAAGACGAAGAAAAAAAGCCCGAGTTCCGGGATTGATCATTACTATTATATTGCTGTTGCTTGTCGCTGAATTTGTAGGACTCTTGGCGGTTACAAAGCTTTTGCCGATCTATCTGCTTTTTGCAGTAGGCATTGTATTTATGACCTGTGTATTGCTGGTGGCAATGCTGACAGGAAATTTCAGGAAGAAAGTCCGATTTATTATTGGTGCAATTCTGGGCGTTCTGCTTCTTGTAATTCTGCTTCTGGGCAATCTTTATGTGATGAGCACATATAATACATTGAACAAAATTTCCGGTGTAAATACACAGACGTCTCAGATTGGTGTCTATGTATTGAAGGATGATTCAGCCCAGTCTATTGAGGATGCAAAGAGTTATACTTTTGGTACTTTAAGCAATCTGGATACAGAGAACACACAGGCTGCTGTCAAGCAGATAGAAGAGCGTACCGGTCAGTCTGTAAAGACACAGGAAGAAAATGGTGTAACAAAGCTTGTGGACAGCCTGTTGGACGGCAGTTGTGATGCGATTATTCTGAATCATGCTTACCTGCCTGTACTTGAGGACATGGAAGGTTATGCAGATATCGAGGATAAGATCAGAGAACTGGATCTTCTGAGTGTTGATGTGGAGATTAAGACAGATGACACCGCTTCTTCAGATGATACAGCGAAACAGACAGATCCGGATAATATTATCCGTCTGTACATCAGCGGTATTGATACCAGAGGCAGTGCGATCATTAATACGCGAAGCGATGTCAATATCATTGCAACGATCAATACAGATACCAAGCAGGCGCTGCTTGTGTCTACACCGCGTGATTATTTTGTACCCCTGTCTATTTCCAATGGTGTACCGGATAAGCTGACTCATGCCGGTATTTACGGTATTGATGTTTCTATGGATACACTGGGTATGCTCTATGATATTTCTTTGGACGATTATTTCCGTGTGAACTTTGCCGGATTTATCAAGATTATTGATGCGCTTGGTGGTGTGGATGTTAATTCAGAGGAAGCATTTACCGCATATACAGACAGCCGATACTCTTATACAAAGGGTATTAATCATCTGGGCGGTGAAGCAGCACTGGCATATGCACGTGAGAGATACGCTTTCTCAGATGGTGACCGTGCAAGAGGACGTCATCAGATGGAAGTTATCAGTGCGGTTATACAGAAAGTATTATCGCCTGATATCCTGAGTCGTTACACAGATGTACTGGCCGGTATCGATGGCTGCTTTGAGACAAACTTCTCCTATGACCGTCTGGCTGAATTGGTACGTCAGCAGCTGACAGACGGCGGAAGCTGGAATATTGTCAGCTACAGTGTAAACGGCAGCGGTGATACAAGACAGCCGTATTCCATGAGCGCTAATGCCTATGTTATGATACCGGATCAGACAACTGTTGATAAAGCGAAAGAGCTGATGCAGCAGGTTGTTGATGGAGAGGTTGTTAATCTGAACGAATAGTCTGGATGGAGTGGACGGCATGAATTATGTAGTTGTGGATTTTGAATGGAATCAGGCCTGTTATGGCAAGGGATCTGAGAATCGGAAGATACCCTTTGAGATCATTGAGATTGGTGCAGTGAAACTGGATGAGAACTTGAAGGAGATCGACCGTTTCAGCCGGACCATTCGTCCGAAAGTATACAAGAAACTGCATTATATTACACGGGATCTGACAGGGATTACCCAGGAGGAGCTGTGTGCCAGCGATCCGTTTTCTTATGTACTGGTAGATTTTATGCTGTGGTGCGGCAAGGATTATATTTTCTGCACATGGGGCAATATGGACCTGGTGGAATTGCAGCGCAACATGAAATACTATGGCCTGTTGGATCTTTTGAAGGGGCCGGTCAAATATTACAACGTGCAGAAGTTTTTTCGATTACTTTGTGCGCATGATGCATCGGCGGTATCCCTTGAATCGGCAGTTGATTATTTTCAGCTGCCGAAAGAGGCCGGTTTTCATCGGGCGGTCAATGATGCGGCTTATACGGCAGATGTTTTCCGCAGGATTGATCAGGAAGAAGCGAAGAAGCTCTACTCGATTGATTATTATCAGAATCCGCAGAGTAAAGGGGATGAGATCCATCTTCGATATGATTCCTATTACAAGTATATTTCCAGAGTTTTTGATACGAGAGAAGAAGCATTGGCGGACAGGGAAGTGCGTTCAACAAAATGTTATAAGTGCGGACGTGCAGCAAGGAAGAAAATGCATTGGTTTTCGGCAAGAACGAAAGCGTACTATTGTCTGGCCGATTGCCCGGAACATGGTTATATACGCGGCAAACTGAGAATTAAGAAAGATGATGAGCAGCATATCTATATTGTCAAGACATTGCGGCTGATCGATGAAGAGGGTGCGCAGCAATTGCGCCAAATGAAAGCAGATGTTTTGAAAAAGCGTCGTGAGCGCAGGCAAAAAGGCTGTCAATGTCACTGAAGCAGCTTCAGTGGCATTGACAGCCTTTTGTACTAATGGGATTGATTGAAATCCCGCAGTGTATCGTGCATTTGTTCCAGCAAAGTATCTACACGGCCATAATAAGGCAGCGGTTGACGTTTGCCGGATAACTTGCGTCGGATCTGTTTAAGCTCAAGAATAATGGCATCAATATCCCGCACACCCTTCTTATCTTTCAGAAGGTATTCCATGGCTTTCTGATTCCCATCATCTGTAATCTTATCATAGATGACCTTAATGTTCGGTTTCTCACCGATATAACGGAAAGTGATATTCGGGGATGCGTGATTCAGCAAATTCTGGATATACTGAATATCACCGGTTTCCTTGTAATAACGCCATGCGAAAGTCTTTCGCATGGTCTGCGTACCAATGGACTTTAATCCAATCTTGTTTCCTGTTTGTTTAAAGATGCGGTAAGCCTGTTCACGAGACAGAGGCCTGTTCGTGCTGGCATATCCGGTAATCAGATATTCATCATCATCTCTGCCGTCAATAAAGTCAGTAATTACAGCCTGAAGTTCCGGCTTTAATGGGAAAGCCTGTTCAATCTGCCGTGTTCCGATCACAGCAATCAACATATCCTTGCCGCGTACGTCTTTCACCTTAAATTGTAGAATGTCCTGCAGCTGTAATCCTGTTCCGATTCCGATCTCAAATAAAATATAATATTTGTCATCAACAGATCTTAATGTGTCTCTAAATTTTTGGGGTGTTTCGTCATCTTTAATCGGAGCGACCCAGTTCATATATTCACCTCGTATAAAACGTATCCTCGTAGTGAAGAGGTAGACTATTCACTACATTATATTAATCCCATTATAACACGGATGCATTTTAAATCAAGTGATTTATCAAACTTCAGTTATATTCGACAATGATATTATTTATTTTTAATATTTTTTTTGATGCGTTCATTGCGGAGACGCTTATATTTATGGCGGTGATAGCTGCGTTTTAAAACATGATACAGCCAGATCAGGATCAGGGTAAATAAAGCGAAAGCAACAAGCATGCATAATATAAACAGTATCATATGGTGCATGGCAAAAGTCATGAGTTTGCTCTTCAGATGGGAGGCAAGCACTTTAGGAGAAAGTGAGGTGCGTGCATCAGGAACCGCTGCTTCTGTCTCAGTTTCTGCCTCTGTCAGCGAAGCAAAGGCAGGGAGATCTTCTGTTTCACCGGAATGAGCAAAGGCCGAAGTCTCTGTTTCGGTATTTGCAGCAGTGTCTGCCATTTGGGCCATTAACTGATCATAATGATCGAAGCAGTAGTCCATGGCATTAATGGTATCCGGATAAATGTGACCGTCGGAATTCTCCATCACAACACAGGCAAGGGTGTGACCGTCCTTTTCAGCATAGGTAACAAGGGTGTTCTTAGCTTCGGATGTATAGCCTGTCTTCCCTCCGATGCAGGCATCATAATGATATTTGGTATACATCAGCATCTGATGTTTGTGACTGAGGGGGAATCCCTCAGGACGCAGGTTGGTGGAAGCTACCGTGTATTCTGTACAGCCGGTAATTTCACGAAATGTCGGATTCTGAATTGCTTCTCTGGAAATAAGTGCCATATCATGGGCACTTGTATAATGATCCGGGTCATGAAGACCGTTGGGATTGACAAAATGTGTATTCGTACAGCCAAGTGTTTTCGCACGCTCATTCATCAGGTCGCAGAAAGCACTGACGGAGCCGCTGACAAACTTGGCGGCACCATTGCAGACTTCATTGGCAGATGACATAAGAATAGCATGCAGGGCGTCATTGACTGTCAGCTGTTCACCATCCAATATGCCGATATTCATATCATTATAATAATTCAGACCATTCCAGCAATCCTGGGAGAAGGTGATCGTGTCATCAAGATTGGCATTCTCAATAAGCAGAAGCCCGGTCAGTACCTTGGTGATACTGGCCGGATAATGCCGGTCGTCCATATTTTTATAATAAAGAATTTCACCGGAATCAACATCAATGACGCAGGCGGCGCTGGAATAAAGGATAATGTCGTCGGTTGACACTTTATCTGTCGGCAGAATCACGGGGCTGGCCTGTGTTTCAGGAACAGTTTCTGATGCTGCTGTTTCTGAATCAGAGGATTTTGTTTCGTCTGCATAGGTGTCCGTGGAGAACCACAGACAGCCGGATAAAATAAAAAGAAGCACTGTAAAGAGGCTGATTATTTTTTTCATATTATAAATATCTCCTGGAAATAGTATTACCCGAAATAATAGTATAGGATTTCAGATTAAAAGTCAAATTCTATCTTTTGCCATAAGGCGTCAGATCCAGAAAAAAAGGTGATTATTGAATATGCATTCGACATGTGTTAAACTTGATTGCATACGAGAAATTTGCGGACGAAATGATGAAAATTGTTTGGATAGGATAGACATCATTGTATAAAAAATGGTACAGAAACAGCGATAAGGAAAGGATGATCAGAGAATGTTAAGTAAAGAGATGCAGGAAAAGTTGATGGGAGAAATTAAGCGAAGTGACAAATTTATTGAACTTATCGGTATTAAAATCATAGAAGCTGATGAGGGCTATTGCAAGGCAGAACTTGAAGTGGACGATCGTCATTTGAACCCGCTGGGAACGGTGCATGGCGGATGCCTGTACACACTGGCGGATACAGTTGCCGGTTTTGCTGCAGCCTCATGTGGTTTTGAGGGTCCGACACTTTCAGGCAATATGTATTTTCTCAGACCGACAATGGGTGTGAAGAAGCTGACATGTGAAAGCCGTGTTGTGAAAAACGGCAAGCGTATCCGTGTTGTTGAGGCAACAATCTATGGTGATAATGGACAGGAAATTGCAAGAAGCCTTCTGGAATATATGGATATGCAGAGAGAAATGATTGTAAAATAGGCGCGAGATTCGAATAAAACGATAAAAAAATCTATGAATGAGATAAATATTTAACGGGGCTGCATTTATTTACACTCTTGCTGGAATGTGATAAAATGTATTACATTCAACATGAGACGTGTATCCCAGAGCGTACAGTGCAGAGGCCAACCTGCAGGCTGACAGATAAGGGATATAAAGGAAGCACAGCTGTGAACATAAGCTTCAGCTGCTGAGAAAATAGAGTGTATGGAGGTAGTATTTATGTTAACTGGGGCACAGGTAATGGTTAAATGTCTGGAAGCCGAGGGCATCAAGGCTGTGTTCGGCTACCCGGGTGTTGCGATCTGTCCTTTTTATGACAGTTTATATGATTCAGGTATCAGGAATATTTTAGTTAGACAGGAACAGAATGGCGGTCATATGGCCAGCGGTTATGCCCGGGTGACGAGGAAGCCGGCGGTCTGTGTGGCAACTTCGGGACCGGGGGCAACGAATCTGATCACAGCACTGGCAACAGCTTATGCTGACAGTATTCCGCTGATCGCGATCACAGGACAGGTTTCAAGTGAACTGCTGGGCAAGGATGTATTTCAGGAAGCAGATATTACTGGTTCTGCAGAACCCTTTGTTAAATACAGTTATCTTGTCAGAGATGCCAGAGAGATTCCACGTATTTTCAAGGAAGCTTTCCACATTGCATCTACGGGACGCCGCGGTCCGGTGCTGATTGATGTGCCGCTGGATGTTCAGCAGAAACAGATTGATTATGTGCCGGTGAATGAAGTCAGCATTCGTGGCTATAAACCGACAGTGAAAGGCAATAATCTTCAGATTCGCAAGGTTGTGGACGTACTGGCACATGCACATAAACCGCTGATCTGCGTGGGCGGCGGTACGATTCTCGGCAATGGCGAACAGGTTGTCCGTGAATTCGCCAATAAATTCCATATTCCGGTCGTATCAACGATGATGGGTATCGGTGTTATGCCGAATGATGATGATTTATATATGGGTATGTTGGGTACAAACGGCAAGCCACATGCCAACTATGCTGTCCATGAGTGTGATGTGCTTGTGCTTGTCGGTGCAAGAGTGGCAGACCGTGCGGTTGTCAAACCTTACAAGCTTGAGAGAAGAAATACAACCATCGTTCATATTGACGTGGATCCGGCTGAGATCGGCAAGAATCTCGGTACGACAGTACCTCTGGTCGGAGATGTCCATGTAATTTTTGAGAATCTTCTGCAGTATGAGATTCCGGGAGATTACACAGCGTGGAATGAAGAGCTGGCAGAGAAGAAGGCAGCTTATGTGGATAGACGTCATTTCAATCCGGATTTTGTCAATCCATGTCGTTTTGTCCAGACATTGAGCAGCAAGATGAATGATGATGCCATTTATGTGGCTGATGTGGGACAGAATCAGCTCTGGTCAGCAGATAATTATGTCATGAAGCATGGACGGTTCCTGACAACAGGCGGTTTTGGCACAATGGGCTATTCCATCCCAGCAGCTATTGGTGTACGTGCCGCATTGCCGGATACACAGATCGTTGCTGTCTGCGGTGATGGCTCTTTCCAGATGTCTCTGATGGAATTGGCTACCATGCGTCAGTGGAACCTGCCGATTAAGTTTGTTATTATGAGAAACGGCTATCTTGGTCTGGTACGTGAATACCAGCATCATACGTATCATGATCGTTACAGCGGTGTTTCTCTTGACGGCAGTCCTGACTTTGAAAAGATTGCGGATGCTTACGGACTGGATTATTTCCACCTTGAGCATAACGATGAGATGGAGCAGAGAATAGATGAATTTCTTGCATGTGAGCATGCAGCCATGATGGTTTGCGAGGTTTACAGTTTTGATTTGGTAAAGGAGTAATAGGCGGATGAAAGGAATATTTTCGGTATTAGTAGAGAATAAAGCCGGTGTATTGAGCAAAACCGCCGGATTATTTGCCAGAAGAGGTTTTAACATCGACAGTCTTGCTGTAGGTGAGACTGATGATAGAGATATTTCCAGTATGACCATCATCTCAACCGGGGATGAGCGTATCATGGAACAGATCGAGAAACAGCTGAACAAGAAGATTGATGTTATTAAGGTTCGCCGTTTTGCAGAGAATAAATGTGTAACAAGAGAACTTCTGATGCTGAAGGTGACGTATACGAATGTGACAAGATCAGATATTATGGAGATCTGCAATATTACAGGTGCCCATATTGCTGACCTTTCTCCGAAGTCCATGGTCATCGAGCTGACAGCCAAGACATCGAAGATCGATCGATTTATCAAGCTGATGCAGCCATTTGGCATCATTGAGATGGCACGTACAGGTGCACTGGCCGTGCAGAGAGATTCCAACGAATAGGCAGGTTTTTTATGAGACTTAGAAATGTAAGAGGTTCCAGGGAGACAATTGCAGCAGATGAATGCGTTCTGCATGATCCTGAGGAGCAGCGGGCACAGAAGGGCCGCTGGCATGAACTTTTCGGCAATGACCATCCGATCCACATTGAAGTCGGCATGGGTAAAGGTCAGTTTATCATGACGCTGGCACAGCAGAACCCGGATATTAATTATATTGGTATTGAGAAGTATTCAAGCGTGCTTGTGCGTGCTTTGGAGAAATACCATACATATGAGGGCGACAATATTTTCTTCCTTCGCATGGATGCGGAAGAGATTGCGGATGTTTTTGATGAGAATGAAGTAGGCAGGATTTATTTGAATTTCTCAGATCCATGGCCGAAGGATCGCCATGCTAAACGTCGTTTGACTTCCAAGGAATACTGGGCACGATATGATCGGATTCTCTGTCCGGAGGGACGTGTGATCTTCAAGACAGACAATCGTCCGTTATTCGACTTTTCACTGGAGCAGGTGGAAGTGGCCGGCTGGCAGCTGGACAACTATACGTTTGACCTGCATCACAGTGAATATGTGGAAGGCAACGTTATGACTGAATATGAGGAGCGCTTTACAGCTAAGGGCAATCCAATTTGTCGTCTGGTGGCACACAGAAATCCGCAAAAAAATGGATAGAGCGCAGAAAACAGACCTTAGACGGATTTGTGAAACATTCAGGATTTTTCGAAAACATATAAAATTCCCCTCTTCACAGCAGGCACGTTCGCACTGCCTAACACTGTCAGCGGTACATAAGATGCCAAAGGACGGCATCTAAGTACCGGACGTGTTAGGAGCACCTGCTGTGAAGAGGGGAATTTCTATATGTTTACCCGAGAATTGAGTGTTTCACAAATCCTGTTTCATGAAGTTTTTGACTGCACGCTTTGGATTTGAAGCGCTAGGTGCTGGATAATGTTTAGAAGAAGATAATGTTTCGAAAACGATATTTCAGATTGCGGCATAAGATAGTAATAGGAAATTTGAATTCCGAAGGGGGATGCATGGCTTCTTTTAAGCAAAAAATGTCGAATAAGGCAGTGCTGTTTGCTTATGACCATAAACAAATTTCGAAGCGCGGGAAACGGTTGGGGGATTCTTATAAAGAAGTGAAAAAGACAATTGAAAATATTGGCAAGGATAAAACACGCTAAAAGTTGTTGTTTCATATAAGAGACATCTTTTGATATGACTTTGTATAAGATACAGAGAAAATATCAAAGTATGTCTCTTTTTTGATTTCTTGGATTTTGAGAAAATGCAGAGAATAAAAATCTGAAAAAATTAGAAAATATCTATTGACAATCTCTGAAAATGGGAATATAATAACCTCAACATCACGGAAACTAAGAAAATTAGACAAGATATTCTTTAAATATAAGAATACATGTAAGAAAGAATGTCTGAGAAAAGCAGAACTCAATGCGGAAAACCTGTTTCTGAAAATTCGAGAATGCAGTTGGAATTACGGGCTGGGGCTGCCGTGATGATGACATGGCAAATATCCGGATCTTTGCACGAAACTTTATATATGACGAAACAAAAGAAAAAGGAGAAAGAACAATGAGTAAAGAATTAATGAATACCACAGAGATGAAAGAAGTTATTTCAAAGAGAACGGCCTGCATGAAGGTGTTTGAACATGCAGACCACCGTTTTACAGCGGCCATTTACGGCACACCGGTCCATTACATGAAGGACGGCCGATGGGAAGAGATCGACAACCGCCTGGAAGCGGCAGCTGATGAAGTGCCGGCTGATGCGGATGATATGGAAAATATCTCAGGAGCCTTCAGAGTCCGTCTGTCCAACAAGGTGAAGAAAAAGCAGATGGTTTCCCTGGGAGAGGGCAGCAGAAAGCTCACATGGGGTTTTGTGGATGCCAATTCCGTGAAACGCCAGATTTTAAAGGAAACGGAGGAGCAGCAGCCGGATAGTGCCGGTGCGTTGGAGCATACGGCAGACAGTGAAAAGGACCCCACAGCGGCCTATGCCGTCAGACATTTAAAGAGCCGCATCCTTTATCCGGAAGCCTTCCATGGTGTAGATATCCGTTACACCATCGGCCCGGAAAGCCTGAAAGAGGATCTGGTCTTAAAGCAGGCAGACGCAGTGCATGCTTTCACATGGCGCTATGCTCCGGGTGGGTTAAAGGCCAGACAGGAAGGTGCGGATATCGTTTTTGAGGATGCAGGGGACAGGGAAGTTTACAGACTGTCTGCACCGTATATGACGGATGCCGCAGGGGAAGTGAGCCACGGCCTGACACTGACCCTGACGGATGACGGCGGAGAGAAGAACAAGGAGGCGTATGTGAGACTGGAAGCGGATGCGGGATGGCTTGCGGCAGAAGAAAGAGTGTATCCGGTGGTCATCGATCCGGTGGTGACAACAGATGTGGCCAGGGATAAGATCCAGGACTGCCATGTCTCTTCTTTCTACAATACAGACAATTTTTACAACAGCCATATCCTGAAGACAGGCAGGGCGGACGGTTCCGTCCTCAGAAGCTACCTGAAGTTCACCCTTCCGCAGCTCAACAAAGCTTCTGAGATGGTGACATCCGCCTGGTATGTGGCCATCAGACGCCCGGGCGGTTCAGACCAGCGCCGCATTGATATCCACCGTGTGACAAAGGACTGGAACAGTAAGACTGTCACATGGGACAACAAACCGTCTTACGACCCGAAAGTGGCCGATTATATCGCTTTTTCAGGTTCTGGACTGACAAGACTGGTCTTTGATATCACAGGTGTGGTAAAAGACTGGTATGCGGATGGGAAGAACTACGGCCTGATGATGAAAGAGCATGGGGAGGAAGAAGGTACGTATAACGAATACATTTCATCTGATGACAATCTGGATGATAATGCGGCCACACGTCCCCAGATCATGATCCAGTACGTAAGCTGCGAGGGCCTGGAGGATTTCTGGACGTATCACCAGCATGATATCGGCAGGGCCGGTACAGGCTATGTGAATGATTATAACGGCAGCCAGATCCTGGTGCATCCGACTTATGCCCTTTCCGGCAGCCGTGCACCTATCAGCCTGAGCCATGTGTTCAACAGCAGTGAACAGGGGGCGGATATCGGTTACGGCAAAGGCTTCCGTCTGAACTACCACCAGACCATGACGGCGAAGAAGATCGGAAGTACAGACTATTACTGCCAGACTGACGGTGACGGTACGAGAAGATATTTTGCCAAGGATACAACAGACAGCAAGTGGAAGGATGAGCTGGATCAGACCCGTATCCTGACACTGGATTCATCCAACAGATATACCGTGACGGATAAGGACGGCGGCAAACAGCACTTTTTAAACGGGCTGCTTGTAAAGGAGGAAGATGCTTCCGGCAACACGCTGTCGATCTTACACAACGCATCGAAGATCGTGAAGCTGACAGACGGCTCCGGCCGTGAAGTCAATCTGGCCTATGGCAGTGACGGCCATCTGTCCAAACTGACGGATGCGGCAGGCAGGGTAACAACATTTGGTTATACCAACGGTTTCCTGACATCCATCACAGACCCGGACGGTGCCGTGAGCCGCTTTACTTATGACACGGCAGCGGGCAAGGGCATGATGCTGACAGCGGCGGACCCTTACGGCTATAAAGTACAGTACAGCTATGGCAGCCGGGCCCCTTACAGGGTCAGCAAAGTCACGGAATATGCCGGCAGCACAGAGGGACAGAGCCTGGCACTGGCTTACGGACATAACCGGACAAGCTTTACAGACAGCAAAGGAAGAAAAGAAGTCTATCTCTTTGACAATGCAGGGCGGACGGTCAGTGTGCGCAATGATGCCGGTTACGGTGCCGCATGGCAGTATCTGGATACGGCAAAGAACAAGAACAAACTGTCCGCGGCCACAGACCTGCGCTATGTATCCCCGCAGTATCTGAGGGGCGTCACAGGCGGTATGGCAGGCTGGACACGTTACAGCAATGCGGATCACGTTGTGGTGGAAGACAGTGCGGCGGGTGAAGCCTATATCGGCACAAAGTGTATCCGTATCCGCAGCACAGCGGCCTCCGGTGACGGTGCAGCCTACCAGAACCTGACGGTAAAGGCAGGAAAGAAATATGTCTTTTCCGCTTATGTCAAAGCCAGCGTCAGTGAACTGGCGGCAAAAGGGCGTATCTGGCTGCAGATAGAGGATACAGCGAAGAATCTGGCGGTCGTGGCGGATTCAGTCGGCATCACGGCGGGTACGGAGGGCTTTAAGCGCCTGTCAGTGGCCTTTACGGCACCGGATAACGGGACAGGCAATGGCACATCCTCCTTAAGGATTCTTGCCAGGACCCGCAATTTCAAGGGAACTGCATGGTTTGACGGCCTCCAGATGGAAGAAGGGGAGGCTGCGGGACGTCTGAACCTGGTTTCCAACAACTGCTTCCAGAATGGCATGACGGACCATACAGCATTACAGTTCGCTGGCGGTGACGGCGTGTTAAAGACCGGTGCGGCGGCACAGGTGCCGACCGTCTTAAAAGGCACCGTCAATGAGGATAAAGTCAACATCCGTGCTGCGGCGGGTACGGCGTATCAAGCCCTTGTCATGGCGCCGAAGGGCACCAGTGCCACGATCCACGGTGCGGATTATGACAGTGACGGTTCTATCTGGTATGCCATCCGTGCAAAGATCGGCAATAAGACCTATGACGGCTATATGAAAGGCACTTATCTGAACCTGTCCATTTCAGGGGCGGTTGTGACAGTCAGGGGTGTGGTTGCGGCAGACAACCTGAACCTGCGTGCAGGTGCAGGCACCGGCTACAGCGCAAAGACCATGATGGCGGCAGGCACAGCCGTGGGCATCAAAGGTGCGGCAAAAGACAGCAGCGGCACGAAGTGGTACCGTCTGGCCTTTACAAAGAACGGCACACAGTATGATGGCTATGCATCTGCAGATTATGTGGCGGTCATGCGTCCATCCACTTCCCATGCGGCACCGTCTGGTACGCTGAATGTCCGAACAGAACCGAATACCTCCTGTTCTGTGGCTGTCCAGATCGGCAGCAGTGACAAGGTAAATATCGTCAGCCATGCCGGTTTAAAGAACGGAGACCTGTGGTACGGTGTGAAACTGACCAAAGGAGGCAAAGCCTACACCGGTTATGTGCTGTCTGATCTTGTGACGGTTTCATCTACAGATGTTCCTGCAGAGATCCGGATGGGACAGCAGGAAAAAGTACCGGGCGGAAACGGCCCGACAGGGGACAGCGTTTTAAAGATCACAGGGGATGAGAAGAACAACAAGCGCTGCTATCAGCCGCTGGCCATCTCCGGCAAAAAGGGCGACTGCTTCATGGCCTGCGGCTGGGGCTATGCCGACAGCGTGAGCCTGAAAGAGAAGTTCTTTGAAAGCGATCCCCATGCAGGCAACAGCTTAAACAGCAGGAAGAACCGCCATTTCGGCCTCCATATCAACTTCATATCCAGTGATACCAATGACAGGAATGACATCCACTATGCGGAATTCGGGGCAGACTGCAGTGAATGGCAGTTCATGAACACCGCCTTTGTGGCCAGACATGACTATGTACGTGTGGATATCGGCTTCACATACGGCAGCAACAGCAACAATGCCTACTTTACGGGCCTTGGCCTTTATAAAGAAGAATATGGCACAAGCTTTGCCTATGATGACAAGGGCAACGTGGTGAAGGTGACAGACCAGGCGAAGAAGAACAGCAGCTTTGAGTATGATGCCGCCGGAAACATTGCAAAACTGATTGATATTAAGGGCAATCATTTTGAGTATACGCACGATGATAAACACAGGCTGACAGGCGCAAAGTCTGCAATGAATATGAAATATGCATTTGTATATAACAGTCAGGGCGGAATATCTTCAGCAAAAGTTGTAGATCCATCCAACGCAGCAAAAGCCATTACAGCGACTGCGGAGTATACAAAAGATGGCAGTTACATATCCAAACTTTGTGATGAAGATGGAAACAGTACATCTTATGGCTGGGATACGGCAAAGGGATGGATGACGTCTGTAACAGATGGTGAAGGAAACCGGACAGATTATACCTATGATGCATGCAACAGGGTGACAAAAGTGACATCTTCTGCGGATATCAACGATAAAGAACAGAAGATTTCTGTGGCATATACCTATAAGAATGACCGAATGACGCAGATTGAGCATAACGGTTTTGTATATGAGCTTTTGTATGATGGATTCGGCAAAGAGACAGCGGTGAAGATTGCGGGTACACAGGCTGTGAGCCATACATATGACAGTAAAAACGGACTGCTGCGCAGTACATCTTATGCAAATGGATTTTCAATCCGATATGAGTATGATACCCTGGACCGTCTTCAGAAAATGGAAGCATTAAAGGACGGCAGTGTGATATATACATGCAGACTCATTTATGACAAGCATGGACAGATATGCAGAAGGGAACTGGAAGGCGACAAATCCTGTATCTGGACATATGAATATGATTTGCTTGGCCGTATGGGAAAAGCTGTTTCGAATACCGGCGAAGAACGATTGTATCATTATGATGCGAATGGTAATGTAGACAGTGTGACAACATTGTGTGATGGTAATAAGCAGACAACCGTGTATACATTTGATAAGGATGACAGGGAGACAAAACTTCAGGCGGGCAGTGCGGTTGTGTCAAGAACCTATGATGCTTATGGCCGCAGGTATATCTCAGACAGAAGCAGCGGTGCGTTTAAAACGATTTACAGATATGCTGTTAATGCGGCGGGACAGCCGGTCAACAGAATGGAAGCTGTTGAGAATAATGGCAAAAAGATTCAGTATACCTATGATAATAATGGAAATATCAGAACTATACAGGACGAGGTTGGTGTAACAACTTATCATTATGATGCGCTGCAGCGTCTGATCAGGGAGGACAATGTACGTTTAAACAAAACAATTATTTATACCAGAGATGCAGGCGGCAATGTGACTCAGAAGAAGGTTTATGCCCTTAGTACACAGGAAAATCCGGAAGGTCAGCTTGAACAGACAATGGTATATGCTTACGCAGACGGATGGAAAGACCAGATGACAGCAGTGGATGGACAAGCTGTTGCTTATGACACAGCAGGTAATATGACAGCATACAAAGGCCGGAAATACAGTTGGTGCGGCAATGGTATCCTGACGGATGTGATAAAGGAAGATGGCACTCAGATTCATTATGCGGTCAATGCGGAAGGTGTCCGTATGGAGAAGAAAGTAAATGGTGTAGTTGCAGCCACTTATTTTACTGATGGCAGTCAGATCCTTGGAGAGAAAAATGCTTCAGGTTATCAGTCTTATATTTACAATTCCGGCGGTGAAATAGAAGCCATTTATTATAAAAAGAGTGTCTACTATTATATCAAAAACGGCCAGCAGGATATCATTGGCTTATCCGATGCATCCGGCCAGTGGGTTGTGGACTACAGCTATGATACATGGGGCAATCTTCTGAAGGCAGGTGGCTCCATGGCGTCGACACTTGGTGTGGATAACCCATTCAGATACCGCGGTTACTATTATGACACAGAAACAGGACTGTATTATCTGGAAAGCCGTTATTACAATCCGGAATTAGGCAGAATGATGAGTGCGGACAGTTTGTCAGTGCTGGGCATGAGCAAAACAACACTGAATGACAAGAACCTGTATAACTACTGTGACGGCAATCCGGTCGGAAGAGTGGATGAAAGCGGTAATTTCTGGGCAGGAGCGATATTTGGCGGAGTTATTGGCTGTGTGGCAGGACTTATGACAGCAGGTGCAGTTGCTGAGATAGAAGGAAGAAAAGTGACAAAGAAGGAAGCGCTGGTTGCAGGCCTTACTGGTTTGGCATCAGGGGCTTTATCAGGAGCAATATCTGGAATGACGGGTATTCTGACCCCTAAAAAAATTTTCGAATATCAGTGGTTAGGAAATATAGCTGTTGCAGGAATTGCAGCGGGGTTGGCGGCAGATGGGTCAGCTCGGGACAGGGTAGATGCGGCATTAAATGATATGGTAAAGGCGGCTGTGACGGGATTGGCTTTTGCACCGCCGGTTCCTGTATTGGAGTCTAATGGAAATACTATTTTAGGGGCAGCCGTCGGTGGAATATATGATATGTCCATTGCAAAAGCAAACAGCGGCAGAAAAAATAATACATCCAGAACATCTGCATCATCATCTTCAAAGAGTGGATATTCAGAAAGATGGTTAGTCAGTGTGGAACGGAAATATACAGGTTCGGGTCGCTTCTGTTGGGAGATATGTACGAAGTATTATTCGGATGGTTCAATCAGTGTGGAAAGATGGAAATATGCGACTTAATGTACTGGCATATCTTTTCAAAGCGCAAAAGGAGATGGTATAATTAAGAGGCAGCAGAATTGGCTGCTGCCTCAAAAAGATTTGGTTATGCCAGGGGGGAGAAAGTCATGAAAGAGATAAGAGGCGGTTTACCTGAAAAGGATGCCAATAAGGGCTTTTTAGGAGTTTCTATAGGGCTATTAATAATTATAGTTTTTTGTGGTTGGGTGTTTTGTAGAGAGGGAACAGGAGTTTGTGAAACCATTATTTGTATGGGAGCAATTTATTTAATTATGTTGAATTTCTTTATAAAAGTTTCGAAGGCATATGTTATAGATGAAACGGGAGTTACAATTACTTTTTTAACTTTAAAATATGGACAGTTCATTTCAACTGGGATGAGTACTATGAAGTGGAATTTGGAACAACGAGAAAAAATGAGGCCGGTGTAGATTTTGTCATGTCTTTTAAGAAAAAGAAGAAATGTCTGAGTGATTTTATATTTTCCGGAACGGTAGGATGTGAATGTACAGAAGAGACGTATGCACTGGTGAAAAGCTGGCTGCCGGAGAGTGTAAGGATGCCAAAGGTCAAGTTTTAGTTGCATTGGTTCCAGATACCCCGCTTTCCGGGCGGGGTATCTATTGAGACAGAGTACGAGGAGAGAATACATATGATTGCCATTAGAATGATTATTGAAATCATCATTTTTATTGTGATGATGGGAATGAGTATAAAAATACGGCAGAACAAGATTAAGAGAACCAGAAAAATTACGTTAATAAGAATTTTTGGAACCATTATGTTTTTGGTAATCGTACCCTATGTAGGTGCTTTTCCTGTGGAAAATTTATTTATCACATTTAAAAGTCCGGAACAGGCATTAGCGTATGAAGTATGGCCAATGTCTAAAATAAAAGTAGATAAGATTATAGAGGGAGAGGAGTCGTGTTTGGTAATAGAAAAAAAGGAGAAGCACGGCAATATCCGTTATGAGACAGAATACTTCAAGAAAGTACCAGATGGATACAAATTCCCTGGCAATCATGATGTAAAGGCAAAAAATATAACAGGTACAAGTCTTATAGTAGAATATGTTAAAGGAACAAAAGATTATTATTTGTCAGGCGTGAAAATGACTGAATGCGCAGATGATATTGTTGATATTAAAGATAATCTTGGAACAAGTTTTGTTCAAACGAGCGAGAAAGTCGGGCATTATAAGGACATAGAGGCGTATGATCAGGCGTATTATGGATATATGTATGATATTACGAATGATTATAAAATATATCTTGAGGGTCAGACATATGAATTACCGTTTGATGTTGATTCATTTTCTAATTGATTTTGTGTTCACTTTAGGAGGAAATGTGGATGGATTGGTCTGCTCTGGGCAGAATATTAATCATGAGCAAACAGGGCTGTGTGGCGAAATTTTTAAAATTCCAGAGGTTCTACACGTGGGATGAACTGGCGATAAAAAGATATGAAAACTATCGTTATATGCTTGGTAATGGATCGAAATATTGTCCTGCACCGTATAAGAAAGGTGTGTTCTTTTCTCGTAGGAAGGTAAGAAAATGGAAAAAATAACGCCGCGTACATACTGTAGCTTTTGTCGACCATGGAGTACCTTTTTTGTGAATTTTTAATGCTGACAATCTGTGCGGCCTGCCGGTGCCGAAGAAGGTCGAAAGCTGGCTGAGAGATTTTCTTGCCAATATGACATCAGAGCTGCCAATGGACAATGGTATAAGTGATAAGATATATGAAGCAGGCGAGGCGAACACCAATGAAGCGAATACTAATAATAGTGTGCTGAATAAAATGAAGGCAGGAGGTGGAGAAAATGTCAGAAAATAAAAAGCTGTTAGTCGTCATTGACCCGGGACATACGGGGAATACCTATAATGCCGGAGCCGTGAAAGGTTATTATGAAAGCAAGGCTGTTTATGATTTGAGTCTTTATGAAAAGACAGCCCTGGAAAAGAGAGGGATTGATGTTATCCTGACAAGAGAACGGAATCAGGACCCGGGGCTTTATGAACGCGGACAGATGGCAGTGAAAAAGGGGAACGGATATGCCAATGTTTTGTTTGAGAGCAACCATACGGATGCATTCAATGGAAAAGCCTGCGGTGTGACGGTGGTTCGTTCGGCACATCTTCCGGGGTCAGAAAAACTGGCAGAGAAAATGATCGATGCCATTGTCAAAGTCATGAAGCCATCCACAGGCATTACTTATAACAGGGGAGTCGTGACAAAGACCCAGAGCAACGGCGCAGACTGGTATGGGGTTATCCGTGGGGCAGTATCTGGAGCAGCTTCACAGGGACAGGCGAAAAATGGCCCGGTTCGTTATGATTATATAGTTGAGCATGGTTTTCATGATAATCCCAAGGAATGTCTTTTCCTGTCGAAACAGGAAAACTTAAAAGCTATAGCGGAGGCCAAGGCGGCTGCAATAGCAGAATATTTTGGTATTGGGAATAAAAACCAGTCAGCAAACCAAAGTGGGCAGAGCAGTCAGAATAGCCTGAATAATAACAGTCATCAGACGAATCAAAACACTTCGAAAGATGGTACGATATTAAATAAAAAGACAGCATATCTGGTAAGAGTTTCCATTGGCAATCTGAACATCCGGCAGGCACCCACGATTCATTCAAAGGCTGTGGGATTTACAGGCAAGGGGGTATTTACCATTACAGAAGAAGCAACGGGAATTGTCAATGCAGCCGGAGAGAAAAGCCAATGGGGAAAACTGAAATCAGGGCAGGGGTGGATATGCCTTGATTATGCAGAGAAAGTGGCTTGAAAAGTTTGAAAAGAGTTTTAACCGGTTCAAGATCAGGGAATGAGATGCTATAATGAAAGTACTGTGATAAATTATAGTTGTAACAGTAGTAGCTGGTAAGAGATATACTAATGATTATAAGGGATGATTGAACAAAAGGGGCGTCCGCTTTACGATTTTTTAATCGTTAAAGCGACGCCTTATTTACGCGAGCAACGAGCCAAGGTTCGTGCTTGCACGAGACTTTGGCGACTGCCGCGATAACTTGAGAAACTCGCGGAGCGTGTTTCTCATAGTTTGATATACATGGGCCGCGCGCTTTGGGGTTATTGGTGCAGCCCTTTTTTTAGTTTAGCGGGCTGCAAAAGATTCGCAGTCGGTGCCCTCTTTTGTCTTAGGGGAACATTCGCAGGCGCCGATGCTGACACAGTTTAAGGTACAGTATTCCACATTGCCTGCATGATGTTTACAATCATGAACGCCACATTTAATTGAATTGTTTACTTCCATTTTGATAATCTCCTTTCAATTGCGAAAAAACTGAGTCCGTTCAACATGTAATCGTGAGAAATATTTTTCACTTGATGCTGTGAACGGAAAAGCTAACATATTGACGGGTGACAGCATTAGTTTGCACCGAAATTTATGAAATATGTATAAAAGACTATTTTTTTTCAAAAAATTTGTTATACTGATAATATACGTTCAAAATAAGAGAAGACAGGAGGGATCGTTATGCAGCATGAGGTAACGGATGTTCAGAAGTTGTTGGATAAGCAGGGATACGTTGTGACGCCTGGATGGGCGAGACGACCGGTCTGGCAGTATAATCGCGAGAATATTGCAGCCCCTTCTTTTCGCATTAAGGAATGGGATTATTATCTTGCGGGCAATGAACATTATGCCGTTGCATTTACCCTGTCGGATCTGGGATATGCGGGATTAATTAGTGTTTCTTTGATTGATCTTGTGGAACGAAAGGAACATACTGAGACCATATTGACGGCAATGCCTATGGGACGATTGGGACTGGGGAGGACATCGGACGATGGCAATGCGGATTTCAGAAATGGTCGGATTCATCTTCGTTATACGGTGAAGCCGCATAGAAGAAGAATTCAGTGTGTTTTCCGTGATTTTCAGGATGGTAAGACATTGACGGCGGATCTTCTGATGAAGCAGCCGGAGATGGACAGCATCTGTATTGCAACACCGTGGAAGGAGAATCAGAAGGCTTTTTATTACAATCAGAAGGTGAATTGTATGCCGGTCAAGGGCAAAGTGAACTTTGACGGGCGCGATTATATTTTTGATGGGAGAAAAGATATGGCTGTCCTTGACTGGGGACGCGGTGTGTGGACTTATGACAATATCTGGCGTTGGGGAACCTGCAGTACAAGGCTGAACGGTGTACCTTTCGGTTTCAATCTCGGCTATGGATTCAGTGATCGGAGCAGTGCCACTGAGAATGTGATTTTCTATGATGGCCGTGCCCATAAGCTTCAGGAAGTTGTTTTTATGATCGGACAGGATGATAAGGGCAATTTTAATTACATGGATCCGTGGACGATTTCATCCAGTGATGGTCGGTTTGAGGGGATTTTTGAGCCGATCCTGGACAGAAAAGCAAAGATTGATATGAAAGTAATTGCCAGCGATCAGCATCAGGTGTTTGGGCATCTGACGGGGACGGCAGTTCTGGATGACGGAACCGAACTCAAGATGCGGGATGTCATTGCAGCCATAGAAGTTGTTCATAATCGCTATTAAGACTTGTGGGAGAAGTGTTGGCTGATGGAAGAGAGGAACATTAGTCATGTGACAGAAGCAGCTGTTGGCGGAGCTGCAGTAATTAGGAGGGGTTTACATGAGAGGAGCAGTTGAACTTAGGACAGACGGATGTACAGATTTACAGATGGACAGCAATAAGCAATATATTGTGACCAAGTGGTATGGCAGCAGTCTGGCTATTTTTGAAGAAGCCGCTTTTCAGAAATATCTCAGGAGACTGGATACGGATTTCAAGGATAATGGTCATGGACAGAGTGTGATCCGCTATTTTCTGTCAGCGGCCGTTACCATGATGACAGAAGAATCAGATGGATGGCGTATTCCACCGGAGCTTCTGACGTGCATTGAGAAAGACGGGGAAAGGCTGGAATACTGGGAATGTGAGATCAACAGCAGTTATCAGGACAGTTTGCCTGTTTTTGTAGTGGCAGCATCCGGGAATATGGACAGCGCCATTGAGATGACGAAGGAGCGTCATGCCGCATAAACAGTTTAACCGGTGAGTATTCTGTTGGTAGATGTCAACTATGACAAAGTGTCGAGGAAACATACCTGTGTGATAGAGGACGCGGAGAAATAAATAATAAATTCTATGTAAGAGGATGTCTTAGGGCATCCTTTTTTTGTCTATAGTTATACTAAATTTTCTTTCAGAATTCTTTCACTCCATATAACTTTCTTACAATACCCCGACTTTTCCTGTTTTCGGATTTTTTTGTGCTATGATGGGGGCACCAAAGAGAACAGGGGGCGATAGCTTGAAAAATATATTGGAATATCTTGAACATTCAGTCGGTCGGCGGCCTGAGAAAACAGCCTGTGCCGATACAGATACATCGATGACCTGGCGTCAGCTTCGAGAGGCATCAGCGCGGATCGGCAGTTTACTGCTGAAGCACCGGTTGACACACCGTCCGGTGGCTGTTTATATGGAAAAAACACCGGCCTGTCTGGCGGCAATGCTGGGAACGGTTTACGGCGGTGATTTCTATACAGTGATTGATACCAAAATGCCCTGGGACAGAATCCGCAAGATTTTCAGTGTGCTGAAACCGGCGGCGATTATTACCGACAGGGACCATGAAGAGACAGTCAGGGAAGCCCTTGCCTCCGAAAGAAAAGACAGTCCGAAGATCCTTCTTTATGAGAAGGCCATGTATGTGCCTGAGGATCGGGAAGGGCTGGCAAAGATTCGGAGAAAAGCAGTGGATACGGATCTGGTGTATACCCTTTTTACATCCGGTTCCACAGGCATGCCGAAGGGTGTTGCCGTTTCCCATCGAAATGTGATGGCTTATGCGGAATGGGTGAAAACGACATTTGATATCAATGAAGCGACGGTTTTCGGCAGCCAGACACCTTTTTATTTCAGTATGTCGGTGCTGGATATTTATACAACTCTGGCAGCAGGCGCAGAACTTCAGATTCTGCCGAAGCAATTATTTGCTTTTCCGGTGCGTCTGTTGGAGTATATGAACAGTCGAAAAGTGAATACCATTTACTGGGTGCCGACGGCTTTGTCCATAGTGGCTAATTGGAAAGTGCTGGATTATGTGTCCCTTCCGTATATGGAGAAGGTTCTTTTCGCCGGTGAGGTGATGCCGGTGAAACAGCTGAATTACTGGCGGAGAAAAATGCCGGAGCTGCTGTATGCCAATCTGTATGGGCCGACAGAAGTAACAGATATCTGTGCCTATTACATTGTGGACCGGGATTTTGCAGATAGTGAAACACTGCCTATTGGGCGTGCCTGCGACAACTGTGACCTGATCATCTTTCGTGAGGATGGTACGGAAGCGGCACCGGGAGAAATCGGCGAACTGTGCGTCAGAGGCTCTTTTGTAGCCGACGGATATTATGGAGATCCGGACAAAACGGATGCTGCTTTTATCCAGAACCCGCTGAACCCATGGTATCCGGAGAAGATATATAAAACCGGTGATCTGGTCCGTTATAATGACCGCGGCGAGCTGCTGTATCTGGGACGCAGAGATTTTCAGATTAAGCATATGGGATACCGTATCGAGTTAGGTGAAGTTGAAGCCGCCGCCGGTGCGGCCTCTGATGTCAAGAGCTGTGTCAGTATTTACGATGAAGTGCGTGACAGAATTGTCCTGTTCTATGAGGGCGGTCCAAAAAATGAAAATCAGATGCGGGTTCTTTTGGAAGGGAAATTGCCGCCGTATATGAGGCCGGGAGAATGTATCAGAGTGAAGAGGATGCCGGAAAATGCCAACGGCAAAATCGACAGGAAATACTTGAAGAGCTACTATACAGATTTAATGGATGGGCAGGCCATCGGTTAGTTTATCAGGTTTGCAAAATCGGGGCTTTGAAAGTGCGTGTCTGACGGACGTTTCAAAGCAGGCACGTTTGCACTGCCTGGCACTAGCAGCAGTACATAAGGCACTAAAAGACAGTGCCTAAGTACTGGCTGTGCCGGGAGCACCTGCTTATGAAGCGTCCGTCAGACATGCACTTATCAGAAGTTTATTGGGTTTTGCAAACAAGATAGCTATTGCAGGAACCCGATGGCTTGCCCATAGGAATCCGAGAGGATACGAAGTAGTGATATCACGTATTAATTAAGTAAGAATCAAAGGAGATATAGTAGTCATGAGCGAGTTATTAGATATTTTAAATAAAGTGAAATCGGGTATTGATTATGTGAATGAGAAGCATCTGGTGTCGGATGAACTGATTGATTCTCTGGATGTGATGACGATTGTGACGGAGATCTGTGACGAGTTTGATGTGGAGATTCTGCCGACGGATGTGGTGCCGGAGAATTTTGAGTCTGTGGAGGCGATGTGGCAGCTGATCATGCGGCTTCAGGAGGATTAGTCCGGGATGAGTTATACCTCTTATTTTTATCTGCTGTTTTTTCTGGGGGTGCTGGTGGCTTTATATTACCTGATACCCTTGAAAAAACGGTGGTTGGTGCTGCTGGGCGGCAGTTATTTCTTCTACTGGATGGCCTCCGGAAAAATGATTGTTTTTCTGCTGATCACAACCGTTTCGGTTTATCTGGGAGCTCTGGCTATGGAGCGGGAGCAGCAGGCCTTTGACAGTGTGCGCAAAAGTCTGGAAAAAGAAGAGAGAAAAACCAGAAAGGCAGTTATGATGCGCCGAAAGCGCCATATTGTGTTTGCCATGGTGCTGATCAATGTGGGGCTTCTGGCCTTTTTGAAATATTATCACTTTTTCAGTGCCAATATCAATGCGCTGGGAAGCCATCTGGAGCCTGGTTTTCAGCTGCCGGCGCTGAAACTGTTGATGCCTCTGGGCATTTCTTTTTATACGCTGTCAGCGGTGGGCTATGTGATCGATGTTTACCGGGGGCAGACAGCGGCGGATCATCACTTCGGCAGACTGGCACTTTTCCTCAGCCTTTTCACCAATATTACGGAAGGCCCTATCAGCCGTTACGACCAGCTTGCAGGGCAGGCCTTTGAAGGACACAGGGCTGATTACCGGCAGTTTACCTTTGGCGCGCAGCTGATCCTCTGGGGACTTTTCCAGAAAATGGTGCTGGCTGACCGGGCGGCGCTGCTTGTCAGTACCGTTTTCGGCAGTCCGTCGGATTACAGCGGCGGCATTGTGATCCTGGCGATGTTCGTCTATACATTGCAGATTTATGCGGATTTTGCCGGATGCATGGACATCGTGCGGGGCAGCGGGGCACTGTTTGGCATTGAGATTGCCCGGAACTTCAATCAGCCTTTTTTCTCGAAGTCCATCGGTGAATTCTGGCGAAGATGGCATATGACGCTGGGGGCCTGGTTCAAAGATTATATTTTCTATCCGGTGACATTGTCGAAAACAAATATGAAGCTGGGAAGATGGGCCAAGAAATATCTGAGTGTCCATCTGGGGCAGGCAATGCCAACGGCGTTTGCGCTGTTTTTCGTCTGGCTGGCCAATGGACTCTGGCATGGAGCTGCATGGAAATATGTGGCTTACGGCATGTACTACTATGTATTGACATTATTCGGCCTTTTTGGCAAACCGGTGATACATTGTTTTTATGAAAAAACCGGGATTCGGAAGGAGAGCCGGCCATGGCAGCAGCTGCTGATTATCAGAACTTTTATACTGGTGAATGTCGGCATGCTGTTGTTTCGGGCAAATAGTCTGCGTATTTTTGCGGAGATGTTTGAATCCATGTTTAGAAAAACAACAGGAAACTGGCTTGAGCTGGGGTTAGACAGACATGATCTGGCTGTGCTGGCGCTGGGCGCTTTACTGATGCTGATGGTGGGTATTGTCAGAGAAAGAGGTATTTGTATACGTGAGCGAATTGCATCATGGCCGATGGTGCTCAGGTGGACCGTTTATGCAGGGGTATTTTGTGCCATTGTACTGCTTGGAGCCTATGGCAGCGGATATGGCGTGGTGGACCCATTGTATGCTAACTTCTAAATCCAAATGCATAATGGGCAGGAGTTTCAGACAGCGGCGGAAGCAGAAGTGGGCAATATGTCTAATACGCAGAAATAACTTCGTGAATGAGGAGTCAGTGAAATGCATATATCTAATAGAAAACAGTTTGCCGGACGGGCATTGAAAATGATTGCTTTTGTGCTGTTGACGGTTTTGCTGTTGGTGGGAATGTCGAAGACGTTGGTGCCAAGGTCGAATTCCGGCAGCGGCGGCATGCACAATTACAGAGCCAGAGGGTTTTATGGGGAAGAAAAGGATTCTCTGGATGTGGTGGCTATCGGCAACAGTGATCTGGCCAGTGGATTTTCACCTATGGAATTGTGGAAAACGCATGGCATTTCAGGCTTTGCCTGTGGAGAACCCAATCAGACCATCGATCAGTCCGTGAGATTGCTTCAGGAAGTGCTGACATGCCAGAGGTCAAAAGTTGTTATCCTGGAGACGGACGCCCTTTTCCAGGAAAACATGGACGGTCATCTGACCTCATTGGTCAAGACCGCAGCCAATTATCTTTTTCCGGTATTGGAATATCATGATCGCTGGAAAAGTGTGACGATCTCAGAGCTGATGGGCAAACCGCAGAAACCATGGCATGATGCGGCCAAGGGGTACCGCTATTCGGATGACCGGGTGGCTTACAAAGGGTCCGATTATATGGCGAAGACGGATGATCGGGAAGAAATAGATGCCATAGCGCTGCAGAGCCTCAATCAGTTTGTTGAAATCTGCCGGAATGCGGACATTCAGGTGCTATTTGTGGAGATGCCGTCAGCCAACTCATGGAATATGGCCAGACATCAGGCAGTGGCGGACTACGCATCTGATCGAAATATTCCTTTTATTGATTTTAATATGAAGGATATGATGACAAAGACGGGCTTTGACTGGCTGACGGACAGTCGTGACGGCGGCAATCATCTGAATTACAGCGGTGCAAAGAAGATCAGTACATGGCTGGGAAATTATCTGGGATCGCAGTACCAGCTGGAAGACCATAGAAAAGACAGCCGTTATCAGCGATGGCAGCAGGACAGTGCTGATTATAACCGCATTGTCTCCGGTGCGGACAAGCAGCCTGCCGATGAAAATTGATCATAAAAATTAAATGGATATACAGAAGAAAATGACCGTTTGTGACCGTTCACAGAATGGTCATTTTTTCGTCACAAAATTCCCACCAAAGCATCACAAATATTGGTTATGCTATACCTTGAGAGAAAATAGCATGCTATAAAGCATGAAACAGACAATTACGAAACCCATTAGATATGGAAAATGCTAAAATTCTTGGGTTTCGTAATTGTCTGTTCAAATAGTGAGAAGGAGGAGAGAGGCTTTGATAGAAGTCAAAAATCTTGTGAAGAAATACGGCGATCATATTGCTGTAGATCATCTGAGTTTTACAGTGGAAGAAGGCCATATTTACGGTTTTCTGGGACCGAACGGTGCCGGCAAATCCACAACGATGAATATGATTACCGGTTATATCGGACCGACAGAAGGCAGCATTATGATCAACGGGCATGATATGCTGGAGAATCCGGAGGAGGCCAAGAAATGTATTGGTTATCTGCCGGAGATCCCGCCTTTGTATACAGATATGACACCCCTTGAATATCTGCGTTTTGCGGCCGAATTAAAAGGAATTGCCAGGAATAAAAAGGAAGAAGAGGTTCAGAAAGTGATCGCAGATGCCAAATTGGAGGCGGTGTCAGACCGTCTGATCCGGAATCTGTCCAAAGGTTACAAACAGCGTGTAGGTCTGGCCCAGGCACTGCTTGGATATCCGGAGGTGATTATTCTGGATGAGCCGACAGTCGGCCTGGATCCGGCGCAGATCATTGAGATGCGCGGATTGATCCGAAGTCTTGGCAAGAAACATACCGTCATTCTGAGTTCCCATATTTTGTCTGAAATCAGTGCAGTCTGTGATGATGTGCTGATTTTGTCCCACGGCAAACTGGTGGCCAGTGACACAACGGATAATCTTGGCAAGCTCATGGAAGATAAGGTAACACTGCATCTGACAGTCAAAGGGGATGAGGCGGCTATCAAAGGCGCACTGGATGCTGTTGATGGTGTTGAAAATATTGAATATACGGATTCTGAGGAAAAAGGTTGTGTCGATGTGATGATCCAGAGCGATCCGAAGACAGAAGTCCGTGAGATGATCTTCTACAGACTGGCAGCTGTCCAGTGTCCGATTTATGCCATGAATCAGATGAAGAAGTCATTGGAGGATGTCTTTATTGAATTGACAGCCGAGGGTACTGAAACATCTGCAAAGGCACAAAACAATGAAGATCCTCATGAAGAAGATTCTCATGAAGATGAGTTACATGAGGAAGATCATGAAGAACATGAAGAGCACCCGGGAGAAACTGACGAGACAGATGAAGAAGACGGAAAGGAGGCAGCAGAATATGACAGCGATTTATAAAAAGGAATTACGTTCGTATTTTACATCCATGACGGGCTATATCTGCATGGCCTTTATGCTGGTTGTGATCGGTATCTATTTTGCGGTGATCAATCTGTCTTCAGGCTATCCGTATTTCGGCTACACATTGTCCTGCGTCATTGTCTTATTCCTTTTGATGACACCGGTACTGACAATGCGTATCCTTGCGGAAGAGAAAAACCGGAAGACGGATCAGCTGCTTTTGACGGTGCCTGTTTCACTTTGGAAAATTGTCATTGGTAAATATCTGGCGATGGTGACAGTATTCGGCCTGGCCCTGCTGATCACCTGCTTTTATCCGTTGATTCTCAGCCGGTTCGGTACCGTTTCCCTGCCGATGGCTTATACAGCCATTTTGGGTTATTTCCTGTATGGTGCAGCCTGCATAGCCATTGGACTGTTTATCTCATCAGTAACGGAGAGTCAGGTTATTGCAGCATTGCTGACATTCTTTGTGCTGCTTGTATTTTATATTACAGGTGTGATCACCAACGCATTGCCGTCAACGGCGGTGGCATCTTTTGTTATTTGGATTTTCGTTATTCTTTTTGCAGCATGGCTGGTGTATAACCTGACATCCAATATAAAGATCGCAGTTGCGGCGGCTATCATTGCGGAAGCTGTCAATGTTATCATTTTCTTTGCAAAATCAGAATGGATGGCCGGTTCTGTGGCAAAAGTGCTGGGTGCCTTTAATATGACATCTTTCTTTTCTAACTTCGGTTCCGGTGTCTTTGATATAACGGGTATTGTCTATTACCTGTCTATTATCGGATTCTGCATCTTTTTGACGATACAGTCCATTCAGCGCAAACGCTGGGGCGGCGATGCCTTGATGACAGCCGTTGTGCTGGCCATCGTTGTGGTGATCAATCTGGTAGTGGGTCAGATTCCGGTGAAATATACACAGTTTGACCTGACGGATAATCAGCTTTATACGATTACTGATCAGACGAAGGCGTTTGTCAAGGGATTGGATTCGGATGTGGATGTTTATCTGGTTGCCCAGAGCGGACAGGAGGATGAACAGATCCAGAAAGTGCTGGAACGTTATGAGTCTCTGTCCAGTCATATCAAAGTGCATACAAAGGATCCGGTGGTCAATCCGTCCTTTACAAAGCAGTATACAGACAGTTCCCTGTCAGACAACAGTCTGATTGTTGTGTGTGGAGACAAATATAAAGTCATCAACTACAGTGATATTTATCAGTCGGAGTTTAATTATTCCACATACAGCAGTCAGACAACCGGATTCGACGCAGAAGGTCAGCTGACCAGTGCCATTGATTATGTGACATCAGATACTCTGCCGAAACTGTATACACTGACAGGTCATAATGAAGCATCCCTTTCTGATACACTGACCAGCCAGATTGAAAAGGAAAATATTGATATAGAAGAGCTGAATCTTGTAACAAGTGAATCTGTACCGGATGATGCAGACTGTCTGATGATCAACGGACCGCAGAAGGATATTACAGCGGACGAAAAGGATCGAATCCTGTCTTATATGGAAAATGGCGGCCATGTGCTGATATTCACGGATTATACAGAAACGGATATGCCGAATCTGGCAGAACTTTTGAATAATTATGGTCTCTCCACAAGTGCGGGATTGATTTTTGAAGGCAACAGCCAGTATTATTATCCGGGGTATCCATCCTATCTGATTCCGAGAATCCAGAGTGCCGATGCAGTGGGCAGCATGACATCCAAGGATCTGGTGCTGATGCCGTATGCACAGAATATCAATATTTCTGATGATGTGCGAAGCACTGTGACAACAGAAGCTCTTTTGCAGACAAGCAGCAAGTCGTATATTAAAACGGATCTGAAGAATCTGACAACAACGGAAAAAGCTTCAGGTGATGAAGAGGGACCGTTTACAGTGGGTGCTGCAGTCACTGAAAATTATAATGATGTGGAGACAAAACTGGTTTATTTCTCATCCTCAGCAATCCTGGATGAAAATATGAATCAGGCTGTGTCCGGCGGTAATTATGAACTCATCAGCAACGTGATGAGCTGGATGATCGATAAAGAAGAAAATATTTCCATACCGACCAAGAGCCTTTCCACAACCTATCTGACAGTGACAGCTGCAGATGCGGGATTCTGGGGTGCCGTTGTCATCCTGATTCCGGCGGCCCTTGTGATCGGCGGCGGTGTCGTATGGTTTAGAAGGA
>OLQG01000576.1_pt1 | contig 29238 bp, 21 predicted proteins | sample 1672221 | NCBI WGS metagenome assembly OLQG01 (sample SAMEA3136660, study PRJEB25190) | human gut metagenome | biome: human gut; feature: human-associated habitat; material: faeces | place: Austria | collected 2013
TTATGAGATTTTAGATACAGTAGCAGGTGCAAAATCGGAAGTTGTGCAGAAGACAGTGCTCCGATCATGCCTATTTTGGTGTTGGAGAGGAGTGGAAAGAGGAAGACTTTGTGCATCACCTTTCAGATGCAGAGTGGAAGGAGTTTGAGAAAGAATTTGCGGATTTGATTAGATAAATCTGGAAAAGGACTTGAAATTCAATGAAGATCAAGTCCTTTTCTTTTTAAATCTGTTTTGTTGTCCACTTGCTGCAATCCCATACTGCGTGTACGACATCCTGGTAAAATTCCGGTTCATGGCAGATTAAAAGCACACTTCCACGATAATCAAGCAGTGCTTTTTTCAAGGAATCTTTTGCATCCACATCCAGATGGTTTGTCGGCTCATCCAAAAGCAGGATATTGGTATCGCGATTCACCAGTTTACAGAGTCTTACTTTTGCCTGCTCTCCTCCGCTTAAGACGCGAACCTGGCTTTCAATGTGTTTTGTAGTCAGACCGCATTTGGCAAGTGCAGAGCGCACCTCATACTGATTCCATGATGGGAACTCTTTCCAGATTTCTTCAATACATGTCGTTGCATTATTCGGATCAGATTCCTGTTCAAAATAACCGATCATCTGGTAATCCCCCAGCTCTACTTCACCGGAATATGGTTTTACTAATCCCAGGATGCTCTTCAATAGTGTTGTCTTACCAATTCCATTTGCGCCGACCAGTGCAATCTTCTCTCCGCGTTCCATACTAATATTCAACGGTCTGGACAATGGCTCATCGTAACCAATCACAAGATCTTTTGTCTCAAAAATCAATTTACCTGAAGTACGACCGCGCTTGAAATTAAATTCCGGCTTTGGTTTTTCTTTTACAAGCTCGATCACTTCCATTTTATCCAGCTTTTTCTTTCTCGCCATTGCCATATTTCTTGTTGCAACACGTGCCTTATTTCTGGCAATAAAATCATTCAGTTCACTGATCTCCTGTTGCTGTTTTCTATAGGCAGCTTCAAGCTGCGCCTTTTTTGCAGCATATACTTCCTGAAAATGGTCATAATCTCCCGGATAACGATCCAGTGACTGATTCTCCATATGATAAATGATATTGATTACGCTGCTCAAAAATGGAATATCATGAGAAATCAGGATAAATGCATTTTCATATTCGTTCAGATAACGCTTCAACCATTCAATATGACTCTCATCAAGATAGTTAGTAGGCTCATCAAGAAGCAGGATATCCGGTTTTTCTAACAGAAGTTTTGCCATCAATACCTTTGTACGCTGACCTCCGGACAGTTCTGTTACATCTCTGTCCAGCCCGATATCTTCCAGACCGAGTGCACGTCCCACTTCACTGACCTTTGCATCGATCATATAAAAATCATGATGCTCCAGAAGTTCCTGATAAGTACTGGTTTCTTCCATCAGATACTGCATCTCTTCCTCATCTGCTGTTGCCATTTTTTCATACATCTCATTCATAGCTGTTTCCATATCAAACAGATATGCAAATGCAGAATTTAATACATCCCTGATCGTCATACCCTTTTCCAGCACTGCATGCTGATCCAGATAACCCACACGAATATGTTTTGCCCATTCGATCGTACCTTCATCCGGCATAAGCTTTCCCGTTATGATATTCATAAAGGTAGACTTTCCCTCACCATTTGCACCAATAAGTCCGATATGTTCTCCTTTCAGAAGTCTGAAAGATACATCTGAAAATATCGCACGGTCACCAAAACCGTGCGTAAGATTCTTTACATTTAAAATCATTTCTATCTCCTAATTTTCCAACCCTTTATCCTGTTTTCATATACATCCGCTAATCACTCAGACGTTTTGCAAATTTACCATCCACCTGCACATTTTCCGTACAGACAATAAACGCGTCTGGGTCAATCTTGTGAATCTCCTGTTTCAAGGCAGGAAGTTCATACTTATTCGCGACTGAATAGTACACTTTTGTCTCCTCATCTGTATAGCATCCCATGCCATCCCAACGAGTAACTCCCCTGTGCACATTTTCCATGATACCGATAGATACATTTTCTTTTTTGGTAAATACCATAACGCCAACAAGAATATTTCTTTTATGATAACGATCAAGTACCAGTGCCATCAATGTCGTATAGATCAGCGAATAAATAACACGTTCCATATCATAAATGAAATAACAGCATCCGTACACAAACAGGTTAATAATAATGTACATGATGCCAACAGACGCCTTGGGATTGCGCTCTGTAATACACATTCCCACGATATCCTGTCCTCCTCCGGCAGCTCCGGTTGTCAACACAATGCCCACTCCGATTCCGGTCAGAATACCACCCAGCAAACATGCTGTCAACGGATCTGATACAATTGCATGTTCCGGTGCCGGAAGAATCATCATCCAAACAGAATACATGATGGTCGCAAAGATCGTCTTCACCATAAATTTTTTGCCCATTAGAAATAACCCAAGCAGAAATGCCGGAATATTGATCATTAAAAAAATCGGACTGACCAGATCAAAGGAACCTCTATATATCCTCGTTACATCCGTAAGTACGCTCACAATAACCTGAGCAATCCCCAAAAATCCAGTGTTGTACAGACCGAACGGAAGAATCAACTGATTTACAGCCAGACCAAACAAGCCTGTTCCAAATAAAATCTGAACTACTTCTGCAATTGCCTTTTTTATTTTTTTGTCCATATGACGTCCCTCTCTCATATCCTTCGCCTCGCACGCTTATAGTGTCACAGTCGGGAACTTTTACTGTCCTCATACATCCCTGCAATCTTTGCCCCCCAGATATCCACTTTTCATACCATATTAAACATAACAATCATAACACACATTTATATATGCTTCAATGAAGTACATTCGTCACTGCCATAACAATCCTTTTATCCATCGTAGCAACTAATAACAATGTTAATTTTCGGCTCTTAATTTTCAGAATATTCATTCATTTATTCTATTTTATTTCTTTATTTTACTTTTTCTTAAAATAAATTTGATTTTTCTATTGACATTTTGCAAGTAATGAGATATTATAGACTCAACAAAAGGAAATACCTAAAGAAAATAAAAATCTAATGAAAAGGAGGACAGACCACCAAAAACGTAAATCCAATTTAGAACGTAAAATTTATGAAACGAGGTATGGTCCAATGTACTAAGTAGACACTTCAAAGAATCTATCTAAATTATATGAATAACAGGTAAACGGTAAAGTAGAATGTGCTAACACATTAGAATAAAAAAGAAAATAAGAAATTACCACATTACACTATTGCAGATAGTTTAAGATAGATAAATAATTAAACAGGAGGTTAGTCCAATGGACGAAGTGGTTTAAATCCGCTGTACTGATAATTAAGATATCGGCACAGCGGATTTGTTTTGGATTTATTTAAATCTCTCTTGTGTATTTCTTCAGCCACTCAGCCTCTTCTTCTGTAAGATGTGGTGCCAGTGTCTCGTATACTTTCGCATGATACTGATTCAGCAGCTTCTTCTCCGACTCCGTCATGATATCCGGATTGATCGCATCCAGGTCAAATGGAATCAATGTGATGATCTCGAAGTGCAGGAACTGACCATACTCATTCTTCTCGCCTTCACATACCAGTACTTCATTCTCCAGACGAATACCATGTGAACCTTCGATATAGATACCAGGCTCGTCTGTGATTACCATACCTTTCTGGAATGGGCAAATACTATTGCCGCGAGTTCTCCAGTGAAATCCGGCAGGACCTTCGTGTACATTAAGTAGATACCCTACGCCATGTCCTGTTCCATGATTGAAGTCCATATTTCTCTCCCAGAATGGTCTTCTCGCCAGATAATCCAGGTTGGCACCGCTGATACCTTCTTTGAACCTGGCATCAGCCAGACACAGGTTACTGATTGCCACCAGTGTGAAATCATCTTTCATGTACTGCGGAATCTCACCCAGTGCATAGGTTCTGGTCACATCGGTTGAGCCTTCATAGAATCCTGCTCCTGTATCCATAAGCAACAGACTTCCCTCTTTTACCTGAACATTGGTCTCCGGTGTAGAAGAATAATGTACGATCGCGCCGTGTTCACCGTAAGCGCTGATCGGATCAAAGCTTGGGCGAAGAAAATTACCCATTTCCGCACGAAACTCATCCAGCTTATCGGATGCACTGATCTCTGTGATCTCCTGCTTGTCAACATTCTCTTTGACCCATTTCATAAAGCGAACATGCGCAATACTGTCCTTGATCTGCGCTTTGCGGATATTCTCAATCTCTGTTTCATTTTTCAGAGCTTTAAACAGAATCTCTGGATTCTGTACATCAACGATCGTTACCTGCTCTGGAATATTTTTATACAATGCATAGTTCAATCTTACCTTATCAAGAAGCAGTGTGGTATCTGCATCGAGCTTCTTAATATCCTCATATATATCATTATACGGATGTAAATGAACGCCGTCTTTACTAAGCGATGCTTTCAGTTCATCATCCAGCTTACTCTCATCGATATACAGCTCCATGCTGTCCATGGTGATCACTGCATAAGACAGTACCAACGGGAAGAATTCCACATCATTTCCACGAATATTCAATGTCCAGCAGATGTCATCCAGTGTAGTAAGCACATGTTTGTCTGCATGATTCTTCTTCATCTCTTCACGGATTCTTGTAAGTTTGCTCTCTGTGGTCTCACCTGCATATTCAACGCCAAGTGCAAATACCGGCTCCCTGGAAAGCTCCGGTCTGTCTGTCCAGATCTGATCGATGAGATCCTGATGATACTGGATCTTGCCACCCTTATCTGCAGCGATCATCTCATACTCATCTCCTGTATTCACGGAAATAACTCTTCCATCTACTCCCAGTGTACCGCCTGACGGTAATGCTTCTGCGAGATATTCCGGAATCGTCGGCACGCCCGGCTCACCCATTTTACGCAGAGTAATCGTAGTCCCTTCCAACTGCTTGTCAGCCTGCAGGAAATATCTTCCATCTGTCCACAGTCCTGCTTCGTCCAGTGTGATCACTGCTGTTCCGGCTGATCCTGTAAATCCTGTAATATATGCTCTCGCTTTAAAATGCTCACCTACATATTCACTCTGATGAAAGTCATCTGTCGGAACAACATAGATATCAATTCCATTTGCTTTCATCACGGCACGGAGTGCCTGTAACTTCTCTGGTATCGTCATGATAATTGCCTCTTTTCTGAATTATACTTTTTATTATAATCTTCCGGATGATTAATCGTTCTTATTCATCCACTTCTTTAACACTTCTACGTAGTGGTCATTGTCCTCTACGAAGCACATATGTCTGCAGGTACGGAACAGTTCCCACTCAGAATTCGGGATACGGTCGTACATGAATTTAGCAACATATGGTGTACAGAGATCATTACCTCCGTTGATAATCAGTGCAGGCTCTTTGATGTCGCCAAGCTGATCGATCACATCGTAATCCTTCAGTGTTCCTAATGGGGTAAATTCGTTCGGTCCCCATCCTACTACGTAAGATTCTCTTCCGGCCTTTTTCGGACGTCTCAGGCATTCCGGATCATTCTCTGTCACTTCTCCTGCACAATGCTGACGCATGTACTCAGCCTCTGCTGCCTGATATTCCGGACTGCTGTAATCGCCGGACTCGGTTGCTTTCTTAATAGCATCCTGCATATCCTGTGGCATCTGCGCGATCATACGCTGTGCCTCCTCCGCCCACAGCCATGATGCCGGCAAAGTGCTGGACAGAATGATACTCTTCAGTCCTTCTGGCTTGTAATTGCACACATACTCCAGCGTCTGCATACCTCCCCATGACTGTCCAAGCAGATGGATCTCATCCAGGCCAAGATGCTTACGAAGCTCGATCAGCTCTTCGATCCACACTTTGGAATTCCACAGATCCGGTCGATTCTCCACATAAGAATTGCCACAGCCAATCTGATCATACATTACCAGCTGTCTTCCGTCCTCTTCCGCAATACGGTCCAGTACTTCAAAATAGTTATGAGTAGATCCAGGTCCACCGTGCAGCAGCACTAACGGCTTCTTATTACCAGTATTCTTACCAACAACACGATAATATGTCTTATACTCTAAAAATGGCATATATCCTTCTCTGATCTCCATGTCTTTTCCTCCTGTCTCTATAATAAGTCTTTGCTATGTATCTGCGATATTATTTCACAATACCGACCATGTCCGCCACACTATCAAATCCCTGTGCCTGCATGTATTTCTCAATGCCATCTACGATCTCCATCGTCACTGCCGGATTGTGGAAATTAGCAGTACCTACCGATACTGCACTTGCTCCTGCAAGAATCATCTCAATGGCATCTTCTGCTGAAGCAATGCCTCCCATACCAATAATTGGAAGCTTCACTGCCTGTGCCACCTGATATACCATGCGCACAGCGATCGGATGCACTGCCGGGCCTGACATACCGCCGGTCTTATTAGCAATGGCAAATGTCTTACGGTTGATATCAATCTTCATTCCTGTAAGTGTATTGATCAGCGATACTACATCAGCTCCACCTGCCTCGACGGCTCTTGCCATCTCTGTAATATCGGTCACATTCGGACTCAGCTTCATGATAACCGGTTGTTTCGCGTATTTTTTCACTGCTTTGGTAATACTTTCCGCCGCCTTTGGATTCTGACCAAATGCGATACCGCCCTCTTTGACATTCGGACAGGAAATATTAATCTCCAGCATATCCACGTCTTCATCTCCCAGACGCTCTACGACTTCACAGTAATCCTGCTCGGATTTACCACATACATTCACAATAATTTTTGTATCATATTTACGCAGGAACGGAATGTCACGCTTACAGAACAGATCGATGCCCGGATTCTGCAGACCGATGGCATTCATCATGCCGCCGTACACTTCTGCCACACGCGGTATCGGATTACCCGGCCATGGCACATTCGCTACCCCCTTGGTCGTTACTGCGCCCAGGCGGTTCAGATCTACAAATTCTGAAAATTCTTCTCCTGATCCAAAGGTTCCGGATGCGGTTGTTACCGGATTCTTCCATTCTACTCCGGCTATATTCACTGCCATATTCATCAGATCTCCACCTCCGTAGATAAGAATACCGGTCCGTCCTTGCAGACACGCTTGTTATGCACATTACTGTGGGCATCTACTTCCTTCGTCTTGCATACACAGCCAAGACAGGCTCCGATACCACACGCCATACGCTCTTCCAGGGAAATGTAGCAGAGAATGCCATTCTCTTCCGCATAAGCTTTAATCGCACGGAGCATCGGCATTGGTCCGCACGCAAAGATTACCTCTGCATCCAGCGCCTGCTCGCGGATCGCATCCATGACATTGCCCTTTGTGCCCACGCTGCCATCTTCTGTTGCGATATATAGCTTTCCATTCTGTTCAAATTCTTCTTTTAAGAAAGTATGTGCATCACGGTAACCGACTACGATCTGCTTCTCTGCGCAGTCGACCTCTCTGGCAAGCTCCAGGATTGGAGGCACACCAATACCTCCGCCCATAAGGAATGCTTTTTTACCCTTTGCTTCTTCTAATGGGAATCCATTGCCCATTGGTCCGATCACCGGGATCTGGTCTCCCGCTTTCAGCTCTGAGAACTGCTTTGTACCGGTCTTCTCACCGGTCACACGGTACACCATACGGAGTGCTCCCTTTTCCTTGTCGATCTCACAGATACTGATCGGTCTTGGAAGAAGCTTTGTACCGTCATTTGTATATATAGACAGAAACTGTCCAGGCTTAGCTTCTGCCGCTGCGGAAGTCTCCAGCCACAGGCTGAAAATGCCTTCTGCCAGCATTTCCTGAGACAATACTGTCGCCATCTCTTTCTTTCTGCTCATTATAATTCTCCTATCAGATTCTATTCTGAAACTTTTTCACGCCAATAAGCTCTAGCGGTTATTCAGTGCTCCGCCAATATCAGCAATCATCGCCTCTACTGCAGCTCTGGATGCATCACCAAAGTTCTCTGCGCCAAATTTTGCGTACTGTTCCTGCTTATATGCGGCAATGATTCCTCTGGAGGAATTCACAATTGCGCCCAATCCATCTTCATTGAAGAAGTGAACCAGATCCTTGCCTTTACCACCCTGTGCACCATAACCCGGTACCAGAATATAAGCCTTCGGCATAATCTTTCTCAGGACTTTACCCATTTCCGGATAAGTTGCTCCTACTACGGCTCCGATATAGCTGTACTCATCACCCATGCACTCTTCGCCCCAGGCGGCTACCTTCTCGCCTACCAGTTCGTACAGCGGTCTGCCATCGATCAGACGATCCTGGAACTCGCCGCTAGAAGGGTTGGATGTCTTAACCAGGATAAATAATCCCTTCTTCTCTTCTTTACATACATCGATAAACGGATTGATACCGTCAGATCCCAGATATGGGTTAACCGTTGCAAAGTCTTCGTCAAATCCGGCATAACGATTCTTTCCTACCTGCACATGTCCCAGATGTCCTACTGCGTATGCTGCTGATGTTGAACCGATATCACCGCGCTTCACATCACCGATCACAACCAGTCCTTTTGACTTACAATAATCAACCGTCTTCTTAAATGCCACAAGTCCCGGCACTCCAAACTGCTCATACATTGCGATCTGTGGCTTAACTGCCGGAATCAGATCATATGTCTTATCTACGATCTCCTTATTGAACTGCCAGATTGCCTCAGCAGCTCCTTCCAGTGTCTCTCCATATTCTGCAAATGCCTTTTTCTGCACATGCTCCGGCACATAGTTCAGCATCGGATCTAATCCTACTACAATCGGTGCTCCTGTCTTCTTAATATTCTCAACCAGTTTGTTAATCAATGATTTGTCCTCCTTCATATACGACTTTGCCGCCTACCATCGTGCAGGCCACTTCTCCTTTCACCTTCCATCCATGGAACGGTGTATTTTTCCCTTTTGAGAAAAATGTATTCTTATCGATCTCATATTCTTTACGTGGATCGAAAATAACCAAATCAGCAGTCTTACCCTCAGATACGGAACCTTTGTCTGTAAGTCCCAGAATCTTCGCCGGATTGGTGCTCATCTTTTCCACCATCTGCATCGGTGTCAGAATGCCTTTATCCACAAGCTCCGTATAGGTCAGTGCCGCAGATGTCTCCAACCCTACGATACCGAAAGATGCCAGCTTCATACTGCGATTCTTTTCTGCTGCTGCATGTGGCGCATGGTCAGTAGCGATCACATCCATCGTGCCATCCTTCAAACCTTCAATCAGTGCATCCACATCGGCTTGTGTACGAAGCGGCGGATTCATTTTAAAATTGCCATCATCACTGATAATATCATCTGATGTGAGGATAAAATGATGTGGGCATACTTCGCCGGTCACGTGGATCCCATCCTTCTTAGCTTCTCTCAGCATCTTCACACTGTCTGCTGTCGAACAGTGGCACAAATGAAGCTGTACTCCTGTCTCTTTCGCAAGCAGAATATCTCTTGCCACGATCACATCTTCAACTGCATTGGTGATGCCTTTAAGTCCCAGTTCTTCAGCCCTGGTATCGGCGTTCATCACACCGCCTTCTACCATCGTAATATCTTCACAGTGAGCAAATACGATCATTCCTGCTTCTTTTGCTGCCCGCATTCCCTTGCGATACAGGGACGCATTCATTACAGACTTGCCATCCTCGCTGATTCCAACACAACCTTCTCTTGCCATGCCTTTGATATCTGCCAGATCTTCCCCCATCTGTCCGATCGTTACGGATCCAAGCTGTAATACATTGGTCTTAGATTCCTTCTTTGCGCGGTTCTGCACCTCAGAGATCTTCACACCATTATCAATCACCGGCTTGGTGTTCGGCATTGCACATACAGTTGTTACACCACCGTGTACCGCTGCCTCTCCGCCAGTCTTTAATGTCTCTTTGTATTCCAGTCCCGGATCCCGGAAATGCACATGCAGATCAACAAAGCCAGGCATCACGTAGCATCCTTCTGCGTCGATCACCTTGTCCGCCTCTGCCGTTATCCCTTTTTCAACCTTTACGATCTTATCGTCTTCTACCAGCACATCGTATACACCGTTCCTGCTCGTCACAGGATCCAGCACATGTCCATTTTGTATTAATACCTTCATGCCATGTATTCCTTTCTCACTGTCTTCAGTCATTTATCTATACTTTAACACAATCCGCAAAAAAAAGGAACGGTGAAAACCGTTCCCTTCCTTACAACTTATTCTTAACTTCTTCCAGTGCCTTTTCAAGCTGATTATCACGATCCGGATTCTGCGCATCCTTCTCATACTGTACTTCCACATCAGGAGTCACACCTTTTCCGTTGATACCGAACTGTCCTGCGATCAGATACTCCGCAATCGTAAGCTTCACGCTGGTGCCATCTTTCAGATCAAAGATCTGCTGTACCACACCTTTACCATAAGTAGTTGTACCTACGACCTCACCGGTTCCAAATGTCTGGATCGCACCGGAGAATATTTCAGATGCACTGGCGCTGTTCTCATTCACCAGCACTACTAACGGCTTAGTAAACTGATGTTCATCATCTGATTCGTACACTGATTCTTTGCCCTGCTTATCCTTAATTGAAAGAGTCGTTCCCTCCGGCAGCATCAGATCCAGCATATCCGTAACCGTATCCACATTACCGCCCGGGTTATTTCTCAGGTCAACAACCAGCCCCTTCATACCCTGATTTTCCAGATCCTCCAAGGCTTCTTTATACTGGTCTGTGGTAACATCGTCAAACTCTGTTACTTGAATATAACCGATCTTACCCTCTTTCATCTCATGATATACGGTGTCAGTCTGCACGATCTTACGGGTCACTGTGGCAGTATACTCCTCGCCATCATCACCACGAAGTACAGTAAGTTCTACCGTTGTGCCTTCATCACCGCGGATCTTACTGACAACCTCAGACAGATCCTCTCCGGAAATATCCTTGCCGTCTACTTTGTACAGGATATCATCTACCTTAAATCCGGCCTCTTCTGCACCTGACCCCTCATAAACTTTCAAAAAAGTAATAACTTTTGTATCTTTGTCCTGTGAAAATAATGCTCCAATTCCACCAAATTCACCAGATGTACTCTGCATCAGTGCTTTGGTCTCATCCTCGTCGTAGTATACAGAATATTTGTCTCCCAGCCCGTCAATATAGCCTCTGTACAGTCCTTCCTGCAGATCATCCATATCAATATCACCGGAATAACTCTCGTCTACCAGCTGTTCCAGTAATTCCAGCTTCGTCTTTGTGCTGTCATCCAGAAGTTCCTCGCTGTTCGATGTGGATGAACTTTTCTTTGATGTCTTAGATGTTCCCGGTAGTTTGATCCCGCAGGAAACCATGCTCATAATTAATAATACAGCAAGGGCGCCTGTAAGCGCCCCTTTGAAAAAACTTTTTTTATTTTTCATGCCTTAATCCCTTGTCTAAACCAGATCTACAGATACAGTCTTGGGTCAACCGGAGTGCCGTTTACCCATACTTCAAAATGAAGATGCGGACCAGTAGAATATCCTGTTGTACCTACCGCTGCAATATTCTGTCCTGCACTTACAGACTGTCCTGCACTTACATAAGTTGCACTGCAATGCTGATACAGTGTAGAAAGACCGTTACCATGGTTAATCACCACATAATTACCTCTTGCCACATTATAACTTACAGTTGTAACTGTACCGCTTGCTGCCGCATAAATCGGGCTTCCTGTACCTGTTGCATAGTCACGTCCTTTATGGTTTGTACTTCCGATACCACCCGGTGATGTACGTCCACCAAACTCACTACTGATATAGGCTGACGGACACGGATTACTAAGTCTTCCGCTTCCACTTGGTGTAATTGGTGCTACAGGCGATGAACTTCCACCGCCGGAGCTACTTCCACCAGAAGAGCTTCCGCCGCCAGATGATCCAGAACTGCTGTTTCCTCTATTTGCTGCTGCAGCAGCTTCCTGCTGTACACGCGCCTGTCTTGCAGCTTCTTCCTGTAATGCCTGCAATTTGGCTGCATTCTCTCCAATAGCTGTTTCCAGATCACCGATCAGATCCGCTTTCTCTGAAATCAATGTTGAAACTTCATTCTGTTTATCCTGAAGCTGTGTCTGTAATGTCTCCAATTCCGCTTTCTCAGTTTCCAGTGCTGTCTTTTGATCATCAACATCCTGAACTGTCTGCTGGAACTCTTTCAGCATCTGTCTGTCATAATCAGAAATCTGCGCAATGTATTCTGCATTATTCAGGAATTCACCGATTGACTTAGATTCCAGAAGAACCTCAATAAACTGTGTATTACCGTTCTCATACATATACTTGATACGCTTCTTCATACTCTCGTACTGATTATTCTCATCAATCTGAGCCTGGATCAGTTCGGTCTCTTTCGCATCAATCTCTTCCTGCTTGGTGTTAATATCTTCAGTCGTCTTATCCATCTCATCGATCAGATCATTCAACTGCTTGGTCAGAGCGGCTTTCTCTGCTTCTGCTGAATCTTTCTGAGACTGGAGTTCTTCACCCTTTTTCTGTGTCTCTGAAATTGAGGATGCCTGTGCAGGAATCGCGCACCCAATCGAAAGCGTCAGTGCTAAGATTACACTTAATACTCTTTTTTTCTGCATAATAATTCTCCTTAAATTTCCCCTGCCTAATTATCTGTTTCTCAAACCCTCATCTAATTCTAAAAAGTTACTTTTATTAATTATACCCTCAGATGTTTACGAATAGTAAATGCACTGCCAATGAAACCAATACCTACACCGAGGATCAGACCGACCGGAAGTAACGTACGGTATACTGTCGTTACCGGAAGGAACTCGATGATATTGTTCAGCAGGCTGAACTTGGTCATCACATAAGCAACTGCCTTATCATATACAAAGTACAGGATCACCAGCGGAATCACCGCACCGATCAGTCCGATCACAAGACCTTCGATGATAAACGGTGCCCGGACGAATCCGTCCTTTGCTCCAATATATTTCATGATCGCAATCTCTTCTCTTCGCACGGTAATACCCATAGTAACGGTATTACTGATCAAGAAGATGGATACTGCAAGCAGAATGCCGATTAATACAATAGATACATAATAGATCAGTCGGTTCACGCTGGTCAGTGTCTTCGCTACTACGTCAGACTTATTGACCTTACTCACTCCGTCTAGCTTCTCTGCATAAGATACAACATCTTTCTGCTTGGACACATCACTCATGTATACTTCGTAGTTGTCAGATCCGCTCAGCGGATTATCATCCTTAAATCCGTCTGCCAGTTCTTTGGCGTCTCCGAAATACTCGTCCTTAAAGGAATCCCATGCTTCGTCTGCCGATACAAAATTCACCTTCAATACGCCGTTCTGGCTTTTCAGCTCATCGCCGATCTTCTTGATCTGCGCATCAGTTGCTTCTTCATCAAAGAATACCGTAATCGCAACGCCTTCCTCGGCTTTCTGAACCATGTATCTGAAATTGGTTACAATTGAAAAGAATATACCAAACAGGAAGATACATGCCGCCATGGTCGCAATAGACGCAACGGAGAACATTTTGTTTCTTCCGATATTCTTAAAACCCTGTTTTGTCTGATATCCGATCGTACTAATTCTCATTATTATACCCACCTCTTTGCTCGTCGCTTACAATGACCCCTTTTTTCATTGTAATAACACGCTTTTTCATCTCGTTGACAATCTCCTGGTTATGCGTAACAACAAGCACTGTTGTTCCTCGCTCATTGGCCTCCTCAAGAAGCTTCATGATCTCCCATGAGTTGGTCGGATCCAGGTTACCTGTCGGCTCATCTGCCAGAAGAATTGCCGGCTCATTCACAATCGCTCTTGCAATAGCAACTCGCTGCTGCTCACCACCGGACAGCTCCTTCGGATATGACTTATACTTCTGCGCCAGTCCTACCAGAGACAATGCCGCCGGAACTTTCTTCTTGATGATACGTGTTGGTGTCTCTACGACACGCTGCGCAAATGCAATATTTTCATAAATATTACGATCCTTCAGCAGACGGAAATCCTGGTACACAACGCCCAGACCTCTGCGGTACATCGGAATCTTTCTGTGCTTTAATCTTTCAAGGTTCTGTCCGTTCACCATGATAGTGCCGGATGTAGGCTCCAGTTCCTTCATGATCAGCTTGATCAGTGTAGACTTACCGGAACCACTGTCACCTACGATAAATACGAATTCGCCCTGTTCGATCTTCAGATTGACACCGTTCAGAGCAGCAACCCCTTTTGAGTACTCTTTCGTTACCTCATTTAATTCAATCATACTTTCCTCCTAAATTATTTAATACTCCATCGACTCCATATATTTCATGTACTTGACTACCATTAATGCAATCTTAAATGTGATCGCATCTTCAAATACCCTGAGATCAAGTCCCGTACTCTTCTGCAGCTTGTCCAGACGATATACCAATGTATTACGGTGGATATAAAGCTGTCTTGAAGTCTCAGACACATTCAGGCTGTTCTCAAAGAACTTATTGATCGTAGCCAATGTCTCTTCGTCAAATTCATCCGGAGATTTCCCCTCAAAAATTTCACGGATAAACATTTTACAAAGCGGAATCGGCAACTGATAGATCAATCGCCCGATACCTAATGTACTATACGCGATAACCTTCTTCTCGTCAAAGAATATTTTGCCGACATCCAGTGCAAGCTTCGCTTCTTTATATGATTTGGATACTTCACGGATATCATTAACGATCGTACCGTAAGCAATCCTTACATTCTCCTCACCTTCGCTCTTCAGCGCATCGTAAAATTCTGCGGCTGCCTTCTCAAGCTCCGGATATCCTTCTGTCAGTCCAAGCTGCTTCATGATGATAATATCTTTCTCATCGACCGCTGTGATAAAATCCTTGGTACGCGCACTTAAGATTCCGCGAATGTTGTCCAGACGACTATTGTCTTTCTCATGGTTCGTCTCCACAATAAAAATAACACGCCTAGCCTCTGTGTCAATATGTAATTTTTTGGCTCTGTTATAAATATCTACCAGGAGCAGATTGTCAAGCAACAGATTCTTAACAAAATTGTCCTTATCAAAACGCTCCTTGTATGCAATCAGCAGACTCTGTATCTGGAATGCTGCAAGCTTGCCTACCATATACACATCGTCGCTTCCGCCATTTGCTAATAATATATACTCTAGTTGGTGTTCATCAAAAATCTTAAAAAACTGACACCCCTGAATCACCTGACTGTCAGCCGGTGATGACGCAAATGCCATTACCGCCTCTTCATAACTTACCTGCCCGGAAAATGTTGTTGCAAGAGTTTTTCCATCGGTATCCATGACGCACAGGTCAATTCTGGTGATCTCCTTCAAACCATCAATTGTGTTTTGAAGTATCTGATTAGATATCATAGTCCATCTCCTCCATTGATTTCAATATGCATTTTTCACAATATCTGACGTATACATTTGCCTGGTTCTGCATATTACTATTTTTTATCTTAATACATATCAACAAAAAAAGAAAGAGGAAATCAAGTATTTTTGTTGATTTCCTCAGCTTTTAAGATAATCTTCAGACTTTTATCTCCTATACATTGTGTACAAATCCCTTTTAAGTCCAAGTCCACATATCTTACATCTTAAGATTCTTTTTTTGTTTTTTCTATCTCACGTCTAAAAAGCATACGATCCAGAAATGTCATCACTTTGCCCTTGCCGCTCTTCTGGCGATATGCAAATTCCATCAGTTTACCTGCGCCAAGCCAGACTCTCGTATTGATCTGACTTCTGTTCCTGGCAATAAATTGCTCCTGTACCGGCGGCGTGAGTATCGCGATCACGCAATCTGCTTCGCCACCGTTGATCGCATTCACCAGCATATCGTCCGCTTCCGTGCCCGGTGCCACTTTGGCTGCACCAACGATCGCAATGCCACGGTATTCCTCTGTAAGACATCCCGTAAGCGCATCCACCTCTTCATCTGTCTCTACTAATAAATAAACTCTGCAGTGATTCCGATGCAGATACTTTAACCAGAGTCTTAAGAACGTCTGCGACGCGGTCTCACGGATACTTCTGGAATCCGTAATCCCTGCCGCTTCCAGGATATCCTTCTGCCCCGGAAGCACCAGATCACTCTGTTCGATCGCTTCCCGGTAACCCTGATCATCTCTGGCATACATAAGTGCTTCGATCGTAACCAGATCGATCACGCTGGTAGCGGGTGTATCCATATATTCCACAGCTGCTTTTAATGCCTGCTTTGCCGAGCAGTACTCTATATTCACATCTAATACATTAATCTTCTCTCTCATAGCATCACCTGTCAGGAGATTGTATCAAAAGGATTATTCCTTTGCAAGCAATGACATGAAAAGTTCATACTAATTAACATTTCTGTGATTATTTGACGCTTCCCTGCGCTTTTTTGTGATCAATCCACCGATTCGTCCCGTTTCTTTTGATGACAGCGACTTCCATCCTTTCTGAAGCACCTGATCCAGAAGTCCCAGTTCTTCCGCAATTTCGTATTTCATTTTCTCATCCGGTGTCACCTTACTGAGATCAATCGGTTTATCTTTTTTTCCAGACATATTATCTGCCCCTTTCCTGATTCTACAGGAAGTATTGACAGATTCATTATCGTCTATTCATACACTTTACTTCCACGCAAGCTCTTTCTGCATGGTAAATGAATATATGATTTTTTCCCGTACTTTCTTTCCGGTAATCTGCTCCAGCGCCCTTGCATAATACTCAAGCTGGGACTGGTATTTATCCAGAAGTTTCTGTTCCGACCAGATCTTATCGGTCTTATAATCGAGTACCACAAGTTCCCCGTCTTCCTCAAAGCAGACATCGATGATTCCCTGTACCAGCATGGTCTCATCCTCTTCTGTCATCTCCGGATAAATGTCCCGCGCCGGAATTCCCAGTACAAACGGTTGCTCCTTTCTTAGCTTGTTCTCTTCTGCCGCCTGCTTCATGCGCTGTCCGGATGTTGTATGGATAAAGGTAAGGATATCTTTCGGCCTCACGCTCTCTGCCATCTCTCCTGCAATCCGTCCGGATTCGCACATCTTCTCAATCGCTGCCTCTGTACCTTCAAGATCATATTCCTTTGTGAAATCCAGAAGCTCCATCACTCTGTGATATGCGGTACCTCGCGGTGCTCCGGTAATCTCTTCCTCGCCCTGCAGAAATCTTGGGATCAATGGCACCACAGGTTCGTCTTCATATGGGAGCTCTCCCGCTTCCTCTGCCAGATATGCTCGCTTCTTTAACTCCGATACGGTGTATTTCAGCTTTTTTCCTTCCAGATCTCGGTAAGGATACTGATAATAAAACTGCTGTTTCAGACGCTCCTGCATCTTCTCATCGTAGACTTCTTCCACATTCCAGTTTTCTAATGCCTGACGTGTCACCATCTGTTCTGCGGTCTGCTCTATCTGCAATCCCCGCACCTGGGACATATCCACGATCTGGATGCGGAATGGACTTCTCTCTCCTCTTCCTGCCACCGCCGGAAGTATCCAGTCCAGATAACGTTTCGCCCCTGCAAGTTGTCCAAAGCTCATCGGAGTCGGATGAGCCGCCATATTTTCCTTATGATATAAGGCCTGATTCATTGCCTCACGAACCTTTGTCTCCGGGTCTGACAGCGTGCCGGTCACGATCAGCTTCTCTTTCGCCCGGGTCAGTGCCACATAGAGCACGCGAAGCTCTTCGCCCATGCTCTCCAGCACCTCTTCCCTGGCAATCACATTTCTGATCAGCGTTGGACATTTGGTACGCGTCTCAAGATCCACGCTTTCCAGTCCGATCCCAAGAGAGGCATGCATCAACACATCGCCCTTACTGTCCTGCCTGTTGAACTGTTTGCCCATGCCTGCCACAATAACAATCGGGAATTCCAACCCCTTACTTTTGTGAATGCTCATGAGCCGCACGGTATTGGACTGTTCATCTGCCGTGTTGGCTTCCCCGTAATCAATCTCGTATTTCTGAAGCTGTTCCACGTACCGTATAAAATGAAATACGCCCTTGTAGCTGCTACTCTCAAAGGTTCTCGCTTTTTCTAACAGCATATCCAGATTGGCTGCTCTCTGCTCCCCTGCCGGAAGCGCAGAGATATAATCACGGTAACCGGTCTCCTGCATGATCTTATCCAGCAGCCTGTGAAGTGCCGTGTAAGGGATCATTCTGCGAAAATGTTCCATCTGCTCCAGACATGTCACCAGTTTACTTTTTATAACTTCATCTGATCCTTCTTTTGCATAACAGCTTACCGCCTGATGGAACGGCTTGTCCCTGTAGTTTCCCTTAATCCGGGCAAGTTCTTCATCCGTCATATGACCGAATATCGACCGCAAAACGGATGCTAACGGTACATCCTGCCGTTTATTATTCAGGATTCTGAGGTAATCTAACAATACTCCGATCTCTCTGGTCTCGAAATAACCTTCACTGGAACCAGCGTACACCGGAATTCCCTCTTTTTTCAGAACTTCCATATAGACATCCGCATATCCCTTCATGCTACGTGTCAGGATCACGATGTCCCGAAACTCTGCCGGTCGCATCTGCTCTGTCTTCTTATCCTTCACTATCTGATGACGGATCAGTTCATGAATCCGTCCCGCGATCACCGATGCTTCCTTTTCACGATTCGACAGCTTCTCTACATCTGCACCGGATTCCACATCATCCTCGATATCCACAAGAATCAGCTCCGGGATATTGTCTGCTTGGGGATCTGATATTTCAGGATAACTTGCCCCCGGATATAACGCTGCCCGGTCATCGTATTCTACACCGCCCAGATCCCTGATCATGATCTGCCGAAAAATGTCATTGGCTCCGGCCAGCACTTCTTTCCTGCTTCGAAAATTCTTATGCAGATCAATTCTCTGCTCCGGTCCATCCGTCAATGTATAAGAATCGTATTTCTCCATAAATAATTCCGGTCTGGACAGACGGAATCGGTAGATACTCTGTTTCACATCACCTACCATAAAGATATTATTTCTGCCCGTCCATTTACCGGACACACTGGTCAAAATTGTTTCCTGTATCAGGTTACTGTCCTGATATTCATCGATCATGATCTCATAGAATTGCTTCTGATACTCCTCCGCCACCTTGGATGGCACAAGTCTGCCATCCTCTTCGCGGGTAAGAATCCGCATGGCATACTGCTCCATATCATCGAAGTCAATCATATTACGGGAACGTTTTATCTCTTCAAAACGCTTCGAAAAGTCAGTTGTCAGGCGCGCCAGCATCTCCATATAAGGTCTGCACCGTCCGATTTCTGCCAGCACATCCTCTCCCGGTAATTCATAATACAACGACTTCAGGTCTTTTATCATGTCCTTGACGTTATCCCGCACTCGTTTCACGAAATTCGCTTTCTCTTCCGAAGCCTGATTCTTGCGGTTCGAAGCAAGACGTTTCCAATTAATCCGCTGGATGGCTTCGTAAGTCTCTTCGTATCCTTCTGCCTGTTCCAATCGTTCAATCTGACGCAGGTCATCTTCCAGCGCATCCATATACATCTGCGGTCCATCCGGTGCCATACACACAGCAAGTCCCTGCTGCAAGAGCTCTTTTGCTCCTGCCATATAACCCGTCATATTTTTCTGCATTGCCTGATAATACACCGTCGCCTGCAGTTCTTCCATATTCTCTACTTCATATGCATGTACACATTCTGCCAGCCATCTGTCCGGTTCCGGATAGCTGCGCGAAAATTCATACAGACGCTCGATCAGTTCCTCGATCTTCTTATCATCACGGCTTCCTCCGTAGCTTTCTACCAGATTCAGGAACTCCGGATCCGCTTCTTCATAATACTGTTCTAACATTTCCTGCATCACATCGCCACGCAGAAGCTTTAATTCTCCCTCTTCGCCAATCCGAAATGCCGGATCCAGATCAATGGTATGAAAATGTTCCCGGATTACGGATAAACAGAAACTGTGAATGGTCGTAATCTGCGCACTGTGGATCAATGTCGCCTGCCGGTTCAGATTCGCATCCTCCGGCCGCTTCTCTGCCTGATCTTCAATTGCCTGTCGGATACGCTCTTTCATCTCTGCCGCTGCTGCCTCGGTAAATGTCACGATCAGCAGCCGGTCTACATCCACAGGATTCTCTTTTCTGGTGAGCATGGTAATGATTCGTTCCACCAGCACCGCTGTTTTTCCGGATCCAGCTGCCGCTGACACCAGAATATTACGCCCGCCAAGCTCTATGACCTGCCGCTGTTCTTCGGTCCACTGGACTCCCATGGCGTATCCTCCTTTCTATTAAAAGTATCAGGTACCTTTCCTGTTTCTCCTGATACTGCACTCTGCATCTTTGCAACCGCTTCCTCGCGCGTCAGCTTCTTTCTGTCCAGATATTCATAGCCGTCAAGCTGTGGATCAAATCCACAGATCTGCTGATAAATACAATGCTCGCACTCATGATTTTGACCCTGACGATATGGCTGCACTGCCACCTCACCCCGGACAATCTGCTGTCTGATCTCTGCCGCTTTATGATCCGCATACTCCATCATGGTGTGGAATTCTTCCTGGCTGACCGCTCTGGATACTTTAGAAAGACTTCCGTCATTATTAAACTTCACCGGCACAGCCAATGAATCTCCTGTACGATCCCTTTCCAGATGTTCCAGACTGTTCTGCTCCAGATTCACCACGCCGTCCGGGCGCAATTCCTTCAGAAGCCTTTTTTCAAGATCTGCTTTACCCTTTTTCTCCAACAGCGGATCCTTCATCCGGTAATAAAATACGCCCGACGGGATCACCTGTTTACCCGGATATCGTTTCTTCATACGGTCGGTTGCCGCATTCATATATACCATCAGCTGTAACTGCAATCCATAATAAAGTGCTGACACATCGAATCCCTTCTGTCCGGTCTTATAATCGATAACCTTCACATAGACTTCATCCCGTGTCTCGCACACATCAATCCGGTCGATCTTGCCACTGCCAAAGGACAGCTCATATGCCGACGGCTCAAAATCACCCCTGGCTAACTGTTCGGTAAGTGCCCAGACCGTGCGGTTCAGCAGACGGTCAAGTCTTGTGATCATGTATTCATTTCTGGCAGAACTGTACAGTACAGAATTACCGTAATCCGCAATGGATTCATCCAGACTCTCCCGCACCAGCTGCTGTCGCTTCTCTTCTTCTATCTTTGTCCATCCGCCTTCTTTTTCCGCTTTGCCGGAATAGCGCTCCATCGCACTGTGAAAGACATTTCCCAGATCCAGTGGCTGGAACTCGTATTCGTTCCGTTCCTTCAAACGTAATCCGTACGCCAGAAAATGTGCAAATGCACAGGCAGAGAATTTCTCCATTCGGGAAATGCTGTTCTGGAAATGCGTACCGTAAAGGAGCTTTGCAGCTTCCTCACTGATCTGTTTCGGATGATAAGAATAAAATGACGCATCCAGAAGATCTCCGATCTTCTCTGCCCATTCGGGATGCTTCTTATACCAGTTATAAAGCTCCATCCAGCTGCTGCCGCCTGCATCACTCTGCATGCGGAGTCCCCGGATCAGTTCCTGCAGTCCGATCTCCGGCGTCAGCTCCTGCTCAGTTAACGGCCTTGACGCCTCATCGATCACCGGCGCATCCGGGAATAATCTGCGGATCTCACCGATCAGATACGCCGGACGCTTTGCTTTGCCCTCTGCTCCCGATCTGCTGTAAAACAAATGCAGTTCCTCTTCCGGTTTGGTCAGATTCAGATACAGATAAAATTTCTGAATATATGCCTGTTCTCTTCCACCCGGTGTGAGTGAGAGATTTTCCTGCTCAAACTGCGCTCTGTCCTGTTCACTTAACAGTCCTGTCCGCATCAGATTGCCCGGAAGCAGCGAATCATTGACTCCAAGCATCAGCAGTACACGGATATCTTTTAATCTGGTTCGCTGTACATCCCCGGCGATCACCTGATCCAATCCCGGCGGAATTACACCAATCTTAATCTCATTCAGTCCGGCATCCAAAAGCTCCACGTATTCCTTTAATGTTACCGGTTCGTCTCCCAAAAGCTCTACAAATTTGTCGAAGAGACCAATCAAAGCACTATATACCTGTGCATATTCTCTGGCAAGCGCAAGTTCTCCCTCTTCCGTGAATGCATCCTCCTGCCGTTTTAATTCCTGCTGCAGTTCCTGCTCTTCCAGAAAACGGTAGAGTGCCTCGGTAATATCACGCACCGTTTTCTTCCGCTGCCGCAGTACAAAAAGCAGACCGTCCACCAGCTCCACCAGTTTCACCCGAAGGTGATTCAGATGCTCCAGTTCGTCCTCTGTCACATCTGCACCTCTGCGCACCCATCGCTGCTGCCAGTTTTTATACCCACGGATACCAAGTGCCAGACAGTAATTCTCCAGCTCATCCACCTCGTCATCTGTAAACGGTCCATAACCTGCTCTTAAGAAACGAAACACGCTCTCATAAGTAAAGCTCTGCTCCGCCATATTCAAAATGCTTCGCACATACTCCACAAAAGAATTCAGCAGAATACTCCGCTTATAATCCATAAATACCGGAATCCTGTATTTGGCAAATGCTTCTTCCAGATAATCGCCATAGCCATTAAGATCCGTTGCCACTACACCAATCTCCCGGTAACGCATGCCCTCTTCCCGCACAAGCCTGCGGATCTGCGCAGCTGCCGCATAGGCTTCTTCTTTTGGTGTTCTGGTCTCATGAATCGCGATCGTGTCCGGCTTCCCGATATAATATCTGCCCGAATAACGGAAAAGATGCTCCTCCAAAAAGGCAAGTGCCTCGCTTTTCCGAAAACGGTAAAACGGTCTCTTTTTGAGCCATACCGGTTCCCTCTGTTCCACACCGCACGCTCTGGCAATCCTCGTCAGCGTTGTCACCGTATGCTTACTCATCCCAAACATCTGGCAGGCATCCGTATAACGGTAAGGATCTTCTCTGTCATCGATGGTTACTGTCACGATCACATCTCTGGCAAGCTTCATAAGCTCCGCAAGCAGTCTGTTCTGCACCGGAGTAAATCCGGTAAATCCATCCAGCACGACCACACTCCTCTTCAGCAGTTCCGATTCTGGCACTGTTCTGCACAGCACATCCAGAATTTCCTCTTTCGTAATATATCTGTCCTGGAGATATTCCCGAAACTTCTTATATATAAGGCTCATATCCTTTAACTTATAATACAGATAAGATTCTTCTCCTGCCCGCTTCATCACGCAGTCCAGTTCTTCTTCCCCGATATCATACTGGTCGAACTCCGACAGAACCGACTTCACCTCACTGATATAGCCGAGACGCTTCATGTTGCCTTTCAGCACACGCAGCTCCGGTTCGATGTCTCCGGCAATCTTGCGCAAGATCAGGTTCTTGCCCTCATCGTCCAGCACAGGCGTATTTCCTTTCCCTGTCTCTTCAAAAATCCGATATGCCAGTCGTCCAAAACTCAACACATCGATATTCATAATGCCCTTTTTCTCGTTCATCAAAACAAGGTCCTTCTGCGTCTGCATCGTAAACTGCTCCGGCACCAGGACCATGTAATTAAGGGCAGGGTGTTCCCCTGCCTCCTGTATAATTCTCTGATATAAATAGTGGGACTTTCCGGAACCGGAACCCCCAAATACAAATTGTAATGCCATATATTCCTCCCGGCATCTGTCTTAAAATCTGTCAGCCAATTCTTCCAGGCTATGAATCTGCAAATATTTTTCCATATATCGGAATCGGCACATAGGCTTCCACAGCAATGCCTTCTTCCAGATATTCTTCTCTGAGAAGCTCTCCGTACTTGCGGATCAACTGGATCTTCGCTGCGTCTTTATATGGAAATGTATACTCTACCAACGCCTTCTGTCCCCGGAGCACCTCTTCCAGCTTGCTCTCCAGTGCATCAATCCCCGCTCCTGTCGCCGCTGAGATCGGCACTGTCGCATCTGCCTGAAAATCCCGCAAGATCACAGGCTCTGTCAGCAGATCCTGCTTATTAAACACGGTGATCACAGGCTTATCCTGTACGCCCAGTCCCCGCAGCGTCTCATATACAATATGCATCTGCTCATCCAGCTGTGGATTCGACGCATCCACCACATGCAGGATCAGATCTGCATACTTTGCTTCCTCCAGTGTACTGCGAAATGCATCAATCAGGTGATGCGGTAGCTTCCGGATAAATCCAACTGTATCTGTAAACAGCACCTTCTGTCCGCTGCCAAGCTGATATCCCCTGGTCGTCGGATCCAATGTGGCAAATAGCTTATTCTCTGCCAACACTTCCGCTCCCGTCAAATAATTCAGAAGCGTCGACTTGCCCGCATTGGTATAGCCTACAATAGCAATAACCGGAAGCATCTCCTTCTTCCGCTGTTCTCTTGCCACCTGTCTGTGATTCTTCACTTCCGTAAGTTCCCGGTTCAGTCTGGCAATTCGTCCTTTGATCAGTCGTCGATCCATCTCCAGCTTCTTCTCACCGGGACCTCTGGTACCGATACCACCTCCAAGCCTTGAAAGTGATGTACCATATCCGGTAAGTCTCGACTGACGATACTTTAACTGTGCAAGCTCCACCTGGATCTTACCTTCATTGGTAGATGCTCTCGCGGCAAAGATATCCAGGATCAACAGCGTCCGGTCCATGATCTTCGTATGCAGCTCATCCTTCAGATTGCCGATCTGTGCCGGTGACAACTCGTCATCACAGATAATGCCATCTGCTTCTGTCTCCCACAAGAGATCTCGGATCTCATCAAGCTTACCCTTGCCCACATAAGTTCCCGGATGGATCAGTTCTCTCTTCTGGATCACTCTGCCCACGCACTCCGCTCCGGCAGTGCGCGCAAGTTCTTCCAGCTCATCCAGCGACTGATCCACATCCTCTGCATCGGATAAACTGATTCCCACCAGAATTACCCGTTCTTTTTTCTGTTCTGTCTCATACATCTATGTTCTGTTCCTTCTGTAATTCTGTTATTGTGTCTCCAGAAATTCTGCTTCCTTCGTTCCGCGTTCGTCATCCGGATAATCCTTCACATACTCCTTCAGCTTTGTCCTGGCATTCTCCCATTTGCCAAGCTTCTCATATGCTACAATCTCGTTATACTTCATCTCCTGCATCAGTTCCTTGCTGGCATCGTCACATTCCTGCCCAAGATTGTAATAATTCAGAGCTTCTTTTGGATTATCCAGCTTCAGTTCACAGCTTCCAAGGAAATTATACAGTGCCGCTGTCTTCTCCGCACCATTATCCAATGCTGACTGAAATGCACTGAGTGCTGCTTCATACTCACCCAGTTCCCATTTCGCCATACCGATGCCGCGGTACGCCTCTCCGGTATCCTGTCCTTTATCCGCTGCCTCCTTGAACTTCGTGACAGCTTTTTTATAGTTGCCATCCTCCAGGTAAGTTGTACCCTCTTCGATCGCTTTGGAGCCACAGCCTGTCAACGACAGGCACAGCAGCATGAATATTGCAATAAAACTTACGTGTCTCTTCATGTTATCCTCCCCATCAGAGATTATTCTATGAATCCATTATGCCAAATCCAGAAAGACATTTCAATACGAAGAAAGGAACTTACCTTAGTAAGTCCCTCTTTTTGTCCATCTCTTCTCTATTAAAAAGGTAACTGCCATCATCACAAGCCCCACAAGACTTAAGAATTTGCCTGCTGCCACACCGGAAGCATGATATATGATCACAACACTGTGTTCGCCTGATTCTATTGGAAATCCTAAAAATGCTGTGTTCACCTTTTTAGGCACTGTCTGGTCCCCATCCACATAGATGGTAAAGTTCTTATCATATGGGATAGATGTAATAAAATATCCGGTATTCTGTACATCGATCTTACCTGCGATCGTATTGCCTTTTGTATCATCCCTGTCCACCTGAAATGCAGACTGATACAAATTCTGATCTTCTTCCATATCCTCCGTGTACGCACTTGCGGATCCTATATAACACTGTACTCCTGTCAGCTCATATTCACCTGCTCCAAAGGTTATCTTCAGATCAGTCTGGTCTGACGGAAGTGTCATCACGTAGGTAAATGTCGTATTTCCATTATAATATAAATGACTTTCGGAACTCAGCTTATTACGGATTCCATTTACCCAGATTGCCACATCATGATTCGGTCTGTGATTGTCCACCTGAAACTGAAGATATAGATTATAGTCTGTCGCTTCACTATATGCCGATGTCTCCGCAGGCACAGATACATTTACCGAAGTTTTATTCTTTGCCTTAATCTCAATGTTACCATCTGCATCCGTTGATATCTTCATCTGTTTTGTATTCATATCCGGAATCGTAAATGTACTTTTTTCTGCCGTAGCTTCAAACAGACTCTTGCACCCCTGATCATCCGCATCTGCCTCCGCATTATCTGTACTGTTTGCATTTACTACAGCGTAATTCATCAGCGCAGTCTGGTTATATGGAAATGCAAGTGTCCGATACTCTTCCTCCGCCATCACACGGTCTGTAGCATAGGCCACTGGTGCCACGCCTGCATTTTCCGTTACGATCGGTGTTCCGTCCTTTTTCTGTCTGATCTGATACTTTACACCCATAAACCGCTGATATAATGGATTCTTCGCCACACTCTGCATCAGATTATTGCGGTATGGCTGTTCCAATCCAAACGTATCCTTGCGGAAATCCTGATAATCCGTATTATACGCGGAAGAATAAAGGGATGACACCCACTGTCCGGATGACCAGACCCGATTCAGATCTGCGGCATTTTCTGTGTCTTTCCCCATCTGTTCGATCCGATAAAAGGAAGAATCATGCTGCAGGATATCATTCACGGTATCTCCAATCCTGCTGTCTGTCACTTTCGCATACTCTGCGGGTTCGATCAATTCACTGCTGTACGCATTGGCCACACCTTCAAACAGTGTCAGACAGATCAATGGTGGAACGATCAGTACCGCTATCCTGCGTTTCCAACAAAATACAGCAACGGATATCAATGCGATCACTCCATCCAACATGAGCAACTGCCACTGCATTTCATACGAAATCGTTGCATTTCTTCCATAATATCCATACATAATCACTATCAGCGTAAGTACTGCGGCAACCAGGTTAACCGGCAGTGAAATCTCATGTTTTTTATTCTTCCAAAGATATAACGCGATCAGATAGCAAATCAGCGGTAAAAATGGAATGACAGCCTTATCTCTTATATATAATCCACCATTCAGAAGCCATGCAAATACCGGCAGGCTAATAACCAGCATACAGCCCCAGGCAAGTACACGCTCACTCCATCTTCGGTAAGTAAGCCCGACAATTAATACGGTAATTGCAAGAGTGGTAAGTCCCAGTCCATAAGTTCCATACGCTACACGAAGCGGCGGAAACTGCGGTATCAAAAGCTCCCCGATCTTCATGCCGGCTGCTTCCTGCTTTCTCCCAAAAAGGGCTCTTGCCGTCGGCACCAGCAGGATACCACTCATACATACAGCTGCAAGCATCGGCATCACAAAGCGAACTCCATCTCGCAAAAATACAGGTACCCGGAACTTTGGTGTGATTTCCAGATACCGGTACACACCATAGAGCACCAGTGCCAGCATACCGCCAATGCTGAAATAAAAGCTGGTCATAATCATCAGAAATACACTGATCAGATACAGATCCGATCGTTTCTTATCAAAATACCGATCGACCCCGATCAGTGACATATAAAGGAACGGCATATAGTTGACAAACATCACCTGATGACAGGACTGATAGATCACAGGCCCTGCCAGCATATACATCAGTGCTACGCCAAGTCTTATCTCTTCCGGAAATCCGCGTCTGCCAAGCCAGTAATACAGCAGGCACACAGATACCGCGATCCCTGCAATGCTGACTGCGATTATATAATCGCTCATTTTTACAAAAGGCAGCAGATAGGACAACAGAATTACCGGACTATATAAACCGTAATAGGAAAAATTATAAATATTCTGTCCACCGCCAAGATTGGCTGCAAACTCCGGAAACAGTTCTCCTGTATCATAGAACTGCTGTCTGAAATAATCCGGAATCACGCTATGCTGGCTGATCCAGTCTACCTTTGCCCCAAACACACCATTTCGTCCCACAAAGAGCCAGCAGACAAATACGGTCAGCAGGCATAGCAGCAGATAGATCACACCACGGATCTTTTTCTTACCTTTTATGATCTGCATACATCTCTCCTTCCTCACTAGATTCCCGAAGCAGATAGATTGGACGATGCTTAGTCTCAAGATAAGTCTTAGACAGATACTGTCCAAGAATTCCAAGGCACAATAGCTGTACACCGCTGACCATGAACACGATACATGCCATGGACGGCCATCCGGATACCGGATCTCCCCATACAAGTGTCCGGATAATAATTACCAGGATCACCAGTGCCGACAGTCCACAGAACAGAATTCCCAGTACCGATGCAAGCGCTAATGGTACTACTGAAAATCCGGTGATTCCTTCTAATGAATAACGGAACAGTTTCCACACTGACCACTTCGTCTCACCTGCAGAACGCTCTACATTTTCAAAGTCCAGCCATTTGGTCTTAAATCCTACCCATCCAAAGATTCCTTTGGAAAAACGGTTGTACTCACTCATCTGTAATACTGCATCTGCCATCTTACGGTTCATCAAGCGGTAATCTCTTGCGCCATCTACAATCTCCGTCTTAGATATTTTGTTGATAAAACGATAAAACTGTCTGGACAGGAACGACCGTATCATCGGCTCTCCTGCTCTGGTAGAACGTCTCGTTGCCACGCTGTCGTAATCTTCTTCTTTTAATATCCGGTACATCTCCGGCAAAAGTGACGGCGGATCCTGAAGATCTACATCCATCACCGCAATATAATCTCCTTCTGCATGTGTAAGTCCCGCATAGATTGCTGCCTCTTTACCGAAATTTCTGGAAAATGACAGGTATCTGCACCGGGCATCTATCTCGTGAAGCTTCTTCATTTCCTCCAGTGTTCTATCTGCAGAGCCATCATCTACAAAGATTAGTTCAACGTCTGTATCCATCTGACCTATGATCCGGCTCATTTCTTTATAATATATCGGCAATGCCGCTTCCTCGTTCCAGCACGGAACGATAATTGATATCTTATCCATAATCTTATTCACCTCTGGCGGATATTTTATCTCACATATCTTAAGTATTTGTCAAATTAAATCTTAAAGTTTCTTAAATT
>OLQG01000577.1_pt1 | contig 29213 bp, 26 predicted proteins | sample 1672221 | NCBI WGS metagenome assembly OLQG01 (sample SAMEA3136660, study PRJEB25190) | human gut metagenome | biome: human gut; feature: human-associated habitat; material: faeces | place: Austria | collected 2013
TATAAGAAAACCACCGGTACCCTGTGGACCGCGAAGACCTTTATGTCCTGTAAAAGCAAGACCGTCTATGTGTAATTGCTCCATATCCAGCGGAAAGATACCTGCTGTCTGGGCAGTATCTGCCAGGAAGAATAGATGATGCCTGTGGCAGATATCACCAAGCTCTGCCAGAGGCATGTGGGTGCCACATACATTAGAAGCATGTAAAGTAATGATAGCTTTTGTGGAAGGCCTGATCATAGCTTCTGCTTGTTCAAGGATCATGGTTCCATCCCTGCGGCAGGGGATCCGGTCAAAGGAAATGCCATCTCTGGAAAGCTGGACAAGTGGACGCATCACTGCATTATGCTCCATGGAAGATACAAGTACATGATCGCCTGGCCGCAGCAGTCCCTTTAAAAGCATGTTCAGGCTTTGGGTGATATTGCCTGTTAAGATCACATTTTTTGTCAGTGGAAAGTGAAAAAGCTGTGCCAGAAGCTTTCTGGTATTAAAAACTGTTTCTTCTGCTGCATAAGCATCTTCATAGCAGCCTCTGTTCACATTCGTTCCCAGTCTAGTAAGATAGGCATACATTGCCTTGGCAACTCCAGGGGCTTTGGGAAAAGAGGTACTTGCCTGATCGAAATAAATTCTGTCTGTCATGATAGAAACCTGACTTTCTGTTAATTTTACCAACTACTCAGCAGGTCATAGGAAACATACTTAGCAGATATGGTGTTGATACATAACTGTTTAGTGATGTAACAGTTACCTGCTAATCAGTGTACCATAATATATTGATAAAATCTATAAATCGGCAAAAAACACTTTAATAATTAATTGGAATAAAAATAGGCTTAATGATAAAATTTCTGTATATTCAGGTAGGGAGGAAAGAGTAGTATGAATGATTCAACCACGAAAAAAGAAACCATCCTGATCATTGCGGCAGGACTTATTATCGGAGCCATTGCTGTAGGGCTGGTCTTCTTTGGCAATCCTGCAAACATGGGCTTCTGTATTGCCTGCTTTATCCGTGATACGGCAGGAGCTCTGGGATTTCACCAGGCCGAAGTTGTGCAGTATGCAAGACCGGAGATCATCGGTCTTGTGATCGGAGCATTTATTATTTCAGTGGCAACAAAAGAATACCGTTCAACAGCAGGATCTTCACCGATGATCCGCTTTATCCTTGGTATGGTAATTATGATCGGTTCCCTGATTTTCCTTGGCTGCCCGCTCCGTATGGTGCTCCGTATGTCAGCAGGTGACCTGAATGCATGGGTAGCACTGATCGGTTTTGTACTTGGAGTTGGAACCGGAGCATTTGCACTCAAAAATGGTTTCAGCCTTGGACGTGCGCATGAGACAAACAAAGAAAGTGGAGCAGTGCTTCCGGTACTGATGCTTGGTATTCTGATCCTTGCAACCTGCTCAACACTTCTCAAAGCAAGTGAAGCAGGTCCTGGAAGCTTTCATGCACCAATTATCATGTCACTGATCGGCGGACTTATTTTCGGAGCACTTGCTCAGAAATCAAGAATGTGCTTCGCCGGCGGAATCCGTGATGCGATCTTAATGAAGAACTTTGATCTTCTTACAATTATTGCAGGTCTTTTTGTAGTAATGCTGATCTTCAATCTGGCAACAGGAAGATTTGTACTTGGATTTAACACTCCTGGAATCATTGCACATTCCAACCATCTGTGGAATATCCTTGGCATGTATGCAGTAGGATTCGCGGCAGTTCTTGCCGGCGGCTGCCCGCTTCGCCAGCTGATCCTTGCAGGACAGGGTTCTTCTGATTCAGCAGTTACTGTACTTGGCATGTTCTTTGCAGCAGCACTTTGCCATAACTTCGGACTTGCATCAAGCGGAACAGCTATGAATGCAGAGACAGGCGAACTCGTTGCAGGAGCCGTAACGCCGAATGGAAAAGTTGCTTGCATTATCTGTATTATCGCATGCTTTATCATTGCATTTACAAACAAAAGAGAGCAGGCAAAATAGTCAGAAACTGCAAGATATAGATGGATAATCCATAAGAAATATGATATGCTAGGAAGGCAGGTAAAAAATATGAAAGAAGTAGATGCAAGAGGACTTTCGTGTCCGGAACCGCTGATGCTTACTGCAGAGGCACTGAAGAATGCAAACGGACCGATCAAGGTTCTTGTGAGCGAACCTCACCAGAAGACTAATATCGAGAAGTTTGCGAAGGACAAAGGAAAGAAGGCAACTTCTACCGAGAAGGGCTCTGAATTTGAAATTGTGATTGAATAATGAGAAAAAAAGAGTTAAAGCTGGTTATCACATTCCATACAACAGCGGATGCGATGGCGATGGAAAAAGAATGTAAAAAAGTTGGTGCACAGGGACGTATGATTCCGGTGCCGAGAAGTATTTCAGCAGGATGCGGGCTTTCCTGGTGCGCACCACTGGAATGCAGGGAAGAACTGAAAAATGTCATGCAGGGAATCGGTCTTGAAGAAGAAGAAATCCACGAGTGTATGGTATAAGAAGAGGTAAAACGAGGAAACCGCAAGATGAGGAATCATTTTTGCGGTTTCCTTTTTTGTTTTATTTAACAGGAAATTCTGAAAACATATTTCTAAAATCATTTACTGAGAATATTCGTGGAATAAGAAAAATAATTCTTTACATTTAGACTGATTTTGGATACATTATTAGTATATCCTACTAATTAACTGCGGTATGGTGGAGGGGAAGATGAAAGGATTATCAGAAAAGCGGTTGAGCGATTATATGGCAGAACAGATTGCGGATGAAATTCTGGCGGGCAGGATAGAAGGAGGAAGCCAGTTAAAGCAGGAAGAGCTTGCTGAGGTATTTGGAGCATCCAGAATCCCGATCCGTGAAGCATTTCAGGTTCTGGAGAGTCAGGGGCTGATCGTGAGGCTGGCAACAAAAAGAATTTATACGGTTGAGCTGGATGAAGAGCAGATAGAACTGATTTTTGAGATGATCGGGGAAATCCTCAAAAAAGCGGTTCAGCATGTCCTGAATACGAAAAGTCAAACAGAGGAAAAGGAAGTATTTTCGACGGAAACAAGACCGGACCAGTTGCTTCTTGCACAGATGGAGAATGGATATCTGACGAATCTGCTGAAAAATGCTTCGGAGTGTTATATCCGGTTTGCCGTAAAATGTAAAGAGACGGATGGAAAAAAAGAGACAGAAAAGGCAATCTGCGAAAAGATAGCAGGGGCATTAAATGGTGCGGAAAAATATACAAAAACATTTGCAAAAGCGGTCAATAGTGAGATTGACAGATGGGTATTGCTTCTGGCAGAGCAGGTGAAGGAAGAAAGAAGGAAGAATAGATGAATGGTTTAAAACCGATCAAGATGCCGTCAGCGAAGGAAAAAGTTGCTGCGGAGCTTAGAAAAGCAATTTTATCAAGGCAAATGAAAGAAGGAGAGATCCTTTCACTCGACAGTGTGGCATCTCAGCTGAATGTGTCGGCAATGCCGGTAAGAGAAGCATTTCAGATTCTGGCGAGGGACGGGCTGATCCAGCTTCGGAAGAATAAAGGGGCAGTCGTCCTTGGAATCACGGAAACCTATATCCGGGAACATTATCAGCTCCGCGCGATCCTCGAGAGTGCGGCAGCAAAGCTTGCAGCAGAACCGGGAACAGATATTGCGGAAATAGAAGATGTCTATCAGGAATCTTGTGAGGCACTGGAAAACGGGGAATCCCAGAAATACACGGATCTCAACCGTGCATTTCACAATGAAATCTGGAGTGCGGCAGGTAATGGAAAGATGAAAAAAATGATCTCCGAACTCTGGAACGGACTTTCTATGGGAAGTATGGTTTCAGAAGGTGATTATGCGAAGGTATCGATCAAAGAGCATGGAAGGATTCTGAAAGCACTCCAGGAGCATAATGTCGAAGCGGCAGAAAAAGAGATGTATGCGCATATCATGCGAAGCCGCGATGATATGCTGACGTATTACAAGTAGATAAGTGCAAGAAAATAAAAGATATACACAGAACATAAAAAGATTTTGAGAGTATAGATACTTCTTGAAGTCTTTTTTATTTGCAAAAAATTTCAGAATATACTTCAAAAAAGGGTTGGTTTCGATACGCAGCTTTAAAAAACAGTCTGTAATAAGTGCATTGAAATATACAAATATTTGTGTATTGCATACAATAAACCATTCTGAAAGTGTATTTCGTGCAATATGACAGAAGAATCTTAGTCAGAATATACAAAATAGAATATGCAGAATTATGCTATCCGCCAAAATGATAAAAAGTAATTGACATTTTGGTGTCAATGAATTATATTAAAATTAAGATTTGGATACAAAATCAGATATCAAGCACCAGATATCAAGTAAAAGACATCCAGAAAAGAAACTAAAAAGAGAAATGAGGAGGTAGCAAAATGAGTCAGGTAACTATCACATTATTGTTCCTGCTGTTTGCAATCGTGATGTTCATGTGGGAAAAAATTCCGTTAGGACTGACATCCATGATTGTCTGTGTGGGACTGGTAGTCACGGGAGTTCTGGACTGGAAGACAGCATTTTCAGGATTCATTGACAGCAACGTCATCCTGTTTGTCGCGATGTTCATTGTAGGTGGCGCACTTTTTGAAACAGGAATGGCAAACAAAATAGGGGGAGTTGTAACACATTTCGCCAAGACAGAGAAGCAGCTGATCGTTGCGATTATGGTCATCGTAGGCGTGATGAGCGGTTTCCTTTCCAACACAGGAACAGCCGCAATTCTGATCCCGGTAGTCATCGGTATCGCAGCAAAGTCGGGATATTCAAGATCAAGACTTCTGATGCCGCTTGTATTCGCAGCAGCGATGGGAGGTAACCTTTCTCTAATCGGAGCTCCGGGTAACATGATCGCACAGTCACAGATGGAAAGCATCGGACTGAAATTTGGATTCTTCGATTATGCAAAAGTAGGTGTACCGATCCTGATTGTCGGAATCATTTATTTCGCACTGATCGGATACAAATTTCTTCCGAACAAGACAGATGCAGCTGGAGACAGCATTTATGATGAGGCACAGGATTTCAGCAATGTACCAAAGTGGAAACAGACACTTTCCCTGGTTATTCTGATTCTTACACTTCTCGGAATGATCTTTGAAGAACAGATCGGAATCAAGCTTTGTGTAACGGGTTGCGTCGGAGCAATTGCCCTGATCCTTACAGGAGTTATCAGTGAGAAAGATGCACTTCTTTCCATCGATCTGAAGACGATCTTCCTGTTCGGTGGAACACTTTCCCTTGCAGCAGCACTTGATCAGACAGGGGCAGGAGAGTTGATTGCTGATAAAGTAATCGGACTTCTTGGAAAGAACCCGTCACCTTATGTACTTACATTTGTAATTTTCATGCTGTGCTGTGTACTTACCAACTTTATGTCGAATACAGCAACAACAGCACTTATGGCACCAATCGCTGTGTCAATCGCACAGGGAATGGGAGCAGACCCAAGCGCAGTACTTATGGCATGTGTCATCGGAGGATCATGCGCATACGCAACACCGATCGGAATGCCGGCAAACACAATGGTTGTCACAGCCGGAGGATATACATTTAAAGATTATGCAAAAGCAGGTGTGCCGCTGATTCTGGTATCCACCGTAGTAAGTATGATCTTACTTCCGATATTCTACCCATTCTTCCCGTAAGAAGGGATAACAAAGTAATAAAATTAAATGCAATATAAAAAGAGGAGGATTTTAAAATGTCTAGAGAAGAACAGGTAACACAGCTTACAGATTACATGGCAAAGTTCATTGCACACGTTGCCAAAAAACTTCCAGATGATGTCATCGCAAAACTTCAGGAACTCAGAGAGAAAGAGGACAGCCCGCTGTCTAAGGTAATCTACGATACCATGTTCCGTAACCAGGAACTCGCAGTAGCTCTTAACAGACCAAGCTGCCAGGATACAGGTGTCCTTCAGTTCTGGGTAAAATGTGGAACAAAATTCCCACTGATCGATGATCTGGAAGCATTACTGAAAGAAGCAGTAGTAAAGGCTACATTCGAAGCACCGCTTCGTCACAACAGCGTTGAGACATTCGACGAATATAACACAGGAAAGAACGTAGGAAAAGGAACACCGACTGTATTCTGGGATATCGTTCCAAACTCTGACAAATGTGAAATCTACACATACATGGCAGGTGGCGGATGTACACTTCCGGGAAAAGCTATGGTTCTGATGCCAGGTGAAGGATACGAAGGTGTAACAAAATTCGTTCTCGATGTTATGACAAGCTACGGATTGAATGCATGTCCTCCGCTTCTTGTAGGTGTAGGTGTAGCAACTTCTGTAGAAACAGCAGCTCTGCTTTCCAAGAAAGCTCTGATGCGTCCGATCGGCTCTCACAATGATAACGAAAGAGCTGCAAAGATGGAAAACCTTCTGGAAGACGGAATCAACGCAATCGGCCTTGGACCACAGGGAATGGGCGGAAAATACTCAGTAATGGGTGTTAACATCGAAAATACAGCACGTCATCCATCTGCAATCGGTGTGGCCGTAAACGTAGGATGTTGGAGTCACAGAAGAGGACACATTGTATTTGACAAGGACCTTAATTACACAATCACAACACATTCGGGGGTGGAATTATAATGGTAGAAGTAAAAGACGGAAAGAAAATTTTAACAACACCAATTTCAGCAGAGGACTTAAAAGACATTAAAATCGGAGACATCATTTACCTGAACGGAAGTATGACAACATGCCGTGATGTTGCTCATCGCCGTCTGGTAGAAGAAGGAAGAGAACTTCCTGTAGATGTAAGAAACAATGCAATTTTCCATGCAGGACCGATCATCCGTCCATTGGAAAATGACAAATTCGAGATGGTTTCCGTAGGACCGACAACCAGTATGCGTATGGAAAAATTCGAGTATGAATTCGTACAGAAATCTGGTGTACGTGTGATCATCGGAAAAGGTGGAATGAAAGAAAACACCGAACGTGCATGTAAAGAGTTCGGAGCAATCCACTGCGTATTCCCGGCTGGTAATGCCGTAGTAGCAGCAACAGAGGTTGAAGAGATCGTAAGAGCTGAGTGGAGAGATCTCGGAATGCCGGAAACACTCTGGAACTGCCGCGTAAAAGAGTTTGGACCACTGATCGTATCCATCGATACAGAAGGAAACAACCTCTTTGAAGAAAGAAAAGTAATCTACAATAAGAGAAAAGACGAACAGTATGAGATAATCAGCAAACAGGTTGGATTTATCAAATAGTCATACTGAAAAATATGGAACCCATACTTGCTTAATTAAAATAATAATCAAATATTCTGCCAGATATTTGGTCTCGTTATGAAGAAGTGCTGCAAGCCGATGAGAGTGATCGGTTTTGCAGCACTTTTTCGTAATGCCTTTTTACAATGTTTTTCCCATTTAAAGGGTAGAATATGGTATACTTATAGATAATGGAAAAATTTATGAATTTACAGAAAGGCAAGGCATGCAGTTACGTTTTGAAATTCCGGAGAGTTTCTGGAGTCTGTTTCGTTCTGTGAACAGAGAGACATACATTGAGGCTTTGATGGCGATCAATGAAGAATACCAGTACAGCAATTATTTCCTGACCAGGGAAGTCTGTATTCAGGTGCTTCGGGATCTGTATATGAAGAAACAGATCGAACTTAAACGAGAAGAAGATGAGACTGAGTTTGATATGTTGGAGACTCCGTCGGCAAGGATTCTGAACTGGCTGATCCGAAAAGGATGGCTGAAGAAAATTGAAGATTATAATACATTGGTGACGAATATCGTAATTCCGGATTATGCAGCAATATTTGTGGATGCCTTTGAGCGGCTTTCTACGGAGGACCTGGAGGAGACAGAGATCTATATCCAGAATGTCTATGCGACATTGTTCTCGTTTAAAAATGATCCGAGGGTGAATCTGAATATGCTCCGGACAGCACTTATCAATACCAGACGGCTCAACAAAGCACTGCAGGATATGCTGCATAACATGGATAAATTTTTTGCAAGGCTTCTGGAACAGCAGTTTTACGGGGATCTTCTGAAAGAGCATCTGGACGGATATGTGGAAGAGATTGTCCGGAAAAAATACCATATCCTGAAGACTTCGGATAATTTTTATATCTATAAGACAGATATCAAAGAATGCTTGCGTCAGATGCGGGATGATGAGGAATGGATCGAAAAGATCCGTGAGCGCGCCCGTGCAACCGGAGATACGGGAGAAGATGTGCTGGAACTTCTGGATATGATCGAGAGAGGCTTTGATGATATCGAGCACCGCATTTCCAATATGGATAAGGAGCACAGCAAATATGTGCGTGCGACGGTGACAAGACTGAATTATCTTCTGAGCGGAGAGAGCGACACGAAGGGACTGGTTATTCAGCTCCTGAACCGGATGGCAGAGGATGACTATGAAGAGGTCATTCAAAAGACGGGGGAGAAGATGAATCTGTCTTTGGTCGAAATCCTGTCAGAAAAATCTCTTTATAAGCGAAGAAAAAACCGGAAGGATTTTGTAAGTCAGATGGCACAGGAAGAAGAAGTGGATGATCTGGACAGGGAAGATGTGCTCAGATTGAACCGGATCAAGCGCAGATTCAGCAAAAAGCAGATTGAAGAATTTATCGAAGAGCATATAGAGAAAGATGTGCTGGATACAGAAAAACTTTCCCTTACATCAGAGGAGGATTTTGAAAAGCTGATTCTGGCATATGACTTAAGTACCCGTAAGAACAGCAAATATAAAACGCTGGAAGAGGATGCGGAGACGATTGAAAAGAACGGATACCGTTATCCTGCACTGAAGTTTGTAAGAAGACATTTATAGAAAAAGAAGACAAAATTGGAGAGAATGAATGATAGAATATTTTGAGCAGCTTACGCAGGAAGAACAGGAAGATCTTACAGATGTGATCAGGCTTCTCTATAGACAGACATTTCTTCTGGAGAGGAAGTTTGACAAGCGTGCGGGCAGACTCCAGTATCAGAGAGAGTACCGTATCTGCGAAAAGCACATTGATTTTCTGAAAATGTATTTCCAGATTGCCGGCATTACGTTATGCGAGAATGTACATCTGGGTCTGATCTATATTCAGGATGAGATGGTCTGGGGAGAAAAGCTTCCGCGTCTTGCGACTATTTACATATTATTGCTGAAACTGATCTATGATGAGCAGATGGCATCGGTTTCGTCGAGCAGCCAGATTGTGACAACCTTGGGGGCACTCAACGGAAAAGCAGGAGATTTTCGCGTGCTTCGCAGTATCCCGTCACCGACCGAGATGAAAAGAACTATTGCCATGCTGAAAAAATACCAGCTGATCGAGCCATTGGATGTACTGGAAGAGTTAAATGAAAGTACAAGACTTCTGATCTATCCGTGTATCCATGCAGTATTGCAGGGAGATGCGGTGAGAAAAGTTCTGGAATCATTTGGAAGCAGCCGGGAAGAAGAGGAGGAGACTCTTGGAGACATTGGATAACAGGCAGCCGTTCTGGGCGATTTCAAAAATCTGCCTGAACAACTGGCATTATATAGACAGAAAAATACTGACTTTGAGTGAAGGAATCAATTTTTTCACCGGGCATTCCGGAAGTGGAAAATCAACGGTTATCGATGCAATTCAGATTGTGCTCTATGCTAACACGGACGGACGTGGATTTTTTAATAAAGCGGCAGCAGATGATTCCGACCGTACCTTGATCGAGTATTTGCGCGGAATGGTAAACATCAGTGAAAATAATGAGTCCCAGTATCTGCGAAATAAGAATTTTTCCAGTACGATCGTGATCGAGCTGGAACAGACGAGAACCCATGAGAAACAGTGTGTGGGCGTTGTATTTGACGTGGAGACAGCAACAAATGAGATCAACCGCCTGTTTTTCTGGCACAGAAGCGGTCTGCTTGCGAATGCTTACCGGGGAGAAAAGAGATGTCTTTCTACTGTGGAAATAAGAGAATATCTGCAGCGTACCTTTGGTGAAGAGGCATTCTACTGTGGACCGAGCAATGAGCGTTTCCGCCGTCAGCTTTATGATGTGTATCTGGGCGGATTGGATAAAGAAAAGTTCCCACGTCTTTTTAAGCGGGCAATCCCGTTTCGGATGAATATCAAGCTGGAAGAATTTGTAAAAGAATATATCTGTATGGAACAGGATATCCAGATTGAGGATCTGAAAGAAAGTATCATGCAGTATGGCAGAATGCGCAGCAAAATTGAGTCAACGATGGAAGAGATTGAGGAACTGAAGAAGATCGATGGAATCTATCAGGATTTTGATGATAAGCGAGAAAAAAGCAGGGAATGTGACTACCGTCTTACCTGTCTGGAAATGCTCCGGCTGCAGGCGGACATCCAGGGACTCCATGATAAGATTAAAACCAGAGAAGAAGGTATCAAGGTACAGGAGCATACGAAAGCCGAGCTGATGCGCCAGAGTGGAGAACTGCAAAAGGAGCATGAGGAGCTGTTACTTCGTCTGAATAACAGTGGTTATAAAGCACTGGAAGCAGAACTTGCAGGACTTAACGAGACTCTGGAACATCTGGGAAAAAGCAGGGCGAGTCTCACAAAGACAGCACAGAGACTTGCAGCATGGAAGGAACAGGAGATTACGTCCAACCAGACAATCTGGGATATTGATAAATTTGAAGCCGGTACGATTTCGGAGGGCGAACTTACAAGGCTGAAAGAAAATATCGCACAGATGCGTGCGGAGATCGAAGAAGAACGTCGGGATACGGACAGTACACTCCGTCAGATCAAGAAAGAAGAACGGGAAGCCAAAGAAGAGCTAAAAGAGCTGAAACAGGGAAGAAAAGCATATCCCAAAGAGCTGGAAGAAGCAAGGCTGGAACTACAGAACCGGTTGCAGGAGAATTGTGGAAAATTTGTTTCCGTGCAGATCCTCGCAGATCTTCTGGAAATCCGGGATGAAAGATGGCACAATGCAGTGGAAGGCTATATGGGAAATAATAAACTTCTGCTGATCGTAGAGCCGAAATACGCAAAAGCGGCAATGGATATTTATCAGGAGATGGATAAGAAGAAATTCTTCCGTGCTGCAATTCTGGATACGGAAAAGGTTATGGAAGAAGAGCACATTGTCCGGCAGGGCGCTCTTGCAGAAGAAGTAAAAGCAAAAGAAAAATACGTGCAGTCTTACATCAATTTCTTTCTTGGTAATGTCATGAAATGTGAGAACATTGAGGAACTCAGGGAGTGCAGGATTGGTGTGACACCGGACTGTATGCTGTATCACAGCTATCGTCTGCAGCATATTAATCCGGAAAATTATACGAGACGTGCTTATATCGGAGAGATTAGTCTCCGTCAGAGGATCCGGCAGCTTCAGAAGCACTGTGATGAGCTTCAGGAGAAGAGGCTTCCACTTGCGGCACTTGTGGAAGAGGCAAAGAAACTTCTGGAACTGGAAGCAATGCCACTTCCGACAGAGGATTATATCAGCCAGATCCTGGATGCAAAGGCGATAAAGGGAAAAGAAACCCGTAAGAAAGATTTACTTGAAAAGCTACAGAAACTGCGTGCAGAATCAGTCGATACTCTGGAAGCACAGATGAAAGAAGTGCAGGAAAGACGGGATGCAAAGCAGAAAGAGATCACGAAGACAGAGAAAGAAATCTGGAAAAACGGGGAAGAAATCGAAAAATTCAGAAACAGTATTACAGAGTCGGAATTGGCACTTTCTGGAATCCAGAAAGAATTTCAGGAAAACGAAAGGTTTGAGAAGCAGTTTGAAGAGTATCTGGAAGCACAGAAAAGCAGAAACTATATTTATTTAAAAGAGACAAGTGCAAGGCAGCTGCAGCAGCTTGGAAAGAAAAAAGAAGAGATCTATCAGGAGTTGGTGGCAGCCCGCAGTGCTTATACCAAAAAATATACGCAGCGTAATTTTTCAGTGGTAGAAGAAGATAATATGGTTTATCAGGAGCTTCTGGAAAGCCTGGCGTGTGATAATCTGGAAACCTACCGGCAGGCAGCGAATGAACAGGCAAAGGCAGCGGTCGAGCACTTCAAGGATGACTTTGTTTTCAAGATCCGCAGTGCGATCCGCGAGGCCTACCAGAGAAGAGATGAGCTGAACCGGATCATCAGCCGGCTGGATTTTGGAAAAGATAAGTACCAGTTTGTGATCACAAAGAATAAGGGTGCAGACGGAAAGTACTATAAGATGTTTATGGATGATACCCTGCAGATCAATCCGGCACAGCTTTCAGGTTCTATTGAGAACCAGATGAATCTGTTCACGATGGAGCATGAAGAAAACTATGGTGATATGATGAATGAACTGATCGGCATATTTATCCCACCGGAAAATGCTACCCATGAGGAACTGGAAGAGGCAAAGAAAAATATGGACAAGTACGCGGATTATCGTACTTATCTTTCGTTTGATATGCAGCAGATCGTCCAGGGTGAGGAAGATATGAAAATCGGTCTTGGCAAGATGCTCCGCAAGAATTCCGGAGGAGAAGGACAAAATCCTCTTTATGTTGCACTTCTTGCAAGCTTTGCACAGATTTACAGGATCAATCTTTCCCCGAAAATCCACAGGAATCCGACACTCAGACTGGTCGTTCTGGATGAGGCATTTTCAAAAATGGATGCCGAGAAGGTGGCAAGCTGTATTGCGCTGATCCGTGGGCTTGGTTTCCAGGCGATCATCAGTGCCACAAATGATAAGATCCAGAATTATCTGGAAAATGTTGATAAAACCTTTGTATATGCCAACCCGAATAAACGGCATATATCAATTCAGGAATTTGAAAAAACCGAGTTCGCACAGCTTGCGGATGAGGAAGAACAGGGGTGATAGAAAATGTATCTGGTAGACAGGATTATAGAAAGATGTGAGAACAGCAGCCGTGACTGGCGTGAAGGAGCGACTGGAGGGAGGACCCTTCGGATCACACAGGAGGATTATGATGCCTGTGGGAAAGAAGAGCTGATCGAAGAGGTGCAGCGTCTGGAAAGAGCAGGACTTCTGACTGTGAAAAAATGGGTTGTCCCAGACAGTGATGTAGAGCTTGTGGCATATCAGGTAGAGCATCTTCCGGATTTTTACCGTCTTGCAGACAGCGAAAGTGGAGAAGAATACTGGCCGAAGCAGGCGAAGGTAAATTATTATATACGTATGATTGACCAGGAGCTTTCGGAAGGCTTTCAGAAAGAATGGATCGAGAATTATCTGGAAAAGCTGAAAGAGCGGATCGCAGAAGGTGATCTGCCGAAAAATATAGAGAAGCTGGAAAAATATCTGGACTGTTACCGGGGACTGGACTCTCTGGAAGAACCGATGATGAAGCGGATTTTCAGTAAACGCTATCTGAAGGACAGCAAGATCTTCGAGCGGGAGATGGAACGAAATGTGGTGACGGCTGCAAGGAGATATTGCCCGGAGATTACGGCAGATATGGATATCCAGACGGTTCTGGAGCAGCTGCTGATTGAAGAAAATTCCCAGGAACTGGCAGTTAAAGGACCGCTTAAACTGAAGATCTGGAAAGGATCAGAAGCAAAAAGAGTGGATCTTTCCGATTTTACATATGGAGTTGTGCTGAACAGCCAGACAGTCAAGCATGCAATGGTTGAGGTAGAGCAGCCGGCATTGAAAAAAATCGTGACGATCGAGAATAAGACGAATTACCTTGCGATGGAATATGATCCGGAGATCCTTTATATCTACAGTCATGGATATTTTTCACCACTTGAAAGAGAATTTCTGAAGAAGCTGCAGAGAGTGATTGAAGGGAAAGACGTGGAAGTATTCCACAGCGGAGATATGGATTACGGTGGAATCCGGATTTTTGAATATATCCAGAAGCATATTTTCCCGGGAATAAAGCCATTGCAGATGGATGTGGAGACCTACGAGAAATACGAAGAATATGCGAAAACAATCTCGAAAGAGACGATGGAAAAGCTGGAAAGGGTAAATGTTCCACTTTTAGAGGAGTTAAAAGAAAAGCTTCTTGAAACCGGAAAGGGAATCGAACAGGAAAGCTTCCTGATTGAAGAATAGAGTGCAGTGCTTAAGGAAAAAGTGCGGCAGTGAAAAGAAAAAGACCAGAATGCCCTGGTAGTGGGGCGGGTTCTGGTCTTTTTGTGTATACGATGAGCCAAGTGCAGATTTGTGCTTGCACGAGGATCTGCATTTGACGAATGTACATCATCGAGCTGTTAAGCGAGATGATGTACAAAGTATAAGAATCGAGTAGGAGTCAGCCTACTCGATTGTAGTGTGATGATCCATGTGCAGAAGGGTGTCTATACTGTCAATGAAAAAATGACAGAATTAAAAACCTTCTACAAACTGGTCAAGTACATGTGGGAGAAGCTTGTCACTGTATGCGGTGAGAGAATACTTGCCTTTGCATAATGCCCAGTCATAAAGGACAGCACGTTCGTACATTGCATAAATCTTCAGAAGTTCATCGGCAGTACTGGTGCCGTTGAATTCTCCATTTTTCAGTGCAGTGCTGATTGTCTCAGTGAGCCACACGAAATAGTAACGATCGTTTTCAAGAAGGGAGCGCTTATCTTTTGTGATCAGCTGGGACGAGTAGAGGGAGGCTAAAAGCCCGACATCGACACTGGTCTCAATCATATGAAATAGTTCATGGTTAAAAAATAACAGCTTGTCATAAGCAGAAAGATCCGGATCTACGATTCCTGCAAGCTCTTCATACTTTTCGTCAAACAGATAAGAAAGTGTGTTGAGAAGAGCTTCTTTTCCCTTAAAATAGTGGTAAAAGGTTCCTTTTGAGGTCTTAGAAGCCGAGATGATCTCATCAACAGTGGTCTGTTCATAACCATGCTTGTAGAATAGATTCCACGCGGCTTTTATGATACGGCTTTTGGTGGAACTTCTTTTCTTTGGCATGAAAATTCCCCTCCTTTGAAAATAGTAATCTTTTTTTATTATAGCAGAATGGACATGAAATAACAAGAAAGTAATTTGTTTACAAAAAAAGGAGACAAAGCCATATACATAGCTCTGTCTCCTGAAAGATTTTGACTTAACGACCTACTTTGAAGCCATATTTTAACGGATCATCTGGATCGATCACATAAGTAGCTTCCCCTGTCAGATAAGCACTTCCGGTAATCTGCGGAATAACGGCATCATAGTCGGCAACCTTTGTAGTGTCTAAGATTACGCCTTTGAACTGAGAGCCGATAAAGCTTTCATATACGAAAGGCTGTCCAACTTTGATTTCACCTTTTTTGTAAAGGGTGGCGAGTTTTGCGCTGGTTCCGGTTCCGCAAGGAGAACGGTCAGCCATATGATCTCCGAAGATAACGACATTACGTTTGTCACATCCAGGAGTATCGGTAGAGCAGTAAAGCTCTGCAAGGTCGACAGTTGTGATATCAAGTTCCGGATGCCGGATCTCTACTTCGGCATTGACCTTTTCAATCAGCTTCATACCGAAATCGGTAAGCTGTGGGATTGACTGTGGATCTACGTGCCATCCGAACTGTTCGATATCAACAAGTGCGAAGAAGCTTCCGCCGAAAGAAATATCATAGTGAACTTCTCTGCCATCAACTTCTGTGGTGAGGTTTTCTTTGTAAAGGAAAGCCGGTACATTAGTAAGTGTTACATTAAGTACCTTTCCATTTTTGACTTCTGCTTTGGTACGGATAATTCCTGCAGGAGCATCCAGAACAACTTCTGTATAAGGTTCTACGGCAGGAACAAGTCCTGTTTCGATGATTGCTGTAACCGAACCGATTGTTCCGTGGCCGCACATATTCAGATATTCTCCAGTGTCCATGAAGATCACACCAAAATCAGCTTCCGGGTGGATCGGATCTGTCAGAAGAGCACCAAACATATCATGATGTCCACGTGGCTCAAACATCAGAGCCTGACGGTATTTGTCGTAATGCTTTGCAAGAAAGTTCTTACGTTCGATCATGGTATCCCCTTCAAGCTTCGGGAAACCTGATGTAATGATTCTTGTAAATTCCCCAACTGTATGTGTGTCGATCGCATGGAAAGATGCCTCAAATGCGGCAAGATTCAGTTTTGGATTGATTTCCATTTTTAATATTCCTCCTTAGTTGAAAGACCAGACCAGAGTCTAGTATGCAGTTCAGTTTTCTTTAAAAATATTATGTACGAAAACACTTGAAAAGTCAATGGTAATTTGCTATAATGAATAAGCTTGATTGGAATAATCAATATATGGGGGTAGATGGATAACTGGTGTGTCTCCTGGTCTTCAAAACCAGTGTGGGGCGTTAGGAGCGTCCTGGGTGGGTTCGATTCCCACATGCCCTCGCCAAAAAGAGAGGTTTTTGGGCGAAAAGCCTTAAAAAGATAAAGAGAAAAGCTGCTGTATTGTTTTAGGGGAAACAGTACGGTGGCTTTTCTTTTTTGACGTAAATCCTCTTGGCCAGAATACTTATAGATAATGCGGATAAGTAAAATGAGGAAAAATAGACAATCTGTAAAAATCAGACAGAACCGATGAAAAAAATAAATAGATTATATATAAAAAAGATATTGAATTTTCAAGTAAAATCATATAGACTATAGTACAGATCAATCACTAGACTAGATTCTAGTATTGAGTCCAACATGAAAAGTGAAAATCTATAAATGCTATTGAAAAAAATATATCTATTTGTTAAACTATAGTCAAATACGCGTAGGACAAGATAAGATATAGATTTCGACGTAGAGGAGAAAGGAAGAGAAGAGACATGGCAAACTTACAGATTTTGCTGCGTCAGCATGTAGGAGCTCCTTGTGCACCGGTTGTAAAAGCCGGAGACAGAGTAGAAAAAGGGACTCTGATTGCAACACCGACAGGCCTTGGAGCTAATATTTTTTCAAGTGCATATGGTGTGGTAGAAGACGTACTGGAAGACCGTATCATCATCAAGCCGGATGAAGAACAGAAGGATGAATATGTAAAGATTCCGGAAGGCAGCAAGCTTGATATGGTAAAAGCGGCAGGTGTTGTTGGAATGGGTGGCGCCGGATTCCCGACAGGTGTAAAACTCGGAACAGATCTGCAGGGAGGATATATCCTTGTAAATGCAGCGGAGTGTGAGCCTGGACTTCGTCATAACATTCAGCAGCTGGAAGATGACTGTGCGAAAGTTATCCGCGGAGTAAAACACTGCATGGAGATTTCCAATGCATCAAAAGCTATTTTTGCAATTAAGAAGAAAAATGAAAAAGCAGTAAAGGCACTGCGCGAGGCATTAAAAGATGAAGAGGCGATTACGATCCACTTACTTCCGGATATTTATCCGATGGGAGAAGAACGTGCGGTTGTAAGAGAATGTCTTGGAATCGAACTGAATACAACACAGCTTCCGTCAGCAGCGAATGCAATTGTCTGTAATGTAGAAACTCTTGCAAGAGTTGCGGAAGCAATAGAAGAGAGAAAGCCATGCTTTTCTAAGAACCTTACTGTTATCGGTAAGATCAATGGCGGTAATGAGCCACATGTATTTATGGATGTACCGGTCGGCACAAGCGTTGGGGAAATGATCGAACGTGCCGGCGGTATTGATGGTGTATATGGGGAAATCATCATGGGTGGTCCATTTACCGGACATGCTACTACAGAGGATGCACCGATCACAAAGACAACTGGTGGAATCATTGTTACAATTGATTTCCCGGATCTTCATGGTGCAAGTGTAGGTCTTTTGGTATGTGCCTGCGGTGGTAGCGAAGAACGTATGAGAGATATTTGTCAGAAGATGAATGGTGTAGTGAAATCAGTAGCCAGATGTAAACAGGCAATTGAAAACAAACCGGGAGCTCCGCTTAAATGCGAAAGACCTGGAAACTGTCCTGGACAGGCTAAGAATAATATCCAGTTCAAGAAGGATGGATGCGAGTACATTATTATTGGTAACTGCTCAGACTGTTCAAATACAGTAATGGGATCAGCACCGAAGATGGGACTTAAGGTATTCCACCAGACAGACCATGTAATGCGTACAATCGGACATCCACTTTACAGATATCTGCGTGTTTCAAAACAGGTAGAACAGTTACCGGAAGGTAAATAGATAAGTTGATACCTCACTTCGGTGAGTGTATAAATAGTTAATTGAGTTATTGTTAAATTAACAAGGAGGAAATTATTATGTCAATTACAGCGGAAACCGCAAAAGAACATGCAAAAGATCCTGCAGTATTATGCTGTAGAGCAGAAGGCGGCATTACAATCCAGGCTGCAAACCTTGAAGATCCGGCTATCTTTGATGATCTGGTAGATTCAGGACTTCTGAAACTTGATGGAACACTTACAATCGAACAGGTACTTGGAGCAAAGCTTGTTAAGACCTGCGATTCTCTTACACCACTTACAGCTGATCTTGTTGAAGGCGCAAAAGCACCTGCAGCAGAGGAAGCACCGGCTGAAGAAGCAAAAGAAGAAGTGAAAGAAGAAGCACCAGCAGTTACTGCAAATCCTACAGCAAGTGTACAGAAAGTTGGCGGCGTGTTAAAAATCCACATTGGAGAAGGCAAAGATATCGATATCGAAATGCCGATGGGTTTTAATAACGGTGTTGCAGTAGCGGAAGTACCGGCAGAGGTAGAATTACCGGCAGGCGTGGTTTCAGGCGCAACACCGACAAAAGAGCTGGAACCGAAAGTCGTAAGAAGCGTTACCAGAAAGCATTATAAAATTACAGAAGTAAAGCGTGGACCGGAGACAAAGATCGAAGGAACAACTCTTTACATCCGAGAAGGAATTGAAGAAGAAGCAGTTGCTTCACAGGAACTGGTTCATCAGTTAAAGATTGATATCATTACACCGGATCAGTACCATACTTATTCTAATACAATCATGGACGTACAGCCGATCGCTACAAAAGAGGGCGAAGACGAAATCGGTACAGGTACAACAAGAGTACTTGATGGCGTTATCATGATGGTTACCGGAACAGACGACAATGGTGTTCAGATTGGTGAATTCGGTTCTTCCGAAGGATACCTGGATGAAAATATCATGTGGGGACGTCCGGGAGCTCCTGATAAAGGTGAGATCTTCATCAAGACAGAAGTTATCATCAAAGAAGGAACCAACATGGAAAGACCTGGCCCGCTTGCTGCACATTCTGCAACAGACGTGATCACACAGGAAATCCGTGAAGCTCTGAAGAAAGTAGAAGACGAAAGCCTTGTAGTAGATACAGAGACATTCAATCAGGTAAGAAGACCTGGTAAGAAGAAAGTCGTTATTGTAAAAGAAATCATGGGACAGGGTGCTATGCATGACAACCTGATTCTTCCTATGGAACCAGTCGGAGTACTTGGCGCAAGACCAAACGTTGACCTTGGAAACGTACCGATCATGGCATCTCCACTGGAAGTACTTGACGGATGTATCCATGCACTTACCTGTATCGGACCTGCATCAAAAGAAATGTCAAGACATTACTGGAGAGAACCACTGGTTCTTGAAACTCTCCATGATGAAGAAGTTGACCTTTGTGGTGTTATCTTTGTAGGTAGCCCGCAGATCAATACAGAGAAATTCTATGTATCAAAACGTGTTGGTATGATGGTAGAAGCTCTTGATGTTGATGGCGCATTTGTTACAACAGAAGGATTTGGTAACAACCACATCGATTTCGCAAGCCATATCGAACAGATCGGTATGAGAGGAATTCCGGTTGTTGGACTTTCATTCTGCGCAGTACAGGGAGCACTTGTAGTTGGAAACAAATACATGCAGTACATGGTAGATAACAACAAATCTGAATCAGGAATCGAGAACGAAGTTCTTGCCTGCAACACACTTTGCCAGGAAGAAGCAATCCGTGCACTTGCTATGTTGAAAGCTGGAATGGCTGGAGAAGAAGTGAAGAAGGCAGAAAGAAAATGGAATCCGAATGTAAAAGCAAATAACATCGAACTGATTTCAAAGACTATGGACAGAACAATTGAATTGGTTAAGAACGAGCAGTCACTGCCGATGAGCCAGAAGAGAAAAGAAAAATACGATTAAGGTGAATGACTATGAAATATGGCGATAAGATCATCTATATGGAAGGCGTAATCGTAGAGATCCATGATGGATGTGTTGGAATCGATTTGAAGGGACGATTAGGTTATCTGAAAATCCCGATGAGAATGCTGATTACGGATTATCCATTAGTGGTAGGACAGGAAGTTGGATGGAATATGAGTTTTGTCGAACAGCTTGGACCGGACGCCAATGAAAAATATGTTAGTAACCTGCAGACGTATCAGAGACGTCAGGAAGAAATGAAGTCTCATAAGAAGAATGATGAAGTGTAATTATATCAGGAGGAAATAGACATGAGTTTGACCGTTGTTAAAGGACTTCAGTCAGAAATCTTTGTTCCGGTAACTCCGCCGCCAGTATGGGCTCCGGTGAAAAAAGAACTGAAGGATATGACAATTGCCCTCGCCACAGCAGCAGGTGTGCACCACAAGGATCAGAAGAGATTCAACCTTGCCGGTGACTTTACCTGGAGAAAAATAACAGATAAAATGCCGTCAGATGAATTAATGGTATCTCACGGTGGATATGACAACAGTGATGTAAACAAAGACATCAACTGTATGTTCCCGATTGACCGTATCCATGAGCTTGCTAAAGAAGGATTTATCAAAGCATGTGCACCGGTACATGCCGGATTCATGGGTGGTGGCGGAAACCAGGAAAAATTCAAACATGAAACTGGTCCTGCCATTGCAAAGATGTTTGTAGAGGAAGGTGTAGACGCAGTTATCCTCACCGCTGGTTGAGGTACCTGCCACCGCTCTGCAGTTCTGGTGCAGAGAGCGATTGAAGCCGCAGGAATTCCTACAATTATTATTGCTGCGCTTCCGCCGGTTGTTCGTCAGACCGGTACCCCACGTGCGGTTGCTCCGCGTGTTCCTATGGGAGCTAACGCTGGTGAACCACACAACGTTGAGATGCAGACAGGCATCGTAAAAGCAACTCTGGAACAGCTCGTGAAGCTGGATACTCCAGGAAAAGTTGTTCCGCTGCCGTTTGAATATGTAGCGAAAGTATAATCAAATAGTAAAAAGGGGACATCCCCGGCAGGATTGAGGCGAAAGCTCTGATTTGCCGGAGATGTCCTTTTTATTTAACTGGATATTTTGATAAAATTTCCTGTTAGATAAAAGGTGCTATGTGCCTCAAATGTGCCAGGGCGCATTTGGGTTCAATTTAGAATTGAGGATGATTATATGGAGAAAGAAATAGATCTGCGCCGGCTTGTGATCAAAGCTTTCCATATTACTGAGGTGGAAGAAGGCGGAGAAAATAGAGTGACAGCATCTGGAAAGATGACGATCGAGAAGAAAATACTGGATGAAATTTTACCGAAATATCCACAGCTTTCCAAATTAGATGTACAGATTATAAGACCGGGAGAACATGACTGTTATACCAATACGATGATGGATATCATTCCGATATCGACCAAAGTACTTGGAAAGATTGGGGACGGGATTACGCATACGCTCACCGGCGTTTATGTAATCCTTACCGGTGTAGATGAAAATGGAAAACAGGCACACGAATTTGGGTCCAGTGAAGGCAATCTGAAAGAAAAGCTGTATCTGAACCGTGCGGGTACTCCGGGAGATGATGATTATATTGTGTCATTTGATGTTGTTCTGAAACCTGGAATGGGACAGGAAAGAGAAGGTGTACTTGCAGCCCACCATGCCTGTGACGAGTTTATCCAGATTTTCCGGGAACAGATGAAGAAGTTCAGGGGCGATCTCTGCACAGAGAGACATGAGTACCATGATGTGGTTCGCCCAGGAAAAAAACGTGTTTTGATCGTAAAACAGGTTGCCGGACAGGGTGCGATGTACGATACTTCGTTATTTGCAAAAGAGCCTTCGGGAACTGAAAACGGTCGCTCGATCATTGATATGGGAAATATGCCGGTGATCGTTACACCAAACGAATATCGTGATGGAATTATCCGTTCTATGCAATAGGAGGTGCGATTATGGGAATTGGACCATCGACAAAGGAAACATCACTGCACCATTTCCGGGATCCTCTTCTTGATGTGGTATCATCGGATGAAGATCTGGATCTGATGGGAATCATAATTGTTGGAACGCCGGATGATAATACAGATAAATTGCTTGTTGGAACCCGTGCGGCAGTATGGGCGGAAGCTATGCGGGCAGACGGAGTTATCCTGTCGTCCGATGGATGGGGAAACAGTGACGTAGATTTCGCAAATACGGCTGAACAGATGGAAATCAGAGGAATTCCGGTAACCGGGCTGAAATTCAGTGGTACAGTTGGCCAGTTTGTTGTAGAAAATGATCATCTGGGAGAAATTCTGGATATCAATAAAAGTGAAGAGGGCATTGAGACAGATGTACTCGGAGAAAATAATGTGACGGAGCTGGATGCGAAAAAGGTTACTGCAATGCTGAAGCTGAAAATGCGGAAAAATGAGAAGTGTTAAGGTTTTGAAATTTGAAGAAAACTGTCAAAAGTAAAGCTGGCAGGGAAAGAAGATATAGAAAAGTCCTGTTGAGAATCCGGATTCGATATTCGGATGCTGACAGGACTTTTGCTGTTTAATTTTCTGCGGTATCTTCGATAATATGGTTACGGATGATCGCGCGGATACTTTCGTTAAGATATGGCTTCAATTCTTCAAACGACATCGGATCGTTGTCCAGGATCGTGCTGTATGAAGTAGAACTTGCAAGTTCTATGATCAGAAACAGCATAGTTTCCGGCGCACGAAGTTTGATTGTCGGATGATCCAGAAGGATATTACTAAAATATGCAAGAATTTCACCCTCATCATCCTGCATATTATTGGTGATAGCCTGTCTGAAAATGCCCCAGCTGAGATTCTTAGAGATAAATCTCAGAATTAGTTTATTTTTCTGCATGGCATTTAAAACGTAATCTACAATAAAAATAATCTTATCTTCGAATTCGGGGATGTCGGCTGTCTCCAGAGCTTTGTGTGCTCTCTGGAAAAGTCGGCTGGCTGTCCGTGCGATCAGCCGGTCGCGTATCTCGTATTTGTCTGCAAAATATAAATAGAATGTTCCCTTCGCAACTCCGGCCTTTTTTGCTATATCGCTGATTGATGTTTTCTCAATTCCCTGATTCAGAAATAAATCGTATGCGCTTTGAAAGAGAGCATCCATTTTCTGATGCTTGTTTTCATCTACTTTTCCCATGATTCATTCCTCTTTTCCTTTGAATTATCTTTATTATAAAATCAAAATGACTCAGAGTCAACTTTTTTGTAGAAAAATATTGACTTGTGGTCATTTTTGAGTTATAGTAAGTGCGAGCTAGAAAATGACCAGTAGTCAAAAAGAAGAAAGCATACCGACAGGAAAGTCAGTAGAGGCTTACAGGAGGTTTTTAAACATGAAGAACAGGGAATACAGAGTATTAGTTACACTTGCACTTATGGCATCACTTGTAGTTGGAAATATTGCAGGAACATCTGTAAATGTACAGGCGGCAGATAATAAAGATAAAAGCACAGAGACAAAGAAAACAAGCGAAACAAAAACAAGCAGCAGCGCAACACCTGCAAAAGATGAGACTGTATATGTAAAAGTAGATGACGCAGGAAACCAGAAAGATGTTACGGTATCGGATCAGTTGAAAAATATTTCGAGTCTTGGAACAATCGATGATGTATCAGATTTGAAAGACATCAAGAATGTAAAAGGTGATGAAACCTTTTCTGAAAATAACGGTAAACTGGTATGGCAGGGAGATAAGAAAGATATCTGCTATCAGGGAACAACAACTAAGAAGATTCCGGTAGGAATGAAAGTTACATATGAACTTGACGGAAAGAAAGTCAGTGCAGATGATCTGGAAGGAAAGAGTGGACACTTAAAGATTCATTATGAATATCAGAATACAAGTGCTGACAGCGGGAAATACACACCATTTTTAATGGCGACCGGACTTCTGATGGATGGCGAGAAATTCTCAAATGTAACTGTTGACAATGGGAAAGTAATCTCAGATGGTGACAGAGATATCGTGATCGGAATGGGACTTCCACAGTTGAAAGAACAGCTTACATCAGTTAGTAGCAAGGTGGATGATCTGGATATCCCGGATTCCTTTACAGTAGAAGCAGATGTGACAGATTACGAAAAAGTAGAAGCTGTTACAGTTGCAACAAACGAAGTGTTCAATGAAGTAGGTACTGATAAATTTGACAGTCTGGATGAACTGAAGGATTCTATGACAGAGCTTCAGGATGCATCAAACAAACTTGTAGATGGTTCCGGACAGTTGAAAGACGGACTGGATACACTGCTTTCTTCATCAGGAACACTGGTAAGCGGAATTGATCAGCTGGCAAGTGGCGGAAATACATTGGCTAGCGGAACTGGTAGTCTGGTGAGCGGAGCGAATACACTGGCTGATGGAAGTAAGAGTCTGGCAAGTGGAACAAGCCAGTTGGCAAGTGGAGCTGAGAGTTTGAATGCAGGATCCGCACAGGTAGCAGCAGGAGCAAAGAGTGCAAAAGACGGAGTTGGACAGCTTGAAAGTGGAGCGCAGGCATTAAACGATGGGGTTGCACAGATGCAGAGCCAGGTTGGAGCAGGAGTAAGTTCATTAAATGATGGTGTGGGACAGTTGAGTGATGGAATCAGTCAGGCGAAAGATGGTGCGTTAAGTCTTACGGAAGGTTCAAAACAGGTGGCAACAGGAGCTGGACAGGTAAGAGATGGACTTGCACAGGCACAGGCAGGTGCTGGCTCGTTGAAAGACGGGGCGGATCAGTTACAGGCAGGAGCTTCTGGGTTACAGACAGGCTTGAATGCTATTGCGAATTCAGAAAACAGCAATGCTATGATCGCAGGGCTTGAGGCTTTGAAACAGGCAGTGCCGGAACAGGCAGGGACAATTGACCAGATTATTGCGGGTATACAGGCACAGCAGACGGCAATTAGTCAGGCGGCAGCAGGAGCAGGAAATCTTGTGACGGGAGCGAACAATCTTGCAATAGGAGCCGAAAACTTATCCGACAGCCTTAGAACACTTGGAGTAGGAGCGACACAGGTGGCAGATGGAGCCGCAAGTGTACAGACAGGAGCTGAAACATTAGCGGGAGGTCTTGGAACTCTTGGAACAGGTGCAAACCAGTTGCAGTCTGGTGTTGGAAGTATGGCAACTCAGCTTGCGGCAGGAACCAAACAGCTTTCAGAAGGAACTGGAGCATTACTTGCAGGAACACAGAGCCTTAATTCAGGACTTGGAACATTAAGCGCAGGAGCAGGACAGGTGAGTGAAGGAAGCGCAGCTCTCAGCACAAACATGAAGACAGCAAATGCAGGAGCACAGTCAGTAGCAAGTGGTGCAGGCCAGCTGGCAAGCGGCGCATCCCAGCTCAATAGTGGAGCCGGAACTCTGTCAACAGGTCTGAACACTCTCCAGAGCAGCACAGGTGCATTGGTATCTGGTGTAGAACAGCTTGATTCCGGAGCGGCTGAACTGAACAGTGGTATGATCCAGTTCAACGAAGAAGGAATTGAAAAACTGGTAAGCGTATTTGACGGGGACATCGATGCACTTCTTGATAAGGCGAACGAGCTTCTGGATGCATCCAAAGAATACAAGAACTTCTCTGGAATCGCAGACGGAATGGACGGAAGCGTAAAATTCATTTTCGTAAGTGATAAATAGTTAATGAATAATGGATAGAAGATGGGAGACAGGTTTTGAATCTGTCTCCTTTTTGCGTTACGAGAGTCAGATATTAGATTTGTTGATTGATTTTTTAGGTTTAGAATTTAAAGTCAAGTGTTTAAGGCTAAACTGGACCCCATGTCAAGGACACAGTAAATTTTTTAGGTCAATTGGTTAAACAACCAATGCTGATGGTTTCTCTCCTGTAACCACATAATGATAATACTCATTTGGAGACATTCCTCCAAGGGTGGTTTGATAACGAACATTATTGTAGTAAGTTATGTAATCATCAATTCGTTCCTTTACATCCTGAAAGCAATCCCAGGTATTCACATATGGTTGAAGTTCATCTTTCATATGACCAAAGAAACTTTCCTGTGGTGCGTTATCCCAACAGTTTCCTCGCCTGGACATAGACTGGCGTAGCCTAAAGTCATTCAAAAGCCGCCGAAGTGCAACACTTGTATAATGGCATCCTTGATCCGAATGAATCCAAACTTCTGCATTCATCTCGTATAAATGATTTCTCATGAGAGACTTTATTGTTTCAAGGACAAAATCAATCTCCAGAGATTCGCTTAATTGATAAGCTAGGATCTGCATTGTATATGCATCTTTTATAACGGATAAATATACATGCTTCTGCTTGAGCCGCAGATAGGTGATATCTGTTAGTAATACTTTTCGCGGGCCATAGGAACGGAATTGTCTCTTAACGTAATTCGGGGCAATTGTACTTGTACGTAATGCCTTTGCCATTCTTCGATATGGATTGGCTTTGCGTATAGGGCAGCACAAGTTGTATTTTCGCATTAATCTTTGCACTTTTTTTCTGTTCATAGTAATGCCCATACGCTTTAAACGCATGCAAATGCCCCTGGATCCTTTTGCATAACCTCGGTAATCATATGCTTCCTTGATTAGCAGAAAATCCTGATAATCAGATGCTTCACGGATAGCTCTTTGATTTGAGGCTGCGATCCAGCGATAATAACCGGATCTGGAAACGCCTGCCAGCTTACATAATTCCAAAACATTTAAAGCAGACTTATTTTGAGTTTCTTTAAAGATTAATTCAAAGATAGCGCTTGTCTGCTCACGCGTTTTGGCTACTGCAGTTTCAGATTTGTTACAATATTTGAAATTTTTTTTAAAACTCAACCTGTTTTTCTAAATGAACAATCCGTTCCTGTAATTCTTTGATACTGGCATCTGTTTTTTGGGTAGAAAGATCTTTTGCCTCGAATGCAGTAAGCTGTTGTTCTGTAGAAAGGCCTCGTGGAGGACGAAGTCCTTGCTCAGAATCTGCTTCTTCAAGAATACGTCTGCGCAGACTGCTTTTGCATCCTTGTGCAAACCAAGACGGATCATAACCAGCTGCTTTAAGGACTTCAGGGGTTGTTTTTCTGTGATTTCGAATCTGATCAACAAAGAATTTTTTGAATTCAAGTGTAAACGTAATGCGATTCGAACTTACGGAATAAGTATAAGGATTCAACTCCAAAACACGTAATTGTTCTTCTGTAAAAGGTACTTTTTTGCTCATAGTGTGTCCACCTTTCTGTTTATTAATATATCACAACAGCAATGGTGGTTAAACCTTTGTCTACAAGTTGGAAATAAGACCATGAAGGAATAATTGTTTACCAATTTCATGTCTACAACTTGGAAAATACTCTAAGGGATTGACCTAATTATCTAAGTTTCATGTCCACACTATAGGGTCCATTATAAAATTATTATATTGATTGGTTGTGGTTTTTTCTAATTTTAAATCAAGTTTTCAACCTCATTTTATTGATTTACTTTTAATATTTGCGATTTAAAGTCAAAAATTTCATCCATTTGTATTGATTTGATTTTTGATTTTACAATTCAAGATCAAAATTCGTGTTCCACAATCATCCTTTGGAAACGTAAGATGTGTATAAAAAATATGAATGAAAAAATGCCGGGAAGTCAAAGAAGCTTTCCCGGCATAAATATCTGTATTTATTTAACAAAAAATCTAGTACCGCAACTGTATCCCCTGCTCCTCGATCCAGTCTTCGAGCTCATCCTGAGAATCAGTGGCTCATTCGGAGTTGGAGCCTGCTTTGAATTCATCTTTCAGATCTTCCTGCACCAGCTCTTTTGAAAATACGGGTTTCTCGTCTGTACGGGGATCTTTCGGGTTATCTATCGGTCTTGAACTACTCATATTTTCACGTCTCCTTTACATTTGGATAGAAAAAACATGACCCCTCGAGGTCATGTCTTTTCTTTTTGGTATGTCATTGAGAGGTTTTTCCTCGTTGCATTGCAGTTTGCCTTATATACAAAGCTGGGGAATGCTCCTACAAAGAGGATGTATATATAAATTGGAGTTTTATCATTGCAAGATCATTCTTGGGGGAAACGACCGGCAACAATATAACTGCAATAACAACCAATGTTGTAGCTTAATCAAGTCTTTATTAAAAAGCGGTATCCTTGTATTGGAAACCGCCCTTGGTTTAGCTCTCTGATTAAGTTGGTTACACTATATCACTTTATCACGGTAGTGTCAACAAGAAAATGGTAAATTTATGAATAAATTATGCACTAAAATTTGTACAAAGCGGTCAAGCGTAAGTCTACTGTAGATTAGCGGTACTGGATCAGTTCCTGGACAGGTTTACGTGCTGGTGCGGTCGGTTGGATGGCTGGATGACCGATCGCAATCAGGGCAGATACATTCAGAGTATCGTCAAGACAGAGTAGTTCTTTTACCTTTACCTCATCGAAAATACCCATGACAACCGAACCGATTCCGCATTCATGAGCAGCGAGCTGGAAGGTCTGCGCAGCGATACCGGCATCAAACATTTCCCATTTATCCTTTTTTGAGGTGGAATAAGCTCCGTCCTTTTCGTAACCGCTTTTCCCCGGAACGGAAGCGAGAACAACCAGTACCGGTGCACCAAGAATGATGCCTGTATTCCATTCAAATCCCATAACAGCTTCTCTGGCAATCCTGTCTTTGAGAGCTGTTTCTTCTATTATAATATATCTTGCTGTCTGCGTATTCTTCCAGGATGGAGCGTAGGCACTTGCTTCTACGATTTTCTCAATCACTTCATGTGAGACAGGCTCCTCTGTAAATTTGCGGATCGTTCTTCTTGTTTTGATTGCATCTAATGTCTGCATAATATGCGTCCTCCTTTTATTCTATATAAGATGATGTGGGGAAAGATCGAAAGACAGGCTGCATTTAGCGAAGAAGCCTATGGATCTGGTACCCCGCTGAATATGAGAATATTATACTGCAAAAAGGGAATAAGAAAAATAGCACAAAAGGAGAAGATTTTTCAAGAAAATTTTGTATGAAAAAAAGTACAAAAAATAAAATAAAATGCTTGCAAAATGCAGAAACATCGGGTATACTAAAAAAGCTGTGACATGATAGCAAAGAAGCGCGAGGTTGCTGCCGAGAAGAATGGCAGGTTTTCCGTGGAGCGAATGTCAAGTTAGGA
>OLQG01000578.1_pt1 | contig 29209 bp, 23 predicted proteins | sample 1672221 | NCBI WGS metagenome assembly OLQG01 (sample SAMEA3136660, study PRJEB25190) | human gut metagenome | biome: human gut; feature: human-associated habitat; material: faeces | place: Austria | collected 2013
TCCGGCAAAAAGAAAATCCAGTTGTTCTTTGGATAAACCGGCCTTTTTAATCGCTTTCTCTGCCGCCATCAACTGCATGGTACTCTCTGCCTGCTCCCATGTCTCCATACCAAACTTCGGGTCTTTCTCCACATGGTCAAAATACTGTCCAAGAGGTCCCTGTCCCTCTTTCTCCCCTACAACAGAAGAAGCCGCCAGAATCACCGGCGGCTTCTCAAAAATCATTGAATTATTGCCAACTTTCTGAATCATACATAAGCCTCCACGTAGAATGTGTCTTTTGTATCAGTATGATTCAAAAAGTAAATATTATTCCTGACAACAAACTCTGCCTGTAATTGTAAAACCTCCGCTGCTGTGATATGATAATTACATTGAAACCATCATCGAATTCGATTATTTTTCAGAAAGGAGCTGGCATGATGCAAACATTCAATATTCCTGTTGGTATTTCTGACTTTTCAGAAATCCGTCAAAACGGATATTACTACGTTGATAAAACCGGCCTGATTGCCGAATTATTAACCAACTCTGCTGCAAAAGTCACCCTCATTACAAGGCCCCGCCGCTTTGGCAAAACCCTTGGCATGAGCATGCTGGCTGCTTTCTTCGATATTCATAAAACCAGTGACACTTTATTTGAAGGACTTGAAATTTCCAAAGATACTGCGTCCTGCCAGAAATGGATGAATCAATATCCCACACTCTTTCTGACTTTCAAAGATGTGGATGGGCTGAATTTTGATGACGCATACGGTCAGCTTGCTGCCCAGATTGCTGATTTATACAAAGAACATGCATATTTGCTTGATTGTCCGATTATAGACAGCGATGATAAACAGATTTTTCTTGAATTGAAAGCAGGCACTGCCGGCAAAATTCACCTCAGCCGTTCTCTGGTTCTGCTGATGCGCATGATGAAAACGTATTATCACAAACCGGTTATTCTTTTACTGGACGAATACGATGTTCCACTTGCAAAAGCCAGCAGCCATGGGTATTATACCGAAATGCTCAGCCTGATTAAAACGCTTCTGAGCACCGCACTCAAAGATAACCCCCATCTCTGCTTTTCTGTGATTACCGGTTGCCTCAAAATTGCAAAGGAAAGCATTTTTACAGGCACTAATAATTTTGTATCCGACACCATCAGTCATTCCCGCCTGAATGAATATTTCGGTTTTACTGAAAATGATGTCAATACGCTTCTCAAAAAAGCACATGCAGAAATATATGCTTCACAGGTAAAATACTGGTACGACGGGTACCGTTTCGGAGATTTTGACGTCTACTGTCCATGGGATGTGATGAATTACCTCCGAGATTTGCAGATAAATCCTCAAGCTCAACCTTCAAGTTATTGGAAAAACACCAGTGATAATGCCATTATCCGTTCTTTTATTGATTATGCAGGCAATACCATCACCAAAAAGCTTGAAAAACTGCTCTCCGGTGAATACATTCTTCAGCACATCGATGAAAATCTGACTTATGATTATCTCCATTCTTCCGAAGATAATCTGTGGAGTATTCTTTACCTGACCGGTTATCTGACCAGAGCCGATAACGTACAGCTTTCCGCCCCTCAGACGGACGGTGTCTATGCGCTGAGAATTCCAAACGCTGAAATTCGTGAAATCTTTGAGACTACCGTTATCAAATGGTTTGACGACAGTGCCCGAACCTGGAACAGACAGGCATTGTTTCAGGCTGTCTGGAATACAGACTGTTCCCGAATCACTGATGAAATGACCAAACTTCTGCGAAAAACCATCAGTTACCATGATTATCTCGAAGATTATTACCACGCTTTTCTGGCAGGTATCTTTGCAGGATCCGGTTATATCGTTGAATCCAATAAGGAACATGGTGAAGGCCGCAGTGATGTTGTGGTCTATGATACTGAAAACAGCCGCGTTGCCGTCTTCGAAGCAAAGTACTCAAAATCTCTTGAGCAGATGGAATCAGATTGTGACGCTGCTCTGCAGCAGATTGAAGAGAAAATGTATGCCAAAGAATATGAAGATGAGTATGACCAGATTCTATGCTATGGTATTGCTTTTTTCAAAAAGCGCTGTCTGGTTCAGGCTGTAAAAAATGACTAGAAAATAGAATTTTAAACACCAACTAACTTGACGAATACTTAAAACAAAAATATCCTGAATAAGCATATCAAAGTCATCTGAAAATGATTTTTCTTATCAGGATATTTCTGTTTCTGAATTTCTAATTTCAGCAATAACATACCTATTATTCTTGTCAATCACTAATTCTTCTTTATGTTCTAGCACTTGAGGATGCATTTCTTCCCAGATATCGTACCAGTCTAAACACGACTTATACCATTGTTCTAATACATCATCTACCTGACTTCCGACACTTTCAGGATATAGATTTTCATCAACAGAAGTTAGTTCTTTGACATCCGATGAACCAACTTCATCATCGCATACCTGCTCTATCCACTTTTTCCACTCATCCTGCTTCGTTTTCTTCACCGAATGATAATAATTCTCCGCTTTCTCAGCCGCATCTGCCATAGCTTCTGCTGCCAATCTTAACTGCCAGTCGAGGAAGGCCTGGTCTGTGGATAGTTCGTGTCCAAGCAGTGTAGCGCCCTTCGGTACATTTTTCAAGCCCGCAATGAGGGCCTGGTCCTCGGCACTTATCTGTCCCAGGACAACGGCGGCTTCTTCTGAAACACCGGCAGCCCGGTATTGATTCATCCGCTCCAGCCGTTCCATATAATGTCTGTAGCCAAATGGGTAATAAGATACCTGACCGTTCTCAAAAATCAGCAGCGCATCCGCCACCTGTTCAATGAAATAACGGTCATGGGAAATAAAGAGCATGGTGCCTTTGTAAACTCTAAAAGCAGATTCCAGGGTTTCTCTGGCCGGAATATCCATATGATTGGTAGGCTCGTCCAGCATCAGGAAGTTCGGCCGTTTTTCAAGGATTTCTGCCAGTACGAGCCGGGCTTTCTCCCCGCCGGAAAGATCGCTGACCGTTTTCTGCACATCAGCCCCTTCAAAAAGCCATGCTGCCAGTTCATTCCTGACATCTTTCTCTGGCATGGCAGGAAAAAGGTCATGAAAATGCTCCAGCACTTTCTTGTCAGATGTCAATGCTGCCGACTGCTGATCGAAATATCCCGGTTCTATATGAAGTCCCAGCTGACATTTACCCTTGACAGGTGCCAGAAGTCCCGCTACTGTCTTGAGAAAAGTCGTCTTGCCGGCACCGTTTGGCCCGATAATGCCGATCTTCTGTCCCCGTCGGATGCGCAATGAAAGTTCTGCAATAGCCTTGCCGTCGTAACCAATCTTCAATTCTTCTGCCTCAGCTACCCATTTGCCACCCATCACCGCAGGTACCAGTTCCCCGGTAAAAATATGTTCTGCCAGTGTCGGCGGAGTCGGCAATTTCTCCATGCGCTCTATCAATTTTTTCTTGGATCGAGCAAAGGCTGCCTTTTTCGGTTTGTGCTTGAAACGCTCGATCAGCTGATTCAGCCGTTCCAATTCTGCCTGCTGCTGCTCGTACTGCTTCTTCCAGATGGCCAGATTCTTCAGCTTCTGCTGTCGAAACTGGGTATAATTGCCCACATAACGTACAAGTTTCTTATCTGTCAGCTCATAGACAATTTCTGCCGTTTCATCAATAAAATATCGGTCATGGGAAACCATGACAACCGCGCCCGAATAATTCTGCAGATAATTTTCCAGCCACCGGACACTCTCCATGTCCAGATGATTCGTTGGCTCATCCAACAACAGGATATCCGGTTTTTCCAGGAGCAGCCGTACCATAGCAATCTTTGTCTGTTCTCCTCCGGAAAAATCCGACAAACGTTTTTCTTTATCTTCTTTTGCAAAGCCAAAGCCAGTAAAAATCCTGTCATATTCCTGCTCGAATTCGAAGCGCTCCCGGTCCCAGGTATCTCTGGAAGGGCACAGCACCATCATCTCTTCCTGCACCGTATGGGCAGTATTCTCAAAGATCTGCTGTCTCAGCATGCCAATAGTCACATTTCTTGCCAGATAAATGCCCTCACCCTGCCTACGGTCATCTCTTTCCAGAAACAGCTCCCCGGCAATCAGCCGCAAAAACGTTGTTTTTCCGGAACCGTTCGGACCGGTAATGGCAATGCGTTCCCGACCCTTGATCTCAAAATCAAAATGCTCCAGGAGATTTTCACCGCCAATGGCCAGTGTGCCGTCCGTAATCCGATACAGCATCTTAAATCTCCACTGTACCCTGCAGGTAATTGATAAACTGCTGTGCCGTACGTCCGGAAATACCGCCGTGACGCATCTCCCACTTATTTGCCTCAGCACAGAGTTCTTCATCTGTCATGGTCAGACCCACGCGGCGTGCCAGTTCAATGACGATTTCATTGAATTCTTTCTTGGATGGCTTTGAATAACTGATCTGAACACCAAAACGATTAACAAGAGACAATTTTTCTTCCATTGTGTCTGAACGATGAAGATCGTTCTCGTACTCCATATCATTCCTGTCATTCCATGTCTCTTTGATCAGATGACGTCTGTTGGATGTGGCATAAATCAGGATATTCTCAGGTTTTGTCTCAACACCACCTTCAATAACTGCTTTCAGGAACTTGTATTCAATTTCATGCTCTTCAAAAGAAAGGTCATCCATATAAATAATAAAGCGATAATTGCGGTTTTTAATCTGTGCAATAACATTGGACAGGTCTCTGAACTGATGCTTGTAAATCTCGATCATTCGCAGGCCCTGGTCATAATAAGCATTAACAATGGCCTTGATGCTTGTGGATTTACCTGTACCGCTGTCGCCGAAGAGCAGCACATTGTTGGCTTTTCTGCCCTGAACAAAGGCTTCCGTATTATCCACCAGCTTCTTCTTCTGGATTTCATAACCTACCAGGTCATCTAACATCACCGTATCCATATTGTTGATCGGACAGAATTCCACATGATTCTCTGTTCTTGACGCAATACGGAATGCCTTATTCAGACCGAACATACCCACACCGTAAGCTTTGTAGAAATCCGTCACCACGTCAAAAAATTCATCCTCATTCGCTGTTTTCTCCAGCCGTTCACTGAGGACCTGGACCTTCTCACTGACATTCTTATTGTACATCAATTCTTTCTTGCCGATAGCCTTGTACTGTGAGAGCCTTGTAAAGCAATCAATGCCCAGACGTTCTTCAATTTCAGAAAAATCAAAGTCAAACAAAGCCTTAAATGCCTTAAAATCACCTTTGGCAAAGAAGTTGACGCTGCCGTCGTTGGCCCCGACTTTCTCACAGGTTAAACTGAAAGGATTCTCATCTGTGATCAACAGATAAGTCAGATAATTGTGCCAGAGATTCTTATCGAAACCATAATCGGTGGCCACCTGAAGCAGATGTTTCACCTGGGTAAAAATGCGTGTCACCAGTTCATCCCTTGACTGGGTATCCTGATCCATCTGTTTGAAAATATCGCTTAACTGCATTAAAATGCTGTCCTTCGGCATATCGCCGTACATTAACAGCTTTGATACGATTTTATACATTCTTCAGTCCTCCATTTATCTTTGCTATGTCCTGCATCCATGATATATTTTCTTAACATCATTTTTTACAAATGTGTTTATTTATCCGATTATACTCCTATTTCCTATAGTAATTCAAGTCTATCTCTGTTATTTCGACAAATTACAATTCAAAACGCACAAAATTTTCCTGTAACTTCAAACCATCGCGTATTTTTCTCAGTTTAAAGCGTTGAACCCTTAAAGTATCTGTGTTATAATGATGTTACATTGATTTTTACAATATTTGTATAAAAGATAAATTCAACAAAACGGAGGTTTGACCCATGAATCATGAACAGATGCAGATGGAGTTTGTCCGCAAACTCCCAATCCCACAGGAAATTAAGAAACAATTCCCGATTTCTGAAAAAATCGCCCAACATAAAGCCGAACGCGACGAAGCCATTCGCCGTGTTTTTACAGGCGAATCCGACAAGTTTCTCTTAATTATCGGCCCATGCTCCGCAGACAGTGAAGAGCCTGTTATGGAATACATTCACCGACTGGCAAGGGTTCAGGAGAAGGTTGCTGACAAAATCATTATGATACCGCGTATCTATACCAATAAGCCCCGGACAACAGGCAAAGGCTACAAGGGCATGCTCCACCAGCCGGACCCTGAGAAACAGCCGGATCTTCTGGAAGGCCTGATCGCCATCCGCAAGCTCCACGCAAGAGCCATCGAAGAAACCGGGCTTACCTGTGCCGATGAAATGCTCTACCCTGAGAATCACCGCTACCTCTCTGACCTGCTCAGTTATGTAGCTGTAGGCGCCCGCTCCGTAGAAGACCAGATTCACCGTCTTACAGGCAGTGGAGTCGGCATCCCATGCGGTATGAAGAACCCAATGAGCGGCGATATCTCCGTCATGCTTAATTCCATTGAGGCTGCCCAGAGCCCGCAGATGTTTGTCTACAGGGGCTGGGAAGTCAAAACACCCGGCAATCCACTGGCCCATGCTATTCTCCGCGGTGCTGTCAATGAACACGGCAACAATATCCCGAACTACCATTTTGAGAATCTCAGCCGTCTCTATGACAACTATGCAGAAAAAGGCCTTGAGAATATGGCCTGCATCATTGACACCAACCACTCCAACTCCAGCAAGCAGTACATGGCACAGATTCGTATCGCCAACGAAGTCATGCACAGCCGCCGTCACTCCGATGACATCAAAAAGCTTGTCAAGGGCTTCATGATTGAGAGCTATCTGGAAGACGGCAGTCAGAAGATCGGCGAAGGCGTATTCGGCAAATCCATTACTGACCCTTGCCTTGGCTGGGAAAAAACGGAGGCGCTGATTTACAGTATTGCGGAGCAGTTGTAAATCGCAAAGCGGCTGCCCTCTAGTCATAGAGCGAAATTAAAAATGCCTCTTCTACACAGGCACGTTCGCACTACCTAACGCTGTCAGCGGTACATAAGGTGCTAAAAAACAGCACCTAAGTACCGGACGCGTTAGAAGCACCTGTGTAGAAGAGGCATTTTTAATTTCTTCTCTTTTGTATATTGAGGCAGCCGCATGATGTTTTTCAGTGCGATGTTACTTTTCAATCAGAAGTTGTGCTCCGCAATGTTGTAAATCAGCTTTTAGATAAAATAAATTTCTTGGCTCACAAATGTGCAGCAAATTCTTCACCTCAGTCCTCTACCATTCGAGTAATGCCCCGCACAGGCGTCCGATATGGAAGCATTTCTGGTGTCTGAACATGATAGACAGGCGTTGGAGATTAAGGTCGGAGTGTTCGACTTCCCGAGCGTAACTATGAGCGGCATCAGCGATTGCCTCAAAGGAAAGCTGACCTTTTTCTGCTGCTTTGGCGCAGACCATGTCTTCGATGAGCATGGTGCTGATGACGGCCAGTTTGACTTTTGAATACGGCATTCCATCATAGACAGCGCCCGCAAAATATACATAAATGAAGTAACTGAGCAGCTGTTCTGCTATTTTGTCCGGCATCCGGTACTGGTGCAGTGCTTCGTATTGTTTCCTGCCGCCGCCAAATAAAACCTTCTCATAATCTCTGACTTTCTTCGGCCAGTCTGCTGACAGGACTTCCAGTTTGTGCAGACAGGCAAACATCTCTTTCATGACATGGTAGCGACTGCCGGGCTTTTCCCATCTTTCTTTCAGATAAGCACACATCCTGTCTGCCGCCCCTTCTGAAAGATAATGGTCATATATATTCTCCAGTCCAAACAACTGCCCCGCATTGATATTTCTCTGCAAATGATGGCCCATGGACAGCATCTGTATCATTCGCACTGCCATCGGCACGTTTTCATTTTCTATCAGTTTCCAGAAAGCATCCCGGCCGTCTAAAAGCTGTGAAAAAAGCAGTTCATCAAAATCCCCATAGTCCTCTGAATGCCCTTTTTTCTCATCATAAATGAGATTCAGTCTGTCCTGTGACAAAATCATCCTCGCTGCCTCCGGGCATGACAAAGACAATGACAATTCCCTGACATTTTCATATTCTTCTTCATGCCTCGGATACTGTCTACATGTTTTACAAAACAGTTTTTCCCCGGCTTCCGTATAAATATCGCAGAGATTTTCCTCATTTAGGAAAGCACATCTTCTGTCATACTGCTTAAAACTTTTTCTCTTAAAATTAATTGAATTGCGCAGACGATTACCGAAACCGCCGGGATATTTCTTATACTTTTCAAGGGTTTTGTCATCAATGACAATCTCCCATCCCGCACAGCACGTATCCGGACATTCTCCGCCGATACATGTAAACTGCCGGTAATAATCCGGATATACATACTCCATTGTCGTCACTCCCTGTTGTCTTTTTATTATTTATTCATTTCGGCCACATTCTATTAAACACAGGATTCCATATCATTTGCTTCAATTCTATATGTTCCTGCCAATACCTAATTCTTATATCGTACATCCATCCACACTGCAAACAGTCAGCCGATCACCATCCACCTTAAACTGCACATTTCGCCCGGCAAAATTAACGCCATACACTCGCTCCGGATCATTCTGATAAGCCGGTCTCGGATCCTGGGCCAGTACCCCCAGCAGTGCTTCTCGTTTATCCGACGGAAAAAGCATCAGAAATTCCGAAGCACATGACACTTTCAGCCTGTAATCCTTGAACTGTCCGCTGAAGCCGCCAAGTGCCTCCGGATGACAGTCCACATGAGGCAGATAGGGTTTAATATCATAAATTGGCGTGCCGTTCATCATGTCAATACCCGAAACGATGATCACAGGTCCTTCATCTGTCTGGAGCTGAATGTCCTCTATTTTCACAGAAGACATGCCTACCGGATTCGGTCGGAAAGGAGAACGTGTGGCAAAAACACCCGCTTTTTTGTTGCCTCCCAGCCTTGGCGGACGCACCATCGGTGACCATTTATTCCTGGGTGATTCCGAAAATCCCCACAAAAGCCACAGCCACGAATAACCCTCTATCCCGGAGAGTGCCTCCGGCACACGATATTCCGACTCAAATATTATCTTCCCGGTCAGTTCAGGAACCAGTCCACTCTGCCTCGGCACACCAAACTTCTCGCCAAAATCCGTATAAATTCTGGCTATAACTTTTAATGTTAAATTGTCCATTTAGATTTTGCTCCTGCTTCTCATACCCTTCAGAACCTGGCTAATCGCACTGCCCTTTAATGGCTTGTACGGACGTCCCTGCAGCAGAAGCTGCTTAACCTGAATATCCCGGAGATTTTTGACATCTTTCTCATAAGGATTCTCTGATAAAATAACCATATCTGCGATTTTACCGGTTTCCAGGCTGCCTCGTTCTTTTTCATCGAAGGTTGTATAATAACCGTTATACGTGCACATTTTAAGTGCCTCCTGTACGGTCAGGGATTCTTCCGGGACACTATGATTGCAGGCACGATACATCCATTCAATCGGATCCGGGTCGGTACACGGTCCATCCGAACCGGCACTCATCATGATGCCATGTTCCGTAAATGTCCGCAGCGGATTCAGCCGCTGACTTCTCTCGCCAAGAATATCTTCCAGGTATTCATCCGGTTCCTGAGGCCAATCTATAAATGCGCTCTGTACCGGCAACAAAATATGATATTTCTCACAGATATCGATGCCTTCTTTCGTCGGCAGGCAGGCATGGATAATGGCATGTCTGTGATCTTCCCGCGGATAATCATCCAAAGCCGCTTTCAAAGCTCTGGTGGCCTGATCAAAAGCCGCATCACCGATGGCATGCATCTCTATCTGCAGTCCGGCACGATTGGCCTTTTTGCAGAATTCTGCCACCTGCGCATCACTGTAGTACAAAACACCTTTGCTGTCGCTGTTCTCATAAGGCACACGAAGCGCTGCATCCTTTGAACCAAAGCAGCCGTCTAACGCAGTGGCAAAACATCCGCCCACTCTCGGCAGATGCCGTTTCTGTACTTTCTTCACATCCATGGTCTGGAAAAAGACACGCATCTGCATACCGTTATTCAGCCCACGTCCAAACCATCTCTCCAAATCCACATCCAGATCTCTGACAAACCCCACCCCACTTACCGTGTGGATCATTCCGATCCCCCTGGAGGCCATATAATCAATGGCTTTCTGCATATTCTTTAACAACTGTGGTACTGAAATCGAATTCGTCACATAATCCGAAATGGCAAAAAAGGCTTCCTGATTCATTTCCCCTGTATCCGCATGGCAGCCACGAAGCCCCGACACTTTATCCTTCACCTGCTCATAGAGTTTCGTATTCACAATGCAGGCATGTCCATCATATTTCCCCATGAAAACCGGTTTATCCGGACAGACCCGGTCCAGCTCATTTCGGTTGACAAGCCTTCTTTCCTTAACCGAATAGGGTGATGCACCAAAACCAATCAGCATCTTCTGGTCACTTTTCTTTGCAAAATCAGACAGCATCGAAAGAATCTCTTCATTACTGGCAGCATTCATGACATTCAATCCTGCATGAAATGTGGAAAAACTCGCAAAGTGAATATGGCTGTCCGTGAAGGCCGGAATCAATGCTTTCTTTCCAAGCCGCTCATGACGAACAGAGATATATCTTTCCGGCAATTCATCTCCTACATATAAAATTCTGCCGCCGTCTTCTACAAGATAACGTGCTACCTGATCATTGGCATCGCACGTCAGAATCGCACCTTCATAAACCTTCATATGAATCCCTCCTGTTCGTAATCATTACTGCTTTTATTTTAGCACGACAAAAGATGCCTGACAACATTCTGCCATCAGACATCTTTTGAAACATTCACATTTTAATTATTCGCTTGTTCATTCAATTCAAATTCACCTAAAATCAGGCATCTAAACACTTCTTATAATCCCATCTGAGCAAGAAGGATGAAAATACCACATGTGATAAATGGGATAATAATCTGTGTAATCGCAATATCAAAGTAGGCTTCCTTATGTGTCAGCTTGCAGATACCAAGCAATGTAATCTGAGCACCCTGGTGAGGCAGAGTATCCAGTGTACCTGCTGCAATTGTAGCGATACGATGAATGTAAGGTAATTTTGCACCAAGTGCAAGATATGTATCTGTCAGAGCGTTAAACGCAACACCCATACCACCTGAAGCAGAACCGCAGGCACCGGCACAGATAGCAACTGTAATCATAACGAATACAAGTGGAGGCATTGACATACCCTTTAATGCTGTAACAAGATCTGCAAATCCCTGTGTATTCTTAACAACACCACCGAAACCAACAACGATGGCTGTATTCAGAATGGCAACACCGGAGTCTGCTGCACCTTTATTGAAAACTTTCACCCACTGTTCAATACCGCCCTTGACGAATTTGAACATCAGAATAGCTGCTAATGCAACCCCTGAAAATACAGATGGCACAACATCAAGATGAAAGCCATTAAACAGAACAAGAATCAGAATAATAGGAATGAATGCGATTACCCAGTGCGGCAAATCTTCACGTCCCTGAATGTTCAAATCTTCTGCTGACAGCTGTGTCTTTAATCTTGCATCATCAAAATAATAACCGTTCTTTGTGAACTTGCGGGCACGATATTCCAGCCATACAAAGATTAACAGGAATTCAATAATGGATACAATCAGAGATGGTACAAATGCAGCTGTTGATAAAGTACCAAGACTCTTGATCGCAATAACATTCTGAATGGACGGAGAACCCGGTGCTGACATGGACCATGTCCAGCAGCCTGCTGAAATTGCAGCCGGAATCAGCCGTCTTGTCAGATTGGATTCCTTGAAAAGGTTCAGTGCAATCGGATAAATAACGAAGAATACAACGAAACCGCTGACACCACCAAAAGTAAGAATACCTGTGATACACATGATAATAGGAGCTACAAACTTACCATGACATAAGCCGCCGATAAATCGTGCAATAGATTCTGCAGCACCTGTAAACTGGTAAACCGCACCAAACAATGCACCGACAAAGAATGTCAGGAAATACTTAGAAACGTAATCTGCTGCCGCCGGCATGAACATATCCTGCAAGCCTTCCATGATCGGAATACCTGAACAGATTAATACGAAAATCGTCACTACCGGCGCAAGAATCAATGCACTTAACTGCTTAAACGCCAGCAATGCAAAGAGAATAATGGCAATTAATAACACAAGAATACCAAAATTCATAATAGCAATCCCCCTTTTATTTGTCTGATTGTGATCATCCACTCTCTTTTGAATAACCACTTTCCTTATCTCACATAATGCCTGCCCTTCACCTGTGAAATAATTTCTTATACCAATTATTAAGCAAATAATATGCCAACTTTTTAACATGCTGTAAAATGGGGATTTTCAGCCATTTTATCGTTTGTTTTTCTTGTATTTATGTGTTTTTATTTCTAATATCGTGTCATTTTTGACACATAATTTATTTTCAATTTCTTATGTGTACTGATTTTTTTCTCATACACACATCATTTTTGAATTTTTACCGATTCTTTACCGTCTGTAATTGCTTTCTTCTGACAAGAATATAACAAAGAATATGAACACTACCGGTAATAATCCAGGTAATTGGATAGGAAATATACAGCATCCAAAGACTTCTGTGAATCTGAAACGCAGTAAAAATCCACACAATCCGCAGGCCGCAGGCACCGATCAGAGAAACAATCATTGGCATCAGCGAATAACCGACACCGCGGAGTGCCCCCACCATTGTATCCATAATGCCGCATAAAAAGTAAGCCGTACAGATTACAGCCATTCGGTCCTTTCCAAACTGAATCACATTGGGATCCGATGAATAAATAGACAGCAGTGTGTCTCCGGCAAGCCATGCGCCCACACCGAAAATAAGACCTACAGATATCACCAGTCCCTGACATATAAACAGCACCTTGTGAATTCGTTTTTCCTCGCCAGCGCCATAATTCTGGCTTGTAAAACTCATAGCGGGCTGCTGAAAAGTATTCATGGATATATAAATAAAGTTTTCGATATTCATAGAGGCAGTATTGCCTGCCATGGCCGTGGAACCAAAGGAATTGATGGATGACTGAATCAATACATTGGACAGTGAAAAAACGACACCCTGCATCCCCGCCGGAAGGCCGATCTGCATGATCTGACGCAATTTACCTTTAACAATTCCCAGCTGATGCAGATCCAGATGGCAGCACCCCTGGCTTCTCATCAGGCAGCGAATGATCAATGCCGCAGAGATATACTCCGCAATCACCGTTGCCAGTCCGACACCTGCTACACCCAGATGGCAAACAATAACAAAAAACAGATTAAAGAAAACATTAATAATCCCTGCCGTCACCAGATAGAACAACGGCCTTTTCGTATCTCCCACTGCACGAAGGATAGAACTGCCAAAATTATACAGCAGTGTCGCCGGCATGGCCAGAAAATAAATCTTCAGATACAAACTGGACTGATCCAGAACATCATCCGGTGACCCCATCCAGATCAGAAGTGTTCTTGTAACAGTCACGCCAAGAATCAACAGAAAAATACCACTGATCATACTCAGAGTAATAGCTGTATGTACCGTTTCATTCACTTCATCATCTCTTCCGGCACCATGAAAACGGGCCACAAGAACATTGGCACCCACAGAAAATCCGATAAAAAGATTAATCAGCAGGTTGATCAATGAACTGGTGGATCCCACTGCAGCCAATGCCGTACTGCCGACAAATCGGCCAACCACAATAATATCTGCTGCATTAAACAGCAGTTGTAAAATGCCGGACAACATCAATGGAATTGAAAAGCGGATAATCTTTCCAAACAGCGGTCCGTGACACATATCAATTTCATAAGACTGACTCATTTATTCACACTCCTTCTCTATAGATAAAATGCTTTATCTCATCTGTATTTTCTTTGTATTTTCATTCGAGGCTATACAGGCCTTAAAATTCGGCGTACAAAAAGCAGCCCAAACTATGAGCTGCTCTAGTATTATAGACCTGTTAATTACGAATTTCAAGCTATCCGGCTTGTCTTTTTTTATTTTCTATTGACATCTCGCCTTTGAATATTATAATCCCAATTGTTTGAATTATAACATTTTGAAGCAGAATCTTATGATTTCATTTTGATTTACCGCAAGAAAGGATTATTTTATGTCATCTTTATCTTTTCATTATCTTTCCATGGCCGTTCATTCCATGATACAGAAAAATTTCATGGAACAGGTTAAGTCATCCGGTCTGACCTCCGGTCAGCCTAAAGTTCTGGATTATCTTCGGGATCACAACGGCGCCAATCAGAAAGAAATTGCCGCTGCCTGCCACATCGAACCCGGTTCCCTTACTTCTGTTCTCAATCGTATGGAAGAAAATGGCCTGATTGAACGTCGGATGCTGGATGGCAACCGAAGAACTTTTTATATTTTTATGACAGAAAAAGGCACACAACTAAAGAATATTGTAGAGAAGAATTTTGTTTCTATTGAAGAAAAAGCTTTCAGAAATATCAGCTCTGAAGAGCAGGCCGCTTTTATGGAAACATTCTCAAAAATATATGTAAATCTAATGATCAAAGGAGACACCATCCATGAATAAGCTCATACGTTACATTATCTTTCTTATCGGATTGTTCGTCAATTCCCTTGGCGTAAGTCTAATTACCAAAGCCAATCTCGGTACATCCCCTATTTCTTCTATCCCATATGTACTGAGCCTGAATTTTCCGTTGACCCTCGGTAATTTCACCATTATTTTCAGTCTTTTGCTGATTTTTCTGCAGCTGCTGATTCTCCGCAAAAATTTCAAACCGGAATACTATCTTCAGATTCCTGTTTCCATTTTATTCGGCTATTTCATTGACTTCACTATGATTCTGATGGCTTTTGTTCAGCCGGAATCTTATCCGTCTAAAATTATTTATCTATTGATAGGATGTGTCATTCTGGGATTCGGCGTATATATTGAAGTCCTGGCAGATGTCGTCATGCTGCCCGGCGAATCTTTTGTTCGTGCCATCGTTCAGACATGGAACCGTGAATTCGGCAGCACAAAAGTCTGTTTTGATGTTTCCATGGCTGTGATTGCCGCTGTGCTTTCATTTGTACTGGCTCATCGTCTGGATGGCGTCCGTGAAGGTACTGTTATCGCTGCACTTTTAGTCAGTTTTATTACCAGACAGTTCGGCAAAGCTCTGGCTTTCGTCAAACCGCTTCTGTTCCCGGAAGATTATGCCAAATCCGCTGAAGAAGAATCTTCTGGTAAAAATACAAAAACAACAGCCAATTTCTCTGAATACGCCTCTGTTATTACCATCGGCCGACAGTACGGCAGCGGTGGAAGCGAGCTCGGACAGATTCTGGCCGACAAGCTTGGCTATAATTTTTATGATAAGGAAATCATTGAAATGACTGCCGGAACCACCGGATACTCTTCCAATTACGTCGGTGAACATCAGGAATCCCTGACTAACAGCCTGCTTTATGATTTAGTTAATCATATGTACACTTTCCCTGAGACAGAAGCACCAAAGGATAAGATTTTCGATGCCCAGTCCAAAGTAATTCGGGAAATTGCTTCCAAAGGTCATTGCGTCATTGTCGGACGCTGTGCCGATCAAATTTTGAAAGACCGTACGGATTGCCTGAATGTTTTCCTTCATGCGCCTTTAACAAACAGAATTAAACGTGTTATGAGCAAAAAAAATCTAACAGAGAAAGAAGCCAAGAATCTGATTCTCAAGGAGGAACGCCGCAGAGCAGATAATTATCATTATTATACAAGACAGATATGGGGCGCTTCCGCCAATTACCATCTGTCTTTGGATACATCGCTTGGTTATGACTATGTCATGGATGTTATTCTGGAAACAGCAAAAAGACTTAAGTAGTCCATCCTCCTTGTCATCATGACAAAAAAATTGTATAATAATCTTGAAATACATACAAGCATCGTCTTTTCCGGACGGTGCTTGCTTTCGTTAAATATAAGCAAAGGAGCTTCCAACAATGAACGAATTGAAATGGGCAGTACTTGGCACCGGCGTGATTGCCAATGAAATGGCACAGGCCCTCCACAATGTGGGCCGTACATTGTACGGTGTCTGCAACCGAACTTACGACAAAGCCGTATCTTTCGCTGAGAAATATTATCCGACAGTCTCTGCTTCACGGCAAACATGTTGAAGATATGGAAACAGCGATTCTTACAGGCAATACGGCGATCATGAAACTATATGCAGATGTCACCATGACACAAAAATAAAATTTTTATCATATTCTTATAACTCCTCTTCTTTCTCCACTATTATAGCTGATCGTACTTGACCGCACTCCCTTTTGCCTTTTCTACCGGATACTTTGCTTCATTCTGCGACATCTTCATATTTATAATCTCATCCACATCCAGTTCCAGCTTATCTAACAGATTCTGACTATAAACCAAAACATCCGCCAACTCCTCCTTGACATGCTGCAGATCATATTCTTCATCAGACCACTGGAAGCACTCCAATAACTCTGCCGCCTCAATTACGATAGATTTTGCAAGGTTTGCTGGCGAATGAAACTGCTCCCAGTCTCTGTCCTCTGTAAATTTTCTGATTCTATCTATTGTTTCCTGCTTCATAATTAAACTTACTCCTTTATTTTGCTGCTTCTAATAACGCTTTCTGAAGTTCTGGATCACAGGCATAAATATACATTCCATTAACTCCTCGTGTCATTAAGACTCTCACTTCATGCTGAATTAGTATTTCACCAAATTTCTGTTTTGTTCCATCAGATAATGTTCTATTTCGAATTGCCTTCTCATTACAACTTTCCAAAGGATCAAATATTACCTTTCCATTACGATATTTCACAGATGGTCCAAGAATAACTCCGGCATAATTAAGATCAAATCCTTGAATTGTAAATGTTGAACCAACTTCATTTATCGTTTGCGGTTGTTCAGCCCACGCTAATCCTTTAATAGCTCTTTTTTCTTTTCTTGTAAGTTCAGACTCCAACTCCCTATTCCAAGGCTTATGCCATTTTCCAATCAGTACTTCCCAATACCTCATAAGCCTGTCCTCTGGTCTATGATTTGAGCTATATTCCCAATCATAAGTTGCAATCACCCTTGACAACATCGAATCACTTTCTTTTGCTTTTTTCTGAATCTCCACATCAAGCAATTCAGGCTTATCAAATACCTTGATGTCATATCCTCCAAATGTATCTGGAATTTTCTTTAAGCATCTCTCTTTTGTAAAGGAATCTATCCAATCCATTGTTGCAAAATCTACCTGCATACGAAGTTGCTTATATAATGCGATATGATTATTTTCCGCTTTTGCTTGGTTTCTGTACTTCTCAAGAATCTGAGATTCCCAAAACTGCTCTGTTGTGAGAATCTGATTTTCATCAAACATTACTACCGTCACACGAGCTCTATCTATAATGTCTCTCAACTGATTTTCACCTCGATATGACTGTTTGCCTTGTGTAAGAAGCAAATGCGCTTCATCAACAAATGCCACATCGATAGGATCATTTTCTGAATGATTATTGATAAAAGTCGTGGGTTTACTAACAACCTTCCCGTATTTTTCTGTCAGCCCAAGCTTCTCTGCTATTTGCTCATATACTATAATCTGTTCATCATGATTAACCAACAACTGGCATTTTAATTCTTTATTACTCTCCTCTGCCTGACAATATAATTCATAAAATGTACTACTAGTTAAAACAGTCTTTCCCGTTCCAGCTTCACCATCAATAAAAATTAGTTGCTTCGTTTCTTCTTTTTCAAGTGCCTCAGAAACTTTTTGAATAATAAGTTCCCTTGCCTTTTCCTGTTCTTTAGTTAGTTTATGAAGTGGTGACGCTTTATATATTGCTGAATCTTTTATTGCGCTTTCTGTCGGAAATAAATCTTTATTTTCTTTTCTGAGTCCTCTCCAAATTTTGCTGAATATTTCATCAAATTCTTCCATAGGGTAATAACTCGTTTGCGGATTATCTCTTAAATTATATACATGTTTCACACGCTCTACACTCATCATATAATGCATTAAGCGATTCTCTATGTCGAGCGTTAACGATTTATTGAAATGTTCATGACATATAATAAAAAAACTTGCATTTTTTTTCAACAATTTGCTCTGCCATCCTGGCTGATTTAAAGCAGCATCATAATGCTGTCGTGTTCTCTTAAAAATATTATTTGTCTCCCCAACATATACCTCAAATGCTCCAGAATCCTGCCAATTATGAATATAAACTGTAGGAAAATCCATTATAATAGCCTGCGTTTTCTCATCCTCTGCAGGCAATGATACTGTCTCAAAAAAGTCCAATGCCTCTCGACTATCTCTAATTTGTTTAATAATTGGTTTTGCCACACTACACATTCTCGTTAGCCTCTCTTGGGTTATATATCTTTAAGTATATTCCATATTTCTTCATATTACAAATAAAATATTTCATCATATCCTTATACAGATGTATTCCATCTTTGATGTCCGCTGATACAGCCTTGACTATACTGTAGCGTTTACCATCACTCTGTATTATGAATATTCTTCATCAAAATAAAAATGGCGAAGTGCTTGTCTTAACACTCCGCCGAATGCCTAACCAATTTGAGCAAAAATGCTTGGTTGGGACTGTTTTATTATTTTATGCCAACCTACTGCATTTATACACTTAAATGTCCTTTCCGATCCGCCGGAAGATTCATTGCTTTGAGACTGACTACAGCACTATTATTTTGAATCAGCGTATCATTTTCCGGTGTCGTATGTATTGTGCAATTATAAGTTCTGGAATTATGAGCACAAATATTGCGCAATACTGAAACGCCCTGTATCCGAAAAGCAAGTCTGTATATAATTTTTTACCAATACGAAAAAATACCTCTCACAACCTGCGCCCAATCAGTGATCCACTCTGCTTATGATCAGCTGCTCCACTATTTTTTTCAGGATATTGATTCCCTTTCCACTGGAATGTGAACCGTAGATGCTGCTTTCCCAGTTAAATGGAACTGCATTTTCGCCATCAAGCTCAACCTCGACTGGTACCATATTTCCACTGTCATCTTTTGTAAAAAATACTTTTTGAAGGATAGATACAAATGCATCTTTATCCGGCAGTCGGTTTACTCCGGAAATGTCCACAGCGTTCAAAGTAAGCTGATTGCAGATTGAAAAAATGATATCAAAGCCCATAGTTTTTGTCAGTACATAGTTCTTGTTATCCCATGCTTCCGGGAAAACTTCTTTATAAGCTGTAAGATAATCATTCAAAAATGTATAAATGTTGTTGTCCGTGCCCTTACATTTCCAGGAAGATGGATTCTTCATGGCAACCTTCCACCAGTCTGTGATCAGCTTTACCATTTTTGCATTGTTCAGGAATGTAGCCGGAGCTCCCTTTGGTAATCTTCCGTCACATACCTTGATCCGATCTTTCAGTACACTGTCATTTTCACTGTTCATCTTTTCCATGACACGTGCTGCCAGATCTTCTTCTTCATCCAGATCCAGGCTCATCTGACGGATCGCCATCACGTGGATAGCCGAAGGTTTCTGCTGTTTATTGTTGATACCTCCAAAAATTCCAGCCATGTCTTTTCGGCTTCTCCCAATATAAATACTGGTTGGAAATTCATACTGATATTTCTGATAAACCTCATCATTATCTTGGATTTCTCTCTCTTCCATTACTTCTTTTATCTTCTTTGCCGCATTATATGCACCTTCATTTCTATGATGTCCGTCAATCATATATCCGATAGTCGCAGCTTCCGGATCTATCAGAAAACCTTCTTCATTTGTCTCAGCTTCCGGACTGTTTAAATATTCATAAATCTGGTCCAGATGGATCACCAGACATTTAATTTCATTCATTCCTGCTACATCCTGAAGCTCATAAAAGTTGCACTGTTCTTTCAGCATGATCGTAACGGAATTCGGTGTATCGTACCGACTGCTTTTAAGATGTCCCTGTTCAATATCATCTACATTTTTCTGTTTTAATGCTCTCTGGATTCCGTCCAGATGTTCATAATTTCGAGGAAGCCTTTCTATGCATGTATTCAGAAAAGCAACGTTTGTTTTTGTTGTATACAAGCAGGAATTTGGTCCCTGATCTACATTTATTATGTAAATTTTCAGATTATTTCTCTTCTCTTCCGGAGCTTCTGGATCTCTCATCATCATTTCCAGCATGTATAAAAGTTCTGTTTTCTTTCTTGCCTGCGTAAACTCTGTTTTCTCCATTATATTATTCCTCCTTGAGGTTTTGACCATTGAGATGCGCACCTCATTTATTCATAGTTTTATGATATTACTATTTTTGTATTTTGTCAATTATATTTTTATAAAGTTTGAGTTTTCTGAGGTTTGCACCTCATCCTAAAAAAACGGAGTATGCTTGATCACATACTCCACCAGTCACATTCCAACTTTTTATTTTTTATCCCACATCAAACCCAAATTCCACCCATCCATTTCCCCACTCTCCACGGATCAGGTAGATCATATCTTTCTGTACATCTTTTACTATATAATTTCCATCTTTTTCTTCTACTTCCGCTTCTGCTCCTGCGCCTGGATCGCTTTCTCCTGAAAGTTCTGCCGGAAATGCGGTTGCTGTTACTTTTTCTGGTTTTGTGTCGAAATACAGTTCCATATCTGTAGTCCCGTCCACATTCATAACCGGGAGGTCTGGCCACTGAGTGACTGCTGCACTGTCTGCCGTTTTATTCTGTTCAACCCCATCTTTATCTGCATAGCTCCAGCTGTATCCTCCGCGCGTGGCTGCTGCGCTGACTTCACCATAAGATGCACAGTATCCTATGTTCAGATACGGCAGTTCCCCGGGATCTTTTTCCGGCCAGAATTCATCGAGAATGTCCTGATACTGGTCGGCATCGGATGCTTTTCCTTCTTTGACAACTTTGATCTTTGTTACACCTGGATACTGGCCAGGATAGGATTCCAACATGATCTCGTCGCCGTAGATTGCTACGATATCGCCCCGGTTCAGGTCTTCCTCGGAGATTTTTTTTCCGTTTTTATCCTGGATATTATCGGGCATTGTCACGGTAAAAACATTTCCTGTTCCCTCTCCTACCATCAGGTGACCGTCTTCTCCCGCCGGGATATACATGGCTTCTATAGGCTTCGCTGATGAAGATTCCTGACATCCCACAAGCATACTTCCCGCCGCGATCACAATCGCTGTTAAACAACATTTCCATTTTTTCATAATTACGCACTCCTCTTTGCAGCTGATCTATATCGCTGTTATTTACCATCCTTTAAATACTGAAATCTGATATGCTCCAATGTTTTCCGGATCTTCCAGCGCTTTCTTTCTCCATGAATTCGGGGAAAGTCCGGTGATCTTTTTAAAATTCCGCATAAAGGTAGATAAAACCGTGTATCCGACCTGCTCGGATACACTCTCCACTGAACAGTTTCCTTTCATCAGAAGTTCACAGGCTTTATTGATCCGCACCAGATTCAGATATTCAAGGGGTGTTGCATTGGTATGTTCCAGAAAGATCCTCCTCATATGCGTTTCACTTAACTCACAGCATTTGGCAAGATCCTTCGCCATAATATTTTCCATATAGTGCAGTTCCATATAATTTATCAGTTTCCGAATATAATCCATTGTATCCGAGAGCGGGGTTTCTTCCATTTTTTCCTGCCCCAGCCGGTCAAAAAACAGCAAAAGGTTCAGTGCAAGAGCCGGAATCGCATACTTGTAATTTGGCCTTTTACACTGTTCTTCCTCTATGATCATCTGCATCAGTTCTGCCGCTCTTTTATTGTTTTTTTGATCCAGCGCAAAAACTTTCTGCTCCAGGTTCTTTTTTAATTTTACATACTTTTCCGGCACATCTGCAAAACATTTTTTCAAAATAGTATCGGAATCAACAAACAGATATTCCCACTTCTGCTTCTCATCTGCCTTTTTCTGCTCCGGACATGTCCTGTGCGGAATGTTATGAGGAATGAATGTAATGGTGCCGGCATCATAAGTAAGTTCTCGATCCGCGAGCTGCACCGTTCCCTTTCCATAATGGCAATAACCGATCTCCAGATAATTATGAAAATGCATATTGTCTGTCCCGTAAATAGTTTCCCACTTTTCCCCGGTAAGCACCAGAACAGGAATATCCCGAGAAATTTCATAATAACGATATTCTGCTTTCTGCATTTATTGTCTCCATATTCTGTAAAAATTCTCTTATGTGTTCCTTTTATTTTATTAGAATCTCTGCGGAATAGCAACGATATTTTATACAGATTCTCTTCTTCTCTTGAAACCCTTATATTTTCATGCTAATATATCCAATTAGACAAAAAATATAAAAATAATAAATGGAGGAAGTATGAATCAAAAAAGTACATCTGCTCCCATAGCAGAAAACAAAATGGGCACCATGCCCGTAGGGAAACTTGTACTGAACATGTCTCTGCCAATGATGATCTCTATGTTGGTACAGGCATTGTACAATATTGTGGACAGTGTTTTCGTTGCCATGCTGTCTGAAAATGCTCTGACTGCGGTTTCCATGGCCTTTCCGCTGCAGACACTTCTGATCGCAGTAGGTGCCGGTACCGGTGTCGGTATGAACGCACTGCTTTCCAAATCCCTTGGAGAAAAAATTTCGAAAAAGCCAACCGCACAGCCAGCAACGCTGCTTTCCTGTACGGCTTAAGTTACCTGGTTTTCCTGGTTCTTGGAGCTACGGTTGTAAAACCATTTTACGCCAGTCAGGTACATAACGCAGATCCTGAGATCCTTAAATTTGGAATCGAATATCTCAGCACAGTTATGATGTTCTCCTTTGGTCTGCTTGGACAGTTTTTCTTTGAGCGTCTGCTCACATCCACGGGAAAAACAATCTTCAGCATGACTTCCCAGCTGTGCGGAGCAGTCACCAACATCATCCTTGACCCGATCCTGATCTTTGGTCTTCTCGGTGTTCCGAAAATGGGAGTTACCGGAGCTGCCGTGGCTACCGTGATCGGACAGTGTGTAGCCTGCATCGTTGCCGGAACCTGCAATCATAAATTTAATCATGAAGTACGGCTCAGTTTTAAGGGCTTCCGTCCTGATCTTAAGATCATCAGCCATATTTACGCAGTAGGTATTCCCTCGATCATCATGCAGTCCATCAGTTCCATCATGACCTACTGCATGAATCTGATCCTGGTACAGTTCACAGTTACCGCAACTGCGGTATTTGGCGTTTATTTCAAATTACAGAGTTTTTTCTTCATGCCTGTATTTGGGCTTAACAACGGTATTACACCGATCATTGCCTACAATTATGGGGCACGCCATAGAAAGCGTATGCTTAAAACTGTCAAAGTCAGCATGTTCATTGCATCCTGTTTTACATTTATCGGTTTCCTTGCCTTCGAATTCATTCCGAAAACACTGCTGGAACTGTTCAGCGCTTCCAGTGATATGCTTGCCATCGGTATTCCCGCACTTCGGATCATTGGTATCCATTACCTGATCGCATGGTTCTGTATCATTGCAGGAACTGTATTCCAGGCACTTGGAAAAGCTATATACAGTATGATCGTATCCATCATGCGTCAGCTTTTTGTCCTGGTACCTGCCGCTTATATCCTTGCTTCCATCGGCGGACTTCACGCAGTGTGGTGGGCATTCCCCATTGCGGAAATTATCTCTCTGATCGTATCTGTAGCTTTTCTGGTTGTCATAAACAGAACGATCATTCAGAAAATCACGGAAGCATAAGAACTTCAAAGCAGATATTAACCTTCCGATTTATGTAAAAAAGACAGAAGATTTCCTGTTTTCTCTGCCGGATATCTTCTGTCTTCTTTTTATTCTGTTATTTATAGATCCGGTATCCGTTCCTTCCGGAACGTTTTACCTGATAAAGAGCAAGATCTGCCTTCTGATACAGTTCCATAAAAGTATCCCCGTCCTGCGGTGCAAAAGCAATGCCCGCGCTTAAAGTAAACGTATGACCTTCCATTCCATCCATATGGATTTCACGAATTTTTTCCTGAAGACTTTTTACCCTGTTTTCCATATTTTGACGGGAGCCAATGTTATAAAGTAAAATCACAAATTCATCGCCCCCGATGCGTCCGATCACATCCTGCTCCCGGAACTGTTTTTTCAGAAAATTTCCCAGCATCTCCAGAACTTTATCTCCCATAGCATGCCCATAAACATCATTAACCTCTTTAAAATGATCCATATCCAGGATCAAAAAGCCATGAAAACTGTCGGGATCTTTTTTCCGTAGTATTTCATCAATCATATTCTGTGTATTCTCTTTATTATAAACACCTGTCAAAGCATCGGTCTGTGCAGACCGGATCAACACTGCCTTTTCTTTATTATTGCGCACTATGATATACAAAACCAGCATTGCTACCAAAATGCAGAAAGCTCCCATAAATATCAGTTCATATCTGGAAATAAAATCATATACCTGCTGGGCATTTTTTACAGGAACTGTGTAGCAGATCATCCAGTCATTGTATCCAATCGGCATATATGCCAGATAACAGTCTTCTTCTTTTCTTTCGCCCAGGCTGAGCTTTACCAGTCCATTGTCACCCTTTTTGAAATCCACCTGCATATCCTGGAGCGTATGTTTTCCTCTGAGATCTTTCTCTCCATAATACTCAAAAAGATTGGTTCCATACGTAATCTCCGTACTGGAAGCAGATCCACTGTCAAATGCAATGATCTCTCCATCACTGGTGACCAGAAAACTGTTTCCGGCTCCGTCAAAAAGATCATCAAACAACATATGGCTCAGTGCGGTAACATTACAGGAACCGCCAAGAACTCCAATCACCTTATCATTTTTGTATACAGGCACTCCAAGCACAACTCTCACTTCGTAGTCAACACTGCTTTCCAGCGGATCACTGAGAGTCTGTTTTCCGCTTATTGCCTCTTTGAAATATCTTCTGTGCGAAACATTCTTGGTAGCTCCATTATCATAATACGCATCCCCATTTTTGTCGATGAGCGCTACCCGTTCCAGATCTGTTTTCTCATAGATGGACACCAGACGTTCTTTATTTTCTTCGGAAAAAAGTTCTTCTGACTTTCCTACTGCAGAGGCAATTTCATTCAGATACTGATAATTGATATCCAGAATCGTCCACAGATGCTCTCTCTGTCTTTCCACATTGGTCTTTAAAGTTTTCTGAGAATTCACCTGCACAGATCTCTGCACGCACCCAAAGAAAATCAAAATTCCTGCCACAACCGCCAGGACAAAAACACTGGTTGCAGTAACATAATTCTTCAGTTCAAAGTGACTCTTTTTCATACGTTTTCTCCTGTTTTTGCCTTTTTATATTGCATGCTTTTATTTTACCATGAATTTTTATTTTTCTCATCTATTATTTAAAGGTCAGACCAATAGCCTTCAAAGTTACTCTGTCTATTCTATAGTATTTTCGGCTTTTTCCTTGGCCTGGTGCAAGGGATTTTCCTATGCATACCCAACTGACCGTGCCGCATGCAGGAGCTCACTGATCTGCTCTTTGGAAATTATAACAAAAAAACTGCATCTTCCAATCCTGAGATTAAAAAATGCAGATTTTTTTCAGCAGTATCTGATTACTGTTTTGCCCCTTTTCTGGCCTCACGCCTGGATTCCATATTGGAGACTACAATAGTACAAGCTGCATCTCCTGTAATGTTGACGGTAGTACGTCCCATGTCAAAGATACGGTCAACACCTGCAACAAGTGCAATACCATCCACCGGAAGTCCCACAGATGTAAGAACAATAGTCAGCATCTGCGGAAGTGTAAGGGAAATACCATAGCAGGATGCAATAAAGATCGCACAGACACCCTGGTAGATCGCAGTTCCATCCATATTGATCGTTGCGCCCAGTGGAAGTACAAAAGATGCAACTTCTCTTTTTGCTCCAAGCTTTTCTGTACATTCCAGGTTGATCGGAAGGGTTCCCACAGAAGAAGCACTGGAAAACGCAAACATAATGGCAGGAAGCATTCCCTTGAGAAATTTTGCAGGGCTTAATCCGCCCATGGTCTTAACAATAAGAGAATACACAACAAGCATATGGACAATATAACAGATATATGCGGCCAGAAGTACCATTGCAAGAGATCCGATGATCGTCGGACCGTTTGCCGCAATGACCGGGCACAGCAGGCAGAACACACCGATGGGTGACAGCTTCAGGATCATTTCCATGCATTTCATAAAAATCTCATTAAGATCATTAAACGCATTTACTACCCGGATATTTTTTTCTCCTACCAGGATAATGGCAAAACCAAGAAGAATGGCCATCACAATGATCTGCAGCATATTTGCTTCTACCATGGGAGATACAAAGTTTGACGGGAAAATATTTACAATTGTATCCATAAAAGAAGTAGCCTCTGCTGCTTCATATGTCAGATCCGTAGTCGCTACCACCGGAAAAAGCCCTTTAAAAAGATTTCCGCCAGTAAGTCCTATGGTAACCGCAAAAGCAGTGGTACAAAGATAAAAGATAACGGTTTTCAGACCGATCGCACCAACCTTTTTGATATCACTCATGGAGATGATTCCACACATAATGGAAAAAAGCACGATTGGAACAACAATAAATTTAACGAGATTCAAAAATATGGTACCGAATGGTTTAATATAAGATTCGGCAAAATCCGCATGGCTCTGCATAAGCAGACCAGCAATGATGGCCAGTACAAGCGCAATAAAGATCTGCATGGCCAGAGACAGTTTTTTCTTTTCTTTCATTTGATCTTTCCCCTGTTTTTTATACAAAAAAAGACACTGCTCCCGTCGCAGTGTCTTCATTGACGACTCATTATAACATGATCCGACTGTAAAAACAACGATATTTTATTTATTTCTCTTTTCACTTACAATCAGCGGAACAATTTCCCCTTTTTTCACATCCACCAGGCCCCGGTCTGTCAGTTTCAGTGCCGGACTTACCGGTAATCCCAGAGTGCCCACAGACATGATCGGATTATTATGCACATAGCCCAGATCCACAAGGCTTTTTCTTACCGCTTTCAGTGCAAGGCCGTTTTCCTCGATGGATTTCTCAGAAAGAAGCCCACATACCGGAAGTGCAAGCTCAGAAAGGATCTCTCCGTCTTTCACTGTCAGAAATCCCCCCTGCAGTTCCTGTATCCTCTTTACTGCGAGCAGCATATCTTCCGGGCAGTTTCCTGCCACAAAGAGGTTGTGATGATCATGAAAATATGTTGTTGCCACAGTTCCTTCTCTCAGGCAGGAACCTGTAAGAAATCCATACCCGATGTTCCCGTTTTTTCCGTGACGTTCCAGCACCATGGCCAGCAGGCAGCCACTGTTTTCCCAGCAGATTTTCCCGTCCTTTACCGGCATTTCCACTATTTTCTCGGTAGTCTGGGTGCGGTCCGGATGGATCTCTATGGCGCGGACCGTTACGTGCCCTTCCTGAAAAGGAACTTTCACCTGAAAATCCTTTGGAAAAACTTCCGGGATCTGTACACTCCGGTAAAAATCTGCCGGAAATTCATATCTGAAAACAGGAGGCGGCAATTGCTGCTCATCCTTCGCATAAATCTGAATACCGTTTTTAAATACAGCCTCCGGTTTCAGAAGGGAAGGATTTTCAAGAAGCATAAAATCTGCAAGTTTTCCCGGTGCGATCGCTCCTCTGTCATAAAAATGCATTCGCTGACATGGTGTATATGTGGCACAGTAGATTGCCTGTTCTACAGGAAATCCCATCTCCATCGCTTTCTGCACCACTGCATTCAGCGGTCCCTGCTCATACAAAACGTCTGCCATCGTATCATCCGTTACAAAAGAGCAATATTCGTAAAGCTGGTTCTGACAGATATATTCCAGGATTTCGGGCTTCAGCATTTTATCCTGGATTTCAAAAAACATTCCGTTTTCAATCCGCTGCTTCACTTCCTCCAGAGTGTGTTCCGTATGATCACCGTTAATACCCAGATACAGGAATTTTGCAAGATCCAGATCCAGAAGTGACGGACAGTGCCCTTCGATCACATATCCCGGATGTTCTTTTCTCAGATATTCCAGAAACCTGCTGATCTCCAGATCGTTTTCCCGGATGATCTGCCGGTAATTCATGATTTCTCCCACACATACTACATCTTTTTCTTCCAGCAGATGCTTCATGGCGCTGCAGTCAATGACTCCGCCTGTTGTTTCCAGCTTTTCGCTGGTTGAGGGAACGCTGCTTGGAATCCCGTAAAAAATATCGATTGGTGCGTCCTTTGCTGCGGAGATCATTTCCAGAATTCCCCGAATGCCTTTGACATTGGCCATTTCGTGAGGCTCAGAAACCACCGTTGTCACACCATTTTCTCCTGCACATTTGCCAAAAAAGCCAGGTGTGGTCATAGAACTTTCAATATGCATATGAATATCTGTCAGTCCGGGGATCATATAGGATCCTTTTGCATCGATCACATTGTCAGCTTGAAAATCCGTATCCTGTTTTCTGTCTATGTAATAAAATTTTCCTTCTTTCACCGCAACATTTGCAGATATAAATTTCTTAAGATAGGAATTAAATACTTTTGCGTTTTTGATCAGCAGATGAACCTGCTCCATATCCCTTCACCATCCCTAGATAATTGAATAAAAATACAGCAGACAGACTGCCACCAGTACATACATGACCGGTTCGATCTTTTTGATCTTTCCTGCTGCGATCTTCATGACGAGATAAGCCGGAAGTGCCACACAGATACCATTTGCGATATTATTTGCAAAGATCGTAAAGGTTACACATAAAAATGCCGGAATATACTCTGTGATATCTGAATAATCAATATTTCTCATCGCACCAAGCATATTGATACCGATATAGATCAGCACCGGTCCGGTTGCCGCAGACGGGATCACCAGAGCCAGCGGTGCCAGAAACAGGGAAAGCCCGAAGAAAATACTTGTAAAAATAACGGTAAGTCCTGTTTTTCCGCCTGCCTCTACGCCTGCAGATGACTCCAGATAGGTTGTAAGGCTTGGCATTCCAAACAGTGCTCCAAAGCTTGTTGCAACTGCATCTACCTTGAAACATTTATCAATACCCGGAAGGTTTCCATCCTTATCCAGATATCCGGCCTTTGCGCCGACACCCAGAACTGTTCCGAATGTAGAAAAGAAATCCGGTACAAACAAAGCGATCAGAA
>OLQG01000583.1_pt1 | contig 29007 bp, 31 predicted proteins | sample 1672221 | NCBI WGS metagenome assembly OLQG01 (sample SAMEA3136660, study PRJEB25190) | human gut metagenome | biome: human gut; feature: human-associated habitat; material: faeces | place: Austria | collected 2013
ATACCAATCCAGATTGTGGCGTTGGCATTAACATTCAGTTATCTTTGCAGGGATTTTATAATGAAATTCAAAAGGCTGCCGAAGAAAAAATGAATACGATTACTTTACAGGATATCATAGATACCTACTATCAGCGGACATCTATAGAAAATAACTTACAGAATATTATTTAACAGGAGAACACTTTCATGTACCTTCAGCAAATACGAAATGCCACCAAAACACTGTGGGAGAAGTAGACTATGAGAAAACAATCTGGTCAAGTTCATAGCAGGGAATCTTCTGCGACTCTCCAACTGACAGTAAGTTTACTCTATCCTTAATTGCTTAAGCTGGTTGTATATGAATAAAGAATGATGTATAGTATTTGCAAGAGGCACCTTCTTTCGTAAATGTTGCAAATGTTTGTTTCGTCACTTTCATTATACAACATCAAGAATCAAGGTGTCTTTCTTTTATGCAAAATCACGAACTTGCTCATTTATAGATAAAACGATTTTATTTTTATTTCAAAAGCGGTTTTTACTAAAAATACATCTGCCGTTTTTGGTCATTATTACTATGCATTGACACCTGGTCAAATTTCTTCCGAAAACAGATGATTTCAGGAATCAACTTGTCGGCACACTCCTTTGTAGTATGTTGTCTATCTTCCATTGAAATCTCTCTTCTTTGGTGATACAATGTGCTACAATGCTTATCAAAAGTTACATCATTTTGGGGGACATTTACACTACAAAGGAGAATTTTATTTATGTTTCAGGTTTTTGTTGATTCAGCGGCAAATCTGCCTGCTGTTACTGCGAAAAAATACGATATCCATGTCGTTTCTTTCGTCAATCTTGTGAATGGAAAAGAGCTGGTCTGCTTCGACCCGGATCTGTCACCGGAAGAGGAGCTTGCAAAAGGAAAAGAATATTACAATGCCATGCGCACCGGCTGTGAAATCAAGACCGGACTGATCAGCACCGCAAATTTTGCGGATGCGTTCCGCACCGCTCTTGAGGCAGATCAGGACGTCATCTATCTTTCCTTAAGCAAAAATATCAGCGGAACTTATAACTCCGCAAGACTTGCTGCAGAGGAGCTTCTTGAGGAATACGGCGGAAAACGTAAAATCCGCCTCGTCGATTCCCTGAATGCCTCTCTTGCACAGGGCATCCTCGCCATCTATGCCAGCGAAATGCGCGATCGGGGCATGAACGTAGACGAAGCGGCAGATCTTCTGGAAACCTACGTTAGCAAAATGAATGGTGTTTTCACCGTCGGCGATCTGAAATATCTTTCCCGTACCGGAAGAATCAAGGGAAGTGTCGCTGTGGTCGGAAATATGCTGAAAATCAAACCGATTCTGCGTGGAAGTGAAGATGGCTATATTGTTTCCTACAAGAATGTCCGCGGGCGCAAAGCCGTTTTAAATGAACTGATCCGTCTCTTCTGTGAAACGATCGAAGAACCGGAAAAGCAGATCGTCGGAATCGCACATGCAGATGCCTATGAGGAATCTCTCTATATGATGGAAGAAATCCAGAAAAGAGTGAAGGTGCGTGAATTTATCAATACTTCTTACGATTTCTGCACCGGAAGCCATGTCGGACCGGATACGATCGCTTTGTTTTATCTCGGAAAAGACCGCAGTCTTCTGTAAAAGGAGCAACCAGACTAACCACTGCTGTTCCACTGTATTTTTTCCGAAATTGCTGTAAACAGCGGAAATACGTTTCTTCTTTCCATGCATAATTCCACCTGTTTTTCCACATACTACCCATACAGCACAAATTATGGAAAGTACATTGCGGAAACAGGAGGGATTTTTCATATGAAAGCGACGGGAATTGTTCGAAGGATTGATGATCTGGGGCGTGTGGTAGTTCCCAAGGAAATCCGGCGCACGATGCGGATCCGGGAGGGACAGGCCATGGAAATTTATACCGGACGGGAGGGTGAGATTATCCTGAAGAAATACTCACCGATCGAAGAGCTGGCGGAATGCGCAGCAGGGTTTACAAAATCGATTTCAACGGTGACCGGGTGTCTCGTTTGTGTTTCGGATCAGGAACAGATTGTGGCGGCAAACGGGCCGGAACAGAAAAATTATCTTGGCAAGTCCATCAGCAGCCGGCTGGAGGAGGCGATTCTGAACCGGAAAACAGTACTTGCGCGTCCCGGTGAAAAGGCTTATTTTTCAATTTTGGAAAACACAGACAATACTACTCCTCTGCCGGAGCTCATTTTTCCGATTCTCTCCTCCGGTGATGCCATCGGTTCGGTCATTCTCTGCGGCAAAGACAGGGAGTCCCTGCCGGGCGACACGGAAAAAAAGCTCCTCCAGGTAGCGGCAACGTATCTCGGACGGGAAATGGAAAACTAAACAGGGGATTTATCGAAGGCAATTTATCAAAGGCTTTTTGCATCATCCGCACCGGTTATGCAAGAGGCCTTTTCCTGTTATTCTGTAATTCGAGATATTCCAATTTTATCTTGCTATTTACACCTGCATTGTCTACAATAAAAATGACGTGCACGAAAGCCTTCAGCCGATATGCCCGAAGCTTTTCTGTGCTTGCTTTTATAAGCCGGGAAAAATTCCCGGTGTATCCTACATTACACAAGGAGGAATTTCCATTCATGAAATACATTGCAAAGAAATTCGGCTCTCTCCTTCTTACGCTGCTTCTTGTATCCTTTTTATCGTTCTTTGCCTTTTCCGTCATACCCGGAGATGCGGCAAAATCGCAGCTTGGCACGGAGGCGACGCCGGAGCGGATTGAGGCTCTGCAGAAGGAAATGGGGCTGGATCGGCCGGTTTTGGAACGGTACGCTTCGTGGGTAACCGGCTTTTTTCATGGAGATCTCGGCACCTCGTATTCGTACTCGATGCCGGTCGGAGAACTGATCCGCGATAAAGTTCCGATTACCATCGCTATCACCGTTATCGCATTCCTGATGATCCTTGTTGTCTCGATTCCCATCGGCATTTTCACAGCACAGCACGCCGGAGGCCATTTGGACCGGCTGATCATGACGATCAATCAGGTGATCATGTCTGTGCCGGGATTTTTCATCGGTATTCTGATCACGTATCTTTTCGGTCTGATTCTCAAATGGTTTCAGCCGGGCGCCTATGTGCCGATTTCTGAAAATTTTTCCGGTTTTATCGGTTATCTTGTTGCACCGTCTGCCGCCATTGCACTTCCGCGCTGTTCCATGGCTGTCAAAATGCTGCGCAGCTCTGTGCTCTCGCAGCTCGATGCCGACTATGTGCGCACCGCCTATTCCCGCGGAAACAGTACACGCCGTGTTATGTATCACCATGTGCTGAAAAACGCCCTGATTCCGGTACTGACCTTCTGGGGCATGACAATCGCAGATATTGTGGCAAACAGCATTATTCTGGAACAGGTTTTTTCGATTCCGGGCATGGGCAATCTTCTGATCACTTCGATCTCCAACCGCGATTACCCCGTGGTTCAGGGCATCCTTGTACTGATCGCCGCCCTCATTATTATCATCAATTTCGTGGTAGATCTGCTGTATGGCAGAATTGATCCGCGTATCCGCGTAAAAGACTGACGGGAGCTTTCGATCATCAGCTCCCGCGACCGAAAGGTCGTGGGAAGCCGCCCACGACAAAAGAAAGGGTTTTCATTATGAAAAAGAAACGCAATCTCACGCTGATCATCGGAGCTGTTCTCACCGCTTTTATGCTTCTGTTTCTTCTGATCGGCTTTTTCTACACACCGTACGACCCGGACGCAATGAACGGCGCAGCCAAGTTTGCTGCTCCATCTCTGTCACACCCGTTCGGCTGCGATCACTTTGGACGCGATATTTTCAGCCGCGTCTTAAAAGGAACCGGTACAACCTTCTTCGTCGCTTTCGCTACTCTGCTGCTCGGCGGAACCATTGGTGTTCTTGTCGGTGCGTTCACCGGGTATTTTGGCGGATGGATTGACGAAATCCTGATGCGCATAAACGATGTCATTGTTTCCTTTCCGGGAATCCTGCTGGCGCTGGTATTTATCGCGCTGCTGGGTCCCGGCAAATACAACGTGATCCTTGCACTCGGTATCGTATTCATTCCGAGCTTTGCACGTATCACCAGAAGCGAATTTCTCGCACGCAAAGATATGGACTATGTCAAAAGTGCCCGTCTGATGGGTGTTTCCCATCTTCGGATCATATTTGTACATATCCTGCCAAATACGGTCCCGTCCCTTCTTTCGATGGCAGCAATCGGTTTCAACAACGCCGTTCTCTCCGAGGCCGGCATGAGCTTTCTCGGCATCGGTGTCCAGCCGCCCGATGCCTCGCTTGGACGGATGCTCTCAGAATCCCAGACGTATCTGATGACTGCTCCCTGGGGCTCTGTTTTCCCCGGTCTTGCCGTCATTTTACTGGCGCTTGGCGTATCGCTCCTCGGCGACGGATTACAGAAGAAAGGCGGTAACTGATATGGCACTTCTCGATGTACGTGACTTAAAAATTGCATTTTACGATACCACGCCACCGACCGAAGTGGTAAAAGGCATCTCCTTTTCCCTCGAAGAAGGTGAAACGCTTGGCATTGTCGGGGAATCCGGTTCCGGCAAAACGCAGACAGCACTCTCCATTCTGCAGCTTTTAAAGGAAAATTCCGCCGTATCCGGCGGAGAAATTCTCTACGAAGGTTCTTCCGTTACACACGCTTCCAGCCAGGATCTGCAGCGCATCCGCGGAAAAGAAATCAGTATGATTTTTCAGGAGCCGATGACCTCTTTAAATCCGGTTCTGGCCATCGAAGAACAGATTGCAGAGGGACTGCTGATTCATGAGAGCTGCACACCGGCAGAATGTCATGAAAAGGTTCTTGCCATAATGCATGAGGTCGAGCTTCCCGACCCGGAAAAGCTTTGCAAAAAATACCCGCACCAGCTCTCCGGCGGTCAGCGCCAGAGGGTGATGATCGCTGCGGCACTTATTACAGGACCGAAGCTTCTGATTGCAGACGAGCCGACAACAGCTCTTGATGTGACGATTCAGTCGCAGATCTTAAAGCTGCTGAAAAAAATCAATGAACGCCATCACACGGCGATTCTTTTTATCTCACACGACCTCGGCGTCATCCGTTCGCTCTGTGACCGGGTCATCGTCATGAATCATGGGACGATTGTGGAATCCGGCAGTGTAGACGATGTCTTTTTCCACCCGAAGGAAGACTACACCCGCCGCCTGCTCGACGCAATTCCGAACCGACGAACATCGCTGCGAAAGCGAATCAAAATCGCTCCAACAGCTCAATGGCCGACAGGCTCTGACAAAAAAGCTGCTCCGCCGGCGGAAAAGGAGGAATAACCCATGGAAGAAATCAGTCCGAACAACATTCTGGAAGTCAGCCATATTTCTGCCTCCTATCAGGAGGGAAAGCAGAGAAAAACGGTGCTTCATGATATCTCTTTCGAGCTTCATGAAAATGAAATTCTCGGTCTCGTCGGAGAGAGCGGATGCGGAAAATCGACACTCTCCAAAGTGATCTTAGGATTTATCCGCCCAGATGAAGGCGAAATAATTTCGCAGGTCGACCATCCGCAGATGATTTTCCAGGACCCGTTTTCCTCCCTGAATCCGGCGAAGAAAATCTCCTGGATTTTAGAAGAACCGCTTCGGATGCAGAAGGTTCCGAAAGAAGAACGAAAAAAACGGGTTCTTGCGATGGCCGAAAGAGTCGGTCTCTCCGCAGAGCACCTGAAACGCCGCCCGCATGAGCTCTCCGGCGGCCAGCGCCAGAGAGTCAGCATTGCGGCCGCACTGATCCAGGGCTCACGCCTGATCCTTGCCGACGAACCGGTTTCCGCTCTCGATGTGACGATTCAGAAGCAGATCATGGAGCTGATGGTTCAGCTTCAGGAGGAGCTTCAGCTCTCGATTCTCTTTATCTCGCATGACCTCAACGTGATCTATCAGATGTGCGACCGGGTTCTCGTGATGAAAGAAGGCCGGATTGTGGAGAACGCGGAGACGGAAGAACTGTTTGCGCATCCGCAGAATGATTATACAAAGGAGCTTCTGGCGGCATCACCGGAGCTGTAGTTTTATTTCCAGCATTCTCTAAACACCCGAAGTACATTCTTGGAAAAGACCTTCTCGATCTCCTCATCTGTAAAGCCTTCGTGACTCATCACATCTGCGAGATGCTGCATATGCGCAGCGTCCGGCACATCCGTCTTGCCGCTGAAACCGTCAAAATCGGTTCCAAGGCCGATGATGTCGATGCCGCCGGCGTTTCGCAGATACTTCATATGGCGCACCATATCCATCGTCGATGCCTTTTTCGCTGCCGGCTCCTCCTCGCGCAGAAACGACGGACAGAAATTGATACCGGTGACGCCGCCACGCTCTGCGAGCTGACGAATCATTTCATCCGAAAGGTTTCTCAGATGGAAGCACGCGCCGCGCGCATTGGAATGGGACGCAATGACCGGACCTCTCGTATGCGCAAAAACGTCGCGGATTCCGGCATCATTTAAGTGTGATAAATCGATCACTATGCCGAGCCGCTCCATCTCCTCGACAAAGGCAATACCGGTCGATGTCAGCCCGTTTTCAAGATCCGGAAGATATGGTTTTCCCTCTTCCTGCGCCGGGTTCGGGAATCCAAGCTCATTCGGAAAATTCCAGGTCAGCGTGGAAATCCGCACACCGAGATCATACAGCGTATGCAGCTTCTCTATGCTTCCCTCGTAGACACCACCCTCTTCGACGGTCATCACCGCACCTATTTTTCCTTCCTTCTGTACCTGCATCAGATCCGCATACGTTTTGATCTGACAAATGCGGTCCGGATACCGTTCCACCTCTGATTTCCAGAGATCAGCCAGCTTTCTCACATGCTCAAACGGTGTTTCGTCTTTCAGTCCCTTCAGGAACGTAAATAAAGAAAAGCACTGGCAGAGGCTGCCGCCCTTTTCCAGCTTATCCAGATTGATCTGAAGATCCGCATCCGCAAGATGCTCCTGTTTTTCCTTCCACTGCAGCGCCGGGATGGTGTCGCAGTGCATATCAATTACCTGAAACATGGCAATAATCCTCTTTTCTGTTTTTTCTCTATTCTATCATACTTCGCTGCATTCCTTCACAAAAACTGGAAGAAAACGTAAAAAACCGCCTGGCTCATGGTAAACCCATAAGGCTAGAGAAAATATATCTTTCCGGAATCGCAAAAAATTGGGGGTCCGCGTTTTTTCTCGAAAAAAACTTGCAAATCTCGTCTGAGATGATATACTTTTTGCATTGTGTTACTTTATGAAAGCACTGATCTTCCAAGAAAGTGCTTCTGCTTATGAAAAAGAAAGAGGTATCTATGCTCCAACTGATTGAAACCATCAACAATGCCGTGAACAATTTTATCTGGGGTGTTCCGGCTATGATCTGCATTTTCGGTGTCGGCCTTTACCTGAGTCTGCGCACCCGTTTTCTCCAGATTCGAAAATTCCCGTATGCGATCCGCACAACGATCGGAAGAATGTTCCGCAAACGAGATGCTTCCGATGGCGCAATTACACCGTTCCAGGCGGTCTGTACAGCACTTGCCGCCACGGTCGGTACCGGTAATATTGCCGGTGTTGCCGGCGCTATCGCTATCGGCGGACCCGGTGCCGTGTTCTGGATGTGGGTTTCCGCCCTGCTCGGCATGTGTACGAAGTTTGCCGAGGTAACACTGGCTGTTTTCTATCACGAGAAAAACGCCAACGGGGAACTCGTCGGCGGACCGATGTATTACATCAAAAATGGTCTCAGCAAAAAATGGCATTTTCTGGCCTATCTTTTCGCTGCTTTCGGTGTACTGACTGTGTTCGGAACCGGAAATGCAACGCAGGTCAACACCATCACAACCGCAGTCAACTCCGCACTAATGAATTACCATGTGATCTCAAAGGATGCAATCCCTACCTCCAACCTGATTCAGGGTATCATCATTGCGGTACTCGTAGCGCTGATCCTGCTCGGCGGTGTCAAACGGATCGCACAGGTAACAGAAAAGCTCGTTCCGTTTATGGCTCTGTTTTATATTGTCCTTGCCATCGGTGTAATTTTGCTGAATCTCAACCGGATTCCGTCTGTTTTCGTATCGATCCTTGAGGGCGCCTTCCGTCCCTCTGCTGTTACAGGCGGTATCGTCGGAAGCATGCTCATGAGTGTGAAAAAAGGTGTGTCCCGCGGTATTTTCTCAAACGAGGCAGGTCTTGGTACCGGTTCGATCGCGCACGCCTGTGCCGACACAAAAAAGCCGGTCAAACAGGGTATGTTCGGTATCTTTGAGGTATTTACTGATACGATTGTAATCTGTACCTTAACTGCACTCGTCATCCTCTGCAGCGGCACTTCCATCACCTACGGACAGGCTGCCGGCGCAGAGCTGACCATCAGCGGTTTTACCCTTACATACGGAAACTGGGTTTCGCTGCTCACCGCGTTCGCGATGTGCTGCTTCGCCTTTTCCACGATTCTCGGATGGGGACTTTACGGTGCACGCTGCATCGAGTTTTTGTTCTCCGAAAGAATCACAAAATATTTTATGGCCGCCTATGCTCTGGTTGCCATCCTTGGCGCCACCGCAAATCTTGGCCTGATGTGGAGCATTGCCGAGACCTTCAACGGCCTCATGGCAATCCCAAACCTGATTGCGCTCTTCCTGCTTTCGGGCAAGGTTGTGGAGCTTACCAAAGAATATTTTTCCGGAGAAGGCAAAACCCGGTAAAATTCCTTTTATCGCGGCGCATTCCCTTCTTCTGTAAGAAAATCATGTAAATTCGCCTTTTCCCTTGACAATCAGGTTGCTACCCCTTACACTGTTAAAAGTTTATAGCTTGGTTTCACCTTCTTCTCGGCAAGCATGTGGGTAGGCCAGCAGCTCGCTGACGGCCTCGATTTCTGGGGCTTTTTGGGATCACTGATCCTTGGTGGAATCATTCTTGGTATTTATACCGGTCTGCTCGGCTACGTCGGTGCAAAAACCGGTCTGTCACTTGATCTTTTGTCCCAGAGAGCTTTTGGCGAAAAAGGTTCCTATCTGCCGTCAGCCATGACCAGCTTTACGCAGATCGGATGGTTTAGTGTCGGCTCCTTCGTTTCCGGCGGAACCGCAACTCCGAACTTCGCACGTTTTGCAAAGAACGGAAAATCTGGTGCCATCACCACGGTTGTGGCTTTCTTTATCGGAAATTCCCTGATGTTTTTCTTCGGTGCTGTTTCTTCGATCTTTGTCGGCGGAAACGATATCTTCGAGGTTATGGTCCGCCTGAACCTGTTCTACCTGGCTGTTCTCGTTCTCGGTCTTAATATCTGGACTACAAACGACAACGCTCTGTATACCGCAGGTCTTGGTCTTGCCAACATCTTCCATCAGAGGAAAAAACCGATGGTTCTCCTTTCCGGTATCATCGGAACGGTTGCCTCCGTATGGCTGTACTACAACTTCTGCGGCTGGCTCAACGTTCTGAATTGTACCCTGCCGCCGGTCGGCATGATTCTGGTGCTTGCCTACTTCATGAACAAAGAGGACTTTGAAACCGATCAGCCGAAGCTTAAAACCATAGACTGGTTTGCGGTCGCCGGTGTCATTCTCGGTGCCATTGTTGCGAACCTCTTACACTGGGGCATCGCTTCCATCAACGGCATGGTTGTTGCCGCTGTATGCTACTGTGTCGGACAGGCCGTAAACAAAAGAAAATAACAATAACGCCCTTGGCATGTTTCTCGCTTTCATCCCGGAAACATGTTCAGGGCTTTTTATTTCTTCTGATTCGCGTTATAATGTATGCATAACTCTGCATAGTTACAATTTTCGAAACGAAAGGAAACTGCCCGGATGATCCATTCCACCGTGTCTGCTCCCAAAGGAGAAAAAACAAAATACCGTCTTGCCGAATCTATGAAGGAGTGCATGAAAACAACACCCGTTGAAGAGATCACCGTGCGCCAGATCTGTGAAATCTGCGGTGTTACCCGCCAGACCTTCTACCGCAATTTTCTCGACAAATACGATCTAATCAACTGGTATTTTGATAAATTACTGACAAAATCCTTCGAACATATGGGTCGCGGAACGACCGTTTTTGACAGTCTGGAAAAGAAATTTACCTATATTCAGAAAGAAAAAGCTTTTTTCGCCGCTGCCTTCCGCTACGACAAGCAGAATTCTCTGCGTGAGCATGATTTCGATCTGATTCTCGCGTTCTACGAAAATCTGATTCACGAAAAAAGCGGCAGTCCGGTTTCACCGGAAATGCATTTTCTTCTCGAGATGTACTGTCAGGGTTCCATCACCATGACCGTAAAATGGGTGCTTACCGGCATGGATCTGACACCTTCCGAGTTTGCCGCTCTTCTCGTCCGGGCAATGCCGGAAGACTTAAAAAAACTGTTCCGGAATCTGCAGCTGCTCTCTTAGAGCGCGTGTCAAAGTGGGGCTTGCAGATTGCGGAAATGGTTTTTCAGACACGCTCTGGTTATTTTTCACAAATTTTGTTCTGTTGTTTTTGTCACAATGGCGATTTTTTTTAAAGTGTTACACTTCGCTTCTTCTGTCACTTTCTTTTTCCCTTCCGGATTTGTTAATATAATAACAAGTTCAGTAAAACCATTCATTCATTTTAGAAGGGAGTTTTTCAATCATGGCAAATCGTATTAATTTAAATGCAACCTCTTATCACGGAGCAGGCGCTATTGCCGAGATCGCAAATGAAGCAAAGGCACACGGCTTCAAGAAAGCTTTCGTATGCTCTGACCCGGATCTGATTAAATTCAACGTTACTTCCAAAGTAACCGATATTCTGACCGCAAACGGACTCGACTATGAGCTTTACAGCGATATCAAGCCAAACCCGACCATCGAAAACGTAAAACACGGCGTAGAAGCTTTCAAGGCATCCGGCGCTGACTATCTGATCGCCATCGGCGGCGGCTCTTCTATGGATACCTCCAAAGCCATCGGTATCATCATCGCAAACCCGGAGTTTGAGGATGTCAGAAGCCTTGAGGGCACCGCACCGACCAAAAATCCATGTGTACCGATCATCGCCGTTCCGACTACAGCCGGTACTGCTGCAGAGGTTACCATCAACTACGTTATCACCGACGTAGAAAGAAAACGTAAATTCGTATGCGTTGACCCGCATGATATGCCGATCATCGCAGTTGTTGACCCGGATATGATGTCCTCCATGCCGAAAGGCCTGACCGCTTCCACCGGTATGGACGCTCTGACTCACGCAATCGAAGGCTACACCACAAAAGCTGCATGGGAAATGACTGACATGTTCCATCTGAAAGCCATCGAACTCATCTCCAAATCTCTGCGCGGTGCTGTTGCAAACACCAAAGAGGGACGCGAAGGAATGGCTCTTGGCCAGTACATCGCAGGTATGGGCTTCTCCAACGTAGGTCTTGGAATCGCTCACTCCATGGCACACACCCTTGGTGCTGTTTATGATACCCCACACGGTGTTGCATGTGCCATGATGCTTCCGATCGTTATGGAATACAACCAGGACTGCACAGGCGGGAAATATCGTGAGATCGCACGTGCGATGGGAGTCAAGGGTGTCGATGAGATGTCGGTAGAAGAATACAGAAAAGCAGCGATCGATGCTGTAAGAAAACTTTCTGTTGATGTTGGAATCCCGACAAAACTGGAAGCAATCAAAGAAGAAGATCTTGATTTCCTGGCAGAATCCGCTCATGCAGATGCATGTGCACCTGGCAATCCAAAAGATGCAAGTGTAGAAGATCTGAAAGATCTGTTCCGCAAAATTATGTAAAAATAGATAGAGCAGCAGAAAACTCATGTAAATACAGGGCATTTGCTGTACAGATATTTCATAAACAATAAGAATATACATACTTTAAAGATCACATACTGCGATGCATAAAAGCATTTTGGTATGTGATTTTTTGCATAAAATTTACAAAGATTTTTACAGGATTTTACAAAACAAAAATAAAATAAAGTCATTCTCTGTTTATGATAAAAGGAATGGAAGATGAAAAGAAGATCATTTCAGACGACTGGATCGGCAGAAGTCAAAGTATTGTGGAGGGTAAGATTCGTGTACCAGGTTTTTGAGTGAAAAAAGCTATGATATACTCACAAGACTTTACACAGATTTTACAATACACTGTCGTGGACTTTACATTACATCGTTATACTGTAGTTGCTTTGGTGATGCAGGGGGTGCGGGCAAAAGCTCCAAACCCCCGAAAAAATGTTTTCATCTAAAGCTATAAAGAATCTGAAATGGAAAACGTATGTAAAACAAAGAAGGAGAAATCATGAACAGTACATTAGAGGTAATATTTGGACTGCTCGGTGGTCTGGCAGTGTTTATTTTCGGGATGAATATGATGAGCGACTGTCTTCAGAAGGCAGCAGGCGAAAAAATGAAACGGATTCTTGCATTACTTACCAAAAACCCGATTCTTGGAGTTCTGGCAGGAGCGCTGACAACCGCCGTTCTGCAGAGCAGCAGTGCGACAACTGTTATGGCGATCGGTTTTGTAAGTGCGGGACTTATGAATCTGCCGCAGGCAATCTCCATCATCCTCGGAGCCAACATCGGAACGACGATGACGGCACAGATCATTGCCTTTAAGTTAAGTGATTATATTTATGCAATTATTTTTGTCGGATTTATCATCAGCTTTGTAGTAAAATCCGAACGTGCAAAAAATATCGGACAGACCATTTTTGCATTTGGTCTTCTGTTCCTTGGAATAGAGACGATGGGAAGCGTCATGAAACCGCTGGCATCCAGTCCGGTATTTACAAACATGATTGAACAGGTTTCCCATATTCCGGTTCTCGGCGTTGCTGTAGGAACTTTAATGACACTTGTTGTACAGAGCAGCAGTGCCACCATTGCAGTGTTACAGAATTTTGCAGAACAGCCTGGACCTGACGGTGTCAGCAGTATCTTAGGTCTTGCCGGAGCAATTCCAATCCTGCTTGGTGATAATATCGGAACAACGATCACAGCTTTGCTTGCAAGTATCGGACAGACAAAAGATGCAAAGAGAACTGCACTTGCACACTGCATTTTCAATATTTCCGGATGTTTCCTGTTTATCTGGTTTGTAAAACAATATGCGGCACTGATCCAGTATCTCTCTCCGAAAGGACCGGAAATCGCAGTCATTTCCAGGCAGATTGCAAATGCACATACCTTGTTTAATATCACTATGACAGTGATCTGGGTACCGCTGATCTGGCTGATGGTCAAGATTGTTATGAAGATCATTCCGGAAGGACAGAAAAAAGTCTACAGCAATGCAGAACCGCAGTTTCTGGATTCCAAACTGGTTTCACAGCCGACCGCAGCCCTTCAACTGGTAGTCAAAGAAGTAGCAAGATGTATCGAGCTGGTCAGCGGAAACTTAAAAGAACTGATCGCAGTCTCTAGAGAAGGTGACAGCGAGAAGATCAAAGAAGTGATCCGCAATTCCGAGGATACCAGAAAACTTTATGAGCGGATCACGGAATATCTTTCCGAATTGTTTGCATCCGGTGGGCTGACTGAAGATCAGGCAACACAGACCGCTGGCATTATGTACATTTTAAGTGATGTGGATCGTATGAGCGCCCTGTGCAGAGAAGTCTGTCTCTCACTGAAAGATAAAGAAGAGAAAAAATATAAATATTCCAAAGATGCCATGCGTGATATGCAGCACAGTCTGCATCTGATTCAGGAAATGTTTACCAAAGCGGTGCAGATGATGGTAAGCGGCAATACCGATGCCGCAAAGGATATCCTGAAACAGAAAGAAAAAATCCTTGATCTTAGTATTAAAATGCGAAAATCCCATGTAGAACGTGTCGGTGAAGGAAAATGTAAGGCAAAACTTACTGAGCCGTACAACCGCATCATCCACCACATCGACCGAATGGGCAACTGTTGTATCAATATCGTGGATGCCGTGCAGGGAAAGATGGGGGAAAGCTATCTGGAAACGGTTGCATAAAAAGAAATCAGGAAATAAAAAAGTCGATGTTACAGGCATCGGCTTTTTTATGATTTAATCTGCGATGCCAGTGACACATATCTATAAAAGCCTAAATTTGGTGCTTTAGAGAACACATAGAAGAGAGCGGAAGCAGAAAATGATAATGTTGAATGTGTTGTAAATGAAAATGAGGTGTGATATAGTATAAATAAAATAATCATACATTTTTAAAGAGGACACAATCATGAGAAAATTTTTAAAAACAACACTCCTGTGTGGCTGCATTTCAGCCTCTCTGCTTTTACAGGTTTCCTGTGGACGGGCAGGGCAAGAGACAACACAGGAAACAGCGGAAGTGCAGACGGATGCACAGACAGAAGCACGGGAAAAAATTGTGCAGAAAGAGTCGGCAGTACAACTGTTGCCGGGAGCAACCGGGATTGATGAAAGCAAATATGATTTTGATTCCGTGACCATGGATGATACCGTAATTGTACTGGATCCTTCCAGGCAGGAATGTGCGATTTCCGCGGAGGAGGAAGCGATCGGACCTGGTGCATCAGAAGAAAAGCACAAATATACAAAAAATGGTCAGGGTGCATATTCTGGACAAAGCGAAGCTGATCTTTGCCTGCAGGTTGCAAAAAAGGCAAGAGATGAATTGCAGGATAAAGGATATAAAGTATTTCTGACAAGGGAAGATAATGATACGCTTTTAAGCAACACAGAACGAAGCCAGATTGCAAACAAATACAAGGCAGATGTCTTTGTACGTATCAATGCAAATTCAGACAAAAACGGAGAGAAAAATGGATCGTTCTGCATCATTCCAAGTGAGGATAATCCTTATGTAAGCTCCATGTACGGAGAATGCAGGAGACTTGCGGAAAGTCTGATCGGGACTTACTGTGAGGAAACCGGGATGGCAAATGGCGGATGTATGGAACGTGATGACAACATCGGCATCAACTGGAGTAATATGCCGGTAACGGTACTGGAGCTTGGCTATCTAACAAATCAGTCCGATGATTACAAAATGGAAAAGGAAAACTTCCGGGATCAGATGGCAGAAGGACTGGCAAAGGGCATTGCAAAATATCTGGAAGGAGATGAATAAATTTGATTTCTACAAAAGAATGGAAACACACAATAATCAAAACGGGCATGCTGTTTTGCCTGTTGCTTGCCGCATGTTTTGCAATGCCGCGCCGGGCGATGGCAGCAAAGCCGTCTGCTTCCAAGGTAACTGCGGCATATAATAAGTATTATCGGAAACACTATGTCGGACATGGCTATCGCGGAATGAAAGCAATCCGTTATGATTTTAACAAAGATGGGATTGAGGAACTGTATATCTGTTATGAATCCGGTGTTCGTGGAGCATATGAACTTTTTACCTATAAAAACGGAAAAGTAGTAAAAATGCATGATACATTTTATGGATGTCAGGGTGTTTCCTGCTATAAGAATAAGTATATTGCAGTGAGTCAATCAGAGAGTGCGTTTAAATCTTATATAACTATCTACAAGATAAAAGGTAAGAAAATGTCAAAGATTGCAAAGTATACGTTTTCCAGCAGCAGCTCAACGGGAAAAGTGAAATGTTACCGGAACGGAAAACGGATTTCAAAAGAAAAATATTACGCTTTGGACAATATAATGGTTTCCATATATTAAAAGGGTGCCAGGGGCAGAAGCTGAAAACAGAGATATGTTTTATGACTTCATGATCCTGGCATTTTTGATTCGAACGAAACCCATAAAAATTATGCTAAGATAAATTTCCGGATAATCTCAGCAACGCCGTCGTGATTGTTATCATTCTCGGTGATATAGTCGGCGGCTTTCTTTACATTTTCTTCTGCATTTTTCATGGCACAGCCAATATGAGCAGCTTTAATCATGGAAATATCATTTTCTGCATCGCCTGCGGCAACGGTATTGCAAAGCGGAATGCCGGTATATTCACAGAGAAATGCTACAGCGGCACCTTTGCTGATGCCAGGTGCGACATGTTCCAGATATTCATTGCTGGAGAAGAAGCGGTCTGCTTTTCCCTCTGCCCATTCGTTTGTTTTTTCCTGATAATCCACCAGATGTTCACGGTTATCGTAATCGACAACCAGGACTTTGACCGGTTCGGATTTCAGGGCGGCTGTTACATCCGGAACAACACGGTAAGGAAGTCTGGTGATGGACGAATAACGTTTCACTTCTTCGGTGTCATGTTCGGTAAGAATCTCACTGTCGGAGTAGGTCTGACAATGAAGTCCAAGGCGGTGTGCTTCATCGAAAATATGTCGTACCAGAGGCATGGAAAGAGGTTTTTTAAAAATGCTTTTTTTCCGGTACATATCATAAATTTCGCCGCCATTAAAAGAAATGACAAAACATCCTTTTCTGATAAAACCAAGTTCCTTTGCCTGCATTTTGGCACTTGCCAGTGGGCGGCCGGTAGAGATGACAATCTGGTGACCGGCTTCCAGAGCCTGTTCGATTGCCTGACGGTTTCCGTCGGAAAAAGTTTTCGCATCGGTAAATAAAGTACCATCAAGATCCAGGAAAACAGCTTTGGTACGTTTTTCCTGTTCCAGGAGTTCTTCCAGTGCATCGTCACTGTCGCTGATCCAGATATCTTCTTCTTTGGCAATCAGCCCCAGGTATTCGCGAAGTGTACAGTCCTCATCACTGAAGTTCCATTTGTCTGTTAAAGAGAAAATTTCGTCAAAAGGAACCTCTCCTAACATAAAACGTTCTCTGAATTTCATAATATAAAAATCCTCCTAATATAAAAATCCTTTTCATGCTGTTTTGTTTCTGTCTCTGTGTTTTCTTAAGTTTTCAAGTGCAGAGTCCGGGATGTGCAAATTGCCGCGTCCGACACCGAGGTCTATGTCTGGTTTGTTGGTGCCATGAAAATCCGAGCCACCGGATATGGCAATTCCCATTGTCTGTGCGAGATGACGGATCTTCTTTTCCTGTGAGGGGGTATGGGTGGAATACATAGCTTCGATTCCATTTAGTCCTTCAGATTTCAGATTGCGTATCAGATCTTTTAATTGTGCATCAGAAAAATGATACTGCATTGGATGAGCAAGTACAGCGATGCCGCCAGTCTGATGAATCAGACGGACTGCCATCTGTGGTGTGACTTTTTCACGCGGGACAAAACAGGGAGCGTGATCGCCAAGATAACGGGAAAACGCTTCTCTCATGCTGGAAACATAGCCATGCTCATATAGAAACCGTGCAAAGTGTGCACGCGTCAGGACGGCATCTCCGAACTGCGTTTTTAACTGTTCCATGGAAACCGCGATTCCTTTTGCGGCCAGCTTTTCTGTCATTTTACGGTTGCGTTCGTTGCGAGAGTCCTGAAAGCGTGTCAGTTCTGAGCAAAAATGTAAGTCATGCCAGTCGAAATCAAGACCTACGATGTGAACATCTTTGCCCTGGTATTCGGTGGAAAGTTCGATGCCGGAAATCACTTCTACAGGCAGATCTCTGACGGATTCAAATGCCTCAGAAAGACCGGAAACGGTATCATGGTCGGTCAGAGCAAAAGCCGAAAGATGCTGCGAGATGGCATGCTCTGCCAGTTCGGCGGGGGTAAAAGTGCCGTCAGAATGAGTAGAATGCACATGAAGATCTATCATAGTATAATACCTCCAGTCAGCTTATTTCATACGTATTTGCCGCGAGACGTTCAATGCAATGCCCATTTCTGCCATCAGAAACAGAATCGAAGTACCACCATAACTGATAAATGGAAGCGTAACACCGGTTGTTGGAATAAAATTCAGTACAACGGCGATATTCAGTACAACCTGAAGAGCGATATGCGCGAAAATACCGGTTACAATCAGGGAACCGAGCAGATCTGGTGCATTTTGGGCAATAAACATAAGACGGTACAGCAAAAAAACAAATAAAATGGTCAGGAGCACTGCACCGAAAAGTCCAAGCTCTTCGCAGATGATCGAGAAGATCATGTCGTTCTGGGCTTCCGGAATAGATTGGATTTTCTGCGTACTGTTTCCAAGGCCTTTGCCGAACAGACCACCGGAACCGATGGCATACAATCCCTGAAGTACCTGATAGCCGCCATTGTCAGAGTATTTTTCCGGATCAAGCCATACCAGAATACGGTTCAGACGAAAGCTGTCGCTGGTACCGATGTTTGCTACAAGAATGCGCAATCCGATGACCGCCGCAGCCAGACCGCCGCAGCCGAGAATGATAAAAGGTCTTGTCTTCGGATGTGCAACAAATATCAGAACGCAGGTCATACCCAGGATGATCAGAGCAGTACTTAAGTTATCGGTAAATTTCCAGGTCAACAGGAACGTGATAATACCAAAAGCGGCAACGATCAGAGGCGCTTTCAATCCCTTCATCTGCCGCCCCAGTTTAATGATCAGAACGGAGATAAATAAAATGATCGCAAGTTTTGCCGGTTCGGCAGACTGGAACTGAATCGGACCAATCTTGATCCAGCGTTTTGCACCATTGACTTCATGTCCGATAAACTTTGTGATAAAAAGCAGGAAATTGGAAAATACATAGAAATAACCTGCATATCGGGAATAAAAATGATAATCAACCATGGAAGCGATGAAAATTACCGCAAATCCTAACAGGCTGTAGATTGCCTGTCTTTTAAAATAGTACATATCGCTGCCCCATTCGACCTGAGCTTCGTATGCACTTGTGCTGTAAAGCATGATAAGACCAAAACAGGTCAGCAGAACAACACTTGCCAGAAGATTATAATCGTAATAATCAGCGGAAAGCGTTAACAAACGTCTGTGCCGCCTGGAGTTGGTTCTATTTGTATTTGTCTGTGCCATATGAACTGCCTTTCTTCTTATTCTAAGCTAAAATATTTTGAAATTACTGTTTATAATAGCATATTTTTGAAACGATGAAAACCCTGTATTAGGAACCATTTTTCAGATTCTTCATAAACTGATATTGAACTTATTATTTTATGGAAGGAATCACAGATGCAGAACCAAAATTCTTGTTGCCAGGGTTTGAACCAGGATTCCTGTCTGCAACAATATGCTCTGGCAATGGCATATGTTCCATGGCAGAAATTTGATAAATCTTTTTCTTTAGGTCATGCGCTTCAGGTTGGAACCATTTTTCCGTGCCTGGAAAAACCATTCTGTGGAAAAGGAGGAAGATGCAGATGAATCAGTGCAGAGGAAACAATTCCTGTATGCGAAATGCAAGCTTTAATCAGCAGAGAGGATGCTGCCCCAATATGGAAAGAAGAATGCAGACACCGCTACAGGAGCAGGCGGATTGTCAGCAGAGGACACAGCCAGACAGAAGAAGTTTGTTAAAAGAGATAAATGAATGTAGTTTCGCAGTAAATGATATGCTTCTTTATCTGGATACCCATCCATGTGATGAAGCAGCACTTTCCTATTTTATGGAGCATAAAAACCGCCGGGCAGCAGCACTGAAAGAATATGCAAAATATTATGGACCGCTGACGATCGACACGGCAGATGATGAGGCAAGTGAAAGTTTCTTGTGGGTAGAAACACCTTGGCCATGGGAAGGAGGAGGCTGCTGATATGTGGAATTATGAAAAAAGACTGCAGTATCCGGTCAACATCAAAAATCCAGATGGAAGAATTGCACAGATTATTATGAGTCAGTACGGAGGACCGGATGGGGAAATTGGGGCATCGTTACGTTATCTGTCACAACGTTTTACAATGCCAAATCGAAAAATCATGGGTGTTTTAAATGATATCGGAACAGAAGAGTCTGCACCGCCATGCTGTCATAGGTTACGAACCCAGGTTATTCCGGGGTTTTTGGGTATACGTGAATGAATACTTTCGCATCTTTTTTGGTGAAAGGAACGTTCTTTTCTTCTTTCAGGTAATCAATGTGATCAAGCAGTTCTTTCATTATCCGGTTTTTCTCCGGTGTATCGAGTGTATCATAGATATCCAGAAGATGTTCACATTTAGGGATGAAATCTGCCTGGATTTTCAGACGGTTTTGCTCTGCTGATACTTTCTTTTTCAGATTCTGGATAGAAGAGTCAGCAGCAGTAATCTGCTCTTTCAGTGTGTTGGAACGTTCCAGAAAGACATCTGTTGTGTAAATTCCCTGTTCCAGAAGATCATACAGGGAATTCTGTTGTTTTTGCAGTGTCACCAGAGAAGCTTCCTGATTTTTCATGGCATCTTTCAGAATGTCAAGCGTATCGGAAGGTATGACAGATGTTGTAGGCTCGATACGTTCGTTTTTTACGATATCTGCGATCGCTTCCAGAACCATTGTTTCAACATCTTCCAGCGGACTGCTCACATTATCGCAGTGTGTATACGGACAGATCAGAGTAGAACGCTGACCGGTTTTGTTGTACGGACGGCGAACCATCCTGCGACCACATTTTGAACAGATCACCAGCCCACCGAGAGGATTTTTGATTGTTTTATCCAGACCGACAGGGCGGCTCTGGTTTTTCGAAAGCTTTTTCTGGCAGATCTTGAATGTTTCCGGATCAATGATTGCAGGGTGAAGTCCGTCACATATCTCATATTCTTTCGATGTAGGTCTGCTGTAAGTGATCTTTCCATCACAGACTTTTTTCGTGGCAGCTCTGCGGTTCCAACGAAGTTTCCCTATGTATACCGGATTATATAACATATCCCGGATAGTAGGCGGAATCCATTTGCCGCCGGTCTGGGTAGGTATCTGCAGGTCGTTGAGTTTTCGAACAATCTTAGCAGTTCCCATTTCTTCACCATCCAGACCGTAAGCATAGAGGTCATATACATATTTTACGATTTTTGCCTGTTCCGGAATGGGAGAGAGCGTGAACCCCTTGTCATTTGGAATCTTCACACGTTCATATCCATAAGGCGGCCGGTTGCCGACATACTTGCCCTCACGGACAGATGCCAGCCTGCCACGCTGCAGTCGGCGTTTGATGGTATTGTACTCACGTCTTGACATAAACAGTCCGAATTCAAAATATTCTTCATCAAATTCATTGTTTGGGTCATACACCTTAACCGGTGTGATGATCTTCGTATCAGATGACTTAAATGCCTGGGAAACAATGCCCTGGTCAATGGTATCACCGCGGGCAAGACGTTCCACTTCAACAACCAGCACACCGTCCCAGACGCCTTGTTCAATCTCAGCCAGGAGCTTTTGCATGACCGGTCGTGCAGAAATCGTTTCACCGGAAACAATCTCCTTATAGACGGCAGAAACAGTGATCTGCATTCGCTTCGCAGTTTCGAACAGCAGCTTTTCATGTCTTGCCAGCGTTTCCATTTCGCCTCTGGCTTCGTTTTCCCGATCGGCACGGGACTTTCTCAGGTACATAGCATAATTACCGTTTTTCATGAAATCACCTTCTTGATATTATGTAAAAAGAGTATAAAAAATACACCCTATGAAATCAGAAGGATATGTGGTATAATGCTCTTGCTTATGGAGATTATGCCACACAATCCTTCGGGGTTCGTAGGTTACAATCTTTGCAACTCCGCTTCGGTGCTGGTAACATCGGGGCGGTTTTTGTTATTTAATTAAATTTCAAAATTACGCAGCCTGCGTATAGTCAACGACTGCGATTTCAGTCAGCACCCCTTTGAGTTTCTGGACGATTTCTTCAATTCTCTCAAGTGTTGTTCCATCCAAATATTCTTCACCGCATTGTGTACATCTTTCACAAGGAACATTTTTAATGATAATGTAGCATCCACAGTGATCGGTCATATAAGTGGTTGTTGAAGGTTCAACATTTCCTTTACAATAAAAGCAAGTCATGACTTCGTCTCCTTTCTTGTCTTGAAATCCGGGAACCATTTATCCAGATTTGGAAAATAAGCAGTTATAAGGAACAGTTTAGGTTCATGATATCCAACAACTACATGCAAAACTCTGTTTTCAATACTCAATCCAAAAATCAGACAACTTGGATATGGATAATCATCTGGATATTGTTCAATGATCTCCCCGTTTTTGATACAGGCTATAATATCTTTTAAAAAGATACCTCGTTGTTCTAAGCGTTTCGCTGCATGCATAGTGATGCGTATGTTATCTGGTACACATATTTTACGCAGCTCCAAAATATCTAATTCTATTTTTCTCAACTCCTTTAATTTTATAATTGTTTCATCCAGATCAAGTTTTTTCATCAATTCATCATGAGTGATATAAGGCTGATACTCAGGATCACCATTCTGATATGCTCTTATGGCTTCCAGTTCTTCTGGATCGGGAGTTACTTCTTCACACAGAGCATTAAATCCACCTTCGCGAGATAACTCCATAATAATGTGGGAGACAGATGAGACAAAATCTTTAAAATAATCCATTTTTGAATCACTGTAGCCTTTGATGTCTTCCCATTTGCCTTCTGGAAGCCAGCAGGTAGCGTTATGGAATCCATCAGTATCATCCGGTGTTTCGATATATACCTTTACTGTTCCATCTGGTTTCATTTCAGAATGTGTGATTTCAGTATCATCATTCAATGTCATAAATGGATACATCATAATAAACAGCTCCCTTCTTGATATCTTATTATATATGGTTGCCTCTGAGGTTCACTGATTAATCTTTCGCAGATCGTGACGAGGACCTTTCCGTAAATCAAGGATATATGGATCTGGCATTTCGTAATTTCCCCAACGTGTGTGTAATACTTTCTTTGGATTGATAGGTGATTTTGCTGGGGAGGTTTTCTGCTTCACGGATGAAGAACTGCTTGGTGTAAAGAAATCAATCGTTCTATCAGGTTGTTCTTGAGGTTGTTCAGCACGGAGTTTCAAACTGATACGATATTGTTCAGCATCAGGAACATCAGTAAATTCTACTGTTTTATCAAAATTCTTTCTGACTACATCCTTTATTTCATCAAGAGTGACATGGAAAAATTCTCTACGATGATTTACCATATTGAGTTTTCTGTCTTCAAATGCTCTGTGAAGAGCTGCTTCAAGTGCAGGTGCGTTATCGGAGAATATCATGGCATGGACATCAAAATTGAATGGCACAGAGGCACTTCCAAGTTCATCAATTCGATCTTGAGGATCAAGTCTGCGAGTCATACCTATTTTATAAATGTCTTTTCCAAAAGCACCAATATTAGATATGACATATACATATCCGGCTTTTTGGTTTGCTTCTCTATAGTCAATATCCTTGATGGATTTTTCAATTTCTCCTAATTGCTGTTCAATTTCTGCTTTTTTGGCTATTAAGTTTGCATCATTAGGATTTGTCTGTAACTGTACAGAAATTTTATGGTATGCGGTCAAATAATGAGTCTGTTCTTTTTCTATTTTTTTACGCTGGGCTTCGATTTCTTTCTGCAGTCTGGCAGCTTCGCGAAGTTCCTCTCTTGCAGCACGTTGAGCTTCCTTTTCTTCCTGTTTTTTCTGCTGATATTCGAAAGCCAATCGCAGCTCTTTTATTTTTGCATCCAGATATTCACGGCAGATAGATATATTCATAACAGTTCCTAATTTGGAAATTGTCTCAGCAGATTTTTGTATCTTATTTAACGATGCATCAAAATTTGTATATTTAACCTTAGAAACCAGTTCATCACATTCACCGTTAAAAGCACGCAAGAGAAGCTTTTGGGTATCAGAGACCATCTTTTTACCTTTTGCAGCACTGCCATTTACTTGCCAATTTGTTACACCACTTACTGCACGTCCTTGCTTGATAAGTTCTTTTTGCTTCGAACGAATTTTAACAAGTTCTTCTTTATAATCAAGAGAAGAAGCAAAGTCAAATTTCGGAGTGTATAGTCCGAATTCCTGAACAAGAATTTCATCATCCATCCATACAATTTGTGATTTTTTGGATTCGATCGTCTTATCTAATTTTGATATGGTGTTATTTAACTGTTCAATATTTTTATACAGTTGAGAAACTGCCTGCTGCTGATTCTGTTCCTGCATCTTTAAGTCATCAATTTTTTGTTGCAAAAGCATCGCATCTTGCATTTCAGGAGTTAAAAGCTCTTGCATTTGATTTAATTGTTTTGTGAGTTTTTCAACATCTTCTTTATATTGTTTGCCCTTAAAGGCATCCATGATTCCCATAACTCAGTTCTCCTTTGTATGTATGATATTTCAAAGACTTGTACCTATGAGTTCACTTTTCTCCATCACAGCCAGTGACGGCTCAAAGAATACAATATAATTATCTACTTCGACACACACACCATACTTAGAACGGTAGCGGTCAACTGCATCCTGAAAAAACTCTTCGGTAACTCCAAGATACTCAGCGGCTTCGTGCCTTGAGTGGCAGCCGTGTTTATATGCATCGACCAGACCAATCAGACCGATCTGCTTGTTATATGCCCAGAGGCGGGCTTTTAATTCCTGCTTGCGGTTTTCTGTATCGCTCTGATCCAGGATATCGCCCACGGTTGTATGGTAATGCCCAAGCTCCTCTGCAAGGACACAGGCTTCTTCCTGTAAACGCTCGTATGTATTCATGTAAACGTCGAGTAGACTTTGTCTCGACTTTTCACTTCCTTTCATCTATATTCTTTTGCGATGAGAGGTTCAAGTCTCAAAAGCCCCTCACAGAACCGCACGTGCCCTATTAAGGCATACGGCTCTTCAATAAGCCATTTACCTAATAAGCACTTTTCAGATATATCCTTGGATACTCCAGTGGATGTATCTTTAGGATATTCATATATTTCTTCCACGTCAGCCAATACGTTTGGTCTCTGCGTCTCTTGCTTTTCCATAACTCCTGCCTCACATATTTGTAATACTTTTGCAAACCTATGTAGTTCCCATAGATTCCATAGTATCTGTAATGCCCCGTCAGTTTCACATTCAACGCTTCTATGGTATCGGCTATGCTTTCGTGCATATGCTTCCATAACCATTTCTTGACTGCTTCTCTTTTCATTTTCAGCTTCTTCCTGCTTGTTCTATGCAGTACACAGTACTTGCCCCAGTGACTTGTCGCATTGTAGTGTGTAAAGCCGAGAAAGTCAAAGGATTCCTTGGTTCCCTTGTATCTGCCAAAGGGTAGAATTCTGCTTTTATCCTCTGCAATTTCAAGACCGAATTTACGCAGTCTTTCTACCAGAAGCTGATAAAACCTTTGTGCTTCATTCTCGTATTGGAACAGACATACAAAATCATCTGCATAGCGTACCATGTACATTTCTCCCTTAAACTCATGCTTTTTCACATAATCAAACCATGTATCTAAGGTATAGTGCAGATACACATTTGCCAGCACTGGCGAAATCAGACCGCCCTGTACTGTTCCAGCTTCTGTATCCAGTCGCTTACCATCCTCCATAACTCCCCCTATCAGAAATCTCTTGATATATCTGACGAAGTTCTTATCTGCTATGTCATGCTCAAGAAATTTTATCATCCAATCATGGTCTAGGTTATCAAAGAATCCCTTGATGTCTGCATCTAAAATGTAATTGACCTTGTCTGCCATGATGTGTTTGTTTACTCTTTGAATGGCATCGTGACAACTTCTGTTTGGACGAAACCCAAATGAAAACTCCTTGAACTTAGGCTCGTAAATCGCTTCCAGTATCTCTTTAATGACACCTTGAACGACTTTATCCTCAAATGACGGAATACCGAGTCCTCGCATCTTGCCATTACCTTTTGGGATATAGGCTCTGCGCACGGGATATGGCTTATAGGAAAACTTCTTCATTCTGACAAGCAGACTCTCTATGTTTTCTTCTAAGTTCTCTCCGTATTGCTCCTTGGTTATTCCATCCACTCCTACTGCTTTCCCTTTGGGTTGTTTGTTGTAGGACTCTTTGAGTGTGTCACTGTTGACATATTTCATTAGCGACTGAACTCTGCCATATCTTTCTACGAGACTGGCTATTTCTGCTTTCTCTTTTTCCATAGATTTTATGCCTCCTGTGCTCTCTATGTTTTGATTGCAAAAGCAACTTATTGTCCGTCCCTTCCCTCCAGCGTCATTACTGCTTTCATCAGTACTATGGACGAATCCGACTCCTCGATGGTCTTCGTTCATACTCACCATTGCATTGGTCGATATTCCCTACTGTCTCATGTACAGAACCATCCAGGTCTCCCAGGTATGTCAAATATAACGATATCAGGTATGCCATGCTCTAGGACTCCGGTGTGTTTTCATAGTCTCGCTTTAACGACTAATCCTTGTTGGTGACCCAAGGAGGTAGCAGACCACCCCACACAATTGATATTTCTAACGAAGCTCAATCACTTCACGCTTACGCATTACGGCGTTCCTGTTCCCTGCCCTACGCTTAAACACCATTGTTAGCCTTTGGCGTTCCAAGGACTCGGTACTGGCGACTTGCTAAGTCTTACCAGACTGGATTCCCACCAGTTATATATTTGGCACCGAACTGGCGCACACCTCCCACTCGAGTATATCAGATAAGATATCCAATAAAACAGCCACAAAAAAAGTGAGCAACCGAAGTTACTCACTTGATATGTCGAATGAAATAGGTGGGGTGACATTCCCACATCTCCAACTAGGGTGACGGCTGCCCGTTCCGTCCTCTGCTTTCATTCAATATATTCTATGTTTTTGTAACTTCATTATACAATGTTTTGTTTATTTGTCAAGTTTTTTCAAAGTACCCTTGGCAATGAAATTCTTGACTCTTTTCGGATTTAATACATACATAGAACGAGCATAATAGATACTATGAGTAGAAACTCTAACAGTAACTTTTACATATTCTCCATCTATGCAGTATTCTTTTGTAAACTCTATAGAATCATCCTTGACATTTTTTCCAACATAATCGGGATTGGAGATAATATTTTTTAATTCATCACCATATTTTTCAAAGTCATTTGGATGAGAAGTTTTCATGTGTTCGATATTAGAATCTGCTATATAAATAGGTGTTCCGGCAGGGCTATCCAATCCAAGTACTTCTATTATTTGTGCTGAAAAAGCACCTATTTTTTTTCTCATATTTTTGTGAAACACCTCTTTTTGATAATTATTTCTTCCTGTTCTTCACAAACTCTGCAAACTGGCGGATTTCATCAAGCTCGTCCTGCGTGTATTCTTCACCGTCGAAGTGGGCGGCGATGGTAAGATGTTCAGTTTCAATAGGAACTATTGAACCATCAACAAGTTTTTCGGCATCAAGTCCTAGTTCACGTGTAATCTTCAAAACATTTGTAATATTTGAATTTGCAACTCCTCTTTTTAGTATGCTATCGAGCGTTGTCCATGGCATTTCTACTTTTTCGCAGAATTTCTTCATGCTTCCATATTTTTCAATAATAAGAAGTTTTAAGTTAGTTTCAAGTTCGTTCATGCAGAAATCTCCTTTCTGTTATTGATTTGATAATAACATTATAATCTCGAAAAATCAATATAAATATCATTAGATTTAAAGACAAATCTCGAAAAATCGAAACTAGCGTATTGGCATTCTTGAAAAATCGTGTATACTAAAATGGAAATCACGAAAAATCGAGAAAAGGAGGAGATAAGATGTTTCCGAATCTGGAAGCAGAAATGGCAAGAAAGAAAATATCACAAACAAAAATTAAAAGAGAAGTTTTTCCAGATCAGACATTGGATTACCTGTTTGCCACAGAGAGTGAATAGTAAGGAGGGAAGCATGTGTATTAGATCTTTAGAAGCAGATATTGACCGGGATATTTTGAAAATCAACGGTCGAGAAGTGCAAGAGCCTGTTGTTGTTACTTTCCCGGGACCAGATGGATGGTCATTACAAAAATTGTTTAATGCTGATCCGGCCAATCCGGGAAAGCATAAACAAATTGACATTACAGTCAATAATACGCTTTTATGAATCGAACATTGTCTACAGTGGCATAGTCGATCATGATGATGAGGTGACCTTCTAAGAATGTATTGCAAATATTGGAAATGTCTTTAGTTGCGGTAGAAGGAATAGCAATTAAAAGATATTTTCCAGAGTTATCAATACATTCAGTGTAGTAGGTATCATATCATCTAACATTTATAGGCTTTATATCCATAATGAATAATCTCCTTTCTTGTACTCGGCATGGCAGTGCCTGCACAACAAGGATAAGAGAAAAGCATAGTGAAGTCAATTAAAGAAAGCGGATGTAACCGGAACAAACACTTTTACATAATTTATACGGGGGTGATTGGATGATCATTAAAGAGATCGATCACGAAAAGGGCAAGATTTACATTCACGATGACTGTATGGTAAAGACACCAGAAGAAAGAAAAGAGATCATGCAGAGAGTGTCTCAGATCGTAGTAGATGCCCTGAGAAAAAAACAGAGTGACAAGACCGCCTGAGCAGGCGGGGAAAGGACAAGCAGATGACAAGAAGATCGGAAGAGAAATAATCAGCCTGATTGGCGAAGCAAGCGCCACGATCGTGGCAACAGCCGCCGCAGGCTTTACATTCTGGTGGCTGGCAAAGTACAGCACGATCTACTACGACCGCCTGATCTTAGGGCTCTGGAAGCGTGCAGACGGTTCGATCTACAAGAAGTTTGCGGATCACCCGGAAGCGTTCCGGTGCAGGATCGTAGAACGTACCGGCAGCAAGCAGGAGTGCAAGGAGTTCCGGAAGCAGGATATCGTATCCATCGAGGTCGGTCTGGACTTTGGCGGCAACAAGTCCGGCCATGCGTTCGTGGCAAGAGGGTACACGGACGGTTACCGGGATGTGGTCGCCCTGAAATCCCGCCGGATCATGGCCAAGGAGAAAGATGACCCGATCGACAGCAACCGCCTGGATGAGTTGTTCTGCGATTTCGTGCAGGATGTGATCGACCAGTATGCGGATGTTGTGAGGCACTGGGATACCATCGAATACTGCAACGTAGAAACGGTCTTCTGGGACAATGCAGAAACCGTGCTGGGTAATTCCATACGGAACGCAGTCGAGAAGCGTTTCCCGTGGATCAGCGTGAGACCGGCAAAGAAGAAACGGGTAAATGACCGTATCAATGCGACCGTCAGGCTTATGGGAGCCGGGCGGGTTTTTCTTAC
>OLQG01000594.1_pt1 | contig 28380 bp, 28 predicted proteins | sample 1672221 | NCBI WGS metagenome assembly OLQG01 (sample SAMEA3136660, study PRJEB25190) | human gut metagenome | biome: human gut; feature: human-associated habitat; material: faeces | place: Austria | collected 2013
ATCCTCGCGGAGCGGTTTTTACTTTACAGGAAAGCAATTTCCTGTAAAGTAAAAACATCGGGAAACCATTGCTGATTTCCCGACATCTCCATGTGCCATATATTTTCGATGATATTAGTCGTCAATTCCCTCTGTCTCGATGATGAACTTTGTGCGTCCGCTCATATCAGACTTAATTCCTGCGAATGATTTGTAACCCTTACCTGCATCTGTAATAGCTTTCAGTCTGGTTGTCACATTTGCAATATCTCCATCAAAGAGTGATGTCAGCTTATCAATCGCCTCTGCCTTATACTCAGCCATACCTTCTGCCAATGTCTCATTGCCAGCCGCAAGTGCGTCTGCACCAGTCTTCAATGTGCCTGTTCCCTCATCCAGTGCTGTTGCTCCTGAGCCAAGCTGTGTAGCTCCGCTTGCAAGAACGCTTGCTCCGGCTGCAAGAGTACTTGTTCCGGCTTTCAGCTCATCAGATCCAGCTGCTAACTCAGCAACACCTGCGGATACCTTCTGTGATCCTACAGATAATGCTGCTGCTCCGGTCTGAAGCTTTGTATTATTAGATGTTAATAATCCCAGATTCGTATTTACACTCTGAAGTCCACCATTAACTGTTGCCGCTCCATCTGCCACTGCTTTTGAAGATTTCACAAGTCCTACTGGATTTTTCTCTGTTCCATCGCCCTTGTCTACAGCTGTCTGGATTCCTTTTGCCGTTCCATCTGCATAAGCAGCATCTGTTGCTGCATTTCCAGCCACCTGTGCAGTCTCATTTGCCAATTCCGTTGCGCCTGCAAGTCCATTTACGGATGCTGTTACTTTACCATCCAAATCAGCTTTTGTAACAGTAACCGTTGCTCCCACTTTCTTTACAGCATTCACTGCTGCGTCAATATTCTCATCTGCAACTCCCTCATTTTTCAACGCTGTTCTCAACTCACCGTCATCGAACGTTGCTGTCTTGGTCACATTAATATCTGCCACATTCGCTGTAGCCGTAAGTCCTGCTACAGTGTTTGCAAGAGTTGCTGCCTTAGTTGCTGTTGTTGATGCATTCTTATTCGCACTGTCTGTATACCCTGTCAATGTTCCTAAATTAGTACTTAATGTTTCAACACCAGCCTGCAGTGCTTTTGCGCCTGCTGCCAGTTCACTTCCACCCTGCATCAATGACTTAGGCTGTTTTTCACTCGTTGCTTCCATTCCGGCTTTCAGTGCTGCCACGTTATTCGTATAATCATTCACACCTGTGCTCAAATCTGCTGCACCTTCTACCAGTCCAGACTGATCTTTCGGATTGGTTACATCTTTCTTATGATCTACAGATGCCTGTAATGTCTTCAGACCTCCCTGGATATCGCTTGCACCATTATCCAGTGCTGTCACGCCCTGTACCAGTGTTGGGACTTTTGCTACCAATGTATTAGCACCTGTTGCAAGTGCTGCTGTACCGTTCTTCAGTGTTCCGGCTCCGTCTGCCAGCTGGCTTGCACCATCTGCAGCTTCTTTCGATCCATCTACCAGCTGATTAGTTGCATCTTTCAACTCATCGATAGAATTGCTCAGGTCGCTGAAATCATCAATATTATCTGTATCCAGATCCTGTAAGAAGTCTGTAGTAGCGACTGTGATAGATGGCTCTACCGTTGCATTCTTAACATCTGCTGTAATCGTTACTTCTTCCGGAAGCTCCAGATCACTGTCTTCCAGTTTCAGGTTATCATTCAGTCCCGGGAATCCCAGTCCTACTACAATCTGACGTTCTGCATCAGAGATGACTTTACCATTGTCGATCTGTACATTCTCGTACTGATCTGCTGGCAGCAACATTGCTGTGATCATGGTAAATGGTGTAAATACTTCCTCACTTGCTCCATTTACATCCTGTGTAGACTTGGATGTGTTAGAGTACTTGATATGGATCTCTACCTTACCATCTTTGCCCTGCAGATCCTCGGCGCTGATGTCTTTTCCATCCAGCTTGTAGCTGATCTTTACACCTACCGGGAGTTCCTTGTCTGTAGTTCCCTGATAGTAAATGTCATCGCCGACTGCTTCCCAGCTCAGTTCGTCGCCAGACTCTTTGTATTCCTCATCACCTTTGATATTCTTGATATCACTCAGATCAGAAGTATCTGACAATTCACCATTTCCTGTATTCTTCAGCCATTCGGTTACAGTTGTCTTCTTTACTTTACCGGATGGATCGGCTTTTACATATACAGATTCTTCCTTTGTTGTTCCTGTTTCTTCTGTATCATCACTCTTGGTGGACAGTGCGTTTTCTGCTACCTGTTCCAGCTTTTCAGTATCTACCTCAGCTGCCTTTGCAGTAATCGCACTTCTCTGATATCCACAAGTTCCAGCTGCACCGGCAGCTACTACAACTGCCATGGCTCCAGCCATTCTTCTCATATTTTTCTTCTTGTTCATATCCGTAACCTCCTGTTATGCCTGTGCTCCATCTGTAAGAGCATCATTACTGTTATCATTATTATTCTGATTCTTCTTATTATCATCGCCAGACTGTGGAAGAAATCCCTTACTGGTCTTTACGATGACTTTATCAAATACCATGAACATAGATGGCAAGATGAATACTACTACGATCATACTGATGATTGCGCCTCGTGCCATCAATACACACAATGAACTGATCATATCAATGTTAGAGTACATACCCACACCAAACGTTGCTGCGAAGAAACTCAGTGCACTGACGATAATAGACTGTGCCGATACTTTATGTGCTGTAGTGATCGCATCATGTTTGCTTGCGCCGCGGCTTCGCTCTCTGCGATATCTGGTCGTCATCAGGATCGCGTAGTCAACGGTTGCTCCCAGCTGAATGGTACCGATTACAATGGAAGCTACAAATGGAAGCTGTGTGCCTGTGTAATAAGGAATACCCATATTTACAAATATTGCAAATTCGATAACACCTACCAGAATAATCGGAAGGCTGATGGACTTAAACAGTAACAGGATAATCACAAAAATCACACCAATAGATACTGCACTTACCATCTTAAAGTCTGTATCTGTAATATCAATCAGGTCCTTCGTCAAAGGTGCCTCACCTACCAGCAATGCTCCCTTATCGTATTTCTTTACGATCTTATTGATCTCATCTACCTGGTTATTAACTTCATCCGATGCTGTCTTATATACAGAATTAATCATGATCATCTGATATTTATCCGTCTTCAGCATACTGGTCAATTTGCTTGGAATCATATCTGATGGGATACCAGGTCCAACGATATTGTCAAGTCCAAGACTCCACTTTACACCGTCAACTTTATCAATCTCTTTCAGCATCTTATTAACACTTGTTGAATCTACAGAACTGTCTACCAGAAGAATATGGGTAGAGTTCATATCATAATCGTCTTTCAATTTCTCATTAGCAACGATACTCGGCAGATTCTTAGGCAGTGTCTCATCCAGATTGTAGTATACGCCCGTGTGGTTATTGCCATAAATAGCAGGGAGTAACAATATGAGGAATAATAATACATATACTTTATAGTGCTTTGTCACCTTATCTGACAGCCGGTTAATGTTCGGGATCAGCGGCTTATGGCTGGTCTTTTCGATCAGTTTGTCACAGCACAGGATCATAGATGGAAGAATCGTTACACATGCAAGCACTCCAAGTACAACGCCTTTTGCCATTACAATACCAATATCTTTTCCCAAAGTAAAGCTCATAAAGCATAATGCGAAAAATCCTGCAATAGTGGTAACGGAACTACCGATTACAGATGAAAATGTCTGTGAAATAGCATGTGCCATTGCACGCTCTTTATCGCCATTATATCTCACCTGCTGTTCCTGATAACTGTGCATCAGGAAGATGGAATAATCCATCGTAACACCCAATTGCAAAACCGCTGCAAGTGCCTTTGTAATATATGATATTTCTCCAAAGAAATAGTTACTTCCCAGGTTATACACAATCGCCATTCCGATACTCAAAAGGAATAACACCGGGATTACAAAAGAATCCATTGTAATACTGAGGACAATAATTGACAGAACTACCGCAATCAATACATACAGCGGTGTCTCTTTCTCAGCTAAGTCTCTGGTATCTGTAACGATTGCTGACATACCACTGATAAAGCACTGCTTACCCGCAATCTTGCGGATCTGTGTAATGGCATCCATCGTACTGTCCGCTGATGTGGATTCATCAAAGAACACTGCCATCATCGTACCTGTCTCGGAATTAAATGCCTTATAGAACTTATCTGGCAGCATGCTCTCTGGGATTGATATATCCGATACGGAATCATACCACAATACTTTTGTTACATGGTCGACATCTTCAACCTTCTCTTTTAACTTTGCAACATCCTTATCTTCCATGCCATCCACGATCAACATGGAAAATGCACCTGTTCCAAAGTCATTAACCATAATGTCCTGCCCTTTCATCGTCTCAATATTCTCAGGCAGATAGGTAAGTACATCGTAATTAATCCTTGTTCCAAAATATCCCATTGCAGATGGGATAAGCAGGAGAACAGACAGGATCAGAATAACGACTCTGTACTTAACAATTTTCTTCCCAACTTTAACCATTCTCTGACTTCCTTTCGTTTTATGACCATCAGTCATTTATTCAATTAGCACTATATCTTAAAAATGACCATCAGTCAATACTTTCTTCAAAAAAATATGACTTTTAGTCATTTTTATCCAAAACCACTTGCAATCCGAATCTGATTGGTTATAATTATCGTTAAGAGGTAATTTATTATGGGAAAAGTGGATGAGAACAAGAAACACAAAAGAGAAGCTCTTTTGAACACTGCATATGAGCTCTTTACCACAAAGGGCACCAATGCAACTGCCATCTCTGATATTGTCAGACAGGCAGGCGTGGCAAAGGGGACATTTTATCTGTATTTTAAAGACAAATACGATATCAAGAACAAATTAGTAGCACATAAGACCAGCGATTTATTTCAAAAGGCAGGCAGATCCATGCGAGAAGCTCAGGTAAATGGTCTGGAGAATCAGCTGATCTTTATCATTGATCACATTATCAATACATTGGTAAAGGATCTGCCACTTATGAACTTCATATCTAAGAATCTGGTTATGGGTGCTCTGCGTAATACTCTCCTCACCGGAGAGTCCGATAACAGCGAGATTTATGACGAATTTATAGAACTGGTGGAAGAGGATGATTACAGTTATGACAATGTGGATGTTATGCTCTTTACCATTGTTGAGCTTGCCGGTTCTGCCGGATACAACTCTATTCTGTATCAGGAACCATTGCCAATTGAAGAATATAAGACTTTCCTTTATCGAACCGTGCGATTGATTATTGAAAGTCACAGAATAGCAAAGAAAGAGGAAGCTGTATCTTGACCAGCTTCCTCTTTCTTTGTACATTGTTAGATCAAACATATCTAAAATTCTCGTTTTTCCATCACATGAACAGAGATAAATATTGATATTAGCAGTACAGCCAGACATATCACGACTGCGCCGACCGCTATCACCCCTTCTGACAGATTGTTAAAGTTCTGAAGAACATTTTCCATATCTGTACCCATTCTTTTACCAATCCACGCCATGACATATGCGATTGCAAAAATTGCAGCTCCCATTACTGCCATAGCAATTCGACTTTTCTCCGGTCCGAATTTGAGTTGTATTGGAAGCATAAAGCCACATATCAAAGCACCCATTCCCAGGGCTGCTGCCGCACTGAGCACCAGATCTTCTGATGTTGCATTGGTCGACCGGACAATTCCAATGCCCAGAGTAACCATCAGGGACACTGCTGACACTATCAAAGATGTCAGTAAACAAAATAAGTATTTCTCCTCTACATATTTCCTGCGGCTGATCGGAAGTGCTAATAAATATACCATTCCATTATTATATTCATCATAGCTGATTGTTGATATACTGAATATCGTAGCCATCAATGTCATATAAGAAATCAGAAATCCGTGATTATTACTGGTTGCTCCAAACACAGCCAAAAATATACATAAGATAAATACAAACTGCTTCTGCCCTTTCATTAACTTCCAATCTTTAATCAGCATTGCTTTCATATCTATTTCTCCTTCTTTTCCATAAGAATCAATTCATCAATACCACTTTTTTCTACAACCATGTCCGGATAATTTTCAAGATAAAACTGTTTTTCATTGGTGAGGCATCGATATCCGTATTCTTCCTTTCTGACCGCAATAATATATTCCCGATCGATTTTCCAATATTGTTCTTCCGTCACTTTCAATACCCCATATTTACCAAGTAATACATCCGTGTCTTCATGAAGTACAATCTTGCCATCATTGATCAGATAAATATCATCACAGAATCCTTCCAGGTCTGTTGCAATATGAGAACTGATCAGAATCGAACGATCTCCTGGCTCCATATATTCGCGCAGCATATCCAGAAGTTCTTCCCTGGCACTCACATCCAACCCGGCTGTCGGTTCATCCAGAATCAATAATTTTGCTTCATGGGAAAGTGCCAGATTAATCTGGAGTTTTCGCTTCATTCCGGTCGAAAAATCCTTAATCTTTTTATGACATGGAAGATTAAAACGCTCACATCGTTCACGAAATGATTTCTCATCAAACTTTGTATACAGATTCTTCATAACCGGTATCAAATCCTCCACGGTCAAGTATTCACTAATTCCAGAATCTGAAAGAACAACGCCCATCTGTTCCCGGTCTTTCTTTCCAAGATCCGCTACTTTCTTTCCAAAAACCTCTACTTCACCGCCATCTGCACGAATTAATCCCAGTATTGCTTTAAATGTCGTACTTCCTGCCCCATTCTTCCCTGCTAATCCAGTGATCATGCCATCTTCCACCCGCAACGAGCAATCCAGGTGAAAATCCTGATAATTCTTCTGCAACTGTCTAATCTCTATCATTATCCCTGATCCTCCAATATAATCTGAAATACTTCCATAATCTCCCGGTTACTCATGCCACAGCTTCTTCCCTTGCGAATTGCCTGTTCCAGATCACTCTCCACTTCTTTGCGCCGTTCCTCCAGCATAATCTCCTGCCCTGCGCAGGACACATAGCTTCCTTTCCCATGAACAGTAACGACAAAGCCTTCTGCTTCCAGTTCATCGTATGCTTTCTTCACCGTCAACGCACTGACTTTCAGTTCTCTCGCCAATGCACGGACTGATGGAAGTGCTGTATCTTCCTTCAGTGCTCCCTTCATGATCTCTGCCTTGATCTGCGAAACGATCTGTTCATAAATAGGCTGCATGGAGGAATTATTTATAATCAACTTCACTGTATCGCCTCCTTGTATAAACAGTATATAACAGCAACCAACTGTTGTCAACTGTTATATGCTGTTTGTTTCCAGAAAAAAATAAGAAGAAAATACATTTCTGTACTTTCTTCTTATTAGCAATCAAATCATATATCTTACAGAATTCTGTGAATCCATCCTTCCGGAGCTTCGATTCTGCCCATCTGGATACCTGTCAGTGTCTCATACAGCTTCTTGGTAACAGGTCCCATCTCTTCCATACCGCTTGGGAAACAGATCTCTTTACCGTGATCTACGATCTTGCCTACCGGTGAGATAACTGCTGCTGTACCACACAGTCCGCATTCTGCGAAGTCTTTTACTTCATCCAGATATACTTCTCTCTGCTCTACTTCCAGACCAAGATAGTGCTCTGCGACATACATCAGAGAACGTCTCGTAATAGATGGGAGAATAGAATCAGACTTCGGTGTAACTACTTTATTATCTTTTGTTACGAAGATAATATTAGCTCCGCCCGTCTCTTCAATCTTAGTTCTTGTAGCAGCATCCAGGTATACATTCTCATCATATCCCTGCTGATGTGCATCTACGATAGCATGAAGGCTCATTGCATAGTTAAGTCCGGCCTTAACATGTCCGGTACCATGCGGTGCTGCACGGTCAAAATCACTTACTCTGATTGTGATCGGCTTAGCGCCACCTTTGAAGTATGGACCTACCGGAGTACAGAACATACGGAACTGATACTCATCTGCCGGCTTCACACCGATAACAGGGTTAATACCAAACATATATGGGCGAATATACAAGGTAGCTCCTGATCCATACGGTGGTACATATCCGGCATTAGCCTTAACCACCTGATCAACCGCATCAATAAACTGCTCTTTTGGAAGTTGCGGCATCTCAAGACGTGCTGCAGAATCCATCAGACGCTCAGCATTCAGATCCGGACGGAATGTAACAATGTGTCCATCCTCTGTCGTATATGCCTTCAGACCTTCAAAACATGTCTGTGCGTACTGAAGTACACCGGCACATTCATTCATTACAATGTTAGGATCATCTGTAAGAGCACCTTTGTCCCATGCTCCATCTTTATAATTTGCAACATATCTCTTATCTGTCTGCACATAACCAAAACCAATATTAGACCAGTCAATATTCTTCTTTTCCATGATTATCATTCCTCCGTTCTGTAACTAGTCATTTCATTTAATAAAGTCATTATAATACCATTAATAGCAAAATTCAAGAGTGCGCTCGGTTTTATTTATAACAGGTCAGCTATTCAGAACTACTGGTATAAAATGAATCCGATTGTGCTTGCACAAAAATGGATTCATTTTATACCATGTACAGCTCTGGATAGAGCTGCCGCCACACAAATGAGCAAAATAGCAAGCAACTCTGTTGCGTCTGGCATCAACGATGACAGATTTTGCGAATTGGCGTGGCGAGTTCTGAATTTCCTCACCACACTATTTCTCCATCATACTGATAGACTCGATTCCGACACTTCCACCGCGTACGACTTCGATACTGTTAAACTCTTCTTTCATCAGATTCACTACTGCATCATTCTTCGTAAAGCTCTGAACAAATTCCAGCAATACACTGTCTTTTCCATAGTCTACCACTCTGCCCTTGAAAGTCTCAGCGATCTGAAACAATTCTGCCTTATCGGCAGTGTCACATCTGCGCACCTTGACGTACATGATCTCTTTCATCCATACGAATGTATCTGTAAAATCAATCACCTTGATTACTTCGATCATACGATTGAGCTGTTTTTTAATCTGTTCGTAAGTCTCATCGTCTGCAATGGTCACGATGGTCATACGCGATACCGTAGGGTCTTCCGTTGTACCTACAGTCAGACTGTCCAGGTTATAGGCTTTACCTGAAAACAGTCCGGAAATCTTGGAAAGTACACCTGCCTGATTCTCTACGAACAGGGATATCCATCTTTTCTTCATTGTATTATGTGTCATACCGTTTATCTCCCTTCCACTACTGATTTACCGTCATACATTAGCAATCCATAATCAGGTCGCGAAGTGTACCGCCCGGCTCTACCATCGGATACACCAGATCTTCCGGATCAATCTCAAATTCGATAATATATGGTGTCTTTTTACTCTTCATTGCTTCGCGGAACGCCGGTTCAATATCCTCTTTCTTCGTTACACGGATTCCCTTTGCACCATAGCTCTCTGCCAGCCTGATAAAATCAGGTGTATACGGTGGGCATTCCACCTCTCCGCATTTACCGCGGCAGGCTGCTCCGGAATGAAGACAGGTCATGGAATATCTCTTTCCATAGAATAACTTCTGCCACTGGCGTACCATGCCCAGATTATTATTATTGAAAATGCAGGAAATAATCGGTAATTCTTCCAGTACAGCTGTTGCTAACTCCTGGATATTCATCTGCATACCACCGTCTCCGGAAATGGATACGACCGGAGTATCAGGATTACCGATTTTTGCTCCAATAGCACCTGGGAGACCGTATCCCATAGTTCCAAGTCCACCGGACATCAAGAGCTGTTTCTTTTCTGTAATCTCCGCAAACTGCGCTGTAAACATCTGATGCTGTCCCACATCCGTTACCAGGATCAGCTCATCAAATACCCGGTTAATAGTCTCGATAATATCCTTCGGAGTCATGATCGGCTTCTCTTTTGCAGCCAGCGGATGTTCTTCCTTCCATGCCCCAATCTGCTCTATCCACTGTTTTGTCTCACAAGGTTCTACATATTCCAGCATTCTGGTCAGTGCATCTCTTGCATCTGCAACGATCGGTACATCGACTTTTACGTTCTTAGAAATTGCTGCTGTGTCAATATCAATATGAATGATCTGCGCTTTCGGTGCAAAAGAATGCAGCTTACCGGTAATTCGGTCATTGAATCTGGTTCCGATTGAAAACAACAGATCACATTCACTGACCGCCATATTACAGGCATACGCACCGTGCATACCAAGATTTCCTATATATAATGGATGATTTGTCGGAATCGCACCTCTTCCCATGACCGTTGTAACAACCGGAACATTGGTAATATTCACCAGTTCCGTAAATTCTTCGGAAGCATGTGAAATCTTCACACCGCCACCTACCAGGAATAATGGGCGTTTCGCTTTATTCAACATCTTCATCGCACGTTTTAACTGTCCCACATGCGCCATCGTATTCGGCTTATAACCGCGGATATTAACTTCTGACGGATACTCCGGATCACCAAGTTCAGCCATTACATCCTTTGGAAGATCAATAACAACCGGTCCCGGTCTTCCGGATCTCGCAATGTAAAATGCCTCTTTGATAATCCGTCCCAGATCATCACGATTCTTAACCATGACTCCATACTTGGTAATACTTCTGGTTATACCAACAATGTCTACTTCCTGAAATGCATCATTACCGATCAAAGGTCTTGATACCTGTCCGGTAAAACATACCAACGGTACACTGTCATAATAAGCGGTAGCAAGTCCTGTCACCAGATTCGTTGCGCCAGGCCCGCTGGTCACCAGACACACGCCCACCTTTCCTGTCGATCTTGCATAAGCATCTGCCTCATGAACCAGTGCTACCTCCTGTCTTGGAAGAATCACTTTCGTGTAATCCTGCTTATATAATTCATCACTGATATCAATAGTACAGGCTCCCGGATATCCAAATAATGTATCCACACCCTCTTCTCTCAGTGCCTTTACAAGCAGCTTATTTCCACTGATTTTTCTCATATACGTATACCTCCTTATCTCTGTATCCTGCCTCTCATAACCGGTAAATATTACGAAAAAGAAACGCCCTAAGCTAACGCTTAGGGCGAATATACTATCCGTGTTACCACCTAATTTCAGAGATATCATCTCTGCTCTCTGTCAGTACAGAATGCCCCCGGCATCCGATACCGCTCCCCATAACGCTGGAACTGCGTTGAAACCTACTAACCGTCTTATTATAATTATGACAGCGTTCAATCCACTGCTCAAGGGCTACTTCCATAAGTCCATCTTGAAGATTCACACCACCCATCTTCTCTCTTGGCTTCTGGCTACTTATGTACTCCTCCCTGTCATAGCATTTATCAATGATTCAGAACCTTAATCGCTCCGAACTGTTATTGAAATTATTATATCTCGATGCCCTCTGTATTGTCAACCTTCGTTTTATTAATAACACAGCACCTTGCGACAAATATTCTCCCATGAAATCCGACTCAGATCCGGAACTCCCTGATATGGCATCTTTCTGCTCTCTTCAATCAACTGCGCCAGTCGTTTTTCAAACTTCTCCAGGCTGTCTGAAATCGGATCATCTGTATTCACCATCTCCGGCGGCTCCAGATATAATATCGGAGCATTCTCCACATTTGCGCTTACCCAGGGACGGATGCCCGGAAGATCCGTTACGATCACCTTACAGCCACACGCCATTGCTTCTATTATAGTAAGCGGCAGTCCTTCGCTGTAGGATGCCAGCACAAACAAATCACTTCGATTATAAGATGCTACCAGATCAGCCTGCGAAAGTCTTCCCAGCAAATGCACAGGATACCTGGATTCTTCCGCGAGCCTCAATATCCGTTGATACTCTTCATGATTGCCGGCACCTCCCACCAGATCCACTTCCAGTTCGTCTGCATTCATATGCAGATACCGAAGACTTCGCACCAGACTTTCCACGCCTTTCTTTTCCGCAATCTTACCAACATAAATAATGCGATATGAATGCTTGTCGTTCTTTTCTTCCGAAACTTCCGGCTGACTGAGCCTGTGAAATACGGATGCATTATATCCACTGCCCACAACTGTGATCTTCGTTTCCTCTACCGGATATATCTCCATAATCTCTTTCTTCTGCTCCTCATGCAGTGCATAGACCGCATCCAGTTTCGGAATCTGTGTTCGGATATATTCCCGTTCCAGTGGAATCTTTTTCATCTGTCTGAGATCCGTATTATGGCAGAATCCACATACCCGGCATTCCGGCAGCACCTCTCTGGCAATGGATGTCACCAGATACAGATGATGACAAATCACCAGATCCGGTCGGAACTCCTCTGCCGCCTTTCGAATTGAAGATGCAAAAGAAGCTTTGAACCGTTCCACCATTTCTTCGTTCATCTGACCATATATGGTGCTTTCATAAGGCATCTCATCCGACATTCCCGCAATAGGAAATGGGAGTTCTTCTGTTTTAAAATGTACCGGATAAAACACTGTTCCAGCCGGAAAATCCACCGTATCTTCCCTGTATACGCCTGCCAATACCGCCTGCTCATGTCCGAGAGCCGCAAAACCTTTTACCATTTCTGTAAGGTAAAAACCGCTGCCCGTGCTATGTGGTTTCTGTGCCGTAATCGTCAAAATCTTCATATTCTCTATACCCGTTCGTAAATTGTAAATACATATTCCAGATCAAAATAGGTCTGCTCGTCGCTGACTTTAGTCATTTTCCATTCCGGATCTTCATCCAGATTTGGAAAATACGTATCTGCAAGATATGCATGATCGATCCTTGTCACATATGCCTTATCGCAATACGGAAGCAAGGCCCGATACACACTCTCGCCGCCGATCACGTAAACATCTTCTGCCGGATACTGCTTTAATTCCTCCAGAAGGGAATCAATATCATGCACTACCACTGCATCTTTCACCTCATAATTTGGATTCCCAGTCAGTACAATATTGGTGCGTTTCTTAAGTGGCTGTCCTCCCGGGAAACTTTCCAGAGTCTTTCTTCCCATTACAACCACTTTACCGCTTGTGGTCTCACGGAAAAACTTCATGTCCTGCGGAATGCTTACCAACAGCTTGTTACCATATCCAATTGCCCAGTTCTTATCTACTGCTACGATCAAATTCATTTCTCGTCATCCTTTCTTATCTATTCTATGTTGCATCTTATACTGCTACCGGAATATTCTTAATCTGTTCATGCGTCTCATAATCAATCAATGCTACATCATCCCTTGTAAACTGATAAAAGTCTTTAATGTCCGGGTTCAGCCAGAACTTCGGTGCCGGCAGCGGTTCTCTGCTGATTAATTCCTCAACCATCGGAATGTGTCTGTCATAAATATGTGCGTCAGCAATCATGTGCACCAGTTCGCCTGCCTTCATATCACATACCTGCGCCAGCATATGCAGCAATACCGCATACTGGCATACATTCCAGTTATTGGCAGTCAGCACGTCACTGGAGCGCTGGTTCAGCACCGCATTCAGCGTCAGCTTATCGCTGTCTTTATCCTTGGTCACATTAAATGTCATACTGTAAGCACATGGATAGAGTGCCATCTCATGCAGATCCTGATGTACATACATATTAGTCATAATACGACGGCTGTATGGATTATTCTTCAGATCATAGATTACACGGTCAACCTGATCCATCATACCTTCCTTGTACTGATGCTTCACACCAAGCTGATATCCGTACGCTTTGCCAATAGAACCATTCTCATCTGCCCAGCTGTCCCAGACATGCGAATGCAGATCATGGATATTGTTCGACTTCTGCTGCCAGATCCAGAGCATCTCATCCGTACAGCTCTTAATCGCAGTTCTTCGAAGTGTCAACGCCGGAAATTCCTTAGACAGATCATAACGGTTCACCACACCAAACTTCTTGACCGTATAAGCACTGGTACCATCCTCCCACACCGGGCGCACCTTTTCACCTTCCGTACTGGTGCCGTTGTCAATAATGTCACGGCACATATCTATAAACACTCTATCAGCATAACTCATGTATCTATGTCCTCCTTGAATATTAATATGGCGTTTGAGGCAAAAGCCCCAACTATGATGCCTGCGGATCGCTTTATGCTACGCACTCCCACTGGCATTTTAATTATTGTAACATAAAAAGAACACATCCAAAAGCGGATATGTCCTTTTCATAATGATTTATCACAAAGGAGTAATTAATTAGCTGCTACACATTCTGCCAGCACACCTTCCAGTGCACTTGCACTGCTGCTGTGGATTCTCTCAATTCTTGATCCGGAACGCTGTGCTTCTTTGATCGCGCATTTTACCATTTTGTGCGCCGCGGTTGCCGTGAACAGGATCACAAGATCCGGCTGTCCGATCTGCGTCTTCAGATTACCTTTCATTCTGGTAAATACTTTTGCCTTACATTTATGCTTTTCGCAGATCTTCTTATACTGTCTTTCCATACATTCATTTCCACCAATAATTACAACGCTCATATATCAACCTCTATTCTTTAATATTGAAATCGATTCTCATTTACATTTAAAAGTTTATCATAGGAATGCATGTATTGCAATATGCTTAATGATAGTGTTTTCTCACTTCTGTACTTTAACATGATTAATTTGCAAGCTCATGTGGATAGAACTGTTGCTTCCATATGATGCCAACGGATTGTTCTGTGTTACACACTCCCACAATCCTATCCGCTATTCGCATATCGCGGGATTATCATCCCGCTTTTAAGCTCATATCGGGGCGAGTCCCAAGGTCTTTCATCCACTTATGAGCAAGCTCATGTGGATGAAAGACCTTTTGACTCTGGCATCATAAAAAAGAGGCTTCGCCCTCTTGGACAAAACCTCTTGTCATTACACATCACTTACATTATATAATACGCGATTCAGCATCTTCTGGAGTGCCTGCACTTCCCTTCTGGTCATTCCCAGCGTCAGGTTCTTATCGATCCGTCTCCGGTCTGCTTCCATTCTTCGCTGAATATCATATGCCTTTTCTGTGAGATACACGTTCTTCTTTCTCTTATCCTTAGCATTCGGTACGATCAGTACATACCCCTTCTCATCCAGCCTCTGTAAGAGTCCGGTCACGGTAGGATTCTTCAGGTTCAACGCTTTCTCAATGTCTCTTTGATTCACTTCTTCCTTATCACAATGGAACAGATAATCCAATACCTCACACTGAGAAGATGTAATTCCAATTCCCTTAAGCTGGTTATTGATATCTTTCTCGTATACGGTATTAATCTGCTTGAAAAGGAAGCCTACAGGTAATCTCTCCTGCATACTATCACCCTTTCTTAATTAAAAATTATACACCCTATAGATAGTATGCTATATTTTTTTCTGAAAATCAAGAACATCTTTCAGAATTCTTCACACCTGCAATTTTATACATCTGTAAAAGCTTTATGCACGTTCTCCTTTTACCATAGTAAAGAGATGCGCTTTTCCCATAATCTTACTTACACCATAAAATAATGCCACATAGATTGGGAATAATACAATCTGCTTAATCACGCGCGCCGGAAGAATTGCCATAAATGCCTGACCGTATAATAATGTCAGCCAGTATGTATTCAGGCAGATATTTACAAAGATCATTACCAGTCCATTCGCCAATGCGATTCGCTTAATGCTAAGTGGTTTCTTGTACAGAATCACTCCGTAGATCACACCACTCAGTGCTCCGCTGATGGTAAAGCCAGGGAAAAATGCTCCCGTCGGACGTACCAGATATTTCACGATATCCGCTGCAGCTCCCATCAGTCCACCGACTACAGGTCCAAACATCATGCCGGTCATCTCATCTGCAATAAATGCAAAACCAATCTTAATGAAATCCGTCACCTGAAGGGTGTAGAACCCTAACACGACAGCAATTGCAAGAAGCATTGCTGTCGTTGCCAACGCCTTTACGTCTTTCAGCTCATGAAAGGAGTCTCGAAATAATTTGGTCAAATTGCTCATAAAAAAATACCTCCTTTGCAGTAGCCCGTAAAACTACTCATAGCAGGTATTTACCGTTATGTGTAGCAGCGGGATGCGGAATGTGCACCGCAAGTGATTCTTTCACTTTTCGTCCTACCGACAACTCCCCGTCCGGCTGGCACTTGACGCGCATATTCCTACTCTGCGTTTCTTAATTCTATTTTGTTTCGGGTATCATTCTAGCACAACGTTACCCTGCTGTAAAGCCTTCATTTCTCGTTCTGCAAATATAATTGCTACAAGAGCTGCTGCGCCGTCCGCAATCGGTCCCGCATACATTACTCCATCGATTCCCATGAATAACGGAAAAATCAGAATCAATGGCAACAGGAAAATGATCTGCCTGGTCAGGGATACTACGATACCAAGCTTCGATTTTCCGATGGATGTAAAGAATCCTGAAGACATCGGTTGAATGCCATTCAAAAACGTAACAAACATAAAAATTCGGAAATACCGTTCCGCAAAATGGAAATACGCCTCGCTCCCCGAACCGAAAATACTGACAATCTGTCTTGGAAACAACTGAAAACATCCAAAAAACACTACGCCAAGCACAATACAGATGGCAAATGCCTTCTTATAAGCTTCCCTTACCCTATCATAATTATGGGCTCCGTAATTAAATCCCCAAATCGGTTGACACCCCTGGGCAATGCCGATTGCAATTGCCATAAAGACCATATTCACCTTGGAAATAACTCCCACGCAGGCAAGCGGAATCTCCGATCCATACATGGACTGTGCTCCATAATACCGCAAAGTATTATTCATGGTAATCTGCACAATTGCCATGGCAATCTGATTAATGCAGGACGCCATCCCAAGCGATACGATCATCTTCAGATACCCCGCCTTTGGTACAAACATACTTCGTTTCAGATCCATCTTCCGTTTTTTGCTAAAATAATAGATTACCATCAGGCCGGATACCACCTGACCGATCACAGTTGCCGCTGCTGCACCTTTGATGCCCCAGTGACACACAAAGATAAACAGCGGATCCAGTATTGTATTCAGGATCGCTCCTGTTAACATGCAGGTCATAGAATACGTCGGACTTCTGTCCGCACGGATCAGATGATTACCGCCGGTAGTGAGGATCAGAAACGGAATACCAATTGCCGTAATTCCTGTATAATCCTGCGCATATGGCAGGATCTCTTTCGTCACACCAAACAGGTGCAGCAATGGATTCAGAAAAATCAATACAACTGCACCGATTACCACACCACAGATTACCAGCATAGCAAGTCCGTTGCCTGCGATCCCTGCTGCACGGTCATTTCTTCCCGCCCCTGCTTCCAGGTTATAATTCGATGCACTTCCGATTCCCAGCAGAAGTGCCGTAGCTGTACATATAATAGATACCGGAAAAGCAATATTGGTCGCCGCATTGCCAAGCATTCCTACACCCTGTCCGATAAATATCTGGTCTACAATATTATATAGCGAACTGACCAGCATACTGATGATCGCCGGCACAGCAAACCGGGCGATCAAACGCCCGATCTTTTCCTCTGCAAGAGGATTCCCCTGTTTAATATTCTCTGATGACACTGCTGATCTCCTTCACTATAGGCATACGAAGGAGTTCTTCCTGCGCATCCTGCATATGATATTCCTTAACAGCATCCGTAACGATTACGACCTCTGCCATACCGTCTGTAATAATCTTCTGAACCACCTTGTTGATGCTGACCTTATGCTCCCCAAATACACTTGCAATCGAAGCCAGTACGCCAGGACGGTTCTCCACCTGCATACGAAGGAAGAATTTGCTTCTGATATCTCTGCACTTTTTCACCGGGAGTTCTCTGTAGCAGGTATTACTGATACGTCCGGTACATCCATTTACCATATCACGGATCACATCGATAATATCTCCCATCACAGCACTGGCTGTCGGAAATTCTCCCGCACCTCGGCCGTAAAACATAACATCGTCCACTGCATCACCATGTACAAATACCGCATTAAAGGAATTGCGCACAGATGCTAATGGATGCTCAGATGAAAGCAACATCGGATATACGCATGCCTCAATACCACTCTCCGTATTACGGGCAATACCGATCAACTTGATCACACTGTCAAATTCTTTTGCATACTTGATATCCTGGGCTGTAATTTTAGTAATACCCTCGATATGCACATCATCAAATACGACCTTGCTGTGAAATGCGGAAGTAGCCATAATTGCCACTTTGCGTCCGGCATCCAGGCCTTCAATATCTGCTGTCGGATCCGCTTCCGCATAACCAAGCTCCGTTGCTTTGGCGAGGGCTTCCTCAAAGCTCATCCCCAGCTCAAACATTTTCGTCAGAATATAGTTCGTCGTACCATTGACAATACCGGTAACCTCTGTAATCTCATTACCGGCCAGACACTGACGAAGCGGACGCATAATCGGGATTCCGCCAGCTACTGCTGCCTCAAACATCAGATCCACATGATGTGCTGCTGCAATCTCCAGCAGATCTTCACCACATACCGCCAACAGATCTTTATTAGCAGTTACTACATTCTTGCCGGCTTTCAGCGCTTCTGTGATGATCGTCTTTGCGGGTTCAATACCGCCCATTACTTCAACTACAATGTCAATCTCTTTATCTTCTATAATGTCTTTCCACTGATCCGTCAGCAAACTTTCATCAATGCCTTCACGCTTTTTATTCCGGTTGTGAACCAGAATCTTAGCAATCTCCACATCTGCTCCGGTCTTGCTGACCATCTCACTCTTTTGTCTCTCGACCAATTTGTAGACACCTCCGCCTACTGTTCCAAGTCCAAGTAATCCAATTTTCACTGTCTTCATACCTTGTCTCCTTTTATCTCATCCTCTGTATTAACTATCTATAAAGCTGTCCGATGCGATCACCTTCACCGGAAGCCCTTCTGCTTTGCACTGCCTGCATTTCTGCTCTGCAAGATTACAAAAATGATATCTGTCATCCTCCGGATAAGGAAGATGGTACAGACAGATCTGTTCCGGTGCAAGTTTTTTCAGGAAAGCTTTTCCACTTTCACTGCTGATCTGATAGACCATTACAAACGCTTTCCAGACATTGTCCTGCCCCGTATATGTTCGTATCCTGTCTGCAAGCTCTGGTACAAGGATTGCATCTCCACTGACCCAGATCCAGCGGTTCTTCCAACGGATCAGATACGAACAATGCGGTTCGTCTTCATAAATCTTCCCGTCATGTACCGTAGTAAATGCATAAACCTCATATTCTTCAATCTGCATTCTGGCAATGCCATGTTCTAATACTACTGGCTGAATATTATCTTTGTCAAGTCCCGGAGCATAGACAATACGTCCCGGATACCTTTGCTGAAACTCGTCCACCAGTGCCTGATTATAATGATCCTCATGAATATGGGTAAAAAGCAGGTCATTAGGTTTGGCAAAAAAACTCCTTCCCTGACGCATCATACAAATATACTGCTCCGATGTATCAGAAAATCCTATTTCCCTTCCCCGATGCAGTCCGTCAATCAACAGCCCACTCGTCCCATTCCACAGGTATAAACCTTCATTTACCGAATGATAAATCTGAAGCTCCATGCAGTTCTCCCCTCCTTGAATTGTTGCAGTACAAAAAATAAGAGATCTCCGAAGCAAATCGAAAATCTCTTTATCAAGAGCGACAGACGGGGTTCGAACCCGCGACCCCAACCTTGGCAAGGTTGTACTCTACCAACTGAGCCACTGTCGCATATTGAATTGTTCCGCATCAGAACAATAATTATTCTACTACGGCATTTGCGATTTGTCAACAACTTTTTTAAGGAACTTTTACAATATGCTGCATGTCTTCATAGCCGCTTACAATCCGGTCAGTCAGAATCGTGCCCCCATAAAACGTCGAAAAACTTACCGGACTGATTAGATCAAATTTGGATGAGTCCATCACAATATAACATTCTTTGCACTGCTCCATCGAATACTTTTGTCAGCTTACCTGCCTTATCCAGTGCCGTAATATCTCTTCTTACGGTAGACTCCGAGGTTCGGAGAAGATCCCGAACCTCAGCTACTGTTATACTTTTTTTATCTTCTAATAATAGTAATATCAGTTCATATCTCTGTTCTGTAAGCATATGCGTTCTCCTTACATGTCCTGTAATCAGCATACCGCATTCACATTTGCCAGTCAAGAATACATCAGCCTTAATTATGCAACCTTTTTCTTCAGAACACCGAGAAGGATTGCGCTTATAACTGTTCCAACTACCAGTGCCAGCAGGTACATCAGCGGATTACCAACTACCGGAAATACGAAGATTCCGCCATGCGGTGCCATCAATGTACACTGGAATGCCATAGATAATGCTCCTGCTGCTGCCGAACCGATGATACATGCCGGAAGTACATGGATCGGATCTGCTGCCGCAAATGGGATTGAACCCTCTGTAATAAATGCCAGACCCATAATAAAGTTGCCATCATTCCTCCGAGAATCATGCCAAAAATGATCTTGCTGGAACCGCTCATACTCATAAGTCCGCTGTTCATTGCTCCGTTAATCGCTCCCATGACAGGCTCGATAACGAAGTTCATCAGAAGCCCAATGATCAGAATGCCAAATAACGGATACAGAAGTACCGGTGCAATCTTCTCCAGTGCTTCCGGAAGCTTCTCGCTTATATACCTGTTTTCGATAAGCTTCCTGATCATCGATCTTATCACTGCCCTTCATCAAATCAATTGCCATATCCAGGGCTTCCTGCTTATTCTTCAGGGCTCCATCCAGAGAAATGCTTCTCTTATCCAGCAAATCTGTGATTCTCATTCTTCCTTCCTCCTGACTCCTCTTATACCTTTTATAGATTACTTATTACCCGTACCTGTTGATACACTGTTTCTATCTCAGCCTTTGTTGCCAAATGTTCTGAAAAAGCACTGGCGCTTCCTGCGGACACTCCCATGCAAAATGCATGTTCATAATCCTGCTTTTCCAACCATCCTGCCATAAATCCTGCCACCATGGAATCTCCCGCACCAACGCCATTAACCAGCGTTCCCCTCGGTGCCGGAGCCATATGTACGTCTCCATTTGCATCAATAAACACCGCCCCTTCACCGGCCATGGAAACCAACACATTAACTGCGCCTTTTTCCTGCAGCTTCTTCGCATACGGAATAACCTCTTCTCTGGTCCTAAGTTCCACGTCAAAGATTTCTCCAAGCTCATGGTTATTCGGCTTGATCAAAAATGGATGATATTCCAACACTTTCATAAGCAGATCTTTGGTCGCATCTACAATGATCTGTACTCCTCTTCCATCCAGCCGTTCCATGATCTTCTGATATGCATCATCTGGCATGGATGCCGGAATACTTCCTGAAAGGAATAACACATCCCCTTCTCCCAGTCTGTCAAGCCGCTTCATCAGTTCTTCTACATGCTTCGGACTGATCACAGGACCCTGTCCGTTAATCTCCGTTCCATCGATAGACTTTAACTTCAGATTGATTCGGGACACTCCTTCTTCAATCCGGATGAATCCATTCTGTACACCCATCTCTTCCATCTGTCTGACAATCTCATCTCCAACAAAGCCTGCCGCAAATCCAAGTGCTGTGTTCTCAATTCCCAGATTCATAAGAACGGTCGACACATTGACACCCTTGCCTCCCGGAAGCATCAGTTCCGAACTGGTACGGTTGGTAAGACCCAGCTGGAAATTCTCTACCGATACAATGTAGTCCAGAGACGGATTAAATGTAACCGTGTAAATCATCATTTTCCCTCCTGTTCTCTTTCTGATATCAATATATCGCCAAACTCAGTCAAGGTCAATCAAACCATTTCACAAATATCCACAACTGTTTTTTTGTATCGTTTGCACGAGTTTGATTGAGTTTGGCTATTTATGGTGCAATAAAAGAGCCTGTCAAATGACAGACTCTTTCACGATCAACCACATTTGTAACCATTTATGTTCGTCGCAAAATACTACACATATTCTTATAGTTTACATTCTACAACTTTTGCAATCAGTTTGGGCTGTATTAGCGGATAAGTCCAATTATCCGGAAGCTCTTCCAACATCACAACCTTTTCTATCTCACTGTCCAATGTTCCGGAAAATTCTTCTATATCTGCATAGCACAATAATCCAAATGTTTCTTCTCCGGTATCATTGACCCGGTTCTTACCGGTCACAGAATACACGCATACAGGTTCTACAGAAAACTTAACTGCTCCCGTCTCTTCCTGCAGTTCTCTCTTTGCAGTATCAAAGATAGCTTCGCCCTCTTCTCTGTGTCCGCCTGGTGCTTCATAAGTATCTCTTTCTTTATGTTTGCAAAACACCCACTTTCCATCATATCTTGAAATAATCACTGCGAACTTTAACAGTCCATCCGTAACTGAATCATAGAACTTCACTTCCAGCATCTTACTTATTCTCCTCGTACAACTTCTTCATATTTTCCAATTCTTTCTTTAACAACTCTATTTCTTTTCTCGTATCCATCAGCTGGAGATTCTGTGTCTCTATTTTTTCATTCTTCTTTACCAGTTCCTGATTTTGTATCTCTACTTTCTTTCTCGTCTCAACCAGTTTCTCTCTGGTCTTATCCAGATCTTTCTGCATCTCATCTACCATCAGCTCTACACTGTTGCGATCCAGTTCCTGCAATTCTTTTGAAAACATTCTCATCACTCCATCCAGATTCCGGCAGATATCATAAATTTGCTCGTACATTTCCTTAAAGTCCGGACAACTCTCTATAATTCTCAGTATATCATCCGGATCATCCATACACATAAAAGCAAGCCATGCTTCTAACCGATTATTTATCACCATTTTGCTACTTTCATTGTGCTTAATACTCCGGAAATTGTCAAGCGCTACAAAAAGATATTTCTGTAAAAGATTCATTTTTGCTCCACTATCTGAGGTCTGCTCAAAGTGATGCAGATACCGGTCTCGGAATCTATGTAACTCTGATGGACTTGTCTCAAATAATACAATCGTATATACATCCTTTATATCACGGTAGCAGGACTTCTTTTTCTGTCCTTCTTCTTTATTTCTCATCCGCACGCGCCTGTACTGTCTCAGCAATAGATCCGCCGAATAACAAGCGCTTCGTTCTCCCGGAAACATATATCCATTTTTTTGAATTTCCAGATTCACGATACTTCCGTTTTCTAATTCCACGACGATATCCATAATCAAAATAGAATACCCATCAGATAGCCCTGTCTCTTCATTCGGCAGCACTTCCAGTATTTTCACATTCTGACCCAGAAGCAAGGATATAAATTCTTCTACCCTTTCTTTATATATCTCCGGATTCAAAATTTCTTTGCTGATGAAATCATACATCATTTTGACACCTTTGGCTCCTGTAACAAAATCCAGAAATCCCCTTTGTTCCTCTCCTTCCCATTCTTCATACATTTGTTTCAGATGTGAGCGGCTGTTAATTTCACTCAGAACTTCTTCTTCCGTTCGAATCATCGGAAAATACTGTTGTAGCTTATTGGTCATAGACACTTCCTCCTGGTAAATTACCACTGTAAAATAATTCATAAAAAAATACCCGTTCAGATCTTCTCCAAACGGGTATCTCATGATTTTCTTATTCTTCTGTCTCTGCGGTAATTGCAAGCCCCAGTTCATCCAACTGCTCCTGTGCAACTCTTGTCGGAGCTTCTGTCATCAGATCGGAGGCATCCTTTACCTTCGGGAATGCGATTACGTCACGGATGCTGTCTTCCTTGGCCATCAGCATTACCAGACGATCCAGTCCGTATGCAAGTCCTGCGTGCGGCGGTACTCCGTACTTGAATGCTGTCAGCAGGAATCCGAACTGCTCCTGTGCCTGTTCCGGTGTAAATCCGAGTACCTCGAACATCTTGCTCTGGATCTCAGGATTGAAGATACGTACACTTCCCCCGCCGATCTCGTTACCGTTCAGTACGATATCGTATGCTTTTGCACGAACGCGTCCCGGATCACTGTCGATATACTGCAGGTCTTCTTCCATCGGCATGGTAAATGGATGATGCATTGCTGTAAAGCGGTTCTGCTCATCATTCCACTCAAGCAGCGGGAATTCTGTTACCCACAGGAACTTGTATTCGTTCTTATCTAACAGATCCATCTGTGCAGCCAGCTCCAGGCGCAGTGCGCCAAGTACTGCCCATACGACTTTATTCTTATCTGCCGCAAAGAGAAGCAGGTCTCCGTTCTCTCCGCCCATCGCATCGATCAGGGCTTTCATCTGCTCGTCTGTCATGAATTTGGCAAATGAAGACTTGACAGTACCATCTTCCTGGATTGCAATATATGCCAGTCCCTTTGCACCGTAATCCTTAGCAAATGCAACAAGCTTATCAATCTTCTTTCTTGGCATATTACCCTGTCCTTTGGCATTGATACCACGAACGGTTCCGCCATTTTCAATTGCGTTCTTGAACACAACAAATTCACAGTCACGTACAACGTCTGTGACGTCATTAAGTTCCATACCGAAACGAATATCCGGCTTGTCAGAACCAAAATGATCCATCGCTTCCTGCCATGTCATACGCTGAATTGGCAGAGATACCTCTATGCCAAGCACTTCTTTGAACAGTTTGGCAAGCAGTCTCTCATTAACTTCAATTACATCGTCTACATCTACGAACGAGAGCTCCATATCAATCTGTGTAAATTCCGGCTGTCTGTCTGCACGAAGGTCTTCGTCACGGAAACATTTGGCAAGCTGGAAATAGCGGTCACAGCCTGAGCACATCAGAAGCTGTTTGAACAGCTGCGGTGACTGTGGCAGCGCATAAAAATGTCCCTGATGGATACGGCTTGGTACCAGATAATCTCTAGCTCCTTCCGGTGTACTTCCGATCAGTACCGGAGTCTCGATCTCAAGGAATCCTTCTTCTGCCAAGAACTGACGGGTAAGTGTAGCCACCTTACTTCTCATCATCAGATTTCTCTGCATATCCGGTCTTCTCAAATCCAGATAACGGTATTTCAGACGGATCTCTTCTTTCGTCTTAGAATTTTCTTCAATGTGGAACGGAGGTGTCTCAGCCTCTGCCAGAATACGAAGTTCTGTCGGCAGTACTTCGATCTCTCCTGTTGCCAGGTTCTCATTCACTGCACCGGAACGCTTTGCAACCGTACCAACCACAGCTACTACGTATTCAGAACGCAGCTTTGTCGCCTTTTCGATTACTGCGGCATCCGTCTTTCCTTCTTCACACACGATCTGGATGATGCCGGAACGATCTCTCACGTCCACAAACACCAGTCCGCCTTTATTTCTGTTCTTCTGCACCCATCCCATGATTGTAACTGTCTCGCCGATATTAACTGCTGACAGCTCCGCACATCTGTGGGTTCTCTTAAGTCCTTTCATTGACTCAGCCATGATAATCCTCCTCGATTGTTCTCTTCTATATTAACTTCTATAACTATCAATCTTACAGCTCCATTACGGAATCGCGGTAGCAATCCACGATTTCTTCGTAACCGTCTGCTGCCAGCTGTTCCTTCTGGAATTTTTTATTCTTTTTCATATTCACGATCAGTACCTGCTTGCCTGACGCGCGGTCTGCTTTGGCCAGATTCAGCACTTTCAGGATGCCTTCCTGCGGCATCTTCTTCTCCAGCAAATATGCTTTTTTTGCACGCTTAGACGGAATCTGATATCCATTTTCCAGGAGCAGCATGACAATACGCTCGAATCCGATAGAGAATCCGCATGCCGGTGTGTCCTGTCCGGTAAATTTACCGATCATCTTATCGTATCTTCCGCCTCCGGCAACCGAACCGCCAAAGTCATCCATCGTTACCTCAAAAATGGTTCCTGTATAGTAGGACTGTCCACGCACCAGTGTCGGATCAAACTGTAACTTGAAGTCACATTCCTTTGCAGCTTCTACGCTGGAAATGATCTGCTCCATGCCGTCTGCTGTTTCATCTTTCAGGCAATCACCTAATTTGTCTTTCAGATAACGGATACCGGATACATCCGACGTGATCTCATCAAATAATCCAAGATACTGATCAACAGCTGATCTGTCATAACCCATCTCGCAGAGTTCTTCTGCCACGCCATCTTTACCGATCTTGTCCATCTTATCCAAGATAATAAATACTTCATCGTAATCTTCTTCCTTAAATCCACAGTAAGCCGCCATGGCTTTCAGGATATTACGGTCATTGATCTTTACTGTAAAATTCGTAAAATCAAGCTTGCCAAGCATCGCTGTCGTTGCAAGGATCAACTCAATTTCAGCAAGATTGGATGCCTCACCAAGAATATCAATATCACACTGCATGAACTGACGGAAACGTCCTCTCTGCGGGCGATCTGCACGCCATACATTACCGATCTGCAATGCCTTGAACGGTGACGGCAGATCGTTAGCATGATTTGCATAGTATCTTGCAAGCGGTACAGTCAGATCATAACGAAGTCCTCCGTCTACCAGATCTGCCTCATCCTTTGCAGTCTCAAGCTTCAGCTTCTCGCCACGCTTCAAGATCTTAAAGATCAGCTTCTCATTATCTCCCCCCTGCTTGCTGCACAGGTTCTCGATATGCTCTACACATGGAGTCTCAATGGATGAGAATCCAAAGCTTCTATATGTCTCTTTGATCAGACCGATCACATAATCTCTGATCTCCATCTCTGCAGGAAGAATATCTTTCATTCCTGTAACAGGTTTCTTGCTTAATGCCATTTTCTATGTCTCCTTATTATTTTTCTCACAACCATAAATTTTACTATTGTTTTTTATTTTTAACAACCCATAGATTGAAAGTATTTTCTTTTTCTTTCAATCATTTCGTCAATTCTTTCAATATATTGGTCTACATTCTTTACAGTATCTATTCTTTTGCCCTCTTTTCTATCCGGTGACAAAAGCTTAGTAACCGCTCCTGCTCCAACGGCCCATACATCCTGAAAGTCACCCATCATAAGAATATTGTAAAGACCTTCACAACCTTCAATAGAATATCCTACATTTTCCTGATTACCTGCCATATTCTTCTGTCTATATAGATAATAAGGTTTCATATTCATCTCTTCTGAATACTTTTCTGTAACTTTCATAAGTTCAGAACTATTTTCCATATGCATGTCAGAATATTTATCTTTCATAATATTTAGACGTGCTGCTCTCTTTAACGCAAGAGAATGTACGGTTATTCCTTCCGGACTAAGTTTCTTTGCCTCTTCCATAGAATATCTTACCATTTTTTCATCTTCTTGTGGAAGTCCAAGAATAAAGTCCATATTTATATTATTAAACCCACACTGTCTTGCAAGCTTAAACGCTTCCTTAACCTGTTCTACAGTATGTCGTCTTCCAATAATATCTAAAGTTTTCTGATTCATCGTCTGGGGATTAATTGAAATTCTTGAAACATTATGTTTCTTTAATGTTTTAAGCTTTTCTTCAGTAATACTGTCAGGTCGTCCCGCTTCAACAGTAAACTCTCTTACTGTGCTAAAATCAAAATTCTCCTTAAGACTTGTAATCAACCTATCCATCTGATCAGGTTCCAATGTTGTAGGAGTTCCTCCTCCAATATATACCGTGTTAAGTTCACGACCTTTTAATTGCTCACCTAAGAATTTAATCTCTTTTATGACGCTGTCTACATAACTGTCAACCTTATCCTTGTACATTGATATAGGATAAGATGTAAACGAACAATAAAGGCATGTAGTTGGGCAAAAAGGAATTCCAACATAAAGACTGTATCCTTCTTTATAATTAATATCTGATAATATTCTGCTTTCCCTTCTTGAAATGTCAATTGCAAGGTTAAGCTTTTCATCTGAAATCAAATAAGTTTCCTTCATTGTCTTTCGGACCTGCTCTTCTCTCATTCCCTGTTCAAACAACATTCCTGGAATTTTGGCAGGTCGTATTCCCGTAAGATTGCCCCAAGGCAATTCCTTGCCTGTATCCTTTGACATAACACTGTACAAAAGCTTTTTTAAAACATTCTTTAACTCTGTTCTATGAGTTTTAGATAAATCGCAGTGGTTAACAATACCACTGCAGTCTATTTCATAATGTTCTTCAAAAAGCTTTTTTTCATTGTCTGACAATATTATATTTATTCTATTTTCTTCATAAACAACTTTTAAAATTCTATAGTAATCCTGAACCTGACTATTAATCTTAAATGGATGTCCCATATAAAAAGCCTGAACCATGGATTGTACATCATATTGAAATTCTTCCGGTACTATCTGAATATCAATCACTAATAATATACCTTCTCTGTTCCTATTGTTGTGCTGTCATTATGTCCCGGTAAAACTGCTGTTTCATCAGGAAGTTTCTTTAATAAT
>OLQG01000596.1_pt1 | contig 28315 bp, 27 predicted proteins | sample 1672221 | NCBI WGS metagenome assembly OLQG01 (sample SAMEA3136660, study PRJEB25190) | human gut metagenome | biome: human gut; feature: human-associated habitat; material: faeces | place: Austria | collected 2013
TCCCCTCCTGCAGAGTCCGGCGACAGGCAGCACACGCCTCACGGGCTGGCTTTTCAGGGCGGTAGGGTAGTGTGGCTGCTCGGTAGTTGGATGAGCTATCAGCGCTTCGCTGGATAGCTGGGAGGAAAGGCTGATTTTGCAGTAAGTGGCCGAAAAAAAATTACCGATGCGAATATCCATTTGACTGGATCTCTTTACCTTGACATCTTCCGTGAGAGTATGCACAATAAAGGTATCATAAACTTGCCGGACAGAGATAAAATATGAAACAAGAGTAATAAACATGCAGAACATTTTCATCGTAGCAGACATGCCAGATCAGACTTGTCTGTTAAGAAGGATGAAACCGCAGGAAAGGAGAAAGCTATGAAAAAGAAGCTTCTGAAAAAATTAATGGTCCTTGCGCTGTCCGCAGTAACTGCCTTCAGTGCGGTACCGGCAGCAACGGTAACAGCAGCAGGTAATCCCTATCCTACAACACAGGATGTGGATCGAGATGGCTTATACGAGATTCCCTGCACACGCTTTGCATGGCAGTGCGTGTATGACAGACAGGGAATTGCATTGCCTTCATGGGGAAATGCGGTAAGCTGGTGGCAAAATGCTATCAATCAGGGCTATGCAGTAGGAAATGAGCCTGTTCCCGGTTCTATTGCTGTATGGAGCGGAGATTATTACGGACATGTTGCTTATGTAACAGCTAATCTTGGAAACAACAGATTTATGGTAGATGAGGGAGGAAGAACGGACAAAGATCAGACATCCTCTCATGGAGTTGCATATGGATATACACTGACCAATGCAGTCGGAGGAAGGCGCCCTTATGATTCCAACAAGGTGCTGCTTGGCTTTATCTATCCGGGCGTTCGTGTACCGGGCAAGCCATATGTGAGCGTGAATCCGGGAAAAGCGAATCAGACCACAACGTTTTCCTGGAATGCAACAAGCTATGCCAGATATTATGATGTATATGTGTATAAAGCAGGAGAATCCAATCCGACGCAATTTCAGTATGGAGTGAATGGAACAAGCTGGTCCTGCACATTGCCGGCGGGGAATTACAGGGTAGCGGTGGCATCTGTGAATCATGCACAGTATGCATATACATTTTCGGATTCTGTGAATTTCACTGTCCAGGCAGCTCCGGTCACACATACACATAACTATCAGAGAGTAACAGTAAAGGCAACCACCACTGCCAACGGATATACACAGGAGCAGTGCAGCTGTGGAAGTATACAGAATAAACAGATCATCTATTATCCGAAAAAAATACAGCTTTCCAGAACAAGCTATACTTATAATGGAAAAGTAAAAAAGCCAACAGTAAAGGTTACAGACAGCAACAATAAGGTGATCAGTGCAGACAACTATACAGTTACCTATTCTGCCGGAAGAAAATATGTTGGAACTTATCGGGTAACAGTTCGGTTTAAAGGCAATTACTCGGGAACCGTTACAAAAACCTTTAAGATCACCGGAAAAGCTCATAAACACAGCTACAAAAAACAGGTAAAGAAAGCAACTACATCCAGGAACGGATATGTGCAGTATCTTTGCTCCTGCGGTGTGGTGACCGGAAAGAAAACCATCTATTATCCGAAGACAATAAAGCTTTCTGCCACAAGCTATACATATGACGGAAAAGTAAAAACACCGAAGGTAAAAGTAACCGGTGCGAATAAAAAAATCATCAGTTCCGGCAATTATAAGGTGTCATATTCCCGGGGAAGAAAAAATGTTGGCACTTATAAAGTAACGGTGAAGTTTAAGGGAAACTACAGCGGAACCGTAACAAAGACTTTTAAGATCAAGGCGAAACCTAAAAACTGGGTTTATGTGGATACGCTTCCCAAAAATATCACTTCCGATAAATATATGATCCAGTATAAACACACCTATCAGAAAACAACCTCCAGCTATGTCAACGATGGTGGTGTTTATGAGTCCGTAAGACCACTGGAGACATCTGCTTCCAGACAGCTGGTGGGCTATTATTACTATCATTTCTGCGGACCGAATACCGGACAGAATGTAAACTTCGCACAGACGAGCTCTTATGTACATTTTGACAGTGTGGCAGCCAGTCAGGTAACCGTAGCTGCTTCCGGCGCAGATGGAGATGATCCGAGCATTACCTATTATCTGCTGAACTGGAACGGAAATGGCAGCCGGGTATGGTGCTCCAGCGGAACTACCTGTAACGGCGCCTACGGAAGCCACGGAGCCAGAGGCCAGGCCTGGTACCGCATGAACCAGTACCAGAACAAAAAACTCCAGACTCAGACCACAACCTCCGAAAGTGATTGGACAACCGGTAAAGACAGCACAGCAGTAAAAACCGTTTACCGTTATAAAGCAAAATAGATCATAGATCAGTCATAAATCAGAAACTCCCTCATGTATCAGAAAAAACTGATATGTGAGGGAGTTTTTTTGCAGAAGGATATTTGTAGTCTGCGCCGTATCTGGTTGATTGCCATAAAATATTGTGTCGAAATACAGAGAAACAACAGGAAGGAAAAATCTTGGATGCAAGATAAAAATATGATATTCTATAAGTATCTTATAAGACTTATTCTAGCCGTATGGCATTCACAGATGTTTCAGATCTGAAACGGAATTTCCATTTTTTATCAGACAAGGAGAAGATTAATTGAATACGAAATTAAAGGCTTATTTTCCAATGATAAGAACCCGCGAGGAGATTTTGCGGGACATTCAGCAGAACATAAATCTGACAGAGAGATTTTATAGCTGGAAAGAAGAACAGCGAGAGGAATTTCTGGATTTCTGTACGGGAGTGAAGGGGGTGAAAATGCTGTATGATGCATTTTTTAAGGAAATTATGAATCCGGAAACAGTACCGGAAAGATTAGAGGATTTTCTTGAAGTATTGCTTCAGAGAAAGGTGAAAATTATCGAAGTTTTACCAGGAGATTCTACAAGACTGGCAGATGAGCAGTCTCTGTTGATCATGGATATTCTGGTACGATTTGATGATGGTTCATATTGTAACGTGGAAGTGCAAAAAATAGGTTACGCTTTTCCTGGGGAAAGATGCGCATGTTATTCTTCTGATCTATTATTAAGGCAATATAAAAATGCCAGAAGTACCAGAAAAGAGAAGTTTTCCTATAAGGATATAAAAAGTGTATATACAATTGTACTGATTGATAAAAGTACAGGAGATTTTCATAAATATAAAGATAGATACTGCCATATTTTTCAACAGAGATCAGATACAGGATTGGAACTTAATCTGCTTCAGAAATATGTATTTCTTCCGCTTGACATCTTTCGTGAGAATATGCACAATAAAGGTATCACAGATAAACTGGATGCATGGCTGGCATTTTTGAGTATGGATTCTCCGGAAGTAATCGTGAAATTAATAAAAAAATATCCGGAGTTTACGGTCATGTACGAGCACATATATAATATATGCCGGAATGTGGAAGGGATGATGGAAATGTATTCAGAGGAATTAAAGATTCTTGACAGAAACACAGTGAAGTATATGGTTGATCAGATGCAGGAGCAGATTGATAATCAAAAGGAGAAAATTGCAGCTCAGGAAAAAGAAATTCAGATGTTAAAAAGAAAGCTTGAAGAACAGAAATAAAATATAAGATCAGAAACTCCCTCATATATCAGAAAAAACTGATATGTGAGGGAGTTTTTTTGCTTAAAAATGGCTTATTTATTTAGATTATAGTTGGTAAATTTCACAGAGCACAATACTCTGTTTCTATAAAAATACCATAAATTTTTCGGAAATTCAAGGTGCAAGTTCCTGAAAACCGGCTTTTTTATCGTGGTTTTTCGCCATATTTTACGGATAATATAGGGCGCAAATATTGTGGTGTCCGAAAAAGGACACTATTCGCCGTCAGTGTCGTCGTCAGAGGATAAAAGACCGGCGGATAAAAACTCTTATTTGTGAACAGACTATAAGATTCGGCATAACAGGAGGAAAGATCAATGAGCAGAAAAGGAGAAAACATTTACAAAAGAAAAGACGGACGATGGGAAGCCAGATATATCAAGGAGCATCGGATAAACGGAAGGATACACTATGGCTACTGTTACGGAAAAACATATCATGAAGTCAGAGATAAGGTCAATCAGGCACGTTATGCGCTGATGAATGATCAGCTCCTGCCCGTGAGAGGAAAACGGAATCGCTTTGCAGATTACTGTAATGAATGGCTGTATCTGAAACGAAGCAGCGTGAAACCATCTACTTTTGTAAAATATACAACGATCCTGGAAAAATATATCAAGCCTGACCTTGGGCAGTATTTTTCCGAGGCTGTTTCAGAAATACTTGTAGAACAATTCAGCTACAGGCTTGTCCATGAAAGAGGATTGTCACCAAAAACAGTGCGGGATATCCTTTCCGTGCTGCATTCCATTCTGAATTATACAGCAAAGCAGAATCCACTGGCAAAACCGGTGGATATCGTATACCCCAGGCAGGATCGAAAAGAAATGCGTGTGCTGACCTGTGAAGAACAGAAAAGGTTTACGGAATATCTTTTACGGGACATGGATCCGTGTAAATTTGGGGTTTTGCTGGCATTGCTGACAGGATTGCGGATCGGAGAAGTATGTGCTCTGAAATGGGAAGATATTTCTCTGGAAAATAAAGTCATCTTTGTACGTCATACCATGCAGCGCCTGAAAAATCTCAATCCTGCAAGTGAAGAAAGGACCCGGATCATAACCGGGGTTCCTAAAAGTGGAAGGTCGGTAAGGATGATCCCCATGAACCAGGATATTGAAAAGCTCTGTAACAAATGGAGAGCAGATGATCTGGAAGCATATGTTCTGACCGGAAAAGCAGGGTATTTCCTGGAGCCCAGAACCCTGCAGTATCGCATGAGGCAATATACGAAAGATTGTGATCTGAAAAATGTTCATTTCCATACTTTGCGGCATAGTTTTGCGACACGATGTGTGGAGGCCGGATTTGAGATCCGCAGTCTTTCGGAGATCCTGGGGCACTCCAGCACACGGATCACACTGGAATGTTATGTACATTCATCCATGAACCTGAAACGTAAAAATATGGAAAAACTGAAGATCGCAGATACCGTGGAAAAAGAATTTCCGGGAGCCTGAGTTTTTTTATAAACCGTCAAAAACCGCCGTCAGAGAAGAAAGAACCGTTAAATTTACACGGATCGCAGGGAATCTTTCACAGAGTATTGTGCTCTGCGAAAGAGCAGAAATACCGGCATGGACATGTAATGAGCAGTGCCTGTTTTTGACTGCCATAGCATACAAGAAGGAGGTTTGAAGTATGATACATAATCATTCATCTGGAAAATACCGTCTGTGGAGGAAGGTCCTCTCAGTCTGTATTGCGTTCGCAATGATCTGCAGTGTTTCCATCTCAGCGTTTGCGGTAGAGGCCAGCAGTGAAACAGCCAATGAAAATATTGAAACAGTACAGTCCGGATCCGCAGAGGATGCAGAAGAGCTGACAGCCACAGAAGCGGAAAATGATCAGTCGGTGGATGAAGCACAACCGGAAGAACCTGCGGTGACAACCGGAGATGAAAATACAGAGGAACCGACAGATGTTATCGAAGCTCCATCTGAGGATCCGGAGCAGCCGGAAGAGCCATCCGTAGAGCCTGGCGAAGAGCCAATCCAGCCAGCAGATCCGACCGTGACCGAACAGCCGGAGGAGCCGACAGTCACCGAACAGCCCGAAGAACCAGGTGCAACACCGGCGGGAGATGCAGATGCATCGGTAGATGAGGTTCAGGATGTGGAGTTGGAAGCGCAGGCGGATGCGCAGTCCGTGCAGGATATAGAGCAGGAGCAAGATCCGGTAGCGGTGCAGGAACGATGGGGTAGTTATCAAAACTATACCGGAATAGCAGCTATCTATTATCTGGCTACACCAGATGGCATTCCGGAAAGTAATGATACCCAATATTGGGCACCAGAATCAGACAAGAGCAAATTATTTGGAAAAATTAATACTAATGGGGCAGTATGGGAAAAGGTTGATAACAAGGATAAAAATATTAGGGACTATGTGAACAATCATGTTAGTACATGGCCAGATGGAACTGCAGGATCTTCATGGATTGTAAAAAGAAGCAATTCAAGTGGAAATGTGGATGGAAAAACATATTTTAATTATATTTTGGATTCTATTTGGAACGCTTATAAAGATAACCTGGGAAATAAATTGGGAATAACAGATTTAAAACAAGAAGATGTGACAGAAATTACATTAAAACCATTCAAAATTTCAAGAGATAACAGCACAACAACAAAGCAGAATTATCATATTGACTGTACGATTGATATTGTATGTAAAAAAACTTTTACTGCAAAATTCTGGATTAAAAGTCCGGAGGCGTCAAAATATGATCTGTACGATGCAAAAGATTATATAAGAGGAAGAAAGGTTGAAACAACAGAAAAAGCTACAATAGGCAGTAAAGAAGTTATCAATGGAATAACATATGTTCTGGATGGCTGGTATCCGGAAAATGCTGGCGGAGGAGCATGTGGAGATCAGAAAATTACAACCTGGCCATATCTTCCAAAAAATACAGAGTTGGCAGATGGTACCGTAAACTTCTATGCCCACTACACACCGCTTTATACGTCAGTAGATATCAAAAAAAGTGTAACCGGAAATATGGGAGATAAGGGTAAAAAGTTCAACTTTACAGTTTCTGTAATAAATGGAAGAAATACTAATCTTCCATTTAAAATCGGTGAGATACAGTATGAAAAGCCAACGACAATTACACTGTCAGATGACCAGACAACAACACTGAAACAGGTTCCAGTTGGAGCAACCGTAACGATCACAGAAGACGATTATAGCAACGATAGATATACGCCTTCCTATGCAATAGACGGTAAGCCTTCTGGTACGAATAATAGAGAGGCGAAAATAACATCTATTTCAAAAAGGGATAATGATGTTCCTCACGAAGTTATCTTCACCAACAATAAAGACGCAATCCCGGACACTGGGTTGGATTTCAATACAACACCATACATTCTGGCATTAGGTATCGTAGCTGCCGGAGCAGGTGTGCTGTTATTCGGGCGCAGGAAGCGTTGGAGTTGAAGGCGGTTGTGATGAAGAAGAAACGGTCAGGAAAAAAAGGAAGCCGCAATGCTGGAGCAGAGCGGTTTCCGCAGACAGAGGCGTTAAATCATGAGCACGAAAAGCTGAAGGAGTGGTTCCGGACGGTCAGGTTTCGGAAAGTGCTGTTTGGCGGAGTGGATGAAATTCATCTCTGGAAAAAGCTGGAAGAGCTGAATCAGATTTATGAAACATCCTTAAGTGCAGAACGTGCACGGTACGATGCACTGATCGCTGACCATCAGAAAAGCTGTGATGCCATGATTCGCAAATATAAGGAACTTGCTGAAAGAGGGACTACCGGACAGGATACAAATGTCTGATCTGTTCACAGGATATAGTTCCAGAGAAGAGGTGCGGAGGTGATGCGTGCTGAAAAAGATCAAACCTGTTCTCAGACAATCCGGAAAAGAAGATATTCTACAGAAATAAAGGAAGGCTACATCCGTCTTTTCTGGCGGATTGTGTTGATCGTGGCCGTTGGCTGGCTGCTGTTTACACAGGTTTTTCTTATAGGCCAGGCACCGGATAATGAAATGTTCCCGGCAGTGGAGGCCGGAGATCTTCTCATTGGTTATCGGCTGGAACAGAATCTTGAAAAAGAAGATGTTGTCGTGTATGAAGTCGACGGCAAAACTTACGTAGGGCGTATCCTGGGATGCGAAACCGACGTGATCACAATGGATGACACAGGAACGCTTCTCGTAAACGGAACAGCCCAGACAGGAGAAATTGCATTTCCTACATATGCAAAGGAAGGGATCACATATCCCTATACAGTTCCGGAAGGCAGTGTATTTATTCTGGGAGATTACCGAACCCATGCAAAAGACAGCCGTGAATTCGGTTCCATCTCCACGGAGGATGTAAAAGCAAAAGTGATCACTATACTTCGAAGAAGGGAACTGTAAAAAAAGTAACTGTTCTCCCATTTTCAGGGGAACATCACAGTCAAAATGTATAAGCTGCTTTTTATGAGCTTATAAATAAATTTATATTTCTAGGAGGATTTTCTTATGAAAAAGACAAAGAAACTGTTAGCATGTTTGATCGCAGCAGCCACCATGCTTACCATGGGAAGTACGGTGTTTGCGGCAGATGCAGGCACTACGTACACTGACCAGTCAACGGTTACTATTAAGAAAGCTTACAAGCTTACAAATGAGGGAACAACTTCTCCAGCAGAGACTTTCACATTAGTTCAGGTTGGAGATGGAACAGTAAGAGATAGTGAGGCAACTTCAGCTCCGGCACTTGGAACAATCACAGGTGCTACATTTGCTGAGCAAGCAGCGACTGTTAATGGAACACCTGGAGAGATTACAGTTGCACTGCCTACTTATGAACATGTTGGTATTTATGAGTACACATTAAAAGAAAAAGAAGATAATCAGACAGCAGGTGTTACTTATTACGGAAACGACATTAAACTCGTTGTAACTGTTATTCAGGGAGAGAATGGAAAACTTCGTGTAGCAGCAGTTCATACAGAAGCTGAAGGAGAAAAATCTGATACATTTACAAATACCTACTCCGCAGGTAAATTAAACATTTCCAAAACAGTTAAAGGTAATCTTGGTGATCAGTCTAAATACTTCGAGTTCAAAGTAACCTTAACAGGTGAAAAAGGAAAAACATATGCTAGTTCTTATGCTGTATCCGGTGGTAGCAATACAGCAAATCCTACATCCATTGAAATTGGTAAAGAAACAACATTCTTATTGAAACATGGCGAGACAATCAGCATTGCTAACCTTCCATATGGAGTATCCTATACTGTTACCGAGACAGCAGCAGATGGCTACACAACAACAAAGAGCGGTGACACAGGTAGTGTAAACGCAGATAATCAGACAGCAGCATTCGAAAACAGTAGAAACGGTGAAGTTGACACTGGCATCAACCTCACAACCCTCCCATACATCCTCGTATTCGCAGGTGTGATCGTAATCGCAGGTGCAGCATTCATCACCAGAAGACGTAAATACGAAGACTAATGATCATCCAGGCAGCAGAGAGGAGGCAGTATGAACGCATCTAAGTTTTTTCTGAAAGCAGCCAACTCTCTGGTTACTGCCATTGTAGCATTGTTTCTGATCCTGGCGGCGGCGTATTCCGGGTATGCACTCTGGGATAACGCACAGGTCTATGGCGCTGTGGACGACATCCAGTCCCAGCTCTTAAAACTGAAACCCGACCCGGAACAGAAAGACGGAGGCACTTCTTTTGAAGAGCTCCGCAAAATCAATCCGGATGTCTGTGGATGGATCACACTGGACCACACAAAGATCGACTATCCGATCCTTCAGGGAGAAGATAACCTGACTTACATCAACACCGATGTATACGGTGATTTTGCTTTGTCAGGAAGTATCTTTCTGGATTCCGGCTGTGACAGGAATTTTCGGGGGAAATATTCTCTCCTGTATGGTCATCACATGGCAGAGCATAAGATGTTCGGAGATCTGGATCTTTACAGAAAAAAGAAATTTTTCAACAAAAGCACCACAGGTACGTTGATTCTGCCTGACCGTTCCTACAAGCTGGAAATTTTTGCATGTATGCAGGTTTCCGCATCTGAGGAGTCTATTTTTGCAACGGGAAAATGGCAGGCGGACACCAGCGGACTTGTGGATTTTGTCAGAAAAAACGCGGAACATGTCCATCAGCAGACAATGGATAACATTGGAAAGTCCGAAGATTTTTCCCAGATACTGGCAATGTCAACCTGCTCTTCGGAATTTACAGATGCAAGAACAGTTCTTCTGGCGGTAATGAAACCTTATTCGCCGGAGACGTAAGGAGGGGATGAAGACGAATATACGAAAATTTCCGGCAGTGCTCCTGCTTGCGGTTCTGTGCCTGACAGTTTTTCCGATTTCAGCTATGGCAGCTGGAGTTGCGGAAGTAAAGATTCCTGTCAGCGTGGAATTGTCAGGTGAGAAGCCATCTCCGGACGAAACTTATACGATCATTCTTCAGGGTGAGGACGAAGCACCCATGCCGGAAGAAAATACGATCACGATCACAGGTGCGGGGAAAGCAGAATTTCCTGCAGTGGAATATGCTGTTCCTGGCGTATACACTTACAGCGTTTCCCAGCAGCCTGGAAAGCTGGAAAACGGACATTATGACAATACCGTTTATTATGTGAAAGTAACAGTAACGAACGGAGAGTCCGGTGATCTGGAAGCAGTTGTGGCTGCACATACCGATGCACAGATGAACAGCGAGAAACAGGATATCGGCTTTGTGAATTCCTACGATCCTGTGGATACGCCGACACCTGTACCGGAAAATACACCGACACCACTTCCGGAAAAAACTCCGACTGCAGTGCCGACCAGAACTCCGGCAGCGACCATAACGAACACGCCGATAAAACCTGACAGCAATCCGCCTGCTTCCGGAACTTCTTCCTATACGGGAACTTCTTCCTATACAGGAAATACTGGTTCCAGTCATGTAAAAGCTATGCCAAAAACAGGAGATAACACAAACATTGCAAAATGGATCGCAGTGATCTGCGTTTCCGGATGCGTGGTATTACTGGCAGCAGTATTTGTCAGAAGAAAAAAGAAAACGGATAAATAACAGGATCCGGACAGCGGTGCGGCAGGAAAAATTTCTACCGCATCGCTTTTTTTGACGAAATGTGAGGGACAGAGGATGGCAAACGGACTTAAACTGGAAGGTCAGAGATTTGGTCATCTGACGGTACTGAAAAAACTGGATGAGCGGGAAAACAGGTATGTTGTATGGCTGTGCAGATGTGATTGTGGAAATGAGATAAAAGTAAATACCAGACATCTGATGCGTGGGACTGTAAAGGACTGTGGATGTATTCCGGAAAACAGTGCCAAGAGAGGACCGGTGGCAGAAGACCTTACAGGCCGGCGTTTCGGGAAACTTGTGGCAGTAAAAAAACTGGAAAGTAAAAACGGCAGGACCAGGTGGGAATGCCGCTGTGACTGCGGGAATATGCATATTTCCACTGCACACAGCCTGAAAGCCGGAAAATGTACCAGCTGCGGTTGCGGCCATTATGTCAGAGGTCGCGGGATCACCGACATCAGCGGACAGCGTTTCGGGCGGCTGACTGCTCTCTATCATACAGATAAAAGGAGCAAAAAGGGTTCTGTGTTCTGGCATTGTCGGTGTGACTGCGGAAATGAAGTGGATGTGACAGAGGATGGCCTTCTTCATGGTAATTACAGAAGCTGTGGCTGTCTGAGACAGGAGATATGGAAGGAGCTTCCCGGGCAGCTGCATATGGTAGATGGAACCTGTGTGGAGATGCTGGAAAAAAGAAAGCACCGCAGTGATAATACCAGCGGATTCCGTGGCGTCTATCAGCTGCGGAATGGAAAATACCGTGCTACCATCGGATTCAAGGGGAAACGATTTTATATCGGAACTTTTGTGGATTATCAGGATGCGGTCCAGGCCCGCCAGGAAGCGGAATCTACCATCCACGAAGGCTTTGTCCGCGCCTGGTACAGCTGGAACCGGCAGGCAGAAAAAGATCCCGGCTGGGCCAGAAATAATCCCCTGGTATACGAGATCCAACGGATCAACGGAGAGTTTCAGGTGACAACGAATATGAAAGAAAAAGAACTGCTGAAGTAAACTGAATATTCTCACATAAGCTGTCGCGTTAATGTGCTACAGCTTATTTTTTTGAAAAATACCGATAAAAATGTGGACAAACCGAAAATAATGGTTAATATATACACATGCCTAAAAATCAAAAAATGAAAATTATACGAAATATATAATATAAACCCGGAACGGATAAAAAACATATAGACATATTTACAAATCGACATCGCGGATATCAATACCGGAAGAAGTGGTGAAATAACGGGAGGAAGAGAATATGCTGAAATTTTTTAAAGGAAAAGATAAAGGAAATTTAATCTATGCACCCTGCAAGGGTAGAGTGGTTCCCCTTGCGGAGGTTCCGGACCCTGTCTTTGCGGACAAGGTACTGGGTGACGGTTTTGCAGTGATCCCGGCAGACGGCAGGATATATGCTCCGGCAGACGGTGAGGTGGCAATGGTATTTGATACGCTTCATGCAGTTACGCTGACAAGCACTCAGGGCGCGGAAATACTGATACATATCGGACTGGATACAGTCACACTTAAGGGCGAACCCTTTAAAGCGCACGTTGCAGCAGGTGACAAGGTCAAAAAAGGTGACCTTCTGATAGAGGCTGATCTGGACAAAATTGAGAAAGCCGGTTTAAACACGATTATCCCGGTTCTGATCTGCAACACAGATGATTACGGAAAGATAAGCCTCCAGAAGGAGGGGGATGTTTCGGCGGATGAAGCCGTCCTCAAGCTTTCATGATCATCTTCATGCAGCTGACAGGCTTATAGCAGCCCGGAGATAGTAGCAATTTTCGGGGTGTTATAACCGGAGTGATCCGGTCAAATATATTTATTTTAAGGGAGGGGAAATATATGAAATTTCTTCAAAAACTGGGAAAAGCGTTAATGCTTCCGGTGGCAGTACTGCCGATCTGTGGTATCCTCATGGGTATCGGATACTGGTTATGTCCGGCAACTATGCAGGGTGGAGACATTCATGGCGCAGCCAATCTGATCGGTCTGTTTCTGGTTAAGGCAGGCGGAGCTCTGATCGAAAACATGGCAATCCTTTTTGCTATCGGTGTTGGTGTCGGTATGTCAGAAAAGAATGACGGAACCGGCGGAATTGCTGCACTTGCATCCTGGCTGATGCTCACAACACTTCTTTCTACAGGATTTGTTACAACCATCATGCCATCAATCGCAGACAATGCAACAAAAACTCTTGCATTTGACAAAATTGCGAATCCTTTTATCGGAATCCTTGCCGGTATCATCGGATCTACATGCTATAACAAATTCAAGAGCACCAAGCTTCCTGACTGGTTGTCATTCTTCAGCGGCAAGCGCTGCGTAGCGATCATCGCAGGAGTGGTTTCCATTATCGTATCTGCTGTATTACTGTTTGTGTGGCCATTACTTTTCAGTGCACTTGTAGCATTAGGAAAAGCAGTTGCAGGTATGGATGTTGTTGGTGCAGGTATCTATGCATTCCTGAACCGTCTGCTGATCCCTACCGGATTACATCACGCACTGAACAATGTATTCTGGTTTGACACCATCGGACTTGGTGATCTTCAGCACTTCTGGGCAGGTGAAACCTCTGCAGATGTATCCTGGAGCCTTGGAATGTACATGTCCGGATTCTTCCCATGTATGATGTTTGGTATTCCTGGTGCAGCACTTGCAATGGTAAGATGTGCGAAACCTGCAAAGAAAAAAGTTGCCATCGGTCTTGTTGCATCTGCAGCGATCTGTGCATTTATCTGTGGTGTAACTGAGCCGTTCGAGTTTGGATTTATGTTCCTTGCTCCTGGCCTCTATGTGATCTATGCATTACTTTACGGTATCTTTACCATGATCACAGTTGCTCTTGGCTTCCGTGCAGGATTCAGCTTCTCCGCCGGTGCTATGGACCTCCTGTTCTCATCCTCACTGCCTGCAGCACAGAAAACATGGCTGATCATTCCGCTTGGAATCGCAGCATTCCTCGTATTCTACTTCGTATTCCTGTTTGCTATCAAGAAATGGGATCTGAAGACTCCTGGACGCGAAGATGACGATCTCGAAGCAGAGAAAAAAGTAGAGCTGGCAAGCGATAACTATACCGCAATCGCAGCTAAAATCCTGGAAGGCTGCGGCGGAAAAGAAAACATCACAAGCATTGATAACTGCGTTACAAGACTGAGACTGGAAGTGAAAGATATCACTGCTGTGAATGACAAAGTAATCAAATCTGCCGGCGTGGCAGGTGTGATCAAACCTGGCAAAACTTCTGTACAGGTTATCATTGGAACAAAGGTTCAGTTTGTAGCTGACGCTTTCTCCAAACTTTGTGAATAATATTTACCCAGATAGTCCAAAAGGAGCATATCGCTGATGCGGTATGCTCCTTTTAATTGCGCAAAGTTTTCCTTATTTTCTGCCCTTTCGCAGAGCAGGAACCAGGCTGTTGTTTGTCAAATGGCTGCTATCAAAACCAAAGGTCGGATTACTGGTGGTTCCGAAAACGTGTGCATATATGTGGGGAATCGCCGTGTGACCTCAGCTCTTGTTCTAAGCACCGAGCAACTTTTCGGGACAGGTACAGCACAGTACATCGTTTCGTAAATGTATTTTTTTAAAATCTTGTTATGAAAAGGAGTGTGAAAAAACGTAACTTTGTTTTTTCACACTCCCATTTTCTCTCCCAAAAAACGCCGCAGCTCTCGTCTTACTTCGCGCTGTCTGCATCTATCACAGACTGGATCTGTTTCATCAGCGTATCATAATTCTCCTGATTGTCGATTCCGCCAAGCATCGGTTCTCCCACAATATTTCCATTTCGATCGACTAAGATTGTGGTCGGAAATGCCATAATATCAGAAGCATACTTTCCTGCAGCGGAAGCAGAGTCAATGGAAAGATTGCGGTATTTCGCACCCTGACTTTCAAGAACCGCTGCTGCTTCTTTGATCGCATCCTGATTTCCGTCGAAGGTTTCTGTGTTGATGCCTACAACCTCGCCTCCCATGGATTTGATTGCATCGTTTAATTCGTTCAGCTTGGATAACTCAGCAACACAAGGCTTGCAGCCGGTAAACCAGAAATTCACGACCGTTACCGCATTTTTGGAAAACAGACTTTCGTCAACTGTGTTGCCATCATAATCCTGACCCGAAAAATCCCGGAACGGAGATGCCTCTTCGGAATCGTTTTTCGCGTTGCTATCTTCCGATGCTGTATTGCCATTTTCCATTTCCGCTATCTGTTCCTCGATTTTTCGTATCGTTGCAATATCATCCGTCAGTGTATTCAGCTCGTCCTCTGAAAAAGAGTCCTTGTTGGCTTCAACCGTGTCTGCCAGATAATCCCCATAATTTCCGCTCGGATCAGCCGTGCTTTTATTCATCATGCCAAACACCTTGTTCCATACATCCGCATGATCTGAAAAAATCTGGTTCTCCTGCTGATATAAATCGTCCAGCTTTGTGCCGGAAGCCCCTGCCGTTTCGGTTCCGGATTCCGCAACAGATCCCGTAACAGCTTCTGTGCCGGATTCCGTCTGGGTTGTCTGCGTTTTCTTTGTGTCTGCAGCCTCTTTTCCGTTGCATGCGGTAAGTAATAATGCTACGCTGAGTGTAAAAACAGGGATAAAAGTTCTTTTGGTTTTCATAAGTTATGGCTCCTTTTAAGATAGTATAATGTAAAAAACAAAAATTCAATCTCATCCTTCGATACTTCGTGATCTGCTGCTGATCAATGGTTTCTGATCTCTGACTGTTGATCTCCGGTGTCCTTTTTCTGACACGTTTTTCCCAGAAACTGATAGTGGATCGCATCCTTCGGGCAGGCCTTGATGCAGGCTCCGCATCGGATGCATTCCGGATGATTTGGGGTCCGGCACACGTCGATATCCATTTTACATGCCCTGGAACACTGGTTGCATCCGACGCATTTGCTGTTTTCAATCGTGATATGTAAAAAGCTTACCTTATTAAATAAGGAATAGATTGCCCCAAGAGGACAGATCCATTTGCAGAAGGGTCTGTAAAACAAGATGCTGAGCACGACAACCGTAATCAGAATACCGAATTTAAACGAAAACAGCTTGCCCAGTGCAGACCGGATTGCGGCATTTCCGATGGAAAGCGGGATCGCCCCCTCCAGAACGCCCTGCGGACAAATATATTTACAGAAGAACGGATCTCCCATCCCGATCGAATTCGTTGCAAACATCGGCAGAAGAATCACAAAAACAGCAAGGATGATATATTTCAGATACCGCAGCGGCTTCAGTCTGGCCGTAGAGAATTTCTTTCCGGGGATTTTGTGAAGCAAATCCTGAAACCATCCAAACGGGCACAAAAAACCACAGATGAATCTTCCCAGTGTCACGCCGAGTAAAATCAGGAACCCGGTTATGTAGTAGGAAAACTTAAATTTGGATGATCCGACAACCGCCTGAAAGGCTCCGATGGGGCACGCTCCCGTCGCGGCAGGACAGGAATAACAGTTTAGTCCCGGTACGCATACCGTTTTCGCTTTGCCCTGATATATTTTGCCCTGAAAAAAATTGGGGATATGAGGATTGGTAAGCAGTGTGGCCGCTGCCTGGATCCACCCGCGTATTCCGGCTATTTTCTTTGATCGTAACTTCTTTTTCTTATCCAATTCCGACACACTCCAGACATAATTTAATTGCTTTCCCAAGCACAGCAGCCGCTTCCCCTCTGACGGCGCCATAGCCCATCATCGCTATGCCTGTGATAACTAGAACAATTTGAGATATTTTTCTGCATTTCAAAATGTGGTTGCTCCTTTGATTTTATTGATTGACCAGCTGACTCTGATATTATACAATAGCTGTTGTAAAATCATTGTTAAGAAATGGGCAGGTGAAAAAAATTTTGAGATTATTAATCGTTGAAGATGAGAAACAAATGTGTGACACAGTTGCCAGAAGTCTGTACGCCGCCGGGTACGAGGTAGATACCTGCTATGATGGGGCGGAGGCTCTGGAATGCATCCTGGCAGAAAATTATGATCTGATTGTCCTGGATCTCAATCTGCCCGGCATGGACGGAATGGATCTTCTAAAAGAGCTCCGAAAGGAAAACGAAGAAACGAAGGTGCTGATCTTATCTGCAAGAGGACAGATTGCAGACAAAGTAGAAGGACTCGATGCCGGGGCAAATGATTATATGGAAAAGCCGTTCCATCTGCAGGAGCTGGAAGCGCGGATCCGCAGTCTGACAAGAAGAAAATTTGTGCAGAAGGATGTCTGTCTGGAAAGTGGCGGGATCAAATTCGATACCATCAAACGAGAGGCCTATGCCAACGGAACCCTGGTTTCCCTGACAAGAAAAGAAAACGGAATTTTGGAATATCTGCTTCTCCACCTTGGCAGACCGGTAAGCCAGGAAGAATTGATCGAGCATGTCTGGGATGCCTCCGTGGACAGCTTCAGCGGATCCATCCGCGTACATATGTCTTCGCTTCGGCGAAAGCTCAGGGCGGTACTTGGATACGATCCGATTTTGAATAAAGTAGGCGAAGGATATCAAATACGAGAGGAGTCCGACCGATGAAAAAAATATCACTGCAGTGGAGACTTACCTGTATCATTACCCTGTATATTGCGGTCATCTGTGGATGTCTGACCCTGCTTGTCTATAAAAACGGAATTTATTATATCGATTCCCTGCAGGAGACCGTAGATGCCAGGGGCGATGATGCCGGAGATCAGGGCGGAGACGGTACCGCAGACGGTTCCGATCAAATCTATATCAGCATTCCGGAGGACAAGTGGGATGAATTTGCCAGAGATTTCTCTGTTCAGGTGTACAACAATAAAGCAGACTACAAAAGAAACAGCCTGATCCTTTCCGCCTTATTGGCCCTTCTTGGCGGTGTCGCTACCTATTTTATCAGTGGCCATGCACTTCGGCCCATTCGTGAGTTCTCCAAAAAAATTGAGGAGGTGCAGGCACAGAATCTGGCCGATTCGCGCATTGAAGAAAACAAAGTAAAAGAGCTGAACCAGCTTCGTATTTCGTATAACAAGATGCTGGAACGTCTCGCAGATGCTTTTGAAATCCAGAGACAGTTTACGGCAAATGCAGCACACGAGCTTCGCACTCCACTGTCTGTCATGCAGGTACAGCTCGATTTATACCATTCCACCCCGCATCCCGGCAATGACGCCGACACCTTACAAACACTGAAAATGGTGACGGAGCAAAACGGCCGACTCAGCAAAATGGTCAAGACACTGCTCGATATGAGTGAGCTTCAAACAGTAAGCAGGGATGAAACCATTGCCGTTGATGCCCTCGTCGATGAAGTACTGGTGGATCTGGAACCGCTTGCCCAGGAAAAGGAGATAAAACTGATCGGGAACTGTAAAGATACCACGATGGTCGGAAGTGACATTTTGATTTACCGGATGGTATACAATCTTGTTGAGAATGCAATCAAATACAACCATTTCGGCGGACAGGTTACCGTAACCGCATACCGGAGCGGAAAAAACATCTGCCTGTCCGTAGAAGATACCGGAAGCGGAATCCCGGCTGAATTAAAAGAACGCATATTTGAACCATTCTTCCGCGTAGATAAATCCAGAAGCCGCCAGCTTGGCGGAGTAGGCCTTGGGCTGGCCCTGGTTCGTGAAATCGTGCGCGTACATGACGGCAGAATAACCGTTCAGTCCAGCCCGTCCGGCGGAACGATCTTTGAGGTAGTCTTTACACAGTGACATCATCCCAAAAGCCAGTCGATGACATCATCTGTTCTGGTGTGACTCCATTTCTTCTTTTTTCTCAGTATGGCATATTATACGCAGAACATCAAAATATTTTCCCATTTCGGAAACTTTTATTTTATTCAGCCCAATATTTTCCCGTTTCAGAAGCAAAACCGCATAAGCCACAGCTGCACTTCGGATTACACCTGGGTGCTGTCTGTGGTTCATGCGGTATGAGGCACAGCCTTCATGCTTCCTTCCGTTGGGCAAAAAAAAGAGCGAACCAACGCATTATCACATGTATCAATTCGCTCAAAATAATACTGATTCGGATGTGCTTCAGTCACTTTCCTCAGCGAAAAGAAGCCCCGTTTATCACACATTTGCTGTTTTCTGTTCAATCAAAAAATCACGCACATCTTCATCAAACCGTTTTGCTTGTGGACATTTTGCAACCACATCATCCCAATTTTCACAAACAGTTTCAATTAACTTTTCGTATGTCCGTTTTTCTTTTTTAGGACGATTTTTAATTTTCACTCCATGATATTGCGGTGAATGTGCAATGATGTTAACCCACGGATCAAGTAATGTTTCATAATCATCGTACTGATCACAGGCTGCCACAATCCATGTATCCGTTGCATCAAACGGAATCATATAGCTCACAGCCAGTCCATCTTCCGGAAGCAACAACGTCCTTATGAATGTTCTTAAAAAATCAGCCTCTGCATCTGGAGTATTTCCATGGTGTTCACACGGTAACGCAACCGGACATTCGTTTCTATCTCCAATTATTTTTTCACAGGTAAGCGGATGTGCTCCTTCCGGCGCATCACAAAGTGCCCTTTGACAAACACAATGGACTTCTTTCTCGCATCTTTGGACATCTCCATCCATATGGACAACCAAAAGATCAAGTACTGGTGTCAAGGAATGCATATAGGCCTTCAGCTTTCCCTGATTGTCTTCACACCATTTCCAGACACCTTTCCAACCATTTCCAAACTGTCCGATCATGTTGGGTTCTGGCTGAATCATTTGATAATCGTTTTCTTCATTGGTAATTGTATCAATGACTGCAGCAATCAGTTCAAAATCCCGTGGGCCTTCTGCAACAATTCCTATCGTTTTCATTACAGATTTGGTACGCCCCCTAACCGTCCTTCTGTCCACAATCTCGACAGAGAATAACCAGAATCCATTAACTCCTTAGTCACCTGAATTCTCTGTAAAGATGTGTGACCTGATTTTCTGCTCTTGTTTACTGCAAACAATCTTATATCATCATTCATTAAATCAAGTCCGTCCAAAACCAGAGGGTTGTGGGTTGTTACAAAAACAGTCTTATCCTGTTCCAGAATTATTTTACAGAGCAGCTTTGTCGTCTCTCTCGCAAGTCTAGGATGCATTGCATGATCAAAACTATCCACAGCAAAAATGCCCGGTGCATCAGGGTGCAATGCCAAGCAAAGAAGAAACAGAACATACAACGCTCCTTCACTGGCATCGTAAGCGGTAAAGCTTGTTTTTGAAGTCAAATATCGATCTTGGAACTCCAAAATTCTTCTCGTCGTCGGAACAGCAGCATTTACGCTTGACTTTTTAGGTGCAGTCACATCAAACCCACTTGCCCAATCGATCAGTTCCAAGACTTCATCCAGTGGAAGATTCTGCAAGTAGCTTTCACCGTCTTCATCTTGCCTCATGATTTCTTCAATTGCCTCTGCAAGTCTGCCTCCGCACAAACCGATAGGATTAACCTGATACGGATCAGGGAGCGTTCCTCTCAATGCTTGTGTGTTAGGTTGATAAATCGCATAGTTCTTAAACTTCTCAATTTCCGGTCTAACCTCAGCAAGTTCTTCATTAGGTTCGAGCATCAGTAACCCCACATACGGATCATATGTTGTTTTTGATGCACCGCTTCTTCCCCACAGTGTTTGATTATTTACAGTCAATTTTTCCGAATGATAACGCCACATGTCTCGTCTGGCTGAATCCGATTCATTTGGAACATTCAAATTGACTCCATATTGATAGTCCTTTTCATTTTGTCGCCAAGACACATCAAAATTGATGGTTGGTGCTTTTCTCCTTAAATCGGAGAATGCCGACTTATAAAGTCCCGGAACACTAAGACGAATACCTTTCCGCTGCATACTTGCGTTATCTACTCGATCTGTCATAGCAGCACAAAGCAAACCAATAGCCTCAAGGATTGTTGTTTTTCCAGAGCCATTTGCTCCAATAAAAACATTTACACGTCCCGGCTCAAACGACACCTCTTCCAATGTCTTGAAATTTTTAAAAACTAGCTTTTTAATGTTCAAAGCACTCACTTCCTTCATAAAGCCAGCTCAAGCTTAACATAAGCTTTGCCATGTTTCAAATTAAGTATACCAGTTTTCTAAAATAATTACAAACTTATTTTAGAATTTTTCTTCGTTTTGAAAATTTGTACTCGATATACAGGTTTCTTTTGTCTTTCCATAATAAAGACCCTCCTAACGATATTTATTGCATCACAGAAAAACCTTCTAAACATTATTTTACAGAAAAGTTTCATACTCTCGTAAATGATGCTAATGATGGCATAATATCAACTCCGCGAATCAAAATGGCAGGGATTCGTATACTGTTATTTTTCGTTTTTTCATCCAAACGTGCATCTTCCATCTGCCCAACAATAAATCAAGTCTTTCAAAAACTCTCTGTACTGTGTCTCAATTTTCTCTTCTTTCACATCATCTCCCGTCTTTTTTCTGTACACTGCGATGTAATGAATCACTGCCTTTCCACCCTCTGAATTAATAATACGATCTATAATTTCCTGACTCTTTTCATCAATTGGACATCCAATGAATTGATCCATAAACGCTTTGATTCCTGCCCCATAATCCCATAATGGTATCTCCGGATACTTCGCCAGCATTCCAATCTGTGCATGATATTGTTCTTCTGCATTTTCAATTCCAAGCATCGGATATTCTTCCATTCCAATCATAGCCACATATCCCTTCGGATCATGGCTCCGCTCTACTTCTTTCCAGAATTCTTTAAATATTCTCTTTTTCGTCTGTGAATCTATCTGTACTCCGTGTGTGTTACTGTTATGAATGCTGAATTCCATCCTTCTTTCGTCCATACTTACAAGAGACATTCTGTGGAAAACCGGAAACAGTTCACTTATATATGTCGTAAATGGTCTCCTTAAAACAATCGTCTCTTTATTCAACATATCTTTTGCAGCTTCAGATAATGGTCTGATTCGATAAAACAGTTTCCAGTTAAGATAGGACTCTGTGCAGAATTTACGCCATACTTTTTTCTCTTTTTCTCCAATCGGGCAGTTTTCCCCTGGTATGTCTAATACAATTTCAGGAATCCCTGAAAATCTCAGGAATATTTCCAACGGTTTTACATTCGAAAAACAGTGCTCTGCTCTCCATTTCACAAACACTTTATCCAAAGCCGAATTCGGCAGGCAATATTTCCATCTAATAGAATCCGGAACTCTGTTCCTGAATTCCGGTCGCCATCGGATCAACCCGCTTATGGCACTCTCCTCTACGCACTGATACATATCTTTTGTAAATTTCCATTGCGAGCAGAACGGAAATGCTTTTTGATAAAATTGAAAGCTTTTCTGCGTAATCAAATTTTTATATTCAAACAACGTATTTTTTTCATTATCGTCAAACTTCACTTTTTCAAACGCAACATAGGAAAATCCAATTCCTGCAATCTGCAGAAAATGCTGCAGCAGAGTTCGCATCTGCTGATCAAAATCCGGCTGTGGAAAAGATTCCCCGTGCATTCCGTTCCAATCCATTTTCCATCTTTTAATCAACTGATCTGCAAGGCAAAATATATGCTGCACCTCTTCCATTCCAGCCTCTGGATCCCACAGTTTTATGCTTTTATCTAACATTTTTACAATTAAAAAATATGGCAGTGTCTTTCTGGTAAGCATTTTATGGTTCCACCGCTCTGGCATTCCCCAATATTTTTTCTTAAGTTCACAGCCCTCTGTCCATATTTCTTTCAGTGATATCTCTTTCTTCTGATAAATTCTGTTTGCCATTGCATCAATATCATTTGTGAGATTTCTAATATCATTGTTTTGATAAAATTCATCCAACATGAAAACATATATTCTTTTTGCAAATGCAGTAGCCTCTTCCACAACGCTTTCCAGTTTTCTGCGTGCTGCCAGAGATAATTTCATTCTTGCTGCGTCCACCCAATCATTTCCTACACCATCCAGCACATCCATCTGATTCAGATATAAGCTGTCACTGCATTTACCAGATTCCATCCTTTCTGTAAGACGAATCCCCTTATAGCAAACGTTATCTCCTCCCATGCTCTCCATTCCAAAACTTAATGCACAATCCTTCTCCCGATCCCACACCATTATCGACCGGTAGTCATCTGTAAACGCAAAATGATATCGTTCTGACTCGACAGACTGATCAATCAATTGATTTTCTTTTTCTGTTCTGCTCAGTTCATTGTACCAGGTCGACTGCGAAAAAGCTGGTATTCCATAATCCTGATCCGCATAGATGGAAACCATAGGTGTTACGCACCACGTTTCCATTATCTTTTTAATTTCCTTTTGTATTCCATCATTTACATTTTCGAGAAACAATTTTCCACCATTACTTCCGGTTACCCATTCTTTCAGTTCTTCCGTTAACAGAAACGAAAAACTAAATTCTGATCCCCTTTGCAGCGTCTGATTCGTTTTCTTGCAAAATGCATAACCACCTTTTTTCCCTGAATATAATGTCATCTCATTTGCCTTGTTCTCACTATCGGACTTAGTTCGTATCGTCAGGGAATCTGTTACTGAAAATACCGTATGCAGTCCAATTCCAAATGCCCCTGTCGGTCTCAGCCATTCCGGCATTCTTTTGATTTCATCCTGGTATTCTTTTCGTTCCGGCCAGCTTCGTCCTGTTGTCAGAATATTACGTTTAAACTCATCCATGCTGATGCCAATCCCTTTATCCCGAATCGAAAAATAAACTTTTCCCGTTTCACGACTATAGTCTGTGTGAATCATAATCGCATGCTCCTCAAAAATATCGGGATATGCTCTTTCTACATCAAACGGCGATGTTTTTTCATTAAATTGAAAGCCATACGCAGACAACGTCCTGTATAACTGCATCTTTGTTGCGTCCAGTGCATTCTGTATCAGTTCTCTCACAAAAATCAATTTATTATTCTGGTAAATGCTGATATCTTCAATCAGTTTAAATGCCTTTTCAGATGAGAAAAGAAACTTCAGATTTTTATGTATAGATTCGGATTCCTCTCCGTCAATCAAAATCTTATACTTCAGTTCAGGAACAGAAATAAACTTTTTCTCTGGAAATAATTCCATTGAATGCATCTTTCCTGCAGTAACCTCCTGCTCCAGCCAGGATTTCCAGTTGATATGCTCTTTCACCGTATTCTGAAATATATTTTTCAGTGCAGAATCCCGTTCTGCTTTCTCCATATGTTTCAGCCAGTTCTCTTCACATTCCCTCTGAATCATATCATAACAGACATTGGCAACAACTACTATCCCATCCGAAGATATATGTAAAGTCTCTACACTCTTATGTTTGAAATAATGTGCAAGATTTTCTTCTCCGAGATTGCCGAATACTTTGATTCCAACACCATTAAAACGATTATTATCCATATCACATAAATCGCCCATACGGATCAGATATGCAACCATTCTCGGATGGAATTCTTCAACACCGAATGAATCTGCCAATGGCATTTCTTTTAAAATATCCTCAAACGACCAGTTGTGCGCCATGGATATCCGATAGATGTTATGAATAATTCTGTCTGGCAGGAATGAATCATCTATCGACAGTAATGAACCAAATTCACTTGTTCTGGCATCTGTCACATGCTTGATTCTCTGGCCATGTCTTGGGCGGAAATACTCCATCAGAATCACAGCAACAGAACGGCGTACTTCAAGAACCGAACATCCTTCTCCTTTTTCTGCCTTATCAATCTTCCGCGCAGCTCTTCCTACTTCATCTTCTCTCTTTCTGGCAGAAGTGAGAAAATCCTGAAATCCCTCCGTTTCCCATAATTGTTTCACTTCTTCGTCTGAATACAGCATTCCTGTATCATGCATATAAGCACACATTAAGATTAAAAACGTATCAATGCCCGACATTTTCTTGATCGTCTTTTGTCCAAGAATCTTTTCGATCGCTGAAATAATATTCATGGAATGAACGGCATCGTGCGTACTATAAGTGGGAAACGATGTAACGACAGAGCCGATATATCTTATAACTTTCTGCTTCTGAATATTGAATACACTTTCCAGATTTTTTACAGTTTCATCATATTCTGCTATCTTGTGCAGATGCGTTTCTAAGGTGATTCGTCTGGTTTTCATTTGTATTTTGCCCCTTTACTATCAAATATGTTTTCTCGTATAACTAAAAGATTTTCCCATATAATTTTTGCATATATTCACCTATACCGGCTTCGCCACCCGTTTCACATCGGTATCATATTCTTGATTTGTCACATCTGATCTTGTATATCTTTCCTCTTCTGTTCCATCACACAATTTTACTTCAATGTGCATTCCTAACGCCGAAGCGTATTTTTGCAGCACGACCAGTGTTGGAACCCTTTTTCTGCTCTCCAGCCGCGCCAGATTCGGTGCAAGAATTCCCGTCATATCCGCTAAGTCCTGCTGTGTCAGCCCCTGCCTGCGTCTCTCCTCTATAAGTTCTTCTATCACTTTGGACGATTTCTGCAAAGTGATCGTTTGAATCGCTTCCGCATATGCTTCCAACCGCTTCGCACGAGCTTCTTTTTCTCTTTGATAATCCTTCTTATTCATTTCAATATCGTAATCCATATATTTTTCCTCTCGCATATATTATATAGATCATATCATAAATGATAGGATTTTTAAAGTCTCCTAAAAAATTTTATATTTTCTTCAAGCATATCTTCTCTTCCCTTCTTCTGTTTTTTATTGCCTCGATCATTTTTCTTTTCCTTCACTTCTTTCGGCACATCGATCAGTCCGAACCGATAGAACATCCCATAAATGTAAGTCACTCCCCGGATATCACCCAGAGCTTTCGGGCGGTCTACCATTTCTTCTTTTATATTGCCCAGTGCCAGCAGCACAGAACCCCACGACAGACTTTTGCTCTTCTCCCGTCTGTCGATCCACAGCTCTTTTGTGTACTCACCGTTCCTTCCTTTTTTAATTTCGTAAGAGAATGGTAAGCCAGAGTAGGTTTTGAATTTCACACCAGCATAGGCCAGAACCACTCCCCAGAAGCTCTCTTCTGTTGGCTCATCCCTCCACCGCTTCATTGCTCTGTATCTCCGCTGCCGCTCTGCTCCGACACTGATCTTCCCTTTTTCTGCTGTGCTTGGGAAGTACACACCTTTCCGATATGGCAGGTACGAGGTGACGGAGGCTTTGGAAAGTTTCAGAGTGTTTGCAGTTGAGAGTATGGAGGTTTTGTAGTCTTGTGTTTCACGGTATTCTTGAAAGGTAGCTTGCACCTTCTCCGCCACTTCAGATTCATACACACCGGCCGTGATGAGCAGCTTCCGTACCTTGATGGGATTTAATCCCAACTCATCTCCGATGGCCTGCAAGCACATCTCAGAATCATAAAGCGCCACAGCAACATCCATCTGCTCTTTCAGATTCTTCCCGGCATCGTACTCCGGCTTCAGCTTCTTCCGGCCACCGCCGGGTTTTCTTGTTTTCTTCATTTTATTCATGCAGTTCCAGCGGCAGTCCATCCGGGTCATGGAAGAAAGTCATCTTCTTGCCGGTATAATCGTCAACCCGAATCGGCTCACATTCAATGCCTACCTCCGCCAGTTCATTCACTGTCTGCTCCACGCTCTCAACACAGAATGCAAGGTGACGTAACCCACAGGCCTCCGGTCGGTTCACACGCTTCGGCGGGTTTTCCTCAGCGAAAATCTCCAGCTCTGTGTATTCATTGACACGCAGATCCAGTTTCCAGTCCTTACGCTCCGGGCGGTAGTTTTCTCGGATGACAGCAAAGCCCAGCTTGTTCACATAGAAATTCTTTGAAGCTTCGTAGTCAGATACGATGATTGCAATATGATGTATTTTGGATAAGTTCATTTTCTCACGCTCCATTTCTTTTGTTTTGTCCTTCTTTTATTTTCGTTATAAACTATACGGCAACCTTCAAAAAATACCATGTAAACTCCTGGAGTTCAGTTTGTCCACACGGCATTTATTTTTGTTATTGGTTTTCTTGTTTATTTCAGCTTTTCCAGAATCTCGTCCGCGCTCATGCCACTTGCCAGCAACTTCTTCAACACATCCTCTGCCTCGGTCTTCTTAGCCTCCTCTGCGGCCTTCGCATCTGCCTTTGCCTTCTTCGCTTCCAGCGTTGCCACTTCTTTTTCGGCCTTCTTCAGAGCAGTCTGCTTCTCTGCGATCTGGGATGCGTAGTCTTTGGTGATATTAGTTTTGGGACGTTTTTTGCTGCCTTTCGTTCTGGGCATAGGTGATGACCTCTTTCCTTTTATAGTTGTTTAAGTATAGCACTGTGTTGGTGTGAGGGTAATATTGTCATTAAACCACAGCCCATTTGCTATCCAAGAAATCAGGAATCTCATCCATAGTAACCGGAGTATATCCTACGCCAAAGTCATTGTCACAATTGGGATATCCCATCGTTGGCAATCCATTGGTCTCTTGGCTCAGTTTTTGAAGAGCATCACTATTTTCTATTTCTTGTTTCACACTTTTGAAAATGAAGTAATTTTCTGTGTGTGCAAACAACAAGTAGTTCAGATATTTTAATACTTTATCTTCCGAACTTGAGTTAATTTGGTGTCTAAGGCTTCTGTAGAACTTATCACGTTTGTGATAAAAAGCCAACACAACACTTTGATTCTTCAATGGAAAAAAGCAAAGATGCATGTACTGCATTCTAATATTCGGATTATAATCATACACATCATTAACCTTTTTCCCTTCCATATCCGATGGAAGTGCTATTGCTGACTGTGCTGCAATTGGAATTACATACGGCAGAACTTTCCAAAATAGAACCTGATATCCGCCTGTTTCATTCCGATCTGCAATACCCTTGTGGAAAAGCATTTCCTCCTCAAATTCATCCGCATCAAGTTCTTTTAATCCAATTAAATCTTCAACATTATCAAAACAGGAAAACTTTTTCTGCTGAATTTTAGCAAGTTCTTTTTCTGTTGCTCTCTTACTCATCAATAGCAGCATATCCTTCACCGCTATCTCTGCCAACATTTTATCTGTTGGATTTTTAATCAAATTAGCTTCATTCTCGTAATCTTGGAAAAATGTTCCATCACAGCTTCTGCATATATAATTAAATGTCCCTGACTTATTGACACCATTTTCAATGTCCACAATTTCTTCATCAAATCCCATTGCCGCCGAAGCATGTAGAACCATTCCATTATCTGCTATCGGTCGCAATGCTAATTGTGGAACAGAATGGGAATTGCAAAAACTGGTCTGGGTATTTCCACACAAAATACATTTTGTCGGTTTTGCGCTTTTTCTCGCCTCTGATAGCATCTGATTTATTTGTTTTCTAACTTCAATTACATCTGTTCCTTCTGGAATATCAAGAAAACTCATACGCAAAACCTCCTTATCTTTACTCACATCTCAGCCGATCATAATAGATCGTTGCCTGCTGCTCACCACGGAGAGGTGTGTGATTATTTATAGAGCAGCATGGGAGCTACCACTCCCAGTATATCACAATTTCATCCAGTTTTACAGACGTTTTCTTGCCTTCATCACTGCACAATAC
>OLQG01000599.1_pt1 | contig 28274 bp, 23 predicted proteins | sample 1672221 | NCBI WGS metagenome assembly OLQG01 (sample SAMEA3136660, study PRJEB25190) | human gut metagenome | biome: human gut; feature: human-associated habitat; material: faeces | place: Austria | collected 2013
GAGTCTGCAAAGATGGCAAATATAGAAGAAGTCGAAGGTGATGTGGTATTTTCACATGTAAAATTTGCTTATCCGAGTGTGCCGGACAAAGAAATCATCCACGATTTCTCCGTCCATGTAAAACCAGGACAGAAGGCAGCCATTGTCGGTCCGACCGGTGCCGGAAAAACGACGCTGGTCAACCTGCTGATGCGTTTCTTTGAACCGACCGGCGGCAGCATTACGATTGACGGTGTGGATACAAAAGATATGACAAGAGAAAATGTTCACAGAAAATTCGGCATGGTGCTTCAGGACACCTGGCTGTTCGAAGGAAGCGTTCGTGAGAATCTTCTATATAATAATGACAACGTATCCGAAGAAACGATGATAAGTGCCTGCAGGGCGTGCGGCATCCACAGCTTTATCAAAGCACTGCCGCAGGGGTATGATACCATTTTAACAGACAATACTTCGATTTCAGCCGGACAGAAACAGCTGCTCACGATTGCAAGGGCAATGATCCAGAACAGTCCGATGCTGATTCTTGATGAGGCAACCTCAAGTGTTGATACCAGAACAGAGCTTCTGACACAGCGGGCAATGGATCAGCTGACACAGAAACGTACCAGTTTTGTGATCGCACACAGACTCTCTACGATCAGGAATGCTGATATCATTCTGGTTATGAAAGACGGCGATATTGTAGAGCAGGGAAATCATGAAGAACTTCTGGCCAAAGGCGGATTCTATGCAGATCTGTATACCAGCCAGTTTGAACAAAGTGAGGTGCGGGCATAATGAGAGGAAAAACGATCGTAATTGACAGAGAATATGGAAGCGGCGGCCGTGAGGTCGCAAAGCTTCTCTCAGAGAAACTTGGAATCCCGTTTTATGACGGTGAACTGCTGGTGCTTGCCAGCGAAAAATACGGCATCGACCTTGGCATGATGAAAGATTACGATGAGAAACGTATGGGAAGCATCCTGTACAGCATTGCCATGGCAACCAGTTATGCCACTGATTTTGATAAGATCACAAAACCATATGAAATTTATGAAGCACAGGCAAAAGTCATGCGTCAGCTGGTGTCCGAAGGACCGTGTATTTTTCTTGGAAGATGTGCAGCTGAAATTTTGAAAGATAAAACAGAGCTTTTAAATGTCTTTATCTACAGCAGCGACCAGCATGCAAAAACAGAACGCATCATAAGAGTGGATGGTGTTGCACAGAGCAATGCAGTCACGGAATTACATAAAAGAGATGTCCAGCGGGGCAATTATTATCATTATTTTTCAAAAAAAACCTGGGGTGACCGTAATCATTATGACCTTTGCCTGAATACCGCAGAATTAGGTTATGAGAAAGCGGCAGAGATCCTGGCAGCTGCCGCAAAATAAGACTTCATTTATCAGTGACGGGATATGGTCTTGCATCTGATATGGCTTTCAGCGGATGAAAGAAGTTCCAGATGAGAAATTGTTGCCTTTACATTACTCTGCTTTTTGTATATAATATAGCTGTAAGTTCATACTAACAAGAAAAGAAAAGGAGGCAATAAAATTATGAAAATTTTGTTTTTTGGTGCGAAAAGTTATGACATAAAATCTTTTGATGCTTATCTGGACAAAGAAGAATACAAAGATCTGGATGTTGTATACATTGAGCCGAATCTTACTCCTCAGACAGCGATGCTGGCTGCCGGTTATGAAGCTGTGTGTGCATTCGTAAATATGGACTTGAGTGCAGAGACAATCGATATTTTAAATACATGCAAGGTAAAACTGATCCTGATGCGCTGTGCCGGATTCAACAACGTAGACCTTGAGCGGGCAAAAAGCTACGGCATGACCGTTACACGTGTGCCGAGCTACTCACCGGAAGCAGTCGCAGAACATGCGATGGCACTGGCTCTGACGGCAAACCGCCACACCCACAAAGCGTACATCAAAGTACGTGAGAACAACTACAGCCTGAATGGACTGATGGGTGTCAACTTCTATAAAAAGACGGCAGGTATCGTCGGAACAGGAAAAATCGGTGCTGCGATGGCACGTATCTGCCACGGCTTTGGCATGAGAGTACTCGGCTATGATATGTACCCGAATAAAGATCTGGATTTCGTGGAATATGTAGATCTGGATACTTTGCTTTCGCAGTCTGACCTGATCTCCCTTCACTGCCCATTGATGGAAGAGACACATCACATGATCAACATTGACACGATCCAGAAAATGAAAGACGGTGTGATCCTGGTCAACACTTCAAGAGGCGGCCTGATCAAGACGGACGATCTGATCCAGGGAATCCGTGAGAATAAATTCTTTGCCGTTGGTCTGGATGTATACGAAGAAGAGAACGGTTCTGTTTACGAAGATATGTCCGAGACGATCTTGGAGCATTCTACCGTTGCAAGACTGTTATCCTTCCCAAATGTTATGGTGACATCACATCAGGCATTTTTTACCGAAGAAGCACTGGCAGCGATCAGTGAAGTGACACTGGATAATGCCATGAGTTATCTGAAAGGCACACCAAACGGAAATGAACTTTAAAAGAAGTAACAAAAACAGGAATAGCGCATGAACAGATCCAAGGGTGGAATTCTTACATAGGAATTCTGCCCTTTTTTTGATGTAAAGGGCAAAATGGAAAATATTTCACTGGAATATGGCAGGAAAGCATGGTATACTTGAAAACAGCGTAGCTGTGAAAACAAGGAACAGGTACAGCACAAATTTGCAATCAAGGAGGATCTGAATGGGAGATTTTAAAGAATGGTTATCAGATAACCTGCGTTATTTCCTGGTCGGTGTTGTTGTGATACTGATCATCGGGGGTTCAATCCTGGGACTGAAGATTTATTCATCTGCAGTCAACGGAAAAGATGAGCCGGCTTTGATCCAGAAAAATACACAGGCACAGACAGAGAGCAAAAAGGAAACGGAGACAAAGAAAGAAACAGAAAAAGCAACAAAGAAACAGACCGAAAAAGAGACGAAAAAACAGACGGAGAAAACGACCGAAAAGGCTGCGGAAAAGACAACGGAAAGTCAGGCAGCTTCTTCAGACCAGACTCCGGACGGAAATGCTTCAGATGACAGCAGTTCGCATGGTGATGGATCTGAACAGAACGGTGATACATACGGCGGCAACGATTACAATTATGATGGTTCTCAGCAGGCAGAGGTCATCTCACAGGAGACAGAAGCACCGCAGCCACAGTATATGACGATCAATGCGGCATGTTACATGCGTTCTTATCCGGACTATGGGGACAATATCATCGGTCAGTTTGATGCAGGTACAACGGTACAGTTCCTGGCAGATGAAGGTGGCTGGTACAAGGTTTCCGTAAATGGTCAGACAGGCTATATAGGAGCAAGATTTTTTAACTGATAAACAAAAGCGAAAGGGAGAGCGAAACAATGAAGAAAAAAGTATTAGCAGCAGTACTTATAGCAGCAGTAAGTATGTCTATGGCAGGATGCGGAAGCAAACAGGCGGCATCCACAGATGGAGAAAGTAAGACAGAGAGTGAAGCAGGAAGCAATGCGGCAGCAGATTCAGGTGAAAAGAAAACACTGCGTGTCGGCATGGAATGTGCCTATGCACCGTACAACTGGACACAGAGTGATGATTCCAACGGAGCCGTTCCGATTTCAGGATCTTCTGATTATGCATACGGCTATGACGTTATGATGGCAAAACACATCTGTGACGAGCTTGGCTGGAATCTGGAGATCGTAAAGATGGACTGGGACAGCCTTCCGACATCCGTAAGTTCCGGAGCCATCGACTGTGCGATCGCAGGACAGTCTATCACAGCAAAACGTCTGGAATCCGTAGATTTTACAGATCCTTACTATTACGCATCCATCGTGACACTGGTAAAAAAGGACGGACCATATAAAGATGCAAAAGGTCTGGCAGACTTAAAAGGAGCAACCGCTACTTCTCAGATCAATACGGTATGGTATGACACCTGCCTCGACCAGATCGAAGATGTAAACAAACTGCCGGCTTATGAGACAACCGGAACCATGCTGGTATCTCTGGAATCCGGAGCCTGTGACCTGATCTGTACCGATCAGCCGACTGCAATGGCAGCATGCGTGGCTTATCCGGATATGGAAATGCTCGATTTTTCATCTGCAGATGACAACTATCAGGTATCCGATGAAGAGATCAACATCGGTATTTCTGTAAAGAAAGGCAATCAGGAACTGGTTGATGAGATCAACAGCGTTCTTGACAAGATGACAAAAGAAGATTATGAACAGATGATGAACGAGGCGATCTCCGTACAGCCATTGTCTGAATAAGCAGAACCGGGAGGAAGTATATTATGAGCAGTACTTTGCCAACAGACTACTGGGCGAGAGTCGTTTATCTGATCACACACTACAGTGCGTCTTTTCTGCGTGGAGCAGGAAGCACACTGCTGATCGCCCTGGTGGGAACCCTGGTCGGATGCCTGATCGGTTTTGCGGTCGGTATCGTGCAGACTATTCCGGTGTCCAGACAGGATTCTGTCATCAAAAGAGCCCTGCTTTATATCGTAAAACTGATCCTGAACATCTACGTGGAAGTATTCCGCGGAACACCTATGATCGTTCAGGCAATGTTTATTTACTTTGGTGCCATGCAGTACCTCGGCATTACCATGGGTATGTGGTTTGCCGCATTCTTTATCGTGTCGATCAATACCGGAGCCTACATGGCAGAGACCGTGCGGGGCGGTATCTTATCGATCGATCCGGGACAGACCGAAGGAGCAAAAGCCATCGGTATGACACACTTTCAGACCATGTTGTATGTTATTTTCCCGCAGACACTCAGGAATATCATTCCGCAGATCGGCAACAACCTGATCATCAACATCAAGGACTCATCTGTTCTGTCCGTTATTGGTGTTATCGAGCTGTACTATGCGGCAAAACAGACTGCCGGTGCTTATTACTGGTGGTTTGAGGCGATGACCGTAGCGATGATCCTTTATCTGATCATGACCTTTGTATTCTCAAGACTCTTGCGTTTCTGGGAGTCCAAGCTGGACGGACCGGCAAGTTTTGACCTGGCAACGACCGATCAACTGGCACATACGAGCGGAAATTACAGCTATCCGGGTGACGGAAGCTTTGATAAAGAGCGAAATATCGAAACAGATGTGAACGGAGGGAGAGACAAATGAGTAAAGAGGCGATTCTGGAAGTAAAACACCTGTCCAAATCTTTTGGAGCCAATGCCGTTCTCAAAGACATTGATTTTGTCGTGCATCCGGGCGATGTGACATCGATCATCGGTTCTTCCGGTTCCGGTAAATCGACCCTGCTGCGCTGTATCAACCTTCTGGAGACACCGACATCCGGTGATGTGGCATTTCATGGGGACAGTGTGGTGGATAAAAAGGTCAATGCAGCCGCATACCGTGCAAAAGTCGGTATGGTATTTCAGTCCTTTAACCTGTTCAACAACATGTCTGTTCTTGAGAACTGTATCATCGGACAGACAAAAGTGCTGAAGAGAAACAAAGAAGAAGCAAAAGAAAAGGCCATGCAGTATCTGACCAAGGTCGGCATGAATCCATACATTAACGCAAAGCCTCGTCAGCTTTCCGGCGGACAGAAGCAGCGTGTGGCGATCGCACGTGCCCTGGCGATGGAACCGGAGATCCTGCTCTTTGACGAACCGACTTCCGCACTGGATCCGGAGATGGTCGGAGAAGTGCTGGAAGTTATGCGCGGACTGGCAGACGAGGGTATGACTATGCTGGTCGTTACACATGAGATGGCATTTGCACGAGATGTTTCCAACCATGTGGTATATATGGCAGATGGTATTATATGTGAAGAAGGCACTCCGGCAGATATTTTCGAAAATCCGCAGAATGCAAGGACGAAAGATTTCCTGGCAAGATTTCGTGCAAAATAATACAAAAAGAAAAGCTCTCAGGCAATGTCACAGAAGACAAAGCCGGAGAGCTTTTTATTTATCAGGAGAAGACTTGCGCTTCTTCCATCTGAAAAGCTGGAAAATCGTAATTGTATCAAGATTTTTCGTAGGCAAGGCGAGGATCACCGTTTGCAAGATGGATGATGCCGCATTTGCGGAAGCCGTTTTTTTCAAGAACGTGCTGCATGACCTTGTTGTCGTGGTGTGTATCAATGCGAAGATGAGAAATCTGAGGTTCACAGAAATCCAGAACTTTTCGGAAAAAACCATGAACAGTGCCATCACTGGCAACGATGTGGATCACACCGTAAGGAGAATCGGATAACCAGTCTCCATCTTTGATATGGGCATAGGTCAGATCGTTTTCAAGGGCAAAATAGAAACATCCGTGAATCTGGCTGCCATCTGCCAGATCCGTAAGGACAAACAGTTTCTGCGAATGGATATGTTCTCTGAGCAGTTCAGAAGAAGGATGTCCGTCTGCCCACTGTGTCGGGTTTCCCGTCTTTGCCATAAAAGACCGGGCGAAGGAATAAATATCCAGGATGGCAGGAAGATCATCCAGAACAGCATTTCGTATCATAGTAACCTCCTCAAATAAATATATAATGATGATGAAATAAATATGGTAAAGCATAAAAATACATGGTATAGTAATTAAATTAGAGAAACTCTGCAAAATTTACCTGCAAAAATCTCAGATACAGAAAATAATTACAAATGATAGCACGAAAGTACAGAATTGTAAAGAGAGTACGAGGTATACAGGAAGATGCTTCGGCGGCACATAACTACGGCGGAAGCGGCCTGGGTATGGCGATCGGAGAACAGCTCTGTATCAGAAATAAAATTTTATAAGAAAAATAATACTGCGCTATGTATATCTTGTGCAGCGATGAAAGGATTGGGACATGGACAGCAGAGAATATCTGAACTATGTTTTAGATAAACTGAAGGAGCGCATTTTCAAACTGGATGATGCAATCCTTCAGGGACAGAAAGAAATTGAAAACATGCATGAGTATTACTGGGAAAACTATACGGAGATGGACCAGTATGGCTATGAGGATTTTGATAATCAGCAGGCATTGTTAGGTCAGGTCAATGCCAATCAGGAAAAATTGGATCTGCGTCGGCGTTTCCGCAAAATGCTCGATTCGCCGTTTTTCGGACGCGTAGATTTTGTGTACGATGGGGAAGAAGAGGCAGAGATTTTTTATATCGGTATCGGCAATTTCTCCAGAGAATCAGGGAAGCTTCCGCTGGTCTATGACTGGAGGGCACCGGTATCCAGTCTGTTTTATGATTATGATAAGGGAGAAGCTTATTACGATGCACCGGCAGGACGTATGGAGGGAGAAGTGCTCTCCAAATGGCAGTACAAGATTCGCGGCGGAAAGATGATCTATGCGTTTGAGAGCGATGTCAAGATTGATGATGAGGTACTCAAGCAGGAGCTTGGAAGCCACGGCGATGTCAAACTGAAAAACATTATCAAGACGATCCAGAAAGAACAAAATGCGATCATCCGCAATACAAAAGATCGGATCCTGGCAATCCAGGGGGTAGCCGGAAGCGGTAAGACTTCTGTGGCACTGCACCGTATTGCTTATCTGCTTTATCATGACCGGGAGAACCTGAAGTCTTCAAACGTGCTTGTGCTTTCCCCAAACGGTGTGTTTTCAGATTATATTTCCCATATTCTGCCGGAGCTTGGCGAGGAAAATATCCGCGAGATGAGTTTTGACATGTTTGCTTATAAAGAACTTCAGGATACGGTCAGCGATTGTGAGGATCACTGTGATCAGATCGAACGGGAACTGCACACTTCAGAAGCCGCGGAAAGTTTCCGGCAAAAGCAGTCAATCGATTTTGTTTTGCAGTTAAATGAATTTGTGCTGGGTCTGGAGGATCGTCTGATGCGTTTTTCGGATCTCAAATACAAAGGGATGCAGAAAAGTGAACGCCAGCTTACAGAACTTTTTTATTATCGATTTCCGGACATTCCGCTGCTGGAGCGTATGCAGGCCGTGATGGATTATGTGGTGGATGAATACGAGACGCTGATCGGCCGGAATCTGGGCGATGACGAGGTGGAGCTTGTGCGGGGCAGATGTAAAAAGATGTACCGCAGCACAGATCTCTATGTGCTTTATAACTGGTTCTTAAAAGAATACGGCTACGCTGTCCTGCCGCAGGTTTCTTATGAGAAGCGGATTCTGAAATATGAGGATGTTTATCCGATATTATATCTGAAATACCTTCTGAAAAGCAGACGTACAGATCATAACATCCGCCATCTGGTGATCGATGAGATGCAGGATTATTCTTATATGCAGTATCTGATCCTGGATAAGATGTTCTCCTGCAAGATGACGATCCTCGGGGACAAAGCGCAGACCATGGAGGAGGACACACGCGATGTCTTAAGTTTCCTGCCACGTGTGTTCGGCCGCGGTATCCGAAGGATCAACATGAACAAGAGTTATCGAAACACCATGGAGATCGCAGCGTATGCCAATAACATCTCGGACGTGTCGGATATGGAACTGTTTGAGCGTCATGGAAAACCGGTGGAAGAGCAGAACTTTGCAGACCGGATTGCGGCACTGGAAGCAGTTCTTGAAAAAATGCGTCTGGAAGAATTTGAAACGGCCGCTGTGATCGAGATGACACAGGAGCGCGCCGAAGAAAGTGCTGTCTATCTGAAAAAGCGGATGGAAGAACTTGGCATGGATACAAAGAATCGCTTTTCCTGCGTAGACCGTGACAGCACTCAGTTTAAAAAAGGACTGACCGTCACGACCTTCTATCTTGCAAAAGGACTGGAGTTTGACCAGGTATTTGGAATTTATGAGAAAAACGATAATACACCGTTGCACCGCCAGGCGAAGTATATCTGTGCCACAAGAGCGCTGCATGAGCTTTACATGTTTGAAATAGAGGAGAAGCGTTATGAATAACTGGAAATTTTATGGCGCACTCCTTTTCGGTGCGGGAGCACTGCTGCTTCTTGGTTATTTTCTGAAAAGGCTTCTGGAGAGGAATTATTTTCCCTATGAGCGTCAGCCGATCCTGACCAAGAGAGAGTATGCCTGTTATCTGCTCCTGAAAAAGGAAGCCGACCGTCATCATTGTCTGATCTGCCCAAAAGTGGGACTGAAAGATCTGATGCGGGTATATGATAAACAGCATTATATGAAGTATTTTTATAAGATTTCTCAGAAACATGTGGACTTTGTAATCTGCGACCGTAATCTGAACGTACTGTTTGCACTGGAATTAGATGATGCCAGTCATGATACACAGGAAGCGAAGAGACGTGACAAATTTAAAGACAAAGCCTTTAAAGCGGCAGATCTGCCGCTCAAAAGGCTGCGCAGTTTTAATGAACGTTCGGTTGCGGAGCTGTTCCGCGGTCTCTGAGCTGAGCTTCTCTTTCTGTCCTGGAAAAGACACAGCCACAGTAATCCTGGCGGTATAAGCCATAGAGAGCGGACAGTTCTACCGATCGTTTATAACCGTTTTTCTTTTTGAAATCGGAAGGAAGCCATGGGATACCATAAGTATCGCCAAGCTCCTGTCCGATTTCGTTTAATTTCCGGGCATTTTTCAGAGGACTGATGGAGAGCGTGGTGCAGAAATAATCAAAGCCCTGTTCTTTTGCAAGCTTTGCGGTCTGATCAAGACGCAGGCGGTAACAGCGAAAACAGCGTTCTCCGCCTTCTGGAACCTGTTCCAGTCCTTTTGCCATCTCATAGAAACGTTCTTTGTCAAAATCCCCTTCGAGAAACGAAACCGGATATTTCTGTGGAATCTGACGGATCAGATTTTGCTGTTCCTTTACACGGTGGCGGTATTCCTCATCCGGATAGATATTAGGATTATAGTAAAATACCGTGATCTTAAAAAAATCTGATAAATATTCGATCACATAACTGCTGCAGGGAGCGCAGCAACTGTGAAGAAAAAGAGAAGGAACGATGCCGTCCTGCTGTTTTTTGTTCAGGATCTCTTCCAGCTCTTTCTGGAAATTTCTTTTATTTGCCATAGCAGCTCATCCTTTCTGGCATGTTTTGGTTCATCACGTAAAGCATAGCACAAACCGGAAAAACAGACAATCCATACAGAAGCATTTTTGCAGTGGATTTCATAAGATAAAGCAGAACAAGAAGAAGGAGGAATAAGATGTCTAAGCTGTTGGAAGCTGAGCATGTCAGTTATGCCTATCACAGCATGGGCGGTGAGATAGAGACGCTTGCAGATATTTCCTTTTCCATAGAAGAAGGGGAATTTACAGCAGTAGTAGGGCCGAGTGGATGTGGAAAATCAACACTGCTCTCTCTGATCTGCGGTCTGCTGAAGCCGGAACAGGGCGAAATCCGTTTTGCAGGGAAAAGCGTAGAACAGGAAAAAGAGCGCATTGGATATATGCTGCAGAAAGACTATCTGTTTGAATGGAGGGACATTTACAGCAATGTGCTGCTGGGGCTGGAAATTCAGAAAAAAAAGAACAGATCCTATATCGGGCATGTCGATCAGATGTTAAAAGATTATGGTCTGTGGGAATTTCGGAAGGCAAGACCGTCCCAGTTGTCCGGCGGTATGCGGCAGAGGGCGGCACTGATCCGGACGCTGGCACTGCAGCCGGAGCTGCTTTTGCTGGATGAACCGTTTTCTGCGCTGGATTATCAGACAAGACTTTCTGTTTGTGAAGATATTTACAAAATCATAAAAAAAGAACAGAAGACAGCGATTCTGGTAACGCATGATCTGTCAGAGGCGATCAGCATGGCAGACCGGATCCTGGTTCTTGGAAAAAGACCGGCAGAGATCAAAAAAGAAGTGAAAATCTGTTTTGATCTGAAAGAGCGTACCCCGATGAAGGCACGCAATGCACCGCAGTTTAAAGATTATTTTAATCTGATCTGGAAGGAGCTGAATGAGTATGCGTGAACCTTCTGCTGCACAGAAAAAGTATCTGAAAATGGAAAGAAAAAAAAGGCGCACGGTGATTTTTATGCGTCTTTTTCTGTTCTTGGCATTTCTGCTGATCTGGGAGCTGGCAGCGGAGCTTAAGTGGATCGACAGCTTTATCTTCAGCAGCCCATCCAGGGTTTTTTTGACAGCCCTTGAGATGGCAAAAGATGGAACACTGTTTCTTCATATCCGGGTTACGCTGATGGAGACACTGGTCAGCTTCGCTTTGGTGGTGATAAGCGGCATCCTGATTGCAGTACTTTTGTGGATGCTCCCAACCGTGTCAAAGATCCTGGAACCATCTCTGGTCGTGCTGAACAGCCTGCCAAAATCAGCGCTTGCACCACTTCTGATCGTCTGGCTGGGAGCCAATGTAAAAACGATCATTCTGGCAGGAATGTCGGTGGCAGTGTTTGGAACGATCCTGAATCTGTACACCTGTTTTTCACAGATTTCTCCGGAAAAAGAAAAACTGATCTATACCCTGGGCGGCACGAAGAAAGATACTCTTTTAAAGGCAGTGCTGCCAGGGACGATCCCGAATATTCTCAGTATCATGAAGGTCAACATCGGTCTGTGCCTGGTAGGGGTTGTGATCGGTGAGTTCATCGGTGCACGGTGTGGTCTTGGTTATCTGATCATTTATGGTTCCCAGGTATTTAAGCTGGACTGGGTGATCATGTCGATCGTGATCCTCTGTGTGATCGCTATGCTTTTGTATACCCTGCTTGGCAGGCTGGAACATGTCTGCCAGAGACAGAATTAAGAAGATTTGCGGTATTTTTTCCGGTATTCGGCCGGGGAAAGTCCGGTTTCATTTTTAAACATTCTGGAAAAACCGGAAAAGTTGGAGTACGAAAGAGAAGAAGCGATCTCACTGATACTCTGGCTGGTTTCTGTCAGGCGGTATTGAGCTTCCTGAAGCCGGACCTCGGATAAATAATCACTGATGCGTTTACCGGTTTCTTTTTTGAAGATTTTGGCGAGGTAATCGGGACTTAAAAAGACCTGTGCGGCAAGTTCCTCGCGTGTAAGACTTTTGTCCTCTTTTATCAGTTCCAGAATCTTACGCACAATGCAGGCAGATTTTTCAGTATCATCGGTATCGCTGACTGCTTCTATGGCAGCAGAGGCCTGTTCCAGCAGAAAATCGCTCTGCCTCTGAAATGTAAGATAATTGCCCTCTGTGCCGGAGAGAACCTGAAGCGGAGCAGCGAATTTCTGGCAGAAAAAGTTTATCACATCGTTGCAGTGTTTCTGACAGAGTTTTTTGTCGGAAAACAGTTCCGGTGAAAGAAAGGAAAGGAAAAAGCAGGGTTTGAGTTCGATCGCCGGGGGACATCCGGGATTTTGCATAAAAAGTTCATTGAGTGCATTTTTGATGCAGTAGGACAATACACCAAGGTCGGTATCTTCAGAGGGCAGCGAAACAATATAGAACAAAGTGGGAACAAAACAGGCATCCTTATCAAAAAAGACATGGTTTCTGGATGCATCCCACAAAATATAATCGGCATCGCTGTTCTGGTAGGAGCCGTTTACAAGCTGAAGCCAGAAATGTTCCGAAGCCAGAAGGCGTTCTGCAGGCTGAGGCGCTGAAAGGGTTCGGTTCAGTTTCCGGCGGTTTTCGATCTGACGGATAGCTTCGGTAACAGACTGGCGGATCTCCGTGACATCAAATGGTTTCAGAAGATAAGCGAACGCATGATAGGAGATCGCTTCTTTGGCAAAAGAAAAATCCGAATGGCAGGTCAGAAACAGGAACATGATATCAGGATGGTGTTCTGACAGCCAGCGTGCAAAATCCAGACCGGTGCCATTTGGCATTTCAATGTCGCAGATCACGATCTGGATGCCGGATTCTTCACAGATCTGCTCGGCTCTGCGGATATTGCCGCAGGAAAAAACCTGATCAATGCCAAGCGACTTCCAGTCGATGGCATGCTCAAGTGCTTCAAGTGCAAATGCTTCGTCGTCTACAAGCAGTAAATTCATAGGTGTATACTTCCTTTCATCTATTCTGTTTCGGAAAATGCAGGGGCAGAAGCTGGATGCATCTGCGGCAGGAGCAGGATTATTTTTGCTCCGCCTTCCGGACGATTTTCAAATTTCAGAACGTAATGATCTCCATATATATAAGAAAGTCTCTGTTTGACATTGCGGATGCCGATATGTTTTTCACCTGCTTTCCGGGAAGGTGCTTCTTCTTTTGAAAGCAGTTCAAGTGCTTCTGATGAAAAACCAGGTCCGTTATCTTCGATGGTCAGTGACAGATAAGTCTGTTCTTCCTTTTGGACAGGCATGGCGGTGATGCTGATTTCCATAGGAGAAGATTCGGAACAGCCATGCTTGAAAATATTTTCCACAAAGGTGTGCAGTGTCAGTACCGGGATCTTCATTTTTTTGGCATCCGGATCGATCCGGAACTGCTGGTGCAGGTCGTTCTGGAAACGGATCTGCTGGATATGCAGATAATTTTTTACATGCGTAAGCTCTTCTGATAAAACAACCATACTGTCCGAACTCTTGAACAGGTAGCGGAAATACTTCATCAGAGTAGAAGAAAAATCAACGATCAGCTCCGAACGTCCGCTCAGTCCCAGACTGTAGATCAGATTCAGGCAGTTTAGAAAGAAGTGCGGTTTGATCTGAAGGGTAAGGTACTGAAGCTCGGCATAGACACGGTTCAGTTTTTCTTCGTAAATCTGCAGTTTCAGGTCATGGATCTGGCTGATCATATAATTGAACGTTTCCGTCAGTCTGGCAAATTCATCGTGCGTATCCGGGATTGGCAGGCTGCTGTCAAAATCACCCTGTTCGACTGCTTCCATGGCAGTGATGATCTGAAGTACCGGAGATATCATCTGTCTCCAGATGAGGATCAGCATTACGGAAAGAAACAGAAAAGTGGCTGCTGCAAGGAACAGGATCGCATACTGGAACCAGGAAAAAGCACCGAGAATATCGGAAGTCGGGATGTAAAGAAGAATCCGGTAATGATTCTTCGCGGAATCGACCGGAATCTCTACACAGTGCCCACGGTTGAGCTGCGGGGCACCAAAGAGAAGCTCCTCGACGGAATCCAGGTTGGAGAGAATGAAAGCTCCATGTGTACTGGCTGTCAGTTCCTTAAAGTCTGAGAAAATATATTCACCTGCACCAAAAGCACCGACATAGACATTCTGATATTCCATCAGCTCCATGAGATACCCTTTCTGCCCAAAGCGCAAAAAAGACCAGCCGCTGATCTGCGGTTTGGAGGCGGGAAATGTTCTTTTGCGACAGGCCAGGCGGATATAACGGCGCATTTGTTGACGGTCACTGTAAGAGTCATAGTTAGCACTCTGCAGGATAAGAATGTCCTGACCTGGAATATAGAAAAACAGACTGACGGTACTGTTGTAAGTATCAAGATACTCTGTAAAACTGTCAAGAATGGCAAGCTCTTCCAGGGGTGCAGCTTCACCATCTGCCAGCGTCCGGTAATTCTGGCTGTCCAGAAGAAAAGAAGCAAGATAATTTGAAATATGGTCAAGGGAAGTATCCACAGTTGCAAGCTGCAAAGAAAGCGTGTTATGATTGTACTGGATACTTTGCTGCAGCAAAAGACGCTTTCCGTATTCGCTTCCGGTCAGGATACACAGAAGCAGCGGAATACTGGTGAGCAGATACATCCATAATAATTTCTTTTTTGTGGCAGATTTAAAAAACAGTGGTTTATGTTTTTTCATAAAAGACCTCCAATAAGTATCGATTGCCCATGGACTTATCCATATTATTGTAACGTATTTGTGGTCGGAAAGGAAGAAAAATATGAAAATACACAACAAAATTTTAAAAACAGTGTTGTTTTTTGTGACAATTACACTGCTCTTTTGCGGATGCACAAGACAAAGTCCGAAGGAAGAAAAATCACAGGTTCCGACTGTGAATATTGGTATCAGCGCAAGAACCGGACTTAGCAGGGATCTGTATACCGTCAATCAGAAGCTTGGAGATCTGACGGAAGAAAAGATCGGTGTGCGTGCACAGCTTGTCTGGACGGGACTGAACAGCAGCTATGGAAACAGCTATTATAAAAACCGGCAGATGGGGGTGGATATCCTCAATATTTATTATAATCAGTTTGAAGATTACCGGGAGAAGAACCTGCTGCTCGATCTGCAGCCGTTCCTTTCGGAAAATTCCTGTTTAAGAGAAGTGCTGCAAGAGAAAACTCCGCTTCCGGAGGAGGAAAGAGAAGGCATTTACGGGATTCCAAAAGCTTTAAGTGACATTCACACAAATGGTGTGATCCTGAACCGATCGTATGTGGAAAAATATCATCTGGATGTCTCGGATATCCATAAGCCGGAGGATCTGGAGCCGTTGTTTGATATTATAAAAAAGGAATGTCCGGATGTTGTGCCATGGGCACTGGAAAAGCGCACAAATGCGGTGATCGAACGTGCACCGATCGCCGATATGCTGGATGGCTGCATTTCCGGTATTTTATATGAAGGAACAGATGATACTGTCTGCAACGTTTATGAGAGCGCCGCCTATACAAAACGGGCAGAGCTTGCAAGACGCTGGCAGGAGAAAGGTTATCTGGCAGATAATATTCTTACCAATATAGAAACAGGACAGTCCCAGGTCATCTCAGGGGAAGCTTTTGCAGCCGAATTTGTTGTCAAACCGGATGAGATGCAGTATGAAGAAAGTATTTACGGGGACAAAGTGATCATTATCCCGTTTGACCGGGCACCGGTGCTGGATACCGAAGACGACTGGATCACCGTCTGGAGTATTTTTTCGGAAACAAAGTATCCGGAAGAAGCCGTAAAAGTGCTGGAGCTTCTGTACAATGATGAGGAAGTACTGAATGTGATCCTTTACGGCGTGGAAGGTCTTCACTATGAGGTAGAGGAGGATGGCAGCTTTTCTTTTCCGGATGGTGTAACGGAGAACAATGTCGGCTATACCTGCTCCGTCAAATGGCAGTTCAACACGCCAAAAGCCGGGATCTGGAGCGGAATGTCGGAAGATCTGGAGAAAGACTTCGCGGAATTTGAAGCATCGGCAGAAGTTTCGCCGGCATATGGATTCTGGCTGGATGAAAGTAAGATCACTGTGGATATGCAGAAAATCAGGGCGATCGTGTCAGAATACAGGAAGTTTCAAAATGCGGGAATGACAGAAGATGGTCAGAGCATGGAAGCCTATCTGGAAGAATTCCGGCAGAAGCTAAGAGAAGCCGGAAGTGAACAGCTTGTGAAAGAAGTTTCAAAGCAGTATCAGGCATGGAAAAAAGAAAAAGAAGGTCAAAAAGCCGGAAAATGAATAAAGAGAACGGAAAATGAACAATTTATGACGGAAAATGAGTAGCTTTGAACGAAAAAAAGAGTTATCATACAAACACATGGAACGGTTCCCATGAGATCGGAAACCCAAGGGAATTGTTCAAAATCTAACAAGTGTGTTAAGGAGGTAACTTATGAATCACTCAAAAAAATGGTCAAAGAAAGCGATTTCTATGGCGCTGGTAGCAGCTATGGTCGGAACGAGCGTAATGCCGACATTTGCAGCGTCTACAGATCCAAATGCAACTGCACAGCGTGAAGCAAAGAACGCGGCAATCTCTCAGAAGGCAGCGACACAGGGTATGGTTCTTCTGGAGAACAACAACAATTCCCTGCCGATCGCAAAGACAAAAGGAACAAAAGTTGCACTGTTCGGTGTAGGTTCCTATAAGACGATCAAAGGGGGTACCGGATCCGGTGATGTTTACCTGAAAAACGGTGCAAATATTTCTGTAGAACAGGGATTTAAGGATGCAGGATATACGGTAGTAAATAAAACTTTCCTGGATGCTCAGAATGCAGCATACGAAAAAGCAGAATCTGAGTGGAAAGGTGGTATGTTTGACAGCTTTGTATACAAAGAAGCAGCTTATGCAGAGACAGATGTAACGGCGGCAGCAGATCAGACCGACACTGCAGTCTATGTACTGGCACGTAACTCAGGTGAAGGTTCTGACCGTAAAGCAGAAAAAGGTGATTACTATCTGACAGATGCAGAGGCAGCCAACCTGAAACTGCTGGGACAGAAATTTAAAAACGTAGTTGTAGTCCTGAACACAGGAGGAATCATTGATACGAACTTCTTCAACGGCAAAGGCGGATACGCAGCAAACGATTCCCTGAACCGCGGTAAGATCGAAGGACTGGATTCTCTGGTACTGATGTCTCAGGCAGGTATGAACGGCGGACGTGCTCTGGTTCAGATCCTGAACGGCGAAGTCAATCCATCCGGTAAGCTGACGGATACCTGGGCAGTGGATTACAACGATTATCCATCATCTGCGGCATTCTCCTGGAACGATGCAGTGCATAAAGACGGAGAAACAACAGAAGAAAGCAATGCAGCAAACACGGCAGCAACAGCAGAAGAAGTTTATAATGACGATATTTATGTAGGCTATCGTTATTTTGATACCTTTGGCAAGAAGGTAGCTTATGAATTTGGTTACGGCGAGTCCTATACCGATTTTGATATCGAAGTAAAATCTGTACAGGCAGATAATAATAATATTGATGTAGTAGCAGAGGTTAGCAATACAGGTGCTGTTACCGGTAAGGAAGTCGTAGAAGTTTACTTCTCCGCACCGGCAGGTGATCTGGACAAACCATATCAGGAACTGGCAGGATACCAGAAAGTAGAAGTAGAACCGGGAAAGACAAAAACCGTTAAGATTTCTTTTGATACCGATGATATGGCAAGCTACGATGAAAACAAAGAGCAGTACGTACTGGAGGACGGTACTTACAAGATCCGCGTAGGCAACAGCTCCAGAAATACCGTAGAAGCGGCTGACATCAGTCTGGACAAAGATGTTGTTACCGAAAAAGCTGCAAATGCCCTGGGAATGACAAAAGACAAGATGCAGGCAGGTACTTATACTGCTGATCATGTCGTAGCAAAAGGCGGAGCTTACAAGATGGATATCCTGGATGAGAAATCAGAGGGATATGGCACCGGCATCACACCGACTACAGACGGTTTGAGTGCAGCAAAAGCTTCCTTAAGCCTGTCAGCTTCCGGCTTTGGAAAAACAGAGACACATGATTACACAGACGGAAAAGTAACTTCTTACATCAGTGAAGATACAACGACAGATTCTAATGCCTACAGTAAAAATGCAGCTCTGGACAAAGAAACAAAGAAAAACGTGAAAGCAGCAAAAGATGCTACCCTGGTGGACGTTGTAAACGGCAAACTCACGATGGAGGAGCTGGCAGCGAACATGAGCAGCACAGAGCTGGCTGACCTGGTAGAAGGCGGTACCTACAACGGACTTTCCGCAGGAACATCAAGTTCAGCAGTCATCGGTTCTCAGGCAGATTCCGTATACGGAGCAGCCGGTGAGACCACAAGCAACCTGTACAACTCCAGATACATCCCGAACATCGTACTTTCCGATGGACCTGCAGGTATCCGTATCACAAACGAGTACATTATGTATGATCTCGTTCCGACCCATGCAAAATTTGATGCAGGCAAGACTTATTATACCGGAACATACAGCTGGTTCGGAACAACATACACAGAGATTAAATTTGCAAACGAAGCAGAATACAATGCAGAAGTTGCAAAAGGAACCAGCCTGTATACAACAACAGGAACCAAATATTATCAGTACTGTACAGCAATGCCAATCGGTACTCTGCTGGCACAGGCCTGGGATCCGACTGTCATCGAAGAAGTAGGCCGTGCAGTAGGTGAAGAAATGCTGGAGTATGGTGTTACATCCTGGCTTGCTCCTGGCATGAACATCCACAGAAATCCGCTTTGTGGACGTAATTTTGAGTACTACTCAGAAGATCCGCTGATCTCCGGTGATTCAGCAGCCGCTGAGACAAAAGGTGTTCAGACAAAAGCAGACGGAACTTACTCAGGAATCGGTGTTACCCTGAAACACTTCGCGTTCAACAATCAGGAACAGCAGCGTATGGGAAGCAACTCTGTTGTATCTGAAAGAGCAGCAAGAGAGATCTACCTGAAAGGCTTTGAAATTGGCGTAAAAGAAGCTCAGCCGGATTACATCATGAGCTCCTACAACATGGTAAATGGCTATCCGACCTTTGAAAACTATGGTCTGCTGACAACGATGCTGAGAGACGAATGGGGATTCGAAGGCTTTGTAATGACAGACTGGTATTCTGTAGGTCGTGTAAACGGTGTAAATGCAGGCAAAAACGTACAGGGACTGCTGATGTGGGCAGGAAATGACTGTGAAATGCCTGGTGGAAACGTTGATAATATCCTGAAAGCGTTGAATACAGATAAAACTTTAAGACTTGGCGATCTGCAGAAATCCGCGGTCAACATGCTGAATGTTATCGCAAAGAGTGCAGTATTTGAAAACATGCTGGACAAACTGGCAACCAGTGGTGATGCAGTGACAGCAGCAGAAGCAAAATCTGCAAAAGCAGTTCTGGCGCAGAACAAAGCAGAAAAAGTTCTGGAAGAAGCAAAAAAAGCACTGGAAGAAGCAAAACGCAGTGGATCAGCAGATGACATCTCAGCAGCACAGGCAGCAAAAGATGCAGCAGAAGCAAAAGTAACAGAAGCAAAAGTAGCAGCAGCTACCGCAAAAGCAGAAATCAAAGTAGCTGAGGCAGAAAAACAACTGGCAGAAGTAAGAGCAGATGCAAATGCAACAAAAGCACAGCTCGAAGCAGCTCTGAAAGCAAAAGCAGAAGCAGAAGCAGAAGCAGCCGCAGCAAAAGCAAGCCTTGACAAGAACGTATTCGCAGCTAAGAAGGGAACGGTCAGAAAAGTAACGGCTAAGAAGAAATCCGCAGTCGTAACCATCAAGAAAGTAACCGGAGCAGAAGGATACCAGGTACAGTACTCCAAGAAAGCAAACTTCAAGAGCGCAAAGAAAGCTGCAACAAAGACAACAAAAGCGACTCTGAAGAACCTGAAGAAAGGCAGCAGATATTATGTACGTGTAAGAGCATTCAAGACCATCAACGGTAAGAAAGTTTACACGAAATATTCTGCAGCAAAGAGAACAGCTAAGATCAAATAAAGACCATCTTTCATAAAAGTAAGAAGAGGAGCGTTGCTTCAGATGAGAAATCATCTGGGGCAATGCTCCTTTTTAAGTATAGCAGAAAAGTCCTGGACAGTATGGAAAAATTAAATATAATTGGAAAATCCTTTTCCGATGATTTCACTGCTTTTGGTAACGGTGATAAAAGCAGTTGGTTCATTTTTACGGATAAAACGCTGAAGCAAAATGGCCTGTTTGACATCGACAACCGTTAAAATGACCGTTCGCTGTGTATGAGAGTAGGCTCCTTCGGCATGATAAGTCGTTGCACTGTGATCGAGTTCTTCGGTGATAAAATCACAGATTGGCTCCGGATGATCGCACACGATCGTAAAAAATTTGTTCAGCTTCATGCGTTCGATGGATTTGTCGATAACCAGTGTTTTTGCCATCAGGCCAAGAATCGAACAAAGTCCGGTCAGAATATCAAAGACAAAGAACGAGAGGATGACGATGATCAGATCACAGAGCAGAAGAGCAGTGGAAATGTTCATCGTGGAGTATTTTTTGATGATCATGGCGATGATGTCCGTTCCGCCGCCGGAAGCATTCTCAAAAAAGAGCAGGGCAGCGGCGATCGCCGGAAGCAGGATCGCAAAACAGAGTTCCAGTGAAATCTGGTTGGTCAGCGGCCCGGACATCGGGAAGAGATGCTCGAAAATATTCAGCAGTACCGAAGAAAGTACCGTGACGTAGGCGGTTTTCAGTCCGAAGTTCTTTCCAAGAAAAGCGAAACCGACAACCAGAAGTACCAGATTGATAAACAGGTTGATCACGGAAGCACTGAACGGCAGGAAATTTGAAAATACAACGGCCATTCCGGACACACCGCCGAAAGAAAAGTTATTTGGAAATTTAAAAACATAAATACCGATGTCCATGATCAGAACAGCGAGTGTGATCACGCTATATTCTTTTAGAGTGTGGGAAACGGAAGATGCGTTTTCCTTGTTTGGTTCCATAGAAATCCTCCTCATTTGTATGAATACAGAACGTTTTTTTGTTCATAACCGTTTGTTGCAGAAACTGCTTTCACAAGCAGCACCCTATTATACGCTTTGTTCCGATTTCTGACAAGCAAATTTCTTTGACCGGATGAAGAAATTCTGTTAGAATAAGACAGACGAAGATGTCGGGAACACATAACAGGGCATCCAGATACCAGACACGAAATACCAGATAAGAACAGGATGCCTGCGAATTGTTTTGCTGGCATCATTGAAAATTTAGGAGAAATAAATGATTACTTTAAATGACTATTTATATTCCGGGGATACGATTTTTCGGATTCTTCAGCAGTATACGGATGCACTTCGAAAAGAGGCAAGAAAAAATCATAACGAGATTGATATGGCACACAGCAATTTTCTGATCCTGATCAAAGGCTTGCTGGAGCATAACGATTTCCTTACCGTCGCAGCAGATACGGGAATTTTACAAATATATGGCAAAACAATATCCATATCTTGCGTTCACATTTAAAGGAAGGATCAAGTCGCTGCTCCGTGCGGAGGAGAAATTTAACGGCTATATTGTCTCATATATTTATGACTACTATACAAAATATGGAAAGTATCCGTCGGTGAACAAGCTTAAAAGCCGCCTGAGCTGTTTCCGTGATTTTATCGCATACCGTATTGTGATCTGTATGCCGAAATGTCACTTAAAATCAGGCGAAGACCTGGAAACGGAGGAACTGAAGTGTCTCTATGAGATCGCCAATGCCCTGCCGGGATTTCTCGAGGAACGTGGATTTGATGCAGAAGATGCAAACGGAGTCAAGTTCAGCACTTCACCGCTCTTAAATGATGAAGTAAAGCCATACTATCGTGATTATGTATGTAACAGAAGCCAGAATGGTTATCAGTCACTTCATATTACTTTTTATGATAACAGTTCCAGAAGCTATATGGAACTGCAGCTGCGTACCAAGCGGATGGATGACATTGCTGAGATTGGCCCGGCGAATCATCTGGAATACGAAAAACGCCAGGAAAAGGAGCGCATTCAGCGAGATGCGATTCCGAAAGGCGAATGCATCTATTTTGATGAGGCCTACGAAAGAGGTATGAAGCTTCTGAATCTGGATCTGACGAAAATAGATGTCAATATGTTCACGGCGATGAGCAAGAGTCTGATCAACGACGGCTGCGGACTTTACCATGGCAGACTGATCCTGCCGTATGAGCATTTGTCACGTTTCCAGAATGATCTGATCGACTGAGGATAAGAAAGAAAAATCCCCTGCAAAGAGTTTCCGGCATGCTCTTTACGGGGGATTTGTTGTTATAGCTTTGCAATCATGTTTTGTCAGAGTACAAAACGGATCAGTCTGGTACGGTCCAGAATGAAGATCGAAGCATCCATAAACAGATGTGCGAGCAGTGTGCTGACAATGACACCGTTTGAAGTCAGCAAAAATCCGACATGAAAACCGAACCAGCAGACAAAGCCGGAGTAGCAGCCCATCAGGATCAGAAGGTAGAGATTGTGAACCAGTTTTTGCAGGGTGCTGACAAAATCTTCTACCGTAAAATCAAAGTAGACAAAACGGCCGATCGCAAGAGAAACAAAGTACAGGATCAGTGCATCATAATTCGAATCGTCGTAGATAAATTTTATGTACATCAGAATTAGAATAATATAAAAAGAAGAAACCAGACGCACGGAAGATTTCTGATCCGGAGAAAGGTATTCAAGAGATACAAAAAAGCGATCCAGCCATCCGGTGAAAAATACGGACAGAATCAAAAAAAGCAGCAGGATCACGTCCTGATATTTGTTCCAGTAAAAAAATGCCTGCGGAATCCTTGCGTCAATAATATAGTAAAGCGAAAGAAACAGAAGCACCGAAGTACTGGAAAATGTCATTTCAAAGAAGCTTTCGATCATGCCGATCTCCCGGATGCGGTGAGATCTGGTCAGTTCAGCAACATCACATTCATTTAGCCGGTCATAGTTCAGACGCCTGCGCATCTGCAGTTTGGCTGTGATCAGCACGACCGCAAGGACAGCCACCAGTCCGATCAGCGAAACCAGCATAAAAATGCCAATGTTTTTAAAATCAAAATAATGCGAGACATAATAACGAGTCATAAAAACACCTTCTTTACAATGTAGATTGAAAATACAGAAGCCAGAGTCTGGAATATGAATATTGTAGTACTTTTGGATTGAAAAATCCAGAGGGCGAGGGGCTTTTTTGATGACAAGATTTTTAATTCGATTTAGGAAAATGTAGTTATCTTGAAAAATGTATATATGTTAGATATAATGTTAAATAATACGTAAATGTAACAAAAATACTGTGAGACAAAATGATTCTGTACTGGGGCACAGTGACAACGTATTCGTTGTAAAAATAAGTTAGTAATGAATGAAGAAGAGTCTTTATTTGTTTATAAATAATGCGGTTATACAATAAAAGTTGCGAATTATTATTATACGAAAAATGAGGAGAAAATAAGAATGGCGAATGGTGATGAGTTAATTACAAGCGTTGGTAAAAATGCCAATGATACAGCAGCTCTTATATGGTCTGTTGCAGATGACCTTGTAGGAGCATATAAACCGCATGAGTACGGTCTGGTTATCCTACCTATGACAGTAATCAAGCGTTTTCATGATTGTTTGCTGCCAACACATCAGACAGTTCTTGATACATATAAGAAAGTGGAAAAACTGGCTGTAAAAGATGGGTTTTTGCGTAAAGCATCAGGTTATCAGTTTTACAATACAAGTCCATTTACATTCAGGACATTGATTGCTGATCCGGAAAATATTGTGGATAATTTTAAGGCATATCTGAATGGATTTTCTGATAACGTGCAGGATATTCTTGCACGCATGGATTTTGATTCTCAGATCAAGCACATGGAAGAAGCAGGTCTTCTGTATCAGGTAATCTCTGATTTCTGTACAGATAAGGGCGATTTTTCACCTGAGAAAATCAGTGCTGTTGATATGGGATATGTGTTTGAAAATCTTGTTCGCAGATTTTCTGAATCGTATAACGAAGAAGCAGGAGCACACTTCACAAGCCGTGACATCATCTATCTGATGAGTGATCTTCTTGTAGCTGGTGATGAATCCGCATTTACAGGAGACGGCATTTCAAAGACCGTCTATGATATGACGATGGGAACATCTCAGATGCTTACCTGTATGGAAGAAAGATTGAAGCAGATGGATGCGGATGCAGACGTTACTGTGTTTGGTCAGGAGTTCAATCCATTTACATTCGGTATTGCAAAGGCTGATATGCTTATCCGTGGCGGAGACCCTAATAATATGCAGTTCGGTGATACTCTGTCAGATGACAAGTTCAGCGGATATAAATTTGATTATATTATCAGTAATCCACCGTTCGGTATTCCCTGGAAACGAGAGGAAAAAGAGGTTACAGCTGAATTTAAGAAAGGTACGGCAGGAAGATTTGCACCGGGACTGCCGGCAAAAGGTGATGGACAGCTTCTGTTCATGCTGAACGGTCTTGCAAAGTTAAAAGATGATGGTCAGATGGCAATTATCCAGAACGGTTCATCTTTATTCAATGGTGATGCAGGGAGCGGTCCTTCTGAGATTCGCAGATATTTAATCGAAAATGACTGGCTGGATGCGATTGTACAGTTACCGAATAATGCCTTTTATAATACAGGTATTGCAACCTATATCTGGATTGTGATGAAAAATAAGCCTGTAACACATCAGGGCAAAGTACAGTTGATTGATGCATCTGCCTGTTGTTCAGCAAGACGTAAAAATATCGGTTCAAAGAACGTAGATATTACAAAGGCCTGCCGTGATTTGATTATTGAAGCGTATGGTGCTTATACAGATGGTACGTATAATAGCGTAGATGAAAATGACAATGCAATCGTTGTAAAGAGTAAGGTCATGGATGCTGTTGATCTTGGTTATAACAAAATTGTAGTAGAAACACCGCAGCTGGATGAAGGCGGCAATGTTGTCATGAAGAAAAAGAAACCAGTAGCTGATACATCAAAGCGTGATACAGAGAATGTACCACTTGCAGAAGATATTGATGCTTACTTTGAACGTGAGGTCATTCCATATAATCCGCAGGCATGGATAGATAAATCTAAAACAAAAGTAGGATATGAAATTCCGTTCACCAGAACATTTTATGAATACAGGCAGATTGAGCCATCAGAAAAAATCATAGCACGTATTGAAGCATATGAAAAGAGCTTGATGGCAAAATTGCATGATTTGTTCGGGGGTGAATAATTATGGCAATGATGAAATCCAGTAATACAGAATGGCTTGGAGATATTCCGGCAGAATGGGATGTTGCTCAGATTGGAAATTATTATGAACTCAGAAACGAGAAAGTAAGTGATTATGATTTTGAACCGTTGTCTGTTACAATGAAGGGAATTGTTCCACAGTTGGCAACAGCTGCAAGATCAGATGACCATAGTAATCGTAAACTTGTAAAGAAAGGTGATTTTGTAATCAATAGCCGTTCTGATAGAAGAGGTTCATGTGGAATTTCTCCTTTGGATGGTTCCGTTTCTTTGATTAACATTGTAATGGAACCTCGAGGAAAAATGAATCCACAATATTATAACTGGTTGTTTCATACAGAACAGTTTGCTGATGAATTTTATAAATGGGGTCACGGTATTGTTGACGATTTATGGACAACTCGTTGGCAGGAAATGAAGAAGATTTTAATTGTTGCTCCGTTACCAGATGAACAGCAAGCTATTGCTGATTATTTGGACGAAACTTGTTCCAAGATTGATGAAATCATTGCAGAAGCAAAGGCAAGTATTGATGAATATAAGGAACTGAAACAGTCTGTAATTTTTGAAGCAGTGACAAAAGGTCTTGATAAAAATGTTGAGATGAAAGATTCGGGCATTGAGTGGATTGGAAAAACACCTGTTGATTGGAACATTGCTAAGATTAATCGTGTTGCTTGGACAACAAGCGGAGCTACTCCTTTGAGAAGTAAAGAAACGGAATATTATGATAATGCAGTAATAAGATGGGTTAGAACATTAGACTTGAATAATGGTCATGTAACTGATAGTTCTGAATAACAGAAACCGCATTAAAAAATTCAAGTTGTTCTATTATGCCAGTTAAGACTGTATGTGTGGCTATGTATGGTGGTGCAGGAACTATTGGAAAGTCAGGTATTTTAGAGGTTGAATGTGCAACTAATCAGGCGATTTGTTCAATCGTTTCTGATAAAAAAGTGCTTAATCCTGATTATTTACATTATGTAATAATGGCTGTGCGAAAATACTGGATGAAATATGCTGTTGGAACAAGAAAGGACCCTAATATAAATCAACAAATTATTGCACAGATGCGTATTCCCATTCCACAGTTATCAAAACAAGATATTATTGTAAATCATTTAGATAAGGTGACTGATAAATGCGATTCGCTCATTGCCGAAAAACAATCTCTCATCGCAGACCTTGAAGCATACAAGAAATCACTGATTTATGAAGTGGTAACAGGAAAAAGAAGGGTGGTATAACCTATGACTGAAAATGAAAAGCAGTTTGAATCCAATATTGAAGCTTTTCTGATCTCGCCCACCGGTGGATATAGAAAGGCAACAGATGCCGGATATACCTTATCTTCTGGTATGGCGTTGGATATTCAGACATTGGTTGGATTTGTGAAAGCAACTCAGCCGGTTATGTGGCAGCGTTTTGAAAAGCAGTGTAATTCTGATCCGTACAGGAAGTTTTATAAATGCTTTGAAGATGCCGTGCAGATGGATGGTTTACTGTCTGTCATACGACATGGATTTAAACATCGTGGAATGGATTTCAAGGTCTGCTATTTCAAGCCGGAATCCACTTTAAACGATACTGCTGTAAAAAGATATGAGCAGAATGTGTGTCAGTGTATCAGACAGTGGCACTATTCAGAGCAGAACAACAATTCCGTTGATATGATGCTTGCAATCAATGGTATTCCGGTGGTTGCGATTGAATTAAAGAATCAGCTGACGGGTCAGACGGTAGACAATGCAAAATTGCAATGGCAGTATGACCGTGACCAGAGGGAACCAGCATTTTGGCTGAACCACCGTATTCTGGCATATTTTGCGGTAGACCTTTACGAAGCGTGGATGACTACGGAACTGAAAGGTACAGATACCTGTTTTCTGCCATTCAATCAGGGTTCAGGTGGTGCCGGAAATGACGGCGGTGCAGGTAATCCGCAGGCAGAACATGATCATTATGTGACATCTTATATCTGGGAAAATGTATTACAGAAGGACAGCTTGCTGGAGATTATCCAGAAATTTATCAGCTTTGAGGTGAAGACCGAAAAGAAAGACGGAAAGAATGTCACAAAGAAGCGTCTGATTTTTCCAAGATTTCATCAGTTGGATGTGGTGCGAAAACTGATTGCTGATGTGCGTGAGAATGGTTCTGGAAAGAATTATCTGATCCAACATTCGGCAGGTTCGGGAAAATCAAATTCTATTGCATGGACGGCGTATCGTCTGGCATCTTTACATAACAATGATAATGAGCCGGTATTTACATCCGTTGTTATCGTAACGGACAGACGTAATCTGGACGCACAGTTACAGGAAACAATCACGGGATTTGACCATACACTCGGCAGTGTATGTGCGATTGATGAAAAGAAATCCTCTAAGGATTTAAGGGACGCTCTGAACGCCGGAAAGAGAATCATTGTAACAACATTGCAGAAATTCCCGGTTATTTATGAAGAAGTGGATGATACAACAGATAAGCGTTTTGCGATTATTGTGGATGAAGCGCATTCTTCGCAGACTGGTTCCTCTGCAATGAAATTGAAGGCTGCACTTGCAGATGTGTCGGATGCCCTGAAAGAGTATGCGGAACTGGAAGGAAAAGCCGAAGATGAGTTACTGGATGACGATGACCGTCTGGTACATGAAATGATTTCGCATGGAAAGCATAAAAATCTTTCATTCTTTGCTTTTACAGCAACGCCAAAAGGTGCAACACTGGAAATGTTCGGCACAGAATGGCAGGATGGTTCCTATCATCCGTTTCATATATATTCGATGCGTCAGGCAATCGAAGAAGGATTTATTCTGGATGTTCTCCAGAACTATACAACGTACAGAACTTGCTATCAGATTGCGAAGAATACAAAGGATAATCCTGACGTTCCACAGTCAAAAGCACTCAAGACAATCAAGAAATATGAAGAACTGCATCCATACAATATTCAGCAGAAATCAGCGATTATTGTTGAAACATTC
>OLQG01000601.1_pt1 | contig 28257 bp, 29 predicted proteins | sample 1672221 | NCBI WGS metagenome assembly OLQG01 (sample SAMEA3136660, study PRJEB25190) | human gut metagenome | biome: human gut; feature: human-associated habitat; material: faeces | place: Austria | collected 2013
CTTTTTTATAATAGGAAGTTATTTTGTGTTTGCCTTCACATGTTCGATCACCTTTGTCCAGGTATCTTTTCCGCAGATTCCGTCTGCTGTGAGCTTCACATTTTTCTGGAATGCTTTCAAGGATGTATCTGTGTCATTCCCGAAATCACCATCCACTTTCACTCCGAGCATAGCCTGCAGCATAGATACTGCAGTTCCTTTGCTGCCTTTCTGGATTACAGGAAGCTGGACCTCCATTTTTCCTGTCAATGATACGGTTTTCTTTGCTGTGTTTGAGGTTGTGTTTGTCTTTGTGTTCACTGTGGATGCTCCTTTCATATATGCTGCTGTTTTCTGCACAAATTCCGGCCAGCGTCCTTCTGCCTGGATCCGGCGCGGGCAGTTCTTCCTGGAAGCATCATAGTGGCGTTTCAGGCGATCTGTTCCCCATCCATACTGCTTCAGAAGCTGTGCTGCCAACTGTTCTGCTTTATCTACTGCTTTATAGTAATCTGTTTCTGGGTTTACGCAGATCTCGATGTTGATAGAATTTCGGTTTGTAATACCGTATTTTCCTTTTCCGTCACCTACAGCCCAGGCTCCGTCACTGTGATCGAGAGTCTGATAGACGGACTTGGAATCTACATAGTAGTGCACGGTTCCGGCAAGGTTGCCATTCTTCATGGCTGTAGCATGGGCTTTTGCATCTGCGCCCTTGCTCCAGTTGTCTGTCTCGTGGATCACGATGTAAGCAGGTTTGTTCTGGCCGATATAGCAATTCTTCTTGCTAATCATTTTGATAATGTTCATGGTAACACTCTCCTTTTCTGTTTTTAATGCCTTCTTTGATGCCTTAATAGATAATATGCCGTTCAGGATGTTGATGATTTTCTGTCCATAGTTCTTTCCGGATGCCCAGCCCTGTCCTTTGGGATTTTCCTGGATCCCAAGCCACTCCACATAAGGCGCACAGCCTCTGTTGACGTATGTATAGCGCGGATCCACGCAACGGTTCTTCAGTCGGTCCATACTGGCATACGCCTGCAGGTGCTGGATCTGTGCCCGGATGCCCTCTGCCAGCGTCTTGAAGCTGTTGCCTCTCATACCGGTTTTGGTCACACCCATACCGCAGAAGTTGTTCTGTGCAAGTGTTACTGCCGATTCGATGAATGTGAAGTTTCCGGTTTCCAGGCAGCTCTGGGCAAATGCGACATCACCACGGACACCTTCTGCTGCGCCTTCTGTGATATACAGAGGAATCATCTTTATGACCGAATCGGACACCTTCGGATTCATCTTTCTGATATAAGCCCGCATCTGTTCAATGCTGGCCTGTGATTTTCCTATAATCTTTAACATGCTGTTTCCTCCTGAGAAGGTGATTACTCACCCTCTGCCTCCACTTCTGGGATTCCGGCTACACTGGTAAGTGCACTTACCACTCCTGCAACGATTGCCGCTGAAACTGCTGTCTTCCAATCTACTGCTGAAATCACACTTCCGGCTCCAATCACACCAACCATGGTCTGCGCCATAGTCTTCAGAGCTCTGATTCCAGCTTTTTTCATCCATTTTACGGTGTTCACATTCGGTCTTAAAACGCAATTTTTAAACATGTTCATTCTCCTTTTCTCTTAATATGCAATTCTTCAATTTCCTGCTTCATTTTCGTCACCATGCCATTTCCTCCAAGCCTGTGGTAGGCTTCGTACATCTCACAAAAGTTCTGATAAGCGTACGATGGAATATCACCTGCTTTTGTATACTTCGAATGATATTCGATCATCTGGACGCGGAGCAGGAGCATAGTGCCTTTGCTATTTGCATCCCGATCCTTTTTCTGATTTTTCAGAAGCCAGACAATGTAGCCAAGCAGGATCGGCAATGCGATAAGATAAGTCTGTGTGAGTATTTCTTTCAATTATTCACGCTTTCTCCGGTGTTGCGCCGGCGCAATTTGATATAAAAATAAGAGCCTCCCGGCTCTGCTCTGATACCTCTTTTATGCTTCATTTGAACACCTCTTCATCGTCCATATCTGCATATTTACGGCATTCATATTCCAGAATGTCAAGTTCCCTGTCGATTTCTTTCTGCGGTTTTTGTTTCAATTTCATGTCGTAAATCGCAGACCAGAGTTTTGAAATTATCTGCAGCTTTGTCATTTATCTCCCTTTCTTTTCTTGAAAAGATGATAATGCGGTTTTTCTTCTCCGAATATCCGCCATCGAATTAAATCATCCAGAAAGATTCCGACCGCTGACAGGAAGAACCACAGCACCATGAACTGAGGGCAAATCTGCCCCAAGATGTTTCCCGGCATATTGCTGTAGTCCCACATTCCCAGGCCAAGCCACACATTCAAAATTAACCCAAAAATAAATTCAATGGCTGTAATTCCGCACGTCGCTATCGCCATCTGGAGAACCAGTGGCGTACACCGATCTTTCTCGTTCAGCACACCGCAGATAATGAAGCATAAGCCTCCGCACACTGCCATTGCTGGGAACGAATATCCGCGGAATAGTACTTCCAGGGCGTAATAAAAAGCTCCTCCTACCAGGAAGAGCGTTAAATATTTCAAAAACACTTTCACTATGCAGCACCTCCGGATGTCAGAATCTTCATGTAGTCTTTCAGGACTTCATTCTGGAACTCCTCCGGAATCTCCATTCCCCACTTGATCTGGTCCAGGTCTCCGGGCTTCGTGATGGACTTAATCCACATATTCATAGCGTTACAGTACGTTGTATTGTACGATACAAAAAACATTGCCCGTTCAACAATATTCTGCATATCCGCAGCGGAGAAATATTTGCAAGGCTGTCCATCCTCATGGTATTCCAGCTTTTCTTCTCCGGCCAGCAACTGCATTTTCTTGCCGAAGAGATTGATCTGATCCTTTTCTGTCAGACTGAAATGCTCCACTCCGGAAGATGTGTTCACATCTACACCGGCATAGATCGTCTGCTCACATGCAGATGCAATTTCCTGATACTTCGCTTTCCTTGCGTCCTCTAAGCTTAACTTTTCCGCATCGGAGGATTCCGAAGCTTCTTCTGCTTTTTTGAACCAGTATTCGAAATCTTCCTCGATCTCTTCTCTTGTTGTCTTACCCCGGTAATGAAACTGTACTTCATCGCATTCCCAGGCTGTATATTTTTCCGGTTCTTCTTTTTCTGTTTCTGTAATGTTTTTTCTTAAAATAATGTCTGTACCGGAAAATACCGGATAAAGTTCAATACGAGGCGGCTGCAATGAGTAGCATTCTCTTCTCACGTTCAATATCCTTTCCGCGCTTACTTGCGCTTTTTGAACATATTTTTAATAGTTTCATGAAATTGTATTTCTTCTTAAAGTTTTCGCTGTTGCTATGTTCTACCGGACCTTTATAGGCGCATATCCGGCAAGCTCTCCACCATGGTACGTATCCCCGGCTTTCATAGTCATCCCAGGCGCGCAATGTTTGTCTTCGAATTCTCCGGAATACTCTCCCACGGATGATTGTGTATTTTCTCCTTACTACATATCCCATCATGTCAACCCCGGGAGTTCTTTTCTTACTGCCGTTCTGCCTTTCTCTCAAGTTCTGTTTCTCTTCATCCAATGATGCTATTTTATAAAACTGCCAGATTCCTTTTATTTTCAGCCCAAATTTATCGTTTACCCAGGTAGTTGCCTTTTTCATTGCTTTTTCCAGTTTTGAGAGGTCTCCGTAAATAGAAAAATCGTCCGCATAGCATACAACTGCGTATACAAGCTTGTTTTTCTTCCCTCGTCTTATCTGATGCAATTCATAGATATATCTAAGCACATAGGACATTACATAGTTAAAAAGCCATGCTGGAAGGTAACCGCCTATGCAGAGATGATTGCCGGGATAATTACTCATAAGCGTAGTCAGAAACCACTGCAAAACTTTGTTTTTCCCGATATCTCTTTTAAGCATTCTCAGCACTGTCTCTACTGTCACTGATGGATAAGCCTTTGTGATATCCCCTTTTACAACCGCTATCTTTTTCGTTTTGAATTTCCTTCTGAGAAGTCTTTCTATTTTTCGTTTGCCCGAATCGCATCCTCTTCCAGGAATGCTTCCGTGTTGAATATGCAGTATTTTCGCCTTAAAAAGTGGTTTCAGTGCGTTCACTGCAATATATTCATATACCTGCTGTTCCGGTGTCTCCTGGCATATATCTCTGAGTTTATGTGTAAGTCCATCCTCTCTTTGGAACTGATAGATCGGCTTTAACTTCAGATCTCTATCTATAATCCGTTGTGTAAGCATCTTTGCAACTGCCGTTTCTGCTTTCATGATGGTTTCTAAGTCTTTATTTAGCTGGGCTTCTGCAATCTGCCGCCGGGTTATCGTCTTTGTTTTACACAAAAGCTGCTGAAAATCCTTTCTGCTTCTTTTGTTTTTAAAGCAGTCTATAACTGCAGCTTCATTAAATTTCCAATCTTCAATGTTTATTGTTTTGCAATATGTTTTCATGTTTTTTCATCTGGTTACTTCCGCAGCTTTCGCAATAGCTACTAGCCGCGCTGGTTTCAAGTTATTTTCACGCATAAGTGAGGATTATGCGGCGCAATGATCATATTGCACTACATCTGTACCAGTTGCTCCAAGGGAGCCGTTCCAATTCGCGTTGCCCGTCCCATTGTTCGAATGCCGGCACGAAACGCCGTCATTACCGTTGTCGTTCAGGTTACCAAAAACCCACGCCGCTCGAACGCCGGACGCTGCCGGATTGCAATTGAAGCCAGCTCCTTTCACCGCATAACCCTTATTTTATTTCATCTGTAGGTGCAACAAAAGGGCTTTGCCCCTCTTGCTACGCAATTCACCCCTTTAGCCCTCGGAACCAGGTGCTCCAAGGGAGCCGTGCCAATACGCGGTGCCCGTCCCAAGGCTCGAAGGCCGGCACGAAACGCCGTCATAACCGTAGTCGTACAGGTAACCAAAAACCCACGCCGCTCGAACGCCGGACGCTGCCGGAGAGCAATAGAAGCCAGCTCCTACTCCAACTCCACTTCCACTTGCGTTCACAGTTTCTGGCCAGAGTATATCATCGTTGATAATATTATCCGTAATATATTTCCATGAGTTTCCTGTTCCTTCTGGAAATACAAGATGTGCGTCAGAAATCTGCACGTAATTATCATTAATAGTAGATCCGCATTTTGACTGATCGTAACACTTAAATGCATCGAAAGTATAATTTCCGTCTGTATCTTTTCCCCACTGCCAGAGTTCATCTGCAAGGATCATATATGATCCATTCATAAATTCTACACCCTGTATCATTCCTGTTTCTTTTCCGGACGCCGGGTTGTATCTTGATCCGTCTCGGCCAAGGACGTTATCGTTCCATCCGGACCAGTATGGTGAAGTTGATACATATGTACTGTCTGCAGTTGTGTCAAATGTTTTCCCGCCGTTATCAATATATACTGCCGCATAGTCTGTGCCATCGATATTAACTGTTTCGATCTTTGATATCAGTGCGCCGTCGCATATTGAGAAATTATACGACTGATTTCTGTCCGTAGAGCTTCCTTTTACTCCGATCATAACCGCAGAACCAACATAAAGGTTGTTTGCCTGAGCGGTTGTAAGAATTACTCTTTCTACTCCTGTCTCGCTTACTGCAACCGTATATTGATAGTTGTAGCTTGTGCAACCTTCAATTTTTCCTGAATTTCCTTTGCGCCCATATTTCAGACGTGTCATAATATCCAGGAATTTGGGCAGGCTTCCGGATGCTCCGGCATACTGTGAGCCTCTTGCCCGCCATTTCGGCACTCCGCTCTGATGTGAAGTACGATTTACCGGTTTCATACCTGTTCCGCAGGTGATTCTTCCATCTGTCCCGGTTCCGGCATAATATTTTGGATGTGCCATGTACTCATGTACTTTACCGGTTCGGTCGGTTCCTTCTGGCCATCGCTTATAACCAGAAGCTGGATGGCATCTGGTTTTCAGATATTTATATTCTGAATCCTGCCACTCTCTTTTCCAGGTATTTTTCTGAAGTACCCAGCACAGGTATTCTCCCGATCTGACATCCGCAGTATCATCAATGTGCTCAATATAATAGATCGTATGTGATCCGTCTGCATTCTTTTCCGCTGCCACTTCCAGGCACCAAAACTGTGGTAAGTGTGCGAATGGATCAGTGCCCGCTTTAGCTTCCGTGGACGGAGTGCATACCAGCCCGGCGGAATCGTCTGTAAGTTCTCCGAGCATAGAAGTGCTTTTTGCGTATCGTGGTGTTGTCACGCCGTGTACTCGATCGTCTTCAAGGACGTTTCCGAACCATCTTTCCAGCATGTCTACTTTACTGTAGATTTCAGGCTTATACTGAAATTTCCACCACTCAACGAACAGATCATCCACTTCTGCTTTTGAGGTCGCTTTCGCAACTTTTTCTTTGTAATCAACGTCAGCCTGTCCTGCTGTGTAGTCTTTTAAGGCCGATGCAACATCATTTGCATTTTTTACAGCTTCAGCACTTGCTTCTTCCCTTTTTGTTTCCGCTGTCTCTCTTTCTGTCTCAGCGGTTGCTCTTTCAGATTCTTTCTCCACTCTGGCTTTTTCATTTGCTGTCCTGGTTTCTTCTGCTTTGTTTGCTGCTGCGCTTGCTTCTGCCGCATTCTTTGCCGCTGTATTCGCTGCTGCCGCCGCAGAATTCGCATTCGAAACCGTCTGTGCGATCTCTGTATCCAGCTCTTTCGCGTCAGAAATTGTTTTATCAAGTGCATCCTTGATTTCTTTGACTTCTGCTTTCTCTCTTGCAATTTCATCGTTAGTATGATTTGTGATAACTTCTTTCGCTTTTTCTACAGATGTAGTCTGCTGTGCTGTGACCGCATTGACCGCCTGCTGCCGAGTTACCTCAATGTCCTTCTGAGCCTGTGTGACCGACTCGGACACCTTGGCGTCGAATCCGGATACCTGGGCATTGACATTCTGTTCAGATTCCGCAGCGGCCTGTCTGGATGTCTCAGCGGCCTGGGCGTAGCCTGCGGCGCTGTCCCTGCTGTCTGAGGCTTTCTGTGCGGCTTCTACGGTGTCAGAATGTAACTGCTGCACATCCGTCTGAGCTGCTTCAACATTCTGCTGCGACTGCTCCACAGCCGCTCTGGAAGATTCCACTTGCTTTGCCTTGTTCGCCACATCATCATGCATAGCAACGTATTCCGGTGTAAGATTGCCTGGCAATGTAACAAGCTGCCAGGTGTCTGTATTCTTTCCAGCTTCCGGAGCTGTACCGGAAACCTTAGTTCCTAATTCTATCAGGCACAAGTAAGAACCGCCCTGATAGCTTACAAGGTCGAGGTATTCATACTGTGCAGATGGATCATATTCACCGCAAGGACTTGGTGATACGTTTCCAAGATCTGTTTCAATATAGTTGTTTTCTGTATTCATATATACTCCTTCAAAACTTTAGTCTGTACTTTAACCGGCTTCCTACTCTCCGGAAGCATACCTTGTCCACAGCCGGATCAGAGTACATCTTCAACCGACCGTTTATGACTTTGAAAGCCGCAAAAAAGACATTGCCGGTATCGCCCTTCAGAGTTGATTCCTTCTGTCGGACATACTTGTCAATGTCTTTCTTTGCCTGTTCCGTCTTTCCCGGGACTTCTGCGGCGCTCTTTGCGGCCTGTTCTGCATAATATTTTGCATTGTCCTGCGCCTGATCCGGATGATCTTCCCGGCCATGTGCCCAGGCCTCTGCATCTGCCGATAGGTTGGCCGCCCGTTCTTCTGACTCTTTCGCCTGACGCTGATATTCCGCAGTTGCTTCGATAGTATGATGAAACAGGTCAATTTTTTCCGGAATTTCAAATCCTTCCGGAGCCTTTCGCTTATTGACTGTCATAAGGATTGTGTTCACCGTCTCGCCTTCAACTGCGTTCGACAGGTAGATGTAAGCGGTGATTGCCCTTCTCTGTTCCAGGGCGATGTTGGGGATATCTACGATAGATACTCCGTCTACCGTGGAACCAGTGACTACTTTTGCTTTTTCAATATCTTTCCAGGCAAAATGGACTTCAAACACTTCCGGAAGGTCTAAACCCTTAATTTGAATCTTCTGGCCGTAATCATGTTGCCAGAGTTCATTGCCAATCTCTATTTCTTCTCCCTTATAGGAGAATTCTGCAATCAGCATTAACTCCGCCTCCTTTCAAGTTCTTTAATACGTTTATCCTGTTTTTTTACCATTTCAGACAGTTCCTGAATTGCCTTAATGGCATAGTTCAAAAGATATGGGGTGTTGATCTGCTTAACATCCATTCCCCCGTTTTCATCATAACCACCACCCAAGGTCAAGTTCGGGTCGATTTCTTCCAGCTCATCTGCCACAAAGCCGATGTTTTGATGTCCGCCTATTTTCCAATCAAACTGTCGGACTTGCATCCGGTTCACTAATTCAAGAGCGTTTACCTCGCTATCCTCGATATTCTCTTTTAAGCGAATGTCGGACGGGGCTGTGCCAGAATAGAATTTTCTTGTGTAATAGCTTTTTGTTGTAAATTGTCCTCTGATTTCTAAATGATCAACTTCAAAACCCTCACTAGACATAGTGGTGCCTGATGCAATATAAGCTATCTTCTTTCCCGCAGTTCCAGTTGTAGCTATCGGTCTTCTTCTGACAGGTGACGAAGCTGTAGTTTGTTCTGCATCCTCAAATGAAAAACTTCCTTGTACATACGCACCGCCCTTTAGCCCAGCGGTTCCTGCTACCGAAAGTGTTCCAGATGTGGTTAAGTTTTTTCCCATGCTGCTGCCATCGGTATACACGGCATTTGCAGTTATGCGAACCAAGCCATTTAAGTATCGGATAATATAGCCTTCCCATTTTTTATCCGTATCGCCTTCCATCCATAACTCTTCTACGCCACTTGTTTTTTGTGCTGCATACAAACCGTATTTTCCGAGCTTCAGCATTTTATAATTATTGGAGTCAGTATAATCTGTATACAATGCCAGACCGCCTGTATCGATACTCACTTTTCTTTTTTTTCCGGTCGAGTCATAATAATACAGTCCCGTCCGCAGAAGTCTGAAAATAGTTATAGTATCGTCAGAAGCGCTGTTCATTGCCATTCCGCCGTTGGTCAGTCTAAGAACTTCCTTTCCGTTTTCGTCATATAATTTCAACTGGCCGTTACCGTTGTTCGGTCCTCCAAGAAGAACGGTTCCTCCTTTTGCTGCATCGAACGATATATATAATGTATTATCTTCCTTATTATAATATATTCCTTTCCATTTACCTCCATCCGACAATATTTCTACAATATCCGCTTGTGTCAGAGAATCTACATCAACCGCAACGGAAAAGGTCTGTTGATCATACAATATGGTTTTCGCCTTATCAGCATAAACTGATACTCGTATCATATCGTGAGCGCTAAGTGACATTGTATCTACTGCAATGCTAATAAGTTTCATCGACGATGTATATACGGTGCTCACTTCGCTCCAGTTATTTCCTTTATCAGAACTTTTTTCGATCTTCCACCAACCGTACTGGCTCTCTGCAGTTCCCTGTCCGTCCCTGTAATACAATCTGATGCTCAAATTATTTGGAGTTATCTTTTTATCTGCTCCCATAAGGAGTATTTCTGCATTTGCCTGCAAGAAATATGTCCTACCAGCTACGCCTGGATCTCCTTTAATTTTTACCCACGTGTATTTAGACGGGTCTGTGGAATCTGCCGATACATAATCTGTGTAATGCCCAATGTATGTTTTATCCGTGCTGTCATCCAGCGAAAAATCTGTCTTTCCGTCTGCTGAGTTTGCGTAGGCAGTGTGGAAGTACGGAGTTTTTCCATCAGGTCCCTGTGGACCTTGTATGCCCTGTTTCCCATCTGCGCCTTTGATAAGTGTCCAGTGATACTTTGATGGGTCTTCACTGTCTGTCTCTGTAAAATCAGCATACATTCCAACATATTCCCGGTTTGAATCGCCGACTGAAAAATCCGTCTTTCCGTCTGCTGAGTTTGCGTAGGCAATATGTGTATACTGCGTTCTTCCGTCCGGTCCCTGCGGTCCTTGAATACCCTGTTTTCCATCTGGGCCTTGTAAGCCTTGTAAGCCATCTTTTCCAGCGTATAACTTAGAAACGGAAAATCTTTTCGTTACCGATAGTTTTAAGTAAGTTGCTTTAATGTCAATCCACCCACTGTCAGAAGTCAGCTCTGTAACTGTATATGTTTTGTTATCTGCATCCCACGTTCCTGTAACGCTTTGTGATGTCGCAATCGAAAACGAGCAAGAATCTGTAACATCCTCTGTTCCGTAAAGCACTACAGCTGTTGTTGAGCACTCCGGAAACTGTGTGTAATTTCCATTCGCATCAACTGAGATGCTCTGATAATCATTACTCAGCTGCAATGTCATGCTACTTGATGATGCAATTGATTCTTCCATTTCTGAAAGTTTATCATTTAATGTCCCCTTGCCTATAATAAGCATCTTGGGGTTCATCTCAACTTCACCAGTGTCTGCATTTACTCGAAATGTTATATTCCCATCATTATCCTTGGCAGTCAGCCCTCTGGTATTGATCCATTTTGACTGAATTCCGATTGCATACAGAATATTAAGAACCGCATCACCATTTGCGTCAAATCCTGAAGTCCACTTTCCTGTTGCCGTTGTTTCAGCATCTGTTCCCTGGTAATCCGAAGTTACAAAGAATCCGTCCGCTGTGGTTTTGTACACAATTTTTGATTCTGCGAGATTGGGTTTATTATGCCTGTATACAATTACAGATCCGTCTGGCTGTGGCTCTTCCGTATAGTAAAATCCCAGACTGTTTGCCGCCATGTCGTTCATCTGTTTTAATTTTGTATCGTAAGTAGAAACTTTCTTTTCCGCCGCCTTAATAGCCTGATCGACAATAACTCGCACATTGTCCGGATATTCCAGTTCCTGTTCCTCAATGCTTTTTGCGTTGCATGAAAATTCTGTGCTGTCTGCAAAATTAAATTCAACATCTGTAATATAAGACTTGTATTGATTTCCTTTGCTGTCTTTGAACCGTACAGAATCTCCAAAAGTAGCATATCCTACCGGAATGCTGCTTAACGAAAATGGAAGAAGTTCAAAACCTTTCAGTATCTGTCCGATCCGATTCAAGCCATCTTCTTCATTTCCAGACAGCAGTTTGTTGTCACTGACATCTATAACATATCCTTCGTCTCCGTAAAAATATTCGGTATCACCATCGGAATATCTAACCCCTGTTATATGTACAGGATCTATATCATGTTCTATATCGCTGATTGATATCAGATCATGTTGTCTTTTTTCCGCAGTGTCAAAGGTGACAATTCTCAACAAATCATCTTCATCAATTCTCGCATTTCCTCCCGCCAGCGCCGCAACCATTCCGATCACTGCACGGTATGTTGTGCCTTCCGGAGTTTTCTTGACCTGATAATCTGAATTTTCAAAATCTGCATCACCAAGGATAATTCCTGTTTGCTGACATGCGTCTTCCAGAACCTCTCCTGCAGTACACGGAAAAATAAGATTTGTTTTGTATGTACGATCTGCTTTGCTCATATAATCGAGCAACGTAAGATTAATCTCATCATCTACCGCTGGCTTCTTACATACTATAAAGCTGCCTCTTCGAAATGTTTCCAAGCGATCAGACAATTCCAAATTCATAAAAATTGTAAACACCGCTTTATTGAAACTGTACTCTGCAAACTTTCCATTTTCATTTACAAGAGAAAGCGTTGCTGTTTTTTCAATTGCAAGCCCCAGCGGAAAATCACCGCTATCCGCCGCGTCTATAATGTCATTTCCATCGAGCCAGAAATCTTCTTTTTTTAATGAGAGGTTCGTTCCATCTGACAATGCAACATTTGCTGTAACATAATAATTATGTTTTTTCTTTGATTCTTCTTTCAGCTTGTCTGATACATTGATCATTTTTTCTCAATTCTCCTTATGTTAATCGTCAGGTCTGTCCATCTTTCTTCAGAATCCTCTAACGTTTGCGCTCCCATGCTGTAATTTGACGCATAAAATGTTTTATCAACCCATTTCCCCGGAATCGTTGGATCTTTATGATGAAATGTAAACTCGCTTTTATCCATCATGCTGTTTAAAATCTCTGCAATTTCATCCCAAGTCATTTCGTTCCAGGTTAAATCGTATCCTCCGATTGTTCCCATCGGGCTGTTATGCATTTTTAGCTCCTGATCTCTTTTGGAACTTTTTGTACTTGTTGTAGAAAATACTGGTTTGTATCCAGACGGGGTCGCAATTGCAACCCCGTCAATTTTAAAACACTCAGCTATTTTCACCACTCCTCTCCAAGTTTAAATGGATTTCTACCACCGCTTCTGTTTCTTCTTAACTCTCCTTCTTCAAGTATAATATCTAACAGTTTTTTTCCTGAAGCCGTCACGGATACATTGTACGTATTTCCGTCCTGCTTTTGTGGCATTTCTTCCCTGAAAATTTTCCTTAAAAGTCCTTCCGGGGCTTCAATGTTATTTCCAGTTTTCTGATCTCCTAAGACTGCCAGGAATTCAGATCTCGGTGGAATGACTGCTCCGCTAGCCAGATACGGAACAGAATTAACTCTCGGCAAGTTCATCCAATAATTACCCCAAACCCTTTTTCCTGTAGGACCTGTAACATTATAAGAAAATGTAAATGCCCGTTCCACTCCGGAAATTGCTCCATTGATATTTCCTATTGTCTGATTCACTTTGGTAATCATGCTATTAAGGGTTCCTGTAATTCCACTTACTCCATTTGCGATTCCGCCTGACAATTTGCTTCCAGCTCGGTTTCCGGCCTGTTCCATAGAACTAACCAGGCTTTCCATTTTACGGTTTATCATTCCGTTCATGTCAACTATGATCTGACTGATTCTTTCACTTGCTTTTTCCCATTTTTTTGTCATTGTATTGTACTGACTTGAAAAATGGCTTTCCACAGTTCTCTGCATTTCTCCAAGCTTCAGGTTTGCAGTCTGTTTCATCTGATCCAGATTTTTCTTTACCTCTGTTGCGGAATTGCCCCATTTTGTTACAGTTGCTGTATTCACACCTTCAGAAGCATCTTCGGCCGCTTTTTTTACTCCGGAAAGGTTAGATTCTGCATCTGATTTCATTTTTTCAGTTGCAGTAGTCACTGTTTTCTGAGCATTGACAATATTGGAATTTGCGCTTGTTTTCGCCGTTGCGGTTGCTTCTGGAAATTTCTTTGCAAGTGCCTTGTTTAACTCATCCAGAGGTACTCCCGCATCTTTCAAACTATTATAAACAATATCAAAAGCTTCCTGCGCCGTTGTTGCTGCACCGCTTGTATTGTTAAAAGCGCTCAAAACGCCCTGATATGTGCCTGCATAATCGCTTGATGTCATGCTCAGATCGTATAGTGTATCCCTGATCCCTTTGATTGCTTCCTTTGTTGTAATCGAAGAAGTATCAATTTTCCCGGTTGTTTCCGAAAATCCAGCTCCAAGTTCTTTCACTTTTGCCGTCATATCTTCTACAAAGTCAGCCGATACGCCGGCCTGCGCTCCGTACTGCTCAAGGATTCCTCTTGCTTTATCTGCAGATACGCCATATTCAGAAAGTTTCTGAATAATATCATCGTACATCTCATTATTTGCTTTTCCGGCAGATTCATCTGCTTCAATCAATTTCCACAGTTCTTCCGCCTGATCCTGGGTTATTGCATGTGCCTCGCTCATGGCCCCTGTGTAATCATGCAGATATCCCCCAGTCTGAGAAAGAATGCCGTTTCCGCCCTGGGCCGCTTCTGTCAGGCTGGCAAGTTTTTTTGTCAGAAGCACTGCGCCGCCCGTCACTGCTGCAATCAATCCAGCTGTACCTACCAACGGTGCCATAGAAGCCGCAAGGGATCCAAAACCTCCAGCTGCTCCGCTAAGCCCTCCGCTTATCAGATCAGTCAGACTCCCTGACAGAGCAGAAACCGCTCCTTTTTCAAGTAACTTGCTTCCTATGTGAGAAACAAGCGAGCCTACAAGAGAATCAATCCCCAGAATATGAGCAACTTTTACCGCAAGAAATGCCTTTCCAAAGAATGCTACAATTTTTCCCGCGGTTCCGCCTTCTTCCAAGCCATCAAAAAGCTCTTTTATAGCCTTTCTGATCGCGTATATTACCTGTTTCAGATGTTTCTTCCATTCTACCTGTGAAAGAAAATCTCCTATGTTGCGGCCAAGTTCTTCCCAATCCGTTTTTTCTGCGAAATCTACAAGAGAAGAACAGAGATCTTCCAGAAATGCCTCTAACTTCTGCCCGTTTTCTTCCCATTTGAATTCGCCAATGAATGTATTGATGCCATCTGCAATATTGTCTACCAGGTCCGTCCACTCAAAATTTGTAGTGAATTCATACAAAGAATCGAAAGCACCATTCAGGCCAGTTGCCAGGGTGTCTGCAATTTCTCCAAAGGAAACTTTTTCGAAAGTGCCATTGAGAAGATCCGCAAACGCTTTTCCAATTTCCCCATACGGCAGGTTATGTACCATGCCATTGAAGATATCCCAGGAGATCATAAACTGATTTCCCAGAAGATTTCCTAAATTTTTCCAGTTTACCTCCCGGACAAAACCGGTGATTCCCTCGGCAAATTTTTTACCAAGATTTTTCCAGTCAATTCCTGTGATCAGGAGATTGAGTGTGTTGACTACCGTATTTACACCGGCGCCAACCGTCCGACCCAAGAGGTCCCAGTCTATGTTGTCAACAAGGCTGTTGAAAGTTCTTGTAAACGCATTACAGAATTTTGTGATCTTTGGACCAACTTTTTTCCAGTTGATTGCATTGTACACATGCTTAAGACCTTTGTTGATACCCTGTGCCATGAACTTTCCAAGGCCCTCCCAGTCCTCCTGCTGAATAAGCTTTTTGATCTTATCCGCAAGACCCTTGATAGAGTTTTTGATCGGCACCTCTTCGAACATCTGTCCTGGAGTTGGACCTTTATACCCGCTGCTGCCATTTCCGTCCGTTGAATTATCGCTGCCATCGTCATAATTGTTTATCTCATCAATCGGGCTTAAGTATCCTTCCAGAGCCTTTGTTGCTTTCTTGGCACTGTCTGCCGTTTTATCCAGGCTGGCTGCGTAGTTTTCCTGAACGGATGTTGCTTTTGTGAACGTCTTCTGTCCTGTCAGAGCCGCAAAAAACATCCCCACATACGTCAGTGCCTGGGAAAGCAGGTTGATAAACTTTGATAGGATTGGCGCGACAACTGTTAAAATTGGATTGAATGCCGCCGCAAAAGCATTTTTCAGCTGTGTGAGGGACGACATCAGCATGGATATACTGTTATTTGTCGTACCGCTGTACTGTGCAAGATTTTGGAATCCTTCGACTACTGCGTTTCGTACCTTGTCCATCAACAGGTACAGAACGCGAATTCCAATTCCGTATTTTAGTAGTGCCTTTATGGTCTTGGTCATCGTACCGACCGAAGCCGTACTCTTGTTTGCTGATTTATGAATACCGAATATGCCTGCGGAAATTTTTTGGATACCGCCAGCAATAGAGCTTGCCGACAATTTCAGCATTTTCATGCAGAGTTTCTCTACGTTTTTTGCCATTCCCTGTATGCTGTATCCCAGCTGCCGAAATCCTTTTTTAGCAAGTTCCGGAGAAATTTTTTCGAGCGCTTTCTGCAGTTTTTTCAGTATAGGTTCCTTGTTTTTAAGCCCGTTCATTGCGTCTCCGCATTCCCGGACTTTTTCTTTGACGGAATCGAAAGAAGTTGACAAACGGTTATTCATATCATCCAGACGCATCTCTTCCGTGGTCAATTTGGAAGCAATCTTCTGATATTCAGATAAACTCCTAGGATCGACATAGGCGCTACCGGATTTCTGCATTTTTTTCTGTTTTTCTTCAAGTTTATCCATTATATCTAAGATTTCCTGAAGTTCTTTTTCTTTCGCTTTAAACCCACTCGAATTTTCCGGAACTCCTAATTTTCTCCACTCATTCAGCTCTGCTTCTACTTTTGCCGCTTTCTCATCAACATTCTCAATTTCTTTTTCCAGCTGTTTATATGTATCTGTCTTAATTTTCTGCTCGGAAAATTCTTTTAACCGCTGTTTCAGAGATTCTACCTTTTTCGCCTGCTGGCTGTACTGATTATTCAGCTTTAAGACTGCATCTGCCTGTTTCTGAATAGCAATCCTTGTTTTTTCACTAACATTCCCAACTGTAGATGCCATGCGTTTTACAGAAGCTTCGATATCTCTCATCCCGACTTCTACGCCATCTGTATTTGCTTCTGCGTCAATTATTAATGTTCCATCTGCCACGCAAACACCTCACTACTTCTTAATTCCAAATAGTTCATTTAAAGCTGCTTCTTCCTCTGCTGACCGCTTCTTTGCTGTCTGTTTCAGGTCAATCAGCTTCTTATTATTCCGGTAAAACTCCATTTCCCATTTTTCCAGTTTCTTTCCTTTTGCCTTCTTCTGGCGGATATACAATACCTGGCTGAATAGTCCATCCTGGATTTCCATGTAAGCTCCCAGGAAGGTCCACCAGTGCATGTATTTCAAAGAACGAATATCCCGTCCAACATTTTTATTGACCGCCGGCGCAATGATTGGAGAATCCTGTTCCCAGTCCATTAATCTGACCTTGCTTTTGCCTTCACCTGTGATCCCGCAATCAATAAATGCTTTTCCTTTTTCAATTGCTTCTTCAAGGAGATCCACCGGGATTTCTTCCGGATTCCAGTACAAAATTTCAAGCATTACCCTCGACTTTTCCTGATCTGACAGCTCTGGATCAGACATGGCCTTTAAGATGTCCAGAATCGCTCTGAAGTCCGTGCGGATATCGTATTCTTCTCCGCCCAGCTCGATTGTCTCAGGAAGGTTCCACTGATCATCCATGGCGGCGCTTCTTTTTTGTATATCTTCCGGAAGTGCGATATTTCGCTGTATATTTGTTTACACGGCTGTTCACCTTTTCCAGGCGCACGTCAAACTCTTTGCTGATCACGTTGCACACCGTATCCATACACACCTCACAGAACAGAGACCCATCCGGCATTGGTGAAAATGGTCCCATGATTGAAAAGAATGTATTTCCGGTATCTGCGTCTACCAGGTAATCCATCTGCTCAATTACCTTCTTCTGACATTCTGTAATGTCATCGTCTTCCTGAATTCGGAACTCATCGAAAAACTTTTTCACATCTTCGTATCTGGTAAGGATATTTGTATCCGCCGGGCGGAAGCAGAACTCTGCCAGTTTCTTTCCCTGCCGGTTCTTGATTTCATAGGTTTTACTACCATCATCAATCACAATCTCATTTGTTTTTTTCTGCGTATCTAATGCTCCCATTCCGTTCCTCCTTAATTTTGGGCATAAAAAAAGTATGGGGTGCCATTTCTGACACCCCTATTGTGTTTTATGTAAGCTACTCGATCGCACCCTCGGTAAATACCGGGGAATCTGTTTTCAGTGATTCAGAGGTAACGTATCCCTTTGTTCTTGCTCCATCTTCAAGGACATTGAATGGGAATCCTACACCTTCTGTATCTCCGCCGTAGGACTGTGGTTTTACAAGGACTTCCTGCACGTAAGCAAGGTGCTTTGCAGCACTGGTGTCTTCTACGATAACCTCCAACATCAGTGTCTTACACTTATCACCTTTTAACCGGTCCATGGCAATTTCTCTGATCTTCGGATAAATCTTCTTGGACGGATCTGCGTAGTATGGATCTGCGCTCATGGATGGTTCATATCCTTTGTCTGTTACTTTTGTTTTACCAAGGATGTTGGTCTTCTGCTCTGTATCCGGGTTCAGATCTACGGACATGTCTTCAATATCATCTCCAAGGACTTCCCAGACCGCGGATTCCATTTCTCCTTTGAAGCTGGAATCAAGGTAGTGTCTCAGTGCCTCTCTCTCTAATTTCATGTTTTAGACTTCCTTTCTGTATAAATAATTCTTGCCTGGATCATGTAACGCGCCAGGCCTTCTTCGTAGTTCACGCCGGATAAGTTCGGCATATTCTGAAGGTTTTCTATTTTTTCAACCGTACAATTTTCTCCCAGATCCGGATATTCTCTCTTGTCGTTCTGTTCATCCAGCCAGTCCATAAACGCCTGGGCAAAATTCATAGCTTCAAGATTCAGATCATCCAGTTCAGAGGAATATGTTTTCACGATGATGATGGTAAAGCCGTATTCTTTCTGTACTTTCCCTGTGATATATTTCTTCCTGACCTTATCAGAATAATTTGTAATCAAAGAAATGCTGTCCGGTGCTTCCGGGGAAAAGTTGAAATTCAGCAAGGTCCCTGCCAGTTCTTCTACTTTGGGTTCGAAATATTTTTTTACCGCTTCATGTTTTGTCATTACGCCTTTCCTTTCAGATGATTCTCATAAGCTTTTGCCAGATCGGATCCTCTCGCCACCATCATCGCCTTATCCCAGTGCGATGTTGCTAAAGGATGCCGGAATGTACTGTATTTTAAACTTTTTCCTGTTGGTGTCTTATGCGGCGGTGACCAGAAGCCAACTACTTCTCCTCCATCCGTAATCGGATAATTCGGACCATACAGTTCGCCTTCCCACTGGTAATGAGCATAAGGGCTGTTATATATAATGTGGCCGCAGTCATCGTCCGCGGTAATAAAAATATTCTGTGCAAGCACCAGATTGTCTGCCGGGACATATGGATCCATGAATTTCGCTGCCTGGTTTGCCAGAAACAGCATGTTTTCCCTTCCGCAAACTTTTTCTTTTGCAAGGGCTTTAGGAGGTTTCTTCCAGTCAAATTTTACTTTCATACTTTATCCTCCCAGACGGTAATGCTTCGCTATAGGAAATTTTGTATTATCGGAAAATGCGGTTACCTTAAAAGCGTTCGGTTTGTGATGGTTCAGGATCTGCGCCGCTGTCTGTCCAGATGCTCCTGTGATTTCTTCTGTACATTCGCCATAGATCACGATATCCCCCTGGGATACTGTAAAGTATCCTTCTGGATTCTTGATATACTCCGCATATGGAAGATATCTCTCATCCTCCGGAATCCTGGTCACGTAGGTATTCTGTACGCTCGCCTGTGTACCGTTAAATCCGGTATTTACCTGTGCCTTCCAGAAGCAGTTAAGGAGCACTGTCCGTTTCCAGTGCTCCTTTCTGTCCTCACTGTCTGCTGCCTGAATCCGGTTATACAGCGTAATCGTATGAATGTAATTCTGGTTCATAGTCACACTCCCCGATATAATAGATTTGTATTTCCAAGATACCGGTGAATAATTTCCCTGATCTTTTTTGTTTTGCCATCTTCTGTAAAAGTGGACTGTGACAAGTCAAAGGTACCGGATTCTCCATCGTTTGAGTATGACTGCAGCATGCCTCCCTGTTCTGCTGCCTGCTGTACGATCTTGTCCGCCTGATACAAAAGTTCAGTAAGTTCACATATACATTCTTTCACATCGCCTGTCACAAGACCCGAATTCGAAGCCAAACGGCCAAATGTGTACTGATCCACCACTCTCGCTGCCTGTTTTTCCCAAAAACGGAAATCATCCTCCGGTACTACCGGTTCCCTGTCGCAAAGATATTTGGATTCATAATATCCGTAATTTACATACATTCAAGTACGCTCCTTTAGGCCTGTGCTGTAAGAATAATGTCTTTGGTTACAGCCGTTTTTTCTACAACAAACGTTTCTGTCACGGAGATATGTCCTTTCTTTGTAATTTTTGCGGTATATGTACCAGCACGCAGATTAAACTCGGCTTTTCCATTTCCGTCTGTAACAAGAATTGCTCCATCAACATTAACGCGCGCTTTCTCACATGCCTTACTTCCATCAGTTACAGTAAAAGTAACTTTCTGAGCGGTAGCTGGAGTTCCTGGCTCAAGATAAGCAAACGCACATCCAGTACGATCTTCGTTCATTCTTGTAGCCGGGTTCGGAACTGCCCATCCCATACGGAACACTACACGAAGTGCTGTCATATCCTGCTGTGCCAGGTTGTACATGATTTCTTTTGTGTTCGGGTCCTGGATAACTCCCTGATCCAGAATTTTTACTGTAACATCCTGTCGGATAGAATATACTGCCTGGCTGAAATCGCCGACCACCAGCTGTGCAATCTCCGGATGGAAACCGCCGTTTTCAGGGAATGTCATTGGTGCGCCATCCAGAGTATATCTTGCTACATCCTGCATATTGTTTTTGAAGATAGGCTGGCCTGTGGTATCACGCAGGCCACGAAGTTTTGATTTAAAATTCATCGGCGCAAGGGCTCCGGAAACTCCATAACCATCATTCTCGACTTTTGCAAATACTCCATTCTCACCAAGGATCAGATCATAATAATCTTTTCCTGCAGATGGGGAAACATTATTTCCTGCCTGTCTTGCCAGGGTGACGATATCTGCCTGCCACTCTCTCGGACGATTATCTCCAAAAATAACAGCAGCATCTACCTTCTGACCGATTGCTTCCATGATACGTGGAGTAATTTCTCCGAAGATGTCAAACTCTGCATCTGAAAGTACCGCATCCGGAATCGGCACGATAACTGCCAGCTCTCCTGCATTCAGATATACATTATCCCATGCCTGTCTGGTAGTCTGTTTCATACCTGTATCACCATCTACCCAGTAAGCAGTTGGCAGGAAATCCAGTACACGGATTCTGGTCTGGTTAGATGTCATATTAGGAAGTTTTCTTGCCATTCCCATAAATACGGAATTTTTCGGTGCATCCTGAAAAATGCTGGATACGATCTGTTCGCGGATAATCGCCTCTGCATCCGCTCTGTTTGTAATATTTACTGGCATTCTTTATTCTCCTTTTCCGAGTAAGCTTCTGAGTGCTTCATTTGCCTGCTCTTTTTTAGTCTGTGCTTCATTATTGATCCCCGTAGTGGAAGATACCACGCGCGGAACCTGTGTTGTTGTCTGAAAAAGATAATCATTGTCTTTTTTCAAGGCTGTAATTGCTGCTTCAATGTCCTGCGCCTGGTTCTTGGACGCTTTTAATGTTTCTACGTCCAGAAGTGCCATAATTGCCTTTTCATTCCTTCCGGAAGCTTTTCTGATGGCATCCTTTACCGATGTTTCAAAAGCATAGTCTGTTTTGATCTTCTCGATTTCAGTATCTTTCCCCTGTAACTGAGTAGTAAGATCAGTAATCTTTCTCTGCAGCTCTGCAGCGTCAACTCCTTCCATCGCTTTCAAAGATGCCTGTGCTGTGTCGAGCTGGGTTTTATAGGAATCCCTTTCCACTTTCAAAGGATTTACTTCCTTCCCATATTCTGACATAACAAATTCAACCTGTTCCGCAGTAAGTCCCTGTGCAGTCAAATCTTCTCTTTTCATTTTCTTTTCCTTTCTTTCTACTCTTGGTTTACGTGTGTGAGCCACGGATTTCCGACTGTTTTACGTCTGATCAGCTGACGAAAGCATAAAAATAGCACCCAGATTTCTCTGCGTGCCTATCTGCTATTTAACGGATAGCTCCGAACTGTTCCAACTCGCATCTCTGTTGCGCCGGCGCAACTACAGTGCTACTCTTTCACTTTTTCATACGTCTTTTCAAAGATATCTGGCTTGCAGGGATACAGCTCGCCATTGACTCCTTTGATAATATAATCGCCTACAGATACATGATGTGTACCTTCTAAAGTGTCAATGAACAGTCCAAGCTCTGCATGATCTACATCTTTGAGCTTATAACCATGATGCATGATTCCAGATTCAAAAGCAGCTGCCGCCCAGTCTGGAACACAATATCCGCCGTCTGAATTTTTCAAATCCCCCTCATACTTGAATGCATCAATAACTACAGGTTTCTTTCTGTACTTCATATTTCCCCTTCCTTTCTTAAAAAAGTATAAAAAGACCACCGGTCATTTCAACCGATGGTTATAATTCAACGTTTTTAAGCTGATCTATGATATCCTCCAATGCTTTACCTTCAAAAAAAGGAGTTTTCATTACTTCATCAATGCTATGAGCTTCCATGAGCTTATCTCCGCACCACATATCGAACCGTTTCTCATCAAACGGATCCACACCGCACTCTTTTCCATTATAGTCAAACAGAACATGCGTGCATATGCTGTTGATCCTATCTCTTAAGTCCTTCGCGGTCATAATATATCCTCATTCTCCTTTCTCTCCTCCACAGTCATTTCCCTGGTTGTTCGTTTTACTTTCCCATCATCGGAATAACTGTAATCATGTGCGTGTTCCCCGTTTACTCCATATGAATGCTGTTTAGGGTTTCCATGATTGTTATTGCTAATCTGCTTATACTGTCTGCCATTCTCATCGTAATAGTTCCTCTCAATTCCGCCTTTCTTGCCAGTTAACTGAGTGATGCTATTAGGCGTTCCAGTTAAAGTAATTCTCTTAACTTCGATTATATCCTGGCCTGCTGCATTTTTCAATGTCGGCTGATTTATTTTTCTGAGTTCGGCCTTAGTCGGCATGAATCTGCCTCGCAAGCCATCCTGCATGATCCTTTCTTTCTGTTCTGGAAGCTTCATTTTCTCAGAAAAATCTTTGTAAGTCTGCATTTGTCCTTGATATTTTGCTTTTGCAAGGATGATATCATTTGGATCCGCTCCGCCTTCCTGAAGAAGTTTAATCTTCTGGCGCTGGGCACGCATGGCCCGTTCCATTTTTCTCTGCTGTTGCAAGGCTTCATAAGTGGTATACTGCTTGTCGCCGTATCTTTTCGGGGTATTTTCTTCCCTGTTCATCTGTGCCAGTTGTTCATCTGTGTAAGTCCTTACCGATCCTAGTGGAAACGGCCTGTAATCATGATAGCAGTTTGCTCCTTTCAGGCCTGTCACCTCACCAAGGCCACATATAGAAACAAGCTCTTGCCATGTCCAAACCTTACCCTGCCATGGCTGATGTGTCGGTCTGGCCCCTACATGATAACTCACCTCATAGGTATCCGTCCCCAGCTGATCTGCCGTCTGTTCCATAATCTGGCCTTGTACCTGCCGGAAACCCGTGAGAATTGCTCTCCTGGCTGCTACATCAATTCTGTCCCGATGCCCGGAATCATACTCTATGTACCGAAGTCCTGATGCGGCTATCTGATTCACGGTACGTTTAAGTACAGTGTTATAATCAAATGCTCCCGATTTAATATCCGTGACAGCCTGGTCCATCGTGGATCTGTAATAATCCATCAGTGGTGAATACTGTATTTTACCTGTTGCCGGATTGCGGATAGCGAATCCCATAGAACCAGCCAGATTTTGATATTCCCCCTGAAGTTGCTTTTTAGTTGCTTCAATCAACTGCTGAAGGGCAATATTTTCTTCAAATGGCACCTGCTGCATTCCGGCAAATTTAAAAAAATGTTCCTGTTCGTAGTACTGTTTGTATACCTCGTCTGAAAATATCCGGTTCATTTCCACATCAGTTGCCTGTAGAGCATTTTGAATCCATTTACGGATATCTTCTTCTGCCATCCCCAACTGCTGAAGCCTACTGATCTGCCAGTCTGCCGATGCGCTTGCAAAACCGTTTTCTTTGATCCTGCGGACAATATCCGTCATGATCCGGATTTCCAGTTCCGAGAAAATATTGCTGACTTTCACTGTGAGTTTTTCAATCTCGCCCTGCGTCATTCAATCACCGTGTCTTCCGGCCGCTGGACTGCTGCCTTTGCCTGTTCTTCTGTCTCTCCATACCATTTTGCACGGTATTCCCAGAGTGGCATCGCACCCATAGCAACATCCTGCCTATCTGACTGTCGTTCTGATTCCACGTCTGTTACAATGGAATCGTCCCAGTTAAATGATACTTGGTAAGTCCCAGAAGGACAGAGATGGTATATATCGCACCAAAACGAAATTGCATCCACTAAATCTTCCAGCGCGTGCTGTAATGCTGTCTGGCAGCTCTGTACAAAAGAATATGACCTCTGTTTGCTGGCTTTTATCTCCTCTGCTGTCTTGTCTGTATTGTTTGGGTCTGAAATTGTTCCATAGGCTAAGTTACAGTCAAATTCAATCATACGTACCAAATGGTTCCAACCATTAAAGTATGATTCATCTCTGATTTCCGGCGAAAAGGTATCCATAAAAGGTTTATCTGTAGCTCCGGTATTATATTCTATCGCTCGGTACAATCTCTTCTTACCGGCCGGGTATACTGGTTCCCCGGTACTCTGACTGGTTCCAAGTAGACTTTGAGCAATATGTACTGCCGATTCTTTGCTTCCATATTCCCAGTTAATTTGAGAATATCTCCTGTCGGCTTCTTTGATATGCTTCACAGCTCTTGAAAATACTGAGGTTCCCAAGGGGCTTTTAGAATCCTCGTTATTTCCCAAAGGTATCTTAAAATATCCAAACGGAAGCTTATCTGTTCCAGAAAACATAATTTCCTGTGCAAGTTCAGACCATTTCAGCACTGAATTAACCGGAATTTCTGTACCGATCAATCCCTCCGTTCTGGAAACAAACGCTCTGTTGCGGATGTTCAAAAGCCCATCTCTTAAAGTATGGATCTCTATTCTGCTGTATATCTCATTATCCCTACGGAACTGATCCAGAAAAGCGCACTTTGTGATTGTTTCTGTATCGAATTCCAAAGGGAAGAAATTATCTGCCTGTATGTACTGAATAGAAATGCCTTTTGAAGTTACATAAGGTTTGAAAATCAAACTACCTTTTGCATTCGCATACTCGGCCTGGGTCCGTAAATTCTTAATTACTTTCTGGTATATCTTGTCAATATATGAAGCCTTGGTACTTCCAGATACTTCACTTTTCAGTTCCAGGACTGTCAGCCTTGCAATTTCCCCTGCAATTGCTGCCGCAAGCCCTGCGCTCTCTGTTTCGGAATCCAGCCATGGCGCTTTATCTTCATATAATGCGGACCATCGTTCTATATGTGCCGCCGTTTTCCCACTCATTGCATAATCAATCTGCTCATCCTTGTCCAGGATCTTACGCAATGCCTGATACATATTCGTATAATTCATATTAATCACCCGTACCTGATGAGCTGGCTGATCAGCCGCTCAAATGTATATTCAAAACTATCCAGTGAATCAATATCACTGGTTCCATCATCAAGTCTGACATTCTTCGTCAGTTCTTTTGGGTCCCAAACTGCTGTGCATAAGGCCGTAACAAGACTGTCGCACTCTCCGTCCATGTAAGCAAAGCGTCCCTGTGCCATCAATATTGAAGTGGCATTAATACGGTCATTAATCTCCGTTTTTAACGCATTCTCTACTCTGATCCATCCAAGTCCATTCTTCCTTAAACTACTTCTTATGCCAGCGATCAATGTCTGTTCTGCGCTGTCTGCATAAACTACCGTGATAAAACCATATCGGCTCAATATCCTCTGGCAAAAGTTGCAGAACATCTTACCGAGCATATCCGGATCAATTTCTATTGGATTTCCGCTCTCGTCCTTACAGCTGATCCATTCGGATGCCAAAGGTACGACTTTCTGGAACCCCCTTGTGATCGCTGTGGCTGTAAAGGAATGTCCGGAACCGGATCCCCCAAAGTCAATGCCAAGATTGATTTCCATGATGTTCATAGGCTTTTCCTTCATGGCAAAGCCAAATTTCTTTGTGCTGATATCGTCTGCAAATCTGCGATAAATCAAACCATTGGCTACAACACGCATTCCCTTGATATCACGCATATACCAAATCGAGTTAACATCATAGCGACTTTCAATCTCATGAAGGCGCTCTTCTGTGATGTTGATATTATCATAGATGGTACAATGCATATAATTGTATCCGCCCGGGAAATTTCCTTCTTCCTGTTGCCTTTGGTACCTGTCAATATACTCTGAATAAATAGCCGCTCTTGGATTATCCGGGTTAAGGTCCCAGAATACTTTTAGCCGCTTGGCTGCCAGCTGGCGGTTAAAGGCCTCTTTGATAGTATTATCATGATGAAGGTTGATCTCAGTAGCAATCCACATACCATAGGAGTTACCACGGATTTTCTTGTAGCTGTCTTCCTTGGCTCCGCCTGCGAAAATTACGATTTTCTGTCTATTATGAGTTGCTGGGCCTTTGATAAATAATGCCTCATTGTCTTTGTATTTTCCCCAATGACTCTGGCCACGAAAAATCCATTCAAGGCCCATCCCATTGCAGTCACCAATGTTCATTTTCGCATTTGCCATTGTAGATCCAGTTGCCAGGTGGATCTTATCAGGTGTGGTTTTCAGCTCATGTGCAAAAGCAAAAACATTATCAACTGTTTTGCCTGCACGAACAGCCCCCTCTGCCACGTTGTAGGAGCATTCCCGGCATTTGCGGATATATTCTTTATGTTTTTCCGAAAAGTGGAAAAGAATGGTTTTCTTACTGGTGAAATTATTCGTTGGCGCCATAGATCTCACCCTCTATATCACCTAAGTCTTCAATTTCCTGGTTATTGCCAGTGAGCTTATCGGTCTGAGCTTTCATCTGTGCGACTTTCGCCTTCTGTTCCTCAGTTCCCAGGTCCATGTGATCAGATAACCACTGTAGAGCTTTCATTCTATCCGCAAGTTTGATGCTGGAACCATTCTTTCCGTGCTTTACTTCACTTATGATAGTCCCATCCACCTCTGAGGAATCCCGGAAATGGATTATATTTACGGTTTCGGTAAGCGGCTTCTTTTCCCCGGTCTGTGGATCTTTAATCTGTACCGGTCCGTACATAGCCATTACAGGTGCTTCCTCTGTTCCGAATTTTACATAATCTGTGATGTCTGAAAATGCAATATCCATGTACTTCTGGAATATGTCTGCTTCGGATAGAAATTCTCTATTAAGGCGTTCCTGTTTTAATCGTATAATTTCTTCTTTTACCTCAACATTTCTCAACATCCTGCTGCCGCTTCTCATTGCCGCTTCATAGTTACATCCATATGCTTTCTGATACGCTTTTACGGCGTTGAAACTTCGAATGTAATAAACGCAAAAAAGCCGCTGTTTGTCGGTCAATTCAGGGTTTTCTATCACCTGCTCAACTTCTCTTTCAGACGGCTTCCTTTTTTTTGTTTTTTTCTTATCCGAACGTTCGCTATTTTTATCCGAACGTTCGTTATCCCATTTATGGGTACATTTCCACCTTCGAACAGTGCCTTCGGGAAGATTTAACTGGCTTGCGATTTCGACCAGTTTCTCTCCTTGCAAGTACAGTTGTCTTGCCTGTTCTATTCTCTTGTCTGGAGCCCTGGCCAATCTCACTACCTCCCATTTGTTTTAATATTATAAATTACAGTCCTGCCGGCACCATAAGTGACAGCCGATTGCTGCCACCAAAGGAGTGTTAACGCGCATACGCCGTATGGAAACATATTTGCGCTGGTGCCGTGCACGCTGTACGAAAAATTGCATACTAAAAGGCACCTGACTGCTGCCAGATGCCTTCCTGTAAGTAAGAGCTTGTTACTACGGGCATGGGCTTGCCCGAACGGAACGAGTGGATTCGAACCACCACTATTGACTTTATCAGTCAATTTCTGATTAGTACAGTTGCTCTGCCACTAAGCTACGTTCCGAAGTTGCTGCCAGGTTCATCTCCTGGCAGTGTGCTCATAAAAGGAGGATTCCATATCCATCTATCTGTCCTGAAATCCATTGTAATAATATCACAGATGTTGTGTGTACTTCCATGTACTCTTTCAGATTTTGAAATTTTGTAATGCTCGTCCGTGGATCTTATGTACCCATTTCCAACTATAATTCATCTTCAAGGCTACTTCTTCCCATTTCAGGCCAGTTATGTATCTCAGCCTCAGCACTTCCTGCTCGTCTTCGTTCTCCATCTGTTTAATCTGTCTCTCTATCTTCTGATAACATCTGGCCTTTTCCAGTCGTTCTGCCTTCAGGAGCTCGATCTGTTCATCCAGGATAGCTATGTAGTCTGACAGATCGGACTGACTGCTGCCACGTGGCATCCCGTCATTGACCACAGAAGGAAACATCTTATCTGCCCTCAGTCGTTGAATCTCGTCAAGAATATCTTTTTCTCTTTTTACGGCCCTTCGGTAAGATTTTAGGTATTCTTTCTTTTCTTCGTTTTCTTTCTGGATTTCTGTTTCCAATGGTATCCTCCCCTTTCGATGCTTTTAGCCGGGAACGTGTATGCTCCCGGCTTTCTCTGCATTTCTTTTATTTATCCGCGATCACGGCATCGGCTCCCTGGACTGTAACCCAGCCATTTTTGTAATGTGCTTCTGCTTCCTTCATTTTGATCAATTCATCTGTAATGG
>OLQG01000605.1_pt1 | contig 28179 bp, 27 predicted proteins | sample 1672221 | NCBI WGS metagenome assembly OLQG01 (sample SAMEA3136660, study PRJEB25190) | human gut metagenome | biome: human gut; feature: human-associated habitat; material: faeces | place: Austria | collected 2013
ATTTTTCATGGCAGGGGCAGCTCCATGTGAGATGGACAAGCAGGGAAGAACCTTGGTCCCAGCGACACTTCGGGAATTTGCCCAGATGAAGAAAGAAGTTGTATTAACAGGAATGGCTGACCGCATCGAGATCTGGAGTAAGGAGAAGTGGATTGAGAACAATTCTTATGAGGATATGGATGATATCGCAGCCAGCATGCAGGAATTAGGATTAAGCATATAAGTTAGGTGGATTATGGAATTTAAACACATTTCCGTTTTATTAGACGAAACGATCGAAGAACTACATATTAAACCAGACGGAATCTATGTGGATGGGACTCTGGGCGGAGGCGGACATGCATATCATGTATGCCAGAAACTATCAGAGAAAGGAAGATACATCGGGATCGACCAGGATGCGGATGCGATTGCTGCAAGCACGAAGCGGTTAGAACCGTTTAAGGACAAAGTAACGATCGTGCGTGATAATTATGTAAACATGCCGAAAGTGTTATATGATCTTGGAATCGAACATGTCGATGGAATCTTGTTAGATCTTGGGGTATCATCCTTTCAGTTAGATGAGAAGGAACGTGGATTTACTTACAGAGAAGATGTTCCGCTTGATATGAGAATGGATCAGAGACAGTCACTGACTGCAAGAGATATCGTCAATGAATATTCCGAGATGGAACTATTCCATATAATCAGAGACTACGGTGAAGAGAAATTTGCAAAGAACATTGCAAAACATATCGTGAATAAGAGAAAAGAAAGTCCGATCGAGACGACCGGACAGTTAATAGAAGTCATCAAAGGTGCGATTCCGATGAAAGTCAGAGCCGTTGGAGGACATCCGGCGAAGAAGACATTTCAGGCGATCCGTATCGAATGTAACAGAGAATTAGACGTATTGAAAGACAGCATTGATGCGATGATCGATCTTTTAAATCCAGGTGGAAGATTATGTATCATTACCTTCCATTCTTTAGAAGACCGTATCGTCAAACGAGCTTTTAAGAAGAATGAGAATCCTTGTACATGCCCGCCAAACTTCCCAGTATGTGTATGTGGCAACGTATCGAAAGGAAAACAGTTAACAAGAAAACCAATCATTCCAGGGGAAGAAGAACTAGAGTACAATAAGAGAGCAAAAAGTTCCAAGCTTCGAGTATTTGAAAGGGCAGAATAAGGGAGAGTATCAATGGACAAGACGAGACAAGAACGATATAACATGATCTATGGCAACACAGCAAGGAAGATAGAAGATCTTGCTGCAGAGCCAGTGCGCAGACAGCCAAGGAAGACAAGAAAGGCAAGACCAAGAAGAGAACATCAGGTAAAGGAGTCAACAAGACAGAATCAGAAGAGAGCGATGTCGATCGATCTGGCCTTTATCAAGGTATTAGTTGCGGGACTTTGTGTGATCGCAGTTGCAAGTTTCTTTTATCTGTCAGAACGCACGAAAGTTTTGAATCAAAAAGCAGCTCTTACAGATGCTAAGACACAGTTGAATACGCTGCAGGTAGAGAATGAAGATCTGAATCTTGAGATTGAACAGAGTATTCGTTTTGATACTGTAGAAACTGCGGCAAAGAAATATGGAATGGTGAAACCAGATTCCAAACATACTCTTCGTTATGAGAGCCAGGATGCAGAATACATACGCCAGTACGGGAAGATACCAAAAGCAGACTAAGAGGTGGCAAACTTGAAGAAAAGAAGAAAACCTATCAAACGATTAAATGATGCTATGAAACGACGTACGATGATCGCGTGCGGAATCATAGCACTTCTTTTTGTTCTACTGATTGGAAGATTGATCTATTTTAGTATATTTAAGAACGGAATTTACAAAAGACAGGTATTATCACAGCAGAATTATTCTAGTGAAACGCTTCCGTATAAAAGGGGAGATATCTTAGATCGTGATGGAAATACATTAGCAACCAGCCAGAAGATGTATACATTGGTTTTAGAACCAAAGAATATTTTAAGATCCGAAGAGGTACAGAAAGCAACCATTGATGCACTTCATAAATATATGAAGTTAGATGAAGATAAGCTGTTAAAATTTATAAAAAGACATAAAGATTCTTACTATTCTGTATATCGAGAAGAACTTTCTTATAGTCAGATCGCAGATCTGAAAGATTTTATCGCTTCAGACAAAGCAGAGAATGTCTCAGGGATCGTATTTAATGAAAAATACAAACGTCGTTATCCGAATCAGTCACTGGCAAGCCAGGTCATTGGCTTTATATCAGACGGTACGATCGGAACTGGAGGGATCGAGCAGTATTATAACAGTACTTTATCAGGCGTCGATGGAAGAAAATATAAATATTTAAACGAAGAATTAGAACAGGATAGCTCCATTGTGGAGCCAGAGAATGGGAAAACAGTTGTCACAACGATTGACTCCAATATTCAGAAACTGGCAGAAGATCAGCTTTCTAAGTTTGAAAAGAAATATGGAAGTAAGGGAAGCAGCATTCTTGTGATGAATCCCAATAATGGAGAAATCTATGCAATGGCAAATTCTACTTCCTATAATCTGGAAAGCCCAAGAGATGATAAGAATCTCTTAAAGAAATACTCACAAAGTCAAGTTAATAAGATGAGTGAGAAAGAAAAGACAAAAGCATTTAATGAAATCTGGAAGAATCCAATTGTATCAAATGCATTTGAACCAGGTTCAACATATAAGCCATTTACGGTAGCAGCTGGTCTTGAAGAAGGAATCTTAAAGGGCAATGAAACTTATTATTGTGATGGATACCAGAAGGTTGGACCGCATACTATTCACTGTTCTCATAGAAGCGGACATGGATTGATCACGTTGTCTCAGAGTATTTCATTATCGTGCAATGATGCATTGATGCAGATTGCAGCCAAAGAAGGCAAGAATGTATTCGCAAGATATCAGAAGAATTTCAATTTTGGGAATAAGACAGGGATCGATCTTCCTGGAGAAGCACAGACAGCGTCGCTTCTTCATGATGCAAAAGATATGACAGCCGCAGATCTTGCCACAAGTTCTTTTGGACAGTCATTTAACTGCTCTATGATCCAGATGGGAAGTGCATTTTGTTCTCTGATCAATGGAGGAAATTATTACAAACCGCATGTGGTCAAACAACTTCGAAGCAGTAATGGAGAAGTTGTCAGCAATATAGAGCCGACGTTAGTGAAACAGACGATCTCAAAAGAGACATCGGATAAATTAAGAAAATACATGAAAGAAACTGTTGATTCAGGAACTGGAACAAAGGCAAAGATGAAAGATTATACAGCTGGTGGTAAGACTGGTACTGCACAGAAGATTCCAAGAAGTGCAGGAACTTATATCGTATCTTTTTGTGGATTTGCTCCAGTGGAGAATCCACAGGTGCTAGTTTATGTTGTGATCGATGAGATTCAGAGGGATTCTCAGACGAATACAGGACTTGCAGTTGAAATCGCAAAGAAGGTATTAGAAGGATCACTCAAGGAATTAAATGTTGCGAAAAGCAGCAAAAAGTAATATCATCATTTTATTTTCATAATCTTTATATTAAGACAGGGATCATGGAGATAAAATGAGAACGAAAGCAAAGAAAAAACTGTTGCTTGTCACGGCTGCATTTTTCACAGGGTTTTTGGTTGTGACGATAAAACTTTCTTATGTGATGATCGCTCAGGCGGATAAATATTTAAGTTTAGCCAGAAACCTGCATCAAAGAGACCGGGAGATTAAAGCGCCAAGAGGCAGTATTTACGACAGAAATGGCGTAAAGATCGCTTCGAACAAAGCAGTCTATTCGATTTCTGTGATATATTCTCAGGTGACCGACAGGGAAAAAGTAATAAAGGTCTTATCTGAGAATCTTAAGATCAAAGAATCTTTGATCCGAAAAAAAGTATATAAAAATTCAGTAAGGGAAAAAATTAAAAGTAATGTAGAAAAAGACATCGCAGACCGTATCCGTAAGTTTAAACTTGACGGGGTCAAGGTGGATGAAGACTACAAAAGAGTATATCCATATAATAACCTGGCATCGAAAGTTCTTGGATTTACAGGAGGAGATAACCAGGGAATCATTGGACTGGAGGTTTTTTATGATCGATATCTTAAAGGAAAGTCTGGAAGGATCCGGACATTGACAGATGGAAGCGGCATAGAAATCGATGGAGCATATGAAGAGAGGGAAGAACCAGTTGCTGGAGGGGATCTTTATATTTCGCTTGATGTGAATCTGCAAAATTATGCCGTACAGGCATGTAAGAAGGTGAAGAAAGAGAAGAAGGCAAAACAGGTAGCCATGATTTTGATGAATCCACAGAATGGAGAAATCTATGCAATGGTCAATGTTCCAGAATATGATCTGAATGATCCTTTTTCTTTGTCAGCAAAGAAAAGAAAGGCAAATAGTAAGAAACAACAGGAATATCTCAATAAGAAGTGGCGGAATTCCTGTTTAAATGATACTTATGAACCGGGATCGGTCTTTAAGATCGTAACGGCGACTGCAGGACTGGAATCATCGAAAGTCAGCGTGAATGATCATTTTAATTGTCCAGGATTTCGGATTGTGGAGGATCGCAAGATCCGGTGTCACAAAGTCGGAGGACATGGAAGTGAGACATTTAAAGAAGGTGTTATGAATTCCTGCAATCCAGTATTTATGGATGTCGGTGCCAGAGTTGGTGTGGATGGAATGTATCAGACATTCCGTCAGCTTGGACTGTTTGAGAAAACAGGGATCGACCTTCCTGGAGAAGCATCTTCGATCATGCATCAAAAGAAGAATGTCGGTGCAGTTGAACTTGCAACGATGTCTTTTGGACAGTCCATACAGATCACACCGTTACAGCTGTTAAGAGCAGTCAGTGCGGTGATCAACGGCGGGAAGCTGATCACACCGCATTTTGGAAGATATGTTCAGAAGCAGGATGGAACAAGATTAAAAGCTTTTTTTTATTCAGTGAAAGAAGGTGTCATAAAAAAACAGACATCGGAGACGATGAAAGAATTGTTAGAAGCAGTTGTTTCCGATGGATCAGGAAGAAACTGCCGGATGGATGGTTTTTCCATTGGGGGAAAGACGGCAACCAGTGAGAAACTTCCAAGAGGAAATGGAAAATATATTTCTTCTTTTTTAGGATTTGCGAAAGCAGACAATCCTGCGATCATTGGGATCGTGTTGATTGATGAACCACATGGAACTTACTATGGAGGAACGATCGCAGCCCCTGTGATGAGAAGTGTGTTTCAAACTGCACTTCCATACATGGGGATTTATAAAGAATATACGCCAGATAAAAAAGAACCGTAGACGAAACAAGAACAAATGAGGTGGCGACATGAATTATGGTATTGTAAAACCAGTTTTAATTGCCTTTTTTATCAGCGTACTTCTTAGCCCGATGATGATCAGGTATTTACACAAATTAAAATTCGGTCAGTTTATCCGGGGAGAAGGACCCGAATCACATCTGAAGAAATCAGGGACTCCGACGATGGGAGGACTGATCATATTACTTGGAATCGTAATCGCATCGTTATTTTATGTTAGAAGATATCCGATGATCATCCCGGTGCTGTTTGTGACGCTGGGATTTGGATTTATCGGATTTATCGATGATTACATCAAGGTAGTTATGAAAAGGAACCTGGGACTGCGGGCCTGGCAGAAGATGTTTGGGCAGATCATAGTCACAGGAATCTTTGCGTATTATTTGATAAATTACACGCAGACAGGAACTTCGATGCTGATTCCTTTTACACATGGTAAATATTTAAACCTTGGAGTATTTTTTATCCCAGCGGTTTTTATCATTTTGTTAGGAACTGTGAATGGAGCTAATTTTACGGATGGATTGGATGGACTTGCATCAAGTGTTACGGTATTGATCGCAACATTTTTTACAGTGGCAGCCATTGGAATAATGATCTGGCAGCTGGAATCTGGCCGGTATCTTGTGCGACGGTTGGCTCACTTCTTGGTTTTTTAGTATTTAATGTATATCCGGCGAGAGTGTTTATGGGAGATACAGGCTCGCTTGCACTTGGGGGATTTGTGGCAGCAACAGCATTGATGCTTCGCCTGTCTTTATTTATCCCAATTGTTGCATTGATCTATATGATCGAGGTATTATCTGTTATGGCACAGGTATTATATTTTAAAATGACAAAAGGAAAAAGATTATTTAAAATGGCACCGATCCATCATCATTTTGAATTGTCAGGATGGCCAGAAACAAAGGTTGTAGCAATCTTTGCGATTACCACGGCAGTTTGTTGCCTGATCGGACTGGTAGCGATTTAGTAAGGAGAAAGAAATGATAGATACAAGCAAGAAATTTTTAGTAGCAGGAGCAGGAAAAAGTGGAATTGGTTCGGTCAATCTGCTTTTAAAAACAGGTGCAGATGTCAGTCTGTATGATGGAAAGGAAGACCTTGAGAAAGAGGCACTTTATGAGAAATTATATGAAAAGAAAGAGATTCCATTGATCTTAGGAAATATCACAAAAGAAGATGTAAGTAAGTTCGATCTATTAGTGTTAAGTCCTGGGATTTCAGTAAATGCACCGATCGCACAGATGTTTCGTGATCAGGAAAAGCCAGTATGGAGTGAGATTGAATTAGCATATCAGGCATCCAAAGGAAGAATCGCAGCGATCACAGGAACCAACGGAAAGACAACGACAACAGCGCTGACTGGAGAGATCATGAAAGGATATTATGAAAGTAGTTTTGTTGTCGGAAATATCGGAATTCCTTATACAAGTGTTGCGCTTGATACAAAAGAGGACAGTGTAACAACTGCAGAGATCAGCAGTTTCCAGTTAGAAACGATCGTTGATTTTAAACCGGATGTATGTGCAGTTCTTAATATCACACCAGATCATTTGGATCGTCATGGTACAGTAGAAGTTTATGCACAGACAAAAGAATCCATTGGAAAAAACCAGACAAAAGACCAGGTAATGGTATTAAATTATGAAGATGATACAACAAGAGCTATGGCAGACAGAGCGAATGGAACAGTTCTGTTTTTCAGTTTGCATCATAAAATAAAAGAAGGGGTTTCCATGGAAGGTGATGCATTTATCATCGAAGAAAATGGAAAGAAACAGATCGTATGTACATTAGATGATGTGAATCTGTTAGGAGACCATAATTATGAAAATATTTTAGCAGCGATCGCAGTGACTTATTCTATGGGAGTTCCAGTTTCATATATCAAAGAAGGAATCAAGAGGTTTAAAGGTGTAGAACATCGTATTGAATATGTGGATACAGTGAAAGGTGTTGCATACTATAACGATTCTAAAGGAACGAATCCAGATGCAGCGATCAAAGGAATCAAAGCAATGAACCGCCCAACATGGCTGATCGGTGGTGGATATGATAAGAAATCTACATATGATGAGTGGATCGAAGCATTTGACGGAAAAGTTAAAGAACTGATCTTGATGGGTGTAACAGCACCAAAGATCGCTGATTGTGCAAAAACACATGGATTTGATAAGATCAAGTTTGTTGATTCTATGGAAGAAGCAGTTTCATACATTGCAGGAAAAGCCCAAGATGGAGAAGCAGTTTTATTATCACCTGCATGTGCAAGCTGGGGAATGTTCCCGAATTATGAAGTCAGGGGAGATATCTTCAAAGATTGTGTCAGAAAATTAAAGGAGAACTAAAAAGTGGCAAATCGCATCAAAGAAAAATATATGGCCGGCAAAAGATACTTTGATTATCCGATGTTGTTTCTGGTAATATTTCTGATATGTTTTGGTCTGGTTATGATCTATAGTACAAGTTCATATAAGAGTACTGTCACATATGGAAATTCCTATCACTGGCTGTTAAGGCAGGCAGTTGCGATAGTGTTAGGTGCGGTTGCAATGGTTGTATGCTGTAAACTAGATTACCGCATCATAAAAAGTGAGAAGTTTGGAAATGGCTGTTATTGGGCTAGTATCGTACTGTTAGTTCTTGTGTTGATCATAGGTGCAGCAAAGAAGGGTGCAGTCCGCTGGATCAGCATCGCAGGATTTCAGTTTCAGCCATCAGAAGTATCTAAGATCCTGGTTGTGATCTATCTCGCGAACAGATTATCAGCAAATGCTCATAAGATCCGAACATTCAAAGATAGTATCGTGATCGTTCTTCCAACGGTCCCGATCATTGCTCTGATCGTTACACAGAACTTAAGTACAGCACTTGTCGTGTGTTCGATGATCGGTGTCATGCTGTTTGTGGTAAGTCCGAAGATGAAAGAACTTATGTTAACAGCAGGCGGTGGAATAATACTCTTGTTCGTGTATCTGTTGACGGCAAATAGTTATCGAAATGAGCGTGTACAGATTTGGCTGCATCCAGAAAGTCACAAAAAGGGATTTCAGACGATGCAGGCATTATATGCGATCGGTTCTGGTGGGATTTTTGGAAAAGGACTTGGGCAGAGTATGCAGAAGATGGGATTTATTCCAGAATCACACAATGATATGATCTTTTCAATCATTTGTGAAGAATTAGGATTGTTCGGGGCAGTTTGTCTGATCCTTGTGTTTGTGGCACTGATCTTTCGGATGCTCTTGATCGCACTGAATACAGAAGACTTATTTGGATCACTGATTGTGATCGGTTTTATGACACATATCGCAATTCAGGTATTCATCAATATCGCCGTTGTAACAAACACGATCCCACCGACAGGAATTCCACTTCCATTTATCAGTTATGGAGGTACATCGATCCTTGTTGTCATGATCGAAATGGGAATCGTATTATCAATTTCTAAGAAAATTCACATAAGATAAGGGTGAGTGTGATGGAAGAAAAAAAAGTCATCCGTATGGATGAGCATAAAAACAAGAATAAAGTACATAAACTATCGGGGAAGAAAATACTGCTTGGTATCGTTGCAGTTTTGATCCTTACGGTTGTGATCATTGCAGGGACGTGTAAAACAAAACAGATCAAAATTTCTGGATTAAGTTATTATACAGAAGCAGAAGTTAAAAAGGCAGTTGTAGAGAATGGATATATTGATAACTCGGTTGCATATTTCTTAAAATGTAAGATTGCGTCACCAGATCTTCTGCCATTTATAGATTCGATTCATGTAAGGATCAACCGGCCAGATACGATCACGGTCGAGGTAAAAGAAAAAAAGAGGGCTGGATGCCTTCTGTATAATGGAAAATACGTCTATTTTGATAAAAATGGTTATGCATTGGAAAGTTATGAAAAGAAATATGACGATGTTCCATTGGTTACTGGACTTAAATATAATGAATTGGTCATGCAGGAGAAGATTCCAGTCAAGAAAGAGAAAGTTTTTTCTTATCTTTTAGAACTTACGACTGCAATTGATAAATATAATCTTCCGATCGATCAGATTTATATCAAAGAAGATGGAAATGCCTTATTGATCAGCGATAAGATAACGGTTGATCTTTATAATAAAAAGGATATTGATATCAAGATTTCTGAATTAGCAGGGATGCTTAAGAAAGTAAAAGGGAAAAGTGGAACTATTGACATGAAGTACTTTAGCGAGGACCACAAAATTGCTGTTTTTCAACCAAAAAAGAGTTGAAAAAACTTAGTAAAGAAGGTATCATTAAGTTAGTGTACAGAATTTAAGGGAGTCATTTTAACATAGATGGCGTGAAGGAGGAACAACGTGGTTGAGATTATGCCTAGTGTTGAGAACACACAAGCAAGGATTTTAGTAATAGGAGTCGGTGGAGCAGGAAACAATGCGGTAAACCGAATGGTAGATGAGAATGTCCAGGGTGTTGAACTCGTGGGTGTGAATACAGATAGACAGGCTTTATCTTTATGTAAAGCAGGAACAAAGATTCAGATCGGGGAGAAACTGACAAAGGGACTTGGAGCAGGAGCAAAACCTGAGATCGGGGAAGCAGCGGTTGAAGAGAATCGTGAAGAGATCACAGAATTGGTTCAGGGATCAGATATGGTATTTGTAACATGTGGAATGGGTGGAGGTACCGGTACAGGTGCAGCACCGATCATTGCAGAGATTTCCAAAGGACTTGGAATCTTAACAGTTGGAGTTGTGACAAAACCATTTACATTTGAAGGAAAGCCTCGTATGAACAATGCAATGTCAGGAATTGCACGCCTTCAGGATCAGGTGGATACAATGATCGTCATTCCGAATGACAAGTTGTTACAGATCTGTGATAAGAGAACAACGATCCCAGATGCACTGAAGAAAGCAGATGAAGTACTGCAGCAGGGTGTACAGGGAATTACAGATATGATCTACAACCCAGGATTGATCAATGTCGATTTTGCTGATATTCAGACAGTTATGAGAGATAAAGGTATTGCACATATCGGTATGGGTGTTGCAGACGAAGAACTTGAAGCAATCAAGACAGCGATGGAAAGTCCATTGCTTGAGACAACTGTTGCAGGAGCTACAGATGTGATCGTCAATTTCGCAGGAGCGGTTGGAATGTTAGAAGCACAGCAGGCTGTGGAATACTTAAAAGATGAAGCAGGAGACGATGTCAATGTCATCTTCGGTACAGTCAATGCAGATTTTGGAGATCAGATCAGTGCAACGATCATCGCAACAGGAATCAAATCCGCAGATATTACAGGGAATGCAAGAACTGGATTTGCTGCAGCAAAGAAGCCAGTACAGCAGACACAGCAGGCTCCGGAATTTTCAGGGCAGCCATTACATAATGGAAAGGTCATGGAGGAAGAACAGCCAGTACAGACAACAAGCTATGTTTCTGAACCTGAGATGAAAGAGATCGAACAGGAAAGCTCTAAGATCAACATTCCAGAGTTTTTATTAAAGAGCAGAAGAAGATAATTTCTTAACAGATAAAAGATAGAATAAAAGCGTGTAGGATTTCAAAGATTCTACACGCTTTTTCATATCATAGGAAATTCCGATGGAATCCCCTATGCAAGGATTCTTTCTTAACTGCTGGTAAGCAGGTTATTCGATATAATCTCCACGGCTGAATACAAGCTGATAATCAATACTGGCAAGACGTCTTCCAAGACAGCCGGCACATTCAGCAGCTTCCTCTCCAGTGCAGATCTTATTGTCATATAAAGAATAATCTTTTCTAACTGCAACAGGAGAAAGATTCGGCATAACAACATTTGCACCTGCAAGAATTCCTTTTTCCCTTCCACGAGGATCGATCGTACCAAGTGCTGTTGTGGAAGGAAGCAAAAGATGAGGATTCATCAGACGAAGAATACTCACAAGGTATGTGGTAAGTTCCACACTTCCAGAAGGGAATTCCTTAAATCTTGTATCGTGATGTGGAACAAAAGGACCGATTCCGACCATCTGTGGGTCAAGTTCTTTGATAAATAGCAGGTCGTCTGCAAGATTCTCAACCGTCTGATAAGGGGCTCCGACCATAAATCCAGTTCCTACAGCATAGCCGATTTCTTTTAGATCCCACAGACACTGGATCCGGTTTTCTAAAGAAAGACTTTCTGGGTGGAGTTTCTGGTAAAGCTCTGGGTCAGCAGCTTCATGTCGAAGCAGATAACGATCAGCCCCTGCATCATATAATTTTTGATAACTTTCTTTGGAACGTTCTCCAAGAGAAAGTGTGATGGCACAATCAGGGTAGCGTTTTCTGATCTCTGCCACGATAGGGACCATAACTTCATCTGTATAATGAGGATCCTCACCGCCTTGAAGAACAAAGCTTCGATATCCAAGCTGGTAACCATTCTCACAGGCAGAAAGGATTTCCTCTTTTGACAGACGGTAACGATTTGCATTCGGATTGCTGCCTTGAATTCCGCAGTAATAGCAGTTATTTTTGCAGTAATTCGTAAATTCTACTAATCCACGTGGAAAAACACCATTTCCATAGATATTTACAGCTTCTTCTCTGGCAAGAGAGGCAAGATAAGATGCGCTTTCTTCGTTCCGTTCTTTAATAAGTGTGATAAATTCTTCTTTTGTCAATGTATGCTCTTTATGCAAACGATCAATTAGTTCGTGTAAATTCATAATGTCCAACTCCTTTTCTGGTCTATAAGAAATATAACATATAATAGAAGAAAAAACCAAAGAAATATGATAGAATAAAGGAAAATGTTTTAAATTTCAGGAGGAAGCAAACATGCAGGGAAATGTTACAGAATTTACACATCCATTAATCATGCACAAGATCTCATTGATCCGCGATAAGAATTGTGGGACAAGGGAATTTCGTACTGTTATTGGAGAAATTGCAACATTAATGGGTTATGAGATCTTAAGAGATCTTGAAACAGAATTAGTAGAGATTGAGACACCAATGGAAAAGGCAATGGTGCCAATGATCAAAGGAAAGAAATTAGCAGTTGTTCCAATTCTTCGTGCAGGTCTTGGAATGGTAGATGGAATTCTTTCTTTAGTTCCAACAGCGAAAGTTGGACATGTTGGAATGTATCGTGATGAGGAGACTTTACAGCCAAAAGAATATTACTGCAAATTGCCAGAAGATATCGACCAGAGATTGGTGTTGATCGTAGATCCAATGCTTGCAACTGGAGGTTCCGCAGACGCAGCGATTGAGTTTGTAAAGAAACAGGGAGCAAAACAGATCAAATTTGCATCCATTATCGCAGCCCCAGAGGGAATCAAGATGTTAACAGAGAAACATCCAGATATTCAGATTTACTGTGGAAGCATTGACCGTCAGCTGAATGAAAACGGATATATTTTGCCTGGACTTGGAGATGCAGGAGATCGTATCTTTGGTACTAAATAATAAAATTGCAACTTTTCATTGATTGTGATAGAATAAGAAAGTTAATCTTGGCATGCTTTATAAATGCCATGGAAACTGATACAGAAAGATACTAGAAAGAAGGATATAAATGAAGCGCGAAGATGTGAGAAATATTGCAATCATTGCCCATGTCGATCATGGTAAGACAACATTAGTAGACGAGATGTTAAAACAGAGCGGAATCTTCCGTGACAATCAGGAAGTCGCAGAGAGAGTCATGGACTCAAATGACATCGAGAAAGAAAGAGGAATCACGATTCTGTCTAAGAATACAGGAGTTATGTATAATGGAATCAAGATCAATATCATTGATACACCGGGGCATGCTGACTTTGGTGGAGAAGTAGAACGTGTACTGAAGATGGTAAATGGTGTTGTATTAGTTGTTGATGCATTTGAAGGACCAATGCCACAGACAAAGTTTGTATTAAAGAAAGCATTAGAGCTTGATCTGTCTGTGATCGTATGTGTCAATAAAGTAGACCGTCCAGAAGCAAGACCAGATGAAGTTGTCGATGAGACATTAGAACTATTAATGGAATTAGATGCAGGGGATAAACAGCTTGACTGTCCATTTGTATTTGCATCAGCCAAAGAAGGATTCGCAACATTAGATCTTGATGGTGAGAAGAAAGATATGAAACCATTATTTGAGACGATCATTGAACATATCGAAGCACCAGAAGGTGATCCAGAGAAACCATTACAGGTATTGATCAGTACGATCGACTACAATGAATATGTTGGACGTATCGGAATCGGTAAAGTAGATAATGGTGAGATCGCGGTCAACAAAGAATGCATCGTAGTGAATGCTCATGACCCAGAACGTAAAGAAAAAGTCCGCATCACAAAATTATATGAATTTGAAGGACTTGATAAAGTAGATGTAAAGAATGCACAGATAGGATCTATTGTAGCGATCTCAGGAATCTCAGATCTGTCAATTGGAGATACGATCTGTGATGTGGATGGAGCAGAAGCAATTCCATTCCAGAAGATCTCAGAGCCAACGATCTCTATGCAGTTTATGGTAAATGACAGCCCTCTTGCAGGTCAGGAAGGTAAATATGTTACATCAAGACATATCAGAGACAGATTGTTCAGAGAATTGAATACGGATGTCAGCCTTCGTGTGGAAGAAAGTGAGAATCAGGACAGCTATAAAGTATCTGGACGTGGAGAATTACATTTATCTGTATTGATTGAGAATATGCGTCGTGAAGGATATGAATTTGCAGTCAGTAAAGCAGAAGTATTATATCATTATGACGAGAATGGTAAGAAATTAGAGCCAATGGAGATTGCCGTCATTGATGTTCCAGAAGAATTTACAGGGGCAGTTATTGAGAAGTTGAGCCAGAGAAAAGGTGAACTTCAGAATATGACAGCAGCCAATGGAGGTTATGCAAGACTTGAATTCTCTATCCCATCCAGAGGACTGATCGGGTATCGTGGAGAATTTATGACAGATACAAAAGGAAATGGTATCTTAAATACACTGTTTGATGGATATGGACCATACAAAGGGGATATCCAGTATCGTAAACAGGGATCATTGATCGCATATGAAGCAGGAGAAACGATCACATATGGTCTGTTTAATGCACAGGAGAGAGGTACTTTATTTGTAGGACCTGGTGAGAAAGTATACGGTGGAATGGTCATCGGACAGACTGGTAAAACAGAAGATATCGAGATCAACGTATGCCGCAGCAAGAAGCTTACAAATACACGTGCTTCAGGATCAGATGATGCATTAAAATTATCTCCTCCAAAGATCTTAAGCTTAGAGCAGGCATTAGAGTTTATCGATACGGATGAATTACTTGAGATCACTCCAGAGAATATCCGTATCCGCAAGAAGATCTTAGATCCAACAATGAGAAAACGTGCAAAATTCTCATAAGATCATGCACGGTATGAAAGCCGTTTAAAACATGTCGAAAAAGTGTGACTAACTTTGTCGAAGGATTTTTCTTCTAATTGTGTCAAAATTGGAATACGATTTAAAGTATACTAATAGAACACAAGAAGGGAGAAAGAGTATGACAGAGCAGGGAATCAATCATAATCAAGTGGAGGTTTGCGGACGTATCAATTCAGCGTTTGAATACAGCCATGAGATTTTCGGAGAAGGATTTTATACAGTCAAACTTTTAGTAAACAGATTAAGTGAAGCAACAGACGAGATACCATTATTAATATCAGAGCGGCTCGTTGATGTGACAAAAGATTACAAAGGAATGCTTGTAAGAGCTTGCGGTCAATTTCGTTCCTTCAACAAGCATGAGGAGAATCGTAATCATTTGATCTTATCTGTATTCGTCAGAGATCTGGAATTTATAGAAAGTATGGATGGAGTCAGACCGAATCAGATCATTTTAGATGGATTTATCTGTAAGCAGCCAGTATATCGGATGACACCGCTGGGAAGAGAGATTTGTGACATCTTGCTTGCAGTGAACCGTTCCTATGGCAAATCCGACTACCATGCATCTGCTGGGGAAGGAATGCGAGATTTGCAGGGAATCTTGAAATCGGTTCAAGAATTCAGCTGATCGGAAGAATTCAAAGCAGAGAATATCAGAAAAGAGTTTCAGAAAATGAACTGATCAGACGAGTTGCATATGAGGTATCAGTAAACAAACTGGAGTTTCATGAAAAGGATGAAGAATAGTTGTATTTATAGTATCAGAAATGATATAATATCCTAAACCAAATATATTACTACAAAAGGAAGATTCTTTGAGGTGAAAAGATGGAAGGACGAGTGGAAATATACTGTGGCCAGGGCAGAGGGAAGACATCCTGTGCGATCGGCCAGTGTGTGAAAGCAGCCGGGCAGGAAAAGCAGATCATTATGGTTCAGTTCCTGAAAGGAAAGGAGACCGAAGAATTAAGCTTTTTCAAACGTTTAGAACCAGAAGTACAGTTGTTTCGTTTTGAAAAGTACGAGAGATTGTATGAGGATCTGAATGAAGAAGAGAAGAAAGAACAAGATCATTTTATTTATAATGGATTAAAATATGCACATAAAGTCATAGATACAAGACAGTGCGACATGGTCGTTTTAGATGAAGTGCTTGGACTTTTGGACCTTGGACTATTAAAGACCGAAGAACTGGTGGAGATGTTAGAAAATCGTAGTGATGACCAGACGATCATGACAGGACGGCAGATTCCAGAAGCATTGATTCCATATGCGGATGCAGTATATGAGATCAGTACGATCAAAGAATCTTAATGTTGATGCTACATAGGATGATAGGAGGAAAGAAAAATGTCAATTTTTACAGGTGCAGGTGTTGCATTAGTGACACCATTCAAAGAAGATTTATCGGTGGATTATGATCAGTTAGAGAAATTTATTGATTTCCAGATCGATAACGGAACAGACAGTATCGTTATCTGTGGAACTTCAGGAGAGGCTTCTACAATGTCTCATGACGAGCAGATTGAAGTAGTCAGTGCATGTGTTTCTCATGTCAATGGAAGAGTTCCAGTTATCGCAGGAGCAGGAGCGAACTGCACAGATGAAGCACTGAACCTTGCCAAGAGATCAGAGAAAGCAGGAGCAGACGGACTGTTAGTCGTAACACCATACTATAACAAAGCAACACAGAAAGGTTTGGAAGAATATTATACAACAGTTGGTAATTCTGTAGACATTCCAATCATCATGTACAATGTGCCAGGAAGAACAGGAACAAACATCCAGCCAGCTACAGCAGTGAAAATCGCGAAGAGTGTTGATAATATTGTAGCGATCAAAGAAGCAAGCGGAGATATCGGTCAGGTAGCAACTCTTGCAGCATTAGCAGACGGATGCTTAGATATTTATTCAGGAAATGATGATCAGGTTGTACCTCTTTTAGCATTAGGTGGAAAAGGTGTCATCTCTGTATTATCCAATGTAGCACCAAGAGAAACTCATGATATGGTAATGAAGTTCTTAGAAGGGGACGTCAAAGGAAGTTTAGATATCCAGTTAAAATACATGGATGTGATTCATAACTTATTTAGCGAAGTAAACCCAATTCCTGCAAAACGTGCAGTAGCAGAGATGGGATATTGTAAAAATATCGTTCGCCGTCCATTAACAGAGATGGAAGAGGATCACGCACAGGTATTAATTCAGTCAATGAAAGAAGCAGGAATTCTTTAAGGAGTTACAAAAGATGGTTAAGATTATGATGCATGGCTGCAATGGAGTCATGGGACAGGTGATCAGCAAGATCGTAGAAGAGACAGAAGGAGCTGTTATGGCATGCGGTGTTGACCGTGTGGATGATGGGCACAACGATTATCCTGTATTTACAGATATCAATGCGTGTGATGTAGAAGTTGATGCGATCATCGACTTTTCCGCAGCACCAGCCGTTGATGGCTTACTGGATTTTGCAGTAGAGAGACAGATTCCAGTTGTGTTATGTACAACAGGATTAAGCGATGAACAGTTAGAAAGAGTTCATGAAGCAAGTAAGAAGACAGCAGTTCTTCGTTCTGCGAATATGTCATTAGGAGTTAACACATTATTCAAAGTATTAAAATCTATGACAAAGTTATTAGCAGATGCAGGATTTGATATTGATATCGTGGAGAAACATCACAGAAGAAAGTTAGATGCACCATCTGGAACAGCAATCGCGCTTGCAGAAGCTGTCAATGAGCCGTTGAATAACGAATATGAATTCGTATATGACAGAAGCCAGAGAAGAGAACAGCGTCCAAAGAAAGAGATTGGAATCTCAGCAGTCCGTGGTGGAACGATCGTTGGAGAACATGAGATCATTTTTGCAGGACAGGATGAAGTTATTGAGTTAAAACATACTGCATACAGCAGAGCTATTTTTGGAAAGGGAGCAGTCAGTGCAGCTCTTTATCTTGCAGGAAAAGAAGCAGTATTTGATGTCACTGTAAACGGAATCTACGAATAATCAAATAAGATAAACATAAAAAGGATGGCAGGAAAACCTGTCATCCTTTTACGATATACGATCAGAATTCTTCCGGATCATCTTCGGAACTTCCGCCGTTTCCACCGGAAACATGGATTCCATTGATCTCGACGTCACCTTCCATTGGGATTACAATGCATTTGCGTCCGTCAATGACCTGTGTCTCAATCAGCATCGCACGGTCCGGGTCGACATGGATCACAACATCCGGTGTCTTGATCTCTGTACGCCGCGTGTTGGTGATATTGTTTGCCATGAGAGAGGCGTTTTCGCCTGCAATTGCCTCATAAGTCTGATCAAATGTTTCGAGTTTTTCGTCCTCTACGCCGCACTCTTCAAAGAGACGTTTTACCTCCGGTTTGGTCAGGACAGCAGGCTCCGGAGAATCTTTCTGTGATTCCACCCATTCATTGAGCTTTTCGTGGATGTTCATAACGGTATCGTAAGCACAGTCATCACCGAGGGTTTCTTCTACGAGCGCATTAAAAGAATCTCTCTGTCCGCCCGCAGAGAGCGGAGTCGTGCATCCGAACATTTCATCTACGAAAGTACTGCGAAGCTGCTCGGCATTTTTGGTGTAATACAGAAGTCCGTGAATATCTGTACTGCGGTCGTTAAATACCGGGAAAAGGAAGCCCAGATCCGGCATTTCCACGATCCAGTCACGGATACGGTCTTCGATGTTGTTGGTTTCTGCATTGTAGCACAGTCCCGCTTTGGAAAGGTTGACCGGACAGATACTGCAGAGGATATGATCGTAGATCTCATCAGAAGCATCGAACATTTCCTGGCCGTCGGAGGATTTGCCCGGGATATCATAAACGGCATGGATCAGAATAATATAATAGTTCTCGCCGTAATCATAGTTTTCGATGATTTTATCATAAAATTCTTCCAGAATGGAATTGTCCTGAAGTTTGCTGCCACGGAGTTTCATAAGAAATTCCTGTGTGCCGCCCTCTTTTTCCTGATCGAGAGGAAACTCCATGTTGATCAGGTTCTTGCCGATGGTTCCGGAAAGAGTTTTCTTGAATATTTCAAAGTATTTGAACATTTCTTCCTCAGAAAGAGAGAGAAAAGCTTCTTTCAGTTCGGTCTTTTTGTTTTTTTCACCGTCAACGTAGCAGCCGCAGATTCGTGTGATCGCGCAGTTGTTTGGCGAAAACTGTTTTTTAATTTCGGATATTTCTTTTTTGTTCATTATATATCGCTCCTGATTTACAGAATTTCAGTACGGAAAGCCTCCGCAATCCCGCTTAAGTTGTAGCGATCTGCGAGATCCTGGATTCCCATCATGATCTCCTCGCGGCTGAAATTGTTTGCCTCGAGAAATTCGTCATCTTTTCCATTCAGTTCATAATAGAAAAGAAGTCCGATCTCCAGATTCTGACGGTCTCCGTCACAGGTCATTTCGTATAATCTGTTTTCGGCTTCGTCAATCTTGCCTTCATCGGCAAGGGAAGTCAGAGATTCCAGAGTCTGTCTTGCGTTTTTATCTTCAATGACTTCCGGAGTCAGTTCAGGGGCACTCACCTGAAACAACATTTTCATGACGGCGCGCACCATTTCACGGATCTGGCGCAGTATATAATCATCCTGAAGCATTTTTATTCTCCCTTCTGCATCAAAATTTTTGAATAATAAATTGTAAACATATAATTGTAACGATGTAAATGTACCTACCTAGAGTACCACAAAAAAGGAGTTTCTTCCAGATGAAAATAGCTGTGAACAGTCATAAAAATTTCGTACAGATATTGTGCAAATTCGTTTGACGAGCGTGAGCAGATTCAGTACAATGAGGTAAGAAGAAATGTTAAATAGAAGGAAAAATCTATGAGTACAATTTTTGATGTGGCAAAAGCCGCCGGTGTCTCAAAGTCAACCGTTTCCAGAGTTCTGAACGGGGAAAGCGGTGTAAAGGAAGCAACCCGTGAGGCTGTAGAAAGGGCAATTCGAGAGCTTAAATATACGCCGAGTTATCTGGCACAGGGAATCCGTACAGGCAAGACAAAGACGATTGCAATGGTTGTGCCGGAATATACGAATATCTTCTATAATGAGCTTTTCAGGGGTGTAGAAGACACTGCTCTGAAATACGGCTATATGGTGTTTGTCTGCAACACCGAGGGAAGCCGTCGCTCTGAGATTGAATATACCGAAGAAATCTTAAAAAGAAACGTTGATGGAATTATTTATAATACCTATTCAAACAGTGAAAAAATGTTGAATTATCTGCGGTCGCTTTCACAGAAGCTTCCGGTCGTTTATACGAATCATCTGTTTCGGGAAGATGAGCCGGTTTCTTACGTTTATACAGATGGATTTGAAAGCAATCGGGAGGCTGTACATTACCTTTACGAAAAGGGGCGTACAACGATCGGATATATCCGTAATACCACAGATATCAGTGTCATAGAAGACCGCTATGAAGGCTATTTGCAGGGCCTTAGAGACTGTGGAATCCCTTTCAGGGAAGAATATGTCTATCAGGCGAAACAGAGCACGGAACCTGATTATATTGCGCTGGGAGCGGATGCCGCGAAATACTATGAAGGACTTGATGAAACACCGAAAGCCGTGATCGCGGCAATCGATGCGCTGGCAATCGGATGTGTACAGCAGTTTCAAAAAGATGGAATTGGTATACCTGAACAGGTAAATGTGATAGGATTTGATAATATTTCACTCAGTTCGCTGATCCAGCCGCCACTGACGACGATCAGCCAGCCCATTCGGCTGATCGGACAGAAGGCAGCAGAGATTATTATTGCGAAACTGGATGGTCGGGAAATCGAAGATAAAGTAGTCTTCCCGGGAAATCTTATTTTGCGGGCGACTACAGATCTTTGATCTGTTCGGTAATCCAGCGGCAGATGTGCTTCACAGATTTTTCAGCAAGTTCATGCTGTCTGCGCGTGATTTGCATTTTGGTGATTACCGGAATATATTCATAATTAAAGTGATTTTCAATAAAACCATGGAGGGCTTCCCGTACATAATAAAATGTTACGGGAACTTTTGCTTTGCGGAGAAGAAGACCGTATTCTTTTCCTCCCTGATTCAGATTATCGCGTCCGCACAGGAGAATGAAAGTAGGTGGCATATCTGTAAATGTCTCAGCAGGAAAAAGAACCGGTGAGATCAGTACATTCCGAAGTTCTTCCGAAGACTCTGTGTAATAGTGAGCAAAAGTATCCATCAGTTTGCCGGAGACAGAGTTTTTGATTGGTTTACGCTCTGTGGAACTGCGGTATGGATCCATGTATGGATAATCCAGAATCTGCATACAGGGTGTGAACTGCTGGTTTTCTCCTGCCATATAGACAGTTCCGGCAGCCAGATTGGCTCCGGCACTGTGTCCCCAGAGGATGATTTTGTCAGGCCGGGCTTTGAGCTCTTTCACAGAAAGGGCATGAAGCACACAGTCATAGACATCTTCAAGGCCTGTCGGGAAAGGATGCTCTGGTGTAAGGTTGTAGTCGCATGCAATCACGGGAATTCCGAGAGTCTGATGTATAAAGTGGCAGAAGTCGTCATCATCGGCAGCAGTATTGTACATGAACCCGCCACCGTGAACTTCTACGATCAGATATCCCGGATGAAGATTTTTGCTGTTATAAACAAAAGCATGCATGGAACCGTTTCTTGTTGGAACGGTTATTTTTTTTCCGTATAAATGCGGACGGCAGGCCCGTTTTTGCATACGGGACTGCTCTCTTTTGATAACTTCTTCAGTATGAAACTGTTTTTTCAAAATAGATTCTCCTTATCAGTCATTTGTGTGTTTCCAAGGGATAGAAACTGTTTTTCCGGAAGGAATCTGATATGGTCTGCCATCGATCATGAGCCATACATCTGTGCAGGTCGGATTAAAAATGTAATCTCCGGTAGAAGAATATACAAGACTTCTGACGGCAAGGATGTACTGACAGATTTCTATGTTTGAAGCATACCAGATATCTTCTTTATTTCCGAGTCTGGCGAAGAAGTTTTCGATTCCCTCCCAGTCCTGATAGGCGTCCAGCTGGTAAGCATGTCCCCACACATAAAAGAGGGAAGGTGAAAGATATTCTTCAGCTGCGTTTTCCTCCAGAAATTTCTCTGCAAGTTCCATACGATTGTCAGCACAGTAGTGACACGTCGGATGCCATGTGAGAAAATTCTCAGGCAAACGGAAAGCATCAGTAGTAATGACTGTTCGGGAGTAAAGTATTCCGCAAAGTCGCACCGTTTCCAGAACGGAATCGTTATAAGTTCCGAACGGATATGACATACCTGAAATGGGATGTCCGGCCAGAGTTTCCAGATCTCTCTTATTTTCTGATATTTCCCAGGCTGCCATGGAAGAAGGAACCGTAGTCAGGTCAGGATGTGTCATTGTATGGACTGCAATTTCAAATCCATCATAGACCTCCTTTATTTCATCTTTTCGAAGCTTGTAATGGCTGACATTGATACCCGGCTGTATTAACCAGTCACGGTCACCCATCAGACCGGAATTCAGATGAAAAGTTCCTTTGATTCCATATTTGCGCATCAGTTCAGTAAGACGAGAGTCCTGTGTGACTCCATCATCTGAACTTAATGTAAATGCTTTTTTGCGTCCGCCCGGAAAAAGCGGAATATCCTGTCTTAATCTCAACATATTTACCGCCGCCTGTTTGAGTATAATCTGATTTTAATAAACATCTTTCCATTCGTCAATATTAGAAGGATCGAATCTGTATGGAGGTCCTAAGATAATTTCGGAACCACCGTCAGAGCATTCCTGAATGGTGTATGGACTGTTTTCCATATCGCCTGCATCAAATGTATCGCCAACAGCGCCGGTGATCGTTCCGTCAACAAGTGCGATTGCTGTGTATGCAGAAAGTTTTCCTACGTCTTCCGGATTCCAGAGGAACATATACGGACACGGTGAGCTGTCATCATCGCCGATATATGCAGACATTTCGGACGGAAGTCCAAGGCCTGTAAGTTTAACGGATGATTCGCTGTCCTGAATAACCTTGGCTGCTGCGTTGATACCAACAGTAGTCGGGGAGCAGATAACTTTCAGATCCGGGTATTTGGACAGAAGAGCCTGTGTCTGGTCTGTGGATTTCTGCGGTTCGTCATCACCGTAAGCGACTTCAACGAGATCCAGATCTTTGTATTTGTCATCTTCCATAACAGCTTTCATTGCATCAATCCATGAATTCTGGTTTGCTGACTGGCTGCTTGCGGAAAGAATTGCAAATTCGCCGGAGCCACCGGAAATATCATATACAGCATCTGCGAGAGCCTGACCGATTTCTGTAACACCTGCCTGGTTTACAAAAGTCTGACGTGCTTCCGGAACAACGTTGGAATCAAGGGATAATACTTTGATTCCTTCATCCATGGCATCCTGGAGGCAGGCTGTCAGTGCGTTTACGTCATTACTTGCAATAGCGATGGCATCAACTTCCTGAGAAATCAGGGACTGGATCAGAGGAATCTGAGCATCGGCAGTTGCTTTTTCCGGTGATTTGATAATGCATTCGCCGCCGGCTGCTTCAATAACCTGTTTGAAACCGTCAGCTTCTTTTTCTGCATATGGGTTTCCGGAATTTCGGATTACGATCGCAAATGTTTTTCCGGAAAGATCGCCCTCAGAGTCCGCATTTACAATGAGAGCAGTGCCGCTTACAACTGTGGTTGCCATGGCAGCAGCGAGGAGGATAGAGAGTAATTTTTTCTTCATAAAAGTTCTCCTTTCTTTTTAATGGGAACATTCCCAAAAAACGGTAAAAAAATATTTACTTTAAAGATTTTAGATTATAAATAAAGAAAATACATATATGGGAACATTCCCAAAACATCTTAATTCATTTATACTCTTATTTACAGAAAAAAGCAAGTGTATTTGAATAAAAAAAGAAAATTCGTACAAAAACGATAAAAATACATTCAATATTTTGTGCAAATTTAATATATGGAAAAATGCACTTTTTCGTTTTCCAGTGGGAAGATAAAACTTTACGCGGAAATTACAGAATGCTATAATAATATATTATATAGTGGACGGAAGCAAGTTAATTACAGGCAGGTATATGCCTGCTACAGGAAGGATATGAATAATGAACAAAGGTACTGCGATGACACAGCAGGAGTCAGAAGTGATGATAAAGGAATTGAGTAAAGTATTTGACGTAGTACGTTTGCTCGATGAAGAAACACTTGAAACAGGAAATATAACGGATGTCACAGATGCAAAGGGATTTCCGTGTAAATGTTATTCTTTTTGGAAGAAGGGAAACAACTGTAAGAACTGTACTTCCAGAGACGCTTTTCGTAAAAAAAATGAGCAGCTGAAACTTGAATATCTGGATTCCAATATATATCAGGTAATTTCGAAGTATGTAGAGATTGACGGGAAACCTTATGTCATGGAGCTCATCAATGTAATGAATTCCGATGCGGTCATGGATGAGGACGGAAGGAATGAACTTATCAAACAGCTTTCCGGTTACAATCGGGAACTGTATACCGATGCACTGACAGGAATTTATAACAGACGTTATTACGAAGAGCGTATCCGAAATTCTAATATGTCTGCCGGTGTGGCAATGATCGATCTTGATGACTTCAAGATCTACAATGACACATTCGGCCATGATGCAGGTGACCTTGTACTTACAACAGTAGTTGGTATTATTAAGGATAACATCCGACGGACAGATATGCTGATCCGTATGGGTGGGGATGAGTTTTTACTTGTTATGCCGGATATTGGGGAACAGGCATTTGCAGACAAGCTGAATCAGATACAGGAAAAGGTCCATTCCTCCAAAGTCCCGGGATATTCACAGCTTCGTATATCGGTAAGTATCGGAGGTGTACTGTCCGGTATCGGAAACACGGTTGAGCAGGCAATCCGTAAGGCGGATCAGTTTATGTATCAGGCCAAAACCTGTAAAAACATGGTTGTCACCGAACATGATGAACAACTGAATGAGCAACAGGAAAGTGCAAATAATAACGGATCAAAAGCATACAAATACCGGATTCTAGTCGTGGATGATTCTGAGATGAACCGGGAGATTCTGTCGGAGATTTTAAGTGAGGAATACGATATTATAGAAGCTGACAGTGGAGACACATGTATTGATATGCTTCGTAAGTATGAAACAGGTATTTCACTGGTGCTTCTGGATATTGTTATGCCGGGCATGGATGGATTTGGTGTCTTGAATTATATGAATCGCCATCATTATCTGGAAGATATCCCGGTTATTATGATTTCCAGTGAAGATTCGGCAGAAATTGTTCGAAGAGCTTATGAAATGGGTGTTTCAGATTATATCAATCGTCCATTTGATGCAGGTGTTGTACACCGGAGAGTATATAATACGATCAAGCTTTATGCGAAACAAAGGCGACTGATCACACTGATCACCAATCAGGTATATGAGAAAGAAAAGAATAACCGTATGATGGTCGGTATTCTGAGTCAGATAGTTGAGTTCCGTAATGGAGAGAGTGGCAGTCATGTTTTAAATATCAATATATTTACAGGAATGCTTCTTGAAAGTCTTGTGCAGAAGACAGACAAGTACAATATTACCTGGTCAGAACGTCTTCTGATCACGACAGCTTCGGCATTGCACGATATCGGTAAGATCGGTATTGATGACAAGATCCTCAATAAGCCTGGCAGGCTGACAGATGAAGAGTTCAAGATCATGCAGAATCATACGATTATTGGCGCATCAATTCTTGAAAACATGGGAAGTTATCAGGATGAAGAACTGATGAAAGTCGCTTACCAGATTTGCAGATGGCATCATGAGCGATATGATGGTAAAGGTTATCCGGATGGACTGAAAGGTGATGAGATCCCGATCTCTGCACAGGTAGTTTCTCTGGCGGATGTATATGATGCACTTGTCAGTGAACGTGTATATAAGAAAGCATATTCACATGAAAAAGCGATAGAAATGATCATAAATGGAGAATGTGGATGTTTTAACCCGATTCTTCTGGAGTGTCTGCTTGATATTCAGGATCGAATCAAACGTAAGATGAAGACCAGCACACCGGAAAATAATCCGTTTCAGAAACGGGAAAAGAAGGCAGAACTCAAAGAGTTTGAGAATGCAAAAGAAGATTTTATGGATGTAGTATCAAAAAACATTGAAAAAGAATATTCCAATCTTGAAAATGAGGAACTTGTCGATTTTTCAAGGGGGGGGGCAAAACCCAGATTCTGAGTGACATGCGGAGGAAATATTTAGAATAGGAGAAAAATTATGACAATCAGAGAATGCTATGGTGAATTAGGGTTAGATTTTGATGCTGTGCTGAGCAGACTGGTAAATGAGAAACTTGTACAGAAATTTGCATTGAAATTTCTGGATGATCCAAGTTTTCAGAATCTGAAAGATGCTTTAGATTCAAAAGATGTAGAGACCGCTTTCCGTGCGGCACATACCTTAAAAGGTGTCTGCCTGAATCTTGGATTTGATAATCTGTATCCGTCAAGTAAGGATCTGACCGAACTGCTCCGTGCCGGAAGCATGGATGGCTATGAAGATCTTTTTGCAGAAGTAGAAAAAGAATATAACAGAACCTGTGAGGCACTTCGTAAAGTTGCCTGAGAGAAGTTAAAGGGCTGTCGCATTTTAGTGTGAAGCCCTTTTTTGAGTTGTCATGCATCCGAAGGAAGCTGCCAGTGGCAGGTTCTGTAGGTGTTTCTTTATTTTGATGTGCTTACTTTTCTACGGTGATTTTGATATCGCCGTCTTTGTTTTCTATTTGCAGGGAATTCTGTGCCTTATTTTCAGAACTGATAAGCTGAGTGTCATCTTCATCGGTCGTGACATTGCCGAGTTCTTCCGGGATATTGATTTCACTTGCTTCTGCCTCTATAGAAAGCGTGGAAAGAGTTTTTTTCGGAATGCTGAGTGTAATATCACCAAGGTCACTTGTAAATTCATTTTCTCCACTGAAAGAAATATTTTCTGCTTTTACATCTCCATCCATCATCTCAATCTGACTATTAGTAAGTATAGTATCATTGATTTCCAGATCACCAAGATCGGCACTGAGTTCAAGATTTTTGAAGGTGCTGTCTGAAATTGTGATATCACCGTCTTCACTCTGAAGCTCTGCTTTATGTGTGTTCAGAGATTCTGCATTTATATCACCATATCCCATCTTGCAGGAAAAACCACTCAAGTCGGTTTTCTTTGGGATATAAACAATTACCTTGTTGGAGTTTTCAATCACGTGGCTCTGTCCGAGCATTTCCTGAAGAAAGTTAATATCAATATGAATATAGGAAGAGGACTCGTGCCCGTTTTTCTCAACAATGTTTAATGCGTCGTTCTGTACCTGGTAGGAAAGCGGAAGCATTCCGTCAGTTGTTTCAATATTATAGGAGATATAAAACTTGTTATCATCAGATGCTTTTATATCCAGATCAAGATTCTTAAGATCGACATTTACAGAGGAAAAAGCATTGATTTCCGTCTTGCTTAAGATGGCATGATTGTCCCCGGAGTCCATCATTGCCGCGCCGCTGATGCGATTAAGATCAGCAGTTTTTACGTAGTTTCTGCCGCCGGATGCAACACCGACACCAAAGAAAAGGATTCCGACAGCACAGAAGATACCACCGGCAGCCAGTAAACGTTTATTTGTTTGTTTCATGATTTTTACCTCTCTTTCTTGCCAGGCACTGCGCCAGTTTGACCAGAAGCATACCCATCCATTTGCAGAGACAGATGCCGAGAATATACAGAAGGAGTGCACAGCCGATTCCAAGTAAACCGCATCCTGTTATCATTAAAGCTCCTGAGAGGGAATATGGGAAAGAAACTAATCCACGCAGTAATAATTTTCCGCCAATCAGTAACACACTGAGGGCAGCGATGAAATCAGAGATGATCACGCAGACTACGCAGATTGCAACAGCCAGCAGGACTGCAAGCATTGCAATAAAAAGTGGGACAGTCACAGGTGTGGACAGGATCGCCAGTACAGCGAGTAAAGTGATTCCTTTTTTATCCTGCTTTTTCTCGCTGTCTTCATCGGCAGCATCCTGCTCCTGAATTTTCCGGTCAAGCAGATTATACATAAGATCCGCGGCCGCCTGTTTCGGAGTGCCGAGTTCTTCCATCAGTTTCTGCTGGCCGGCTTTATCTGTATCACTGAAATATTCATTAAAATATTCAATTGCATCTTCGTAATCCTGTTTGGGAAGTTTGCGAAGATATTTTTTTAACTTGATCATATATTCTTCTCTGGTCAATTTCGAATCCTCCCTTCAATAATTCCGTCAATTGTATCTCTGTAAGAAATCCATTCTTCGTGCAGATACAACAGTTGTTGTCTGCCGGAATCAGTGATAGAATAATACTTGCGTTTACGTCCCTGAAATTCCTGAGAGTAGGTTGTCAGATAAGCGTTCTTCTCAAGC
>OLQG01000616.1_pt1 | contig 27971 bp, 26 predicted proteins | sample 1672221 | NCBI WGS metagenome assembly OLQG01 (sample SAMEA3136660, study PRJEB25190) | human gut metagenome | biome: human gut; feature: human-associated habitat; material: faeces | place: Austria | collected 2013
TACAAAGGCTTACAAAGCCCGAAATACCAAGAAAAACTAAGAAATGCGAGGTTATCCAACAATGATAAAAGTATTATTTATATGCCACGGCAATATTTGCCGCTCAACCATGTCTCAATTTGTGTTTCAGGACATGGTCAACCGACACGATTTACAGAATGATTTTTATATCAATTCGGCAGCGACCAGCCGAGAGGAGATTGGCAATGGTCCGCATTATGGTACGATCCGTAAGTTGCAGTGGGAGAGCATCCCTGTGTTGGAACATCGTGCGGTGCAGATGACCAGGAAAGATTATGATAATTATGATTATCTGATCGGTATGGATTCTGCTAATATTCGTAATATTAAGCGCATAGCAGGTGGTGATCCGGAGGGCAAAGTACACAAGCTGTTGGAATTTGCAGGATCAGATAGAGACATTGCAGATCCATGGTATACAGGTAATTTTGACGAAACCTACCGTGATGTGGTAGAAGGATGCGAAGCTTTGTTTAAAAAACTACAAAGATAATAGAAAAAATTGTCTATATAACGCAAATACTCCGGCCGAGAGGAGAGGCCAGAGCACTTGTTTAAAAGGATTCTATTGTATGAATAAAAGGATAATGATTCTAACAGGTAGTATGGTTGACTGCCAGAATCATGCGTCCTTGGACGCCGTTGTTGGCTTGCGATATCTTTCGTGTTTTCTTGTTAATTATTTGTCCATCGCTTTTATGGTTATATCTTATCATGAGGGTTCTTTGTTGTAAATGTCAAATTAATACAAACATTTTGCGATTTCTGAGCATTTTTTGTGAATGTTATAACAAATGGGATTGGTTGACTTGAAACACCCAATACAGTACAATTAACTCTATCAATAAAAGATTGAGGAAACTAAGATGAAATTAAGAAGAATGATAGCAATATGGGCTGCGAAATGTGCAGAGAAGGCAAGTGTAAAGATTTTTCACCGACAGGGTGTGACATGGGCTGGCAAGATTGCTCTGAAGATCTGCCCGAGTATTTTGTCGGATCTGGCTGCTCAGGTAAGAGGAGATATTTTTGTAGTATGCGGAACCAATGGCAAGACTACGACGAATAATATGCTGTGTGCAGCATTGGAAGCAGAAGGTAAGAAGGTGGTCTGTAACCACACCGGTTCGAATATGCTGAATGGTGTAGTGGCGGCGTTTGTGTTGGCTGCCGGATGGAATGGTAAGCTGGATGCAGACTGTGCAAGTATTGAGATTGACGAGGCATCTACCAGAAGAGTGTTTCCACATTTCAAGCCGGATTACATGGTGCTGACGAATCTGTTCAGAGATCAGCTTGACCGGTACGGAGAGATTGATATTACCATGAATCTGCTTCGTGAAGTGATGCAGACGGCTCCTGATATGAAAGTGATTGTAAATGGTGATGATGCATTGTCAGCATTTCTTGCTATGGATGCCGGCAATCCATACATTACTTATGGTATCAGTGAAAAAGTAGTGGAGGATAAGGATTCTCATGAGATCCGAGAGGGACGTTTTTGTAAAAAATGCGGTTCTCTGCTTCATTATAATTTCTACCATTACAGTCAGCTAGGGGACTACGCATGTACAGGATGTGATTTTAAACGCCCGCCGTTACGGTACAATGCAACGGATGTGCAGGTGGGGGATCAGCTGTCGTTTGTTGTAGAAGGGCGTAAGATTACAGCGAATTACAAGGGCTTCTATAATGTATATAATATTCTGGCAGCTTACACTGCAGTGCGCAGTTCGGGACTTGACGCAGAGCATTTTAATGATATGCTTGCAAAGTTTAACCCGGAAAATGGACGTATGGAAGAGTTCCATATGAAAGGAACGAAGATTATCCTGAACCTGGCGAAGAATCCGGCGGGATTTAATCAGAATATTTCTGCGGTTATGCAGGACAGGACTCAGAAGGATATTATTATTGTGATCAATGATAATGCACAGGATGGTACAGACATTTCATGGTTGTGGGATGTGGATTTTGACCGATTTAGGGATGAGAACATCAATTCTATTACTGTCAGTGGAATTCGTTGTCAGGATATGCGCCTGCGTTTGAAATATGTAGATATTCCGGCAATGCTGAGTGCAGATGTAGAGAACGCAATCTGTGAACGTGTGGAAAATGGATGTGGCAATCTGTATGTATTGGTGAATTACACAGCGCTTTTCAGCACCAGAGTAGTATTGAAGAAATTGGAGGAACGGAAATAATGGAACAGAGAAAGATTACGATTGGACATTTATATCCGGATCTTCTGAATCTATATGGAGACCGCGGCAATATTGCATGCATGATGCAGAGATGTATCTGGAGAGGGATTGAAGCAGAGACGAAGGAATTTAATCTGGGAGATAAAATTGATTTTTCTGAAGTGGATATTGTGCTTCTTGGAGGCGGATCTGACAGAGAGCAGATGATCGTGTGTCAGAAGCTGCAGGAGATTCAGTCTGATTTTAAAGAATATGTGGAAGATGGGGGTGTGGTCATCGCAGTATGTGGCGGCTATCAGCTCCTTGGCAAGTATTATAAGACAGAAGAGGGAGTGATCCAGGGGCTGGATCTGGTAGATCTGTACACAGAGCAGGGCGAAGGACGTCTGATTGACAATATCGTACTGCAGAGCGATCTGGTATCGATGCCGGTGGTCGGATTTGAGAATCATGGCGGACGTACTTATATTAATGGTAATAAGCCATTTGGTAAGGTGCTATATGGATCTGGTAATGATGGTGAGAGTGGTTATGAAGGAGTGGTTTATAAGAATGTGATTGGTACCTATCTGCACGGACCACTGCTTCCGAAGAATCCAGAAGTCTGCGATTGGTTGCTCGCAAGAGCTCTGGAACGGAAATATGGAAGTGCTGATCTGTCACCATTAGATGACAGTCAGGAAAAAGAAGCAAATGCTTATGTATATGAGCGCTTTTTGGGTAAGTAGAAGCACCGACAAGCTTATGAATATATAACTGTGAAGGGTTGTTTAATGTTTCTGCTCACGTTGCTTTAAGAAACACAGATACTCGTAAGCATCTTCTTTCTCAGCAAGAGAAAGCGTGCGGTACACTTGAAAAATCTGCCTGTCAAGCATTCTTTCGGCTTCAGGCATGGAATGGAGCACAATTGGTTCATCGGTGCTGTCTAATAGATAATCAACGGATACCTGGAATGTTTCGGCAATGGCTGTCAGCTTTTCATAAGAAGGCTGACGGTTTCTTGTTTCATATCCGGCGATCGTGGCTCTTGCAACATTAATCTGTCTGCCAAGTTCTGCCTGTGTCATATTGTGTTCTGCGCGAAGAGTCTTAAGTTTCTGTGGGAGAGACATGCGATTACCTCCTGGGATAGTGAGTCTTGATCATCAAGTAAATAATTTTTACATATTTTACCAGTTACTATGAGAAGAAAGTTGAAATGTGTCGAATAGCAACTGTGTTGCGCAACAAAGTTGCGGAACGGCACATTTTTGAGGTGGTAGAAATGTACTGTAAGCAAAGTAATCGGAAACGCCGTTGACACAAGATACAAAAAAAATTATAATTTATATACAGATCCTGTCCGAATATGGATAGAATATAAGGAAAAGATACCGAGAGGATGGATATATATATGTTTACACAAGAACAAGAAGTAAAAAGAAGCAAAGAATGGAAAGTTGTGATGGCAATTTCTTCTATATTGATTATTGTAATTGCAGTATTTTTCCTGTTTCGGATGTTTCACTCGAACCCATTAGAAGGAACCTGGGTGAATGAAGAGAACGATATGACATTGAAGATTAAAGGTGGTACTACTATGGTTATGGAAGTGCCGGGAGCGTTGGATGGTAATGATATGGAACTTCAGTTGAAGTACACCATTGATCGCAGTGAGAAGACGATTACGATTGAAGTAGATGATGCGGAGATTCAGAAGGCTTTAGATAATTCAGACGGTCCCCTCACAGAGGAAACTGTGAAGAATGAAGCAGATCAGATTACATCCAGCTATGATTACAGTGTAGAGCAGGATGAGATGACACTGACAGAGCGGGAATATGGTGATCAGTTGACATTTGTAAGAAAATAAAGAGAATGTACCCCTCTACAGGAGCAGGTGGAGAACCAATGCCAGTAGAGGGGTCTTTATGTAAGAGGTTGGCCAGATGAGTAAGATATTTTTTGATGTATTTCCAACATTAAAAGTAAATGAAGAGATCAGAATGTTGTTTGAGAGCGTACAGGTGGAGAAGGTTTCAACCAACAGACAGCGAGATTTTATTAATGTATTTTTGTTTTCAGATCATCTGATCCAGAAAAGACATATTTATTCGATGGAAGGTATGATCAAAGACCAGTTATTTGCCAGAGTGCCTGTGAGAGTGACGATTTTTGAGCATTTTCAGCTGTCAGAACAGTATACGCCAGAGAATCTGATGCGAGAATACTATGACAGCCTGATGTTGGAAGCTGCGCAACGCAGCGTGGTGGAGAGCAATATGCTGAAGACGGCAGAATATACGGTGAAAAATGATAAGACCATCTGTCTGAAGCTAAAGGATACGGTAATTGCCCATGGCAAACAGGAAAGTATCGTCTCATTGATACGTAATGTCTTTGAAGAGCGCTTTCATGTTCCGGTGGAGATTCAGGTAGAATATGAGGAAGTGAAGGATAGCAAGCTGAAGTTCAATGAATCCAGACTGCAGCAGGAAGTGAATGCCATTATGGAGCGGAATCATGCACTGCATGAGGAGAGAGCAGAGCAGGAAAAGGAAAAAGAAGAGAAGGCAGAGAAGAAAGAAAAAGCAACGATCGACAAGCCAAAAGAGAAAGAAGCAAAACAGCAGAAGCAATTTGCAGGAACTGGTAATAACAGTAGTGGCGGCAATAGTCAAAAATGGCGTGGTGGCGGCAGAAGTGGTAGTTTTTCTTATCGTAAGTCGGATGATCCGAATATGATTTTTGGACGTGATTTTGATGATGCGGCGCTTGAACTCAGCACGGTCGTTGGAGAAATGGGTGAGATTACCATCCGTGGAAAGGTGATCAGTTTCGAAGCCAGGGAAATCCGTAATGAGAAGACGATACTGATCTTTGCAGTAACGGATTTTACAGATACCATTATGGTAAAGATGTTTGTGCGGAATGAACAGCTTCCAGATCTTCTGGGAGATATTAAGAAAGGCGCATTCCTGAAAATCAAAGGTGTGACGACTATTGATAAATACGACGGCGAGCTGACTATCGGTTCGGTAATGGGCATTCGTAAGATTCCGGATTTTACAACCAGCAGGGAAGATACCTATCCGGAGAAGCGGGTAGAACTGCACTGCCATACGAAGATGAGTGATATGGATGGTGTGTCGGATGTGACGGACATTGTAGATCGGGCGCACCGATGGGGACACAAAGCGATTGCAATCACGGATCATGGTGTGGTACAGGGATTTACAGACGCTAATCATTACATAGAACGTCTGGATAAAGACGATCCGTTTAAGATTATTTACGGTGTGGAAGCATATCTGGTAGATGATCTGAAAGAAGTGGCGATCAATGAAAAAGGACAGACATTAGATGATGTGTTTGTGGTGTTTGACCTGGAGACCACTGGATTTAGTCCAATCGCAGATAAGATTATCGAGATTGGTGCGGTAAAAGTGCAAAATGGTAAGATTACAGAGAAGTTCAGTACATTTGTCAATCCTAAGATCCCAATTCCATTCCGGATCACACAGTTAACCAGCATTACCGATCAGATGGTTATGGATGCACCGGATATTGAGACTATATTACCGCAGTTTCTGGAATTTGTAGGAGATGCGGTGCTGGTAGCACACAACGCCAGCTTTGATGTAGGATTCATTGAACAGAATATGCGTTATCAGGACATGACACCAGATCTGACATCTGTGGATACGGTAGCGATGGCGCGTATCTTGATGCCGACATTGTCGAAGTTTAAGTTAAATATTGTGGCGAAAGCGTTGAATATTTCGTTGGAGAATCATCACCGCGCGGTGGATGATGCGGGAGCGACAGCAGAGATTTTTGTAAAGTTTATTGATATGCTGAAAGAACGAGAAATCTATGATCTGAAAGGACTAAATCATTTCGGAGAGCATAATGCAGATTCTATCCGTAAGTTACCGTCTTATCATGCAATCATTCTGGCAAGAAATGATATCGGACGGACGAATCTGTATACATTGGTGTCCAAGTCGCATCTGGAGTATTTCGGAAGGCAGCCCCGTATTCCGAAGAGTGAATTTTCAAAATATCGGGAAGGGCTGATTTTAGGAAGTGCCTGCGAGGCGGGTGAATTGTATCAGGCAATTCTGAATGACAAGTCTGAAGAACGGATTGCAAGGATTGTAGATTACTATGATTACCTGGAAGTACAGCCTCTGGGCAATAATAAATTTATGATTGGCAGTGACCGTATTACCAAGGTCAACAGTGAGGAAGATCTGCGGGAGATCAACCGTAAAATCATTAAGCTTGGTGAAAAATTTAATAAGCCGGTTGTTGCTACCTGTGATGTGCATTTTCTGGATCCGGAGGATGAGGTCTACCGTCGGATTATCATGACAGGTAAAGGATTCTCAGATGCAGATGATCAGGCACCACTGTATCTGCATACGACGGAAGAGATGCTGGAAGAATTTGAATATCTTGGTTCGGATAAAGCACATGAGATTGTCATTGATAACCCTAATATGATTGCTGACTGGGTAGAGAAGATTGCGCCGGTTCGTCCGGATAAGTGTCCGCCGGTTATCCCGGATTCGGATAGAATGCTGCGGGAGATCTGCTATAACCGAGCCCATGAGATGTACGGAGAAGATTTGCCGGAAGTGGTAACGGAACGATTGGAACGAGAGTTGAATTCGATTATTTCCAACGGATTCGCCGTAATGTATATCATTGCACAGAAACTGGTATGGAAGTCTAATGAAGACGGCTATCTGGTAGGATCGCGAGGATCGGTAGGATCTTCATTCGTAGCGACTATGGCAGGTATCACGGAGGTTAATCCGCTGAGTCCGCATTATTATTGTGATCACTGCCACTTTAGTGATTTCGCTTCCGAAGAAGTGAAGAAGTACGCCGGAGGATGCGGCATGGATATGCCGGACCGGAATTGTCCGGTGTGCGGTAAGAAGCTGGTGAAAGCCGGATTTGATATTCCGTTTGAGACATTCCTTGGATTTAAAGGTAATAAAGAGCCTGATATCGACTTGAACTTTTCCGGTGACTACCAGAGTAATGCACATAAGTATACAGAGGTTATTTTCGGTGATGGGCAGACCTATCGTGCCGGAACGATCGGTACCCTGGCAGAGAAAACAGCCTATGGATTCGTAAAGAATTATTACGAAGAGCGAAATTCCAGAAAACGAGTATGCGAGATTGACCGTATCGTACAGGGGTGTACCGGAATCCGACGAAGTACCGGTCAGCATCCGGGAGGTATTATCGTCCTTCCGCTGGGTGAGGATATTAATTCTTTCACGCCGGTACAGCATCCAGCTAATGATATGACAACGGATATCGTAACCACTCATTTCGATTACCATTCCATTGACCATAACTTGCTGAAACTGGATATCCTTGGACACGATGATCCGACCATGATCAAGACTCTGGAAGAATATATCAGTTCTCCGGCAATGGATAATGAATATAATGAAACAGATAACCGTTTTAATGCAACAGATATTCCACTGGATGATCAGGGGGTAATGTCCTTGTTCCTGAGTACGGAGGCACTTGGTATTAAGCCGTCAGATATTGGAGGATGCCCGGTTGGATGTCTTGGTATTCCTGAGTTCGGCACAGATTTCGTTATTCAGATGGTAGTGGATACCAAGCCAAAGACGCTGTCTGACCTGATCCGTATTTCCGGTCTGTCACATGGTACGGATGTATGGCTGAACAATGCGCAGGAACTGATCCGAAGCGGAAAGGCGACGATTTCTACCGCAATCTGTACCCGTGATGATATTATGACATATCTGATTAATAAAGGAATGGACAGTGAGGAATCATTTACCATTATGGAGCGCGTCCGTAAGGGTACTGTTGCCAAGGGCAAATGCAAGGAGTGGCCACAGTTTAAAGAAGATATGATTGAACATGGCATTCCGGAATGGTACATCTGGTCCTGTGAAAAGATCAAGTACATGTTTCCGAAAGCGCATGCAGCGGCGTATGTTATGATGGCGTACCGTATTGCATATTGCAAGATCAATTATCCGCTGGCGTATTATGCGGCATACTTTGGTATCCGAGCAGATGCATTTTCCTATGAACTGATGTGTCAGGGTAAAGAACGGCTGAATTTCTATATGAGTGATTACCAGAAACGGTCCGATTCCCTGTCGAAAAAGGAACAGGATACGCTGAAGGATATGAAGATCGTGCAGGAAATGTATGCACGTGGATTTGAATTTCTGCCGATTGACTTGTATAAGTCAAAGGCATCACGTTTTGAGATTGTGGATGGCAAACTGCTTCCGCCTTTTTCAAGTATTGACGGTATGGGTGAGATTGCGGCAGAAGCGGTAGAAGCAGCAGCGGTAGACGGACCGTATCTGTCGAGGGATGATTTCCGTCAGCGGACGAAGGTCAGCAAAACGGTCATCGATCTGATGAATGATCTGGGAATTTTCGGTGATCTGCCGGAGAGTAATCAGTTGAGTCTGTTCGATTTATAATGGTAAATATAAGAGGTGTTTAAACATGGAGAAACAACGTTATAAAGGCATTCTGTATATTATATGCTCGGCATTTTGCTTTGCCCTGATGAACATGTTCGTCCGGGCAGCAGGCGACCTGCCGTCTATACAGAAAAGCTTTTTTCGTAATCTGGTCGCATTTGTATTTGCAATGATCATATTAAAGAAGAACGATATACCGTTCCGGTGTAAAAGAGAGAATCTGAAGTATCTCTTAATCCGGTCGATCTGTGGTACACTGGGAATCTTGTGTAATTATTATGCAGTCGATCATCTGGTGCTTTCGGATGCATCCATGCTGAATAAGATGTCGCCGTTTTTCGCAGTGATCTTCAGCTGCCTGGTACTAAAAGAAAAGGTAAATGTGCCGCAGGCGCTGTTCGTGATCGGAGCATTTTTAGGGAGCTTGCTGGTAATTAAGCCGACATTTTCCAATATGGATCTGTTCCCATCGGTGATCGGTCTGCTGGGAGGTCTGGGGGCCGGTATTGCCTATACTTACGTAAGAAAAGCAACGTTGCATGGCGAGAAAGGACCGTTTATCGTGTGCTTCTTCTCAGCATTTTCCTGTCTGGTAACCTTGCCGTTTCTAATCTTTGATTACCACTATATGAGTCTGACACAGATCGGGACTCTGCTGGCAGCAGGACTTGCGGCAGCAGGTGGTCAGTTTACCATTACGGCAGCATATAGCTGTGCTCCGGCAAAAGAAATCTCAGTTTACGATTATTCGCAGATCATATTCGCAGCAGGACTCGGATTCTTTGTATTCGGTCAGATTCCGGATCTGTTAAGCTGGATTGGCTATGCAGTCATCTGTGCAATGGCAGTAGGTATGTTTTTTTACAATAACCGCAGAATAGCGGCATAAATAATAGCAGGGTTGAGGCGCAAATAATTGTTGATCAGAGAAGTAGATTCAGTTGACGTGTCGTATATGTTGTGATAAGATAAATGCACTTCAAATACGATACGAAAAGAGAACGGTTTATGGGTGACGTTATGGGTGTGCTTTTTCTGGTTATCCTTGCGGTGATAAGTTATACAGATATTAAAAGACGGCAGATTCCGAACTGGTGCTGCGTGTGTATCGCAGCACTGGCAGTCATTTCGGATGCCGTCTTTTTTAGTGCGGAGATATTTGACTTCGAGATATGTCAGAAGCTGGCTTTTTCAGAAATATTTGCAGTGAGTCTGACGGAACGGATGCTGGGAGCTTTGTGTGTTAGTGTGCCAATGCTTGGAATTACGGTGCTTGCGCCAGGCAGTTTTGGAGGGGGAGATGTGAAGTTTATGTGTGCAGCCGGGGCACTGCTTGGATGGAGGCATATCCTGTGGTCGGCGGCAGCGGGGATTTTTTCAGCAGGAGTGTACGTACTGTATCTTCTGATAATAAAAAACACAGGACGGAAAGCGGAATTTCCGCTCGGACCGTTCCTGTGTCTCGGTATTGCTGTCAATATTTTGACTGAAATCTACTGACAGGCAGTCATCTTGTCCAAAATCTGGAGAAACTGGCTGATCTGTCCCTGTATTTTTTTCTTTTCTATGGCAGATTTATTCTGCTCCAGATAGTTATCGTACATGGCACAGAGCATGCCATAGGCGAATTCCCGGTTCTGTGTCCACTGAAAGAGCATCCAGTTCATGGCGTGTGAGTGCCAGTATTGCTTCGGAATTCCACTGGATTCCAGAACTTCGATATGAGATTTGGCTTTTTTGGCAAGTTCGGCAAATTCTGCAAGCCGTTCCGGTTCCGTCTCCTTGCGTCCTGCAAGCTTGCGTATATCGAGCTTGTGCGCTGACTTTGGATAGAGCACTTCTGCACCCATGACAGTCAGTTCGTTTAACTTATTAGCTGCTTCCCAGAATGGCGCAAAGTTCGGCGATAATGGTCCGGATTGGCGTGAACGGTTGCTTTCGCCAGGCGTTCGTCTGCGGATCGGATTACGGATACGGCGATCGTATACACGGCGTTTGTCCGGATTACTCAGTATCCTGTAAGCATACAGAATATTCTGAATGTAAGTTGTTGTATCGAACTTGCTGTCTATATTGGCGTCAGGGTGCAACTTCTTCACCAGGAAATTCTTTGCGTTGGTGATTTCTTCATCCGTTGCATCCATGGGAACGCCCAAAAGATCATAATATGTACATTCTTTCATGTATGAAACTCCCTCTGATTGTTATTTATACCCATCTAATATCATACGTCAGATTCCGACCGAAATCAATACCGGAAACCGTTGCCTGATGGGAAAAGATAGAGGTATAATATATAACAATGTCAGGATCGAATTGTGAGAGTGCATAGCACGGAGCAATTCGTAAGCATCATAGATAATACAGCGGAAGGATAAATATGGTGAGGATATGAAGTATTCACAGATTACAGAATGGTGTCATGAGATTATTCGTACACAGGCGAAACGGGAAGGATTATATATTGATGCTACTATGGGAAAGGGCGCAGATACGGCATTTTTGTGTGAACTTGCAGGAGAACAGGGACATGTGATTGCATTTGACATTCAGGAAGTTGCATTGGATTATACAAAGAAAAGACTGGAAAATGAGAACCTCATCGGTCGTGCAGAACTGATCCTTGATGGGCATGAGCATATGGCGCGATATGCCGGCGAAAAGACGGTTGATCTGATCTGCTTTAACTTTGGTTATCTTCCAGGAGGAAATCATGAGATTGCTACCAGAGCGGAGACCAGTGTGCAGGCGGTGGAAGCAGGACTGAGTCTCCTGAAGTCAGGCGGAATGATGTGTTTGTGCATTTACAGTGGTGGAGACACTGGATTTGAAGAGAAAAATCGGTTGATGGAATATCTGAAAAATCTTCCGGCAAAAACATATACAGTGATTGTGAATCAGTATTTCAACAGAGTAAATCAGCCTCCGATTCCGGTCTTTGTCTGGAAATCGTAAAAACACTCGTTTCGCAAATTAATGCTTTAACTTATAAAAGTGTTGTGATATACTAAATTAAGTATTATCCGTAATATTACGGAATAGAAAGGATGAATGAGATGGCAGAATCTAAAAAAGTGATCATGCTTGGTAATGAAGCAATCGCCAGAGGTGCTTATGAGGCTGGAGTCAAAGTGTCAGCAGCATATCCTGGTACACCAAGTACTGAGATTAGCGAATATTTGGTACAATATAAAGAAGACTTATATTGTGAGTGGTCTCCGAATGAGAAAGTAGCTACTGAAGTAGCAGTAGGAGCATCTATTGCAGGAACAAGAGCTATGTCCTGTATGAAACATGTGGGATTTAATGTAGCTGCAGACCCTGCATACAGCGTGTCTTATATGGGAGTAAATGGAGGCTTGGTTATTATCGTGGCAGATGATCCGGGACTTTACAGTTCGCAGAATGAGCAGGATACCCGGATGGTTGCCCGCGCAGCACAGCTTCCGGTAATCGAACCTTCTGACAGTTCAGAAGCAAAAGAATATATTAAGATGGCATTTGAACTGAGTGAGCAGTTTGACAGACCAATCGTATATCGTACGACTACAAGACTGGCACATTCTCAGGGACTGGTTACCCTGGAGGATCGTAAGGTTCCGGAAGATAAACCATATGTAAAGGATATCCGCAAGACGGTTATGATGCCGGGTAATGCAAAACTTCGCCATATAGAGATTGAGAAGCGTAATAAAGAACTGGCTGAGGCAGCTAACACACTGCCGATCAACCGTGTAGAGATGAATGATACGAAGATTGGAGTTATTACCAGTGGTATTCCGTACCAATATGTAAAGGAAGCACTTCCGAATGCATCTGTCTGTAAGCTGGGGCTTGTGAACCCGCTTCCGAGAAAGATGATCGAAGATTTTGCTTCAAAAGTTGATAAGCTTTATATTGTCGAAGAATTGGATCCGGTTATTGAGGAGCAGGTGAAGTCATGGGGCATTGAGTGCGTCGGTAAAGATATCTTTACTGTACAGGGCGAATACAGTGCAAATATGATCAGAGAGAGAATTCTTGGAGAAACGTTGGAGATCGATCAGCCGGCAGCAGTACCGGGAAGACCTCCAATCCTCTGTCCTGGATGTCCGCACAGAAGTGTATATTACACATTAAAGAAGCTGAAGATGCATGCAGCAGGTGATATTGGCTGCTACACACTGGGCGCGGTTGCACCGCTTAGTGTAGTAGATACGACCATGTGTATGGGTTCCAGTATTTCAACTTTGCATGGTATGGAAAAGGCAAAAGGCAAGGAATATATTAAGAATTGGGTGGCTGTGATCGGCGATTCTACATTCTTACATACCGGTGTGAATTCTTTGATGAACATGGTTTATAATCAGGCAACCGGAACGGTTATGATCCTCGATAATTCGACGACAGGTATGACCGGGCATCAGGATCACGCAGCTACAGGTAAGACTCTGATGGGAGATCCGACTTACGCAATTGATATTCCGGGACTCTGTCGTGCAATGGGCATTAAGAATGTCGTTGAGGTAAATGCATTTGACATTGAAACACTGGAGAAGACCATCAGGGAAGAAGTGGCAAAGGACGAAGTGTCGGTGATTATCACAAAGTCACCATGTGTGCTTCTCAGTAAGGAAAAGAAACCGTTATACACTGCTCACTCTGACAAATGTAAGAAATGCGGTATGTGTATGAAACCGGGATGCCCGGCAATGACAAAGAATGCAGATGGTACTGTTTATATCGATGATACAATGTGTACAGGATGCGGACTCTGTGAGAAATTGTGCAAATTTAATGCGATAGAACTGGTAAAGGCAGGTGAAGAATAATGGCAACAAAGAATATTATGATCGTAGGTGTAGGCGGTCAGGGAACTCTGCTTACCAGCCGTATTCTCGGAGGACTTGCCATTGCATCCGGATATGATGTGAAACTTTCCGAGGTACATGGCATGGCGCAGAGAGGTGGAAGTGTAGTTACATTTGTACGCTATGGAGAAAAGGTAGCTGAGCCGATCGTAGAGGAAGGACAGGCAGATGTGATTATCGCATTTGAGAGACTGGAAGCCAAACGCTACGCACATTTTCTTAAAAAAGATGGTGTGCTGATTATCAATGACTGGCGTATCGATCCGATGCCGGTAGTAATCGGGGCTGCTGAATATCCGGAGAATATTATTGAGGATCTGAAAAAAGATCACAAGGTCTACACAGTCAATGCGACAGAAGAAGCTAAGAAACTGGAGAATTCACGCGTATTTAACCTGGTTGTACTGGGAATTGCAGCACAGCATATGGACTTTACAAAAGAACAGTGGTATCAGGTAATTGAGAATACTGTTCCTCCGAAGACAATTGACATTAATAAAAAGGCATTTGATGTGGGATATAATTTATAGATGTCAGCATCATTGATAGGCAAAGGAGAGAAAAGATGGCAAAGGTATTATTAGAAGACTGGAAAGAACAGTACAGAGATGAACGAATTGAGCGTATGAGCCGGGATGAGATGTCCGCACTCCAGAGTGAACGCCTGGTAAAACAGGTGAAGAATGTATATGAGCATGTATCATTTTACAAGAAGAAAATGGATGATCTGGGAGTGGAGCCTGGAGATATCAAGGGGATTGAAGATATTACAAAACTTCCCTTTACAACCAAAGAAGATCTGAGAAATAATTATCCATTTGGACTGCTGGCTGTTCCGAAGGAGAAGATCACCCGTGTACAAGGAACTTCCGGTACAACCGGTAAGCTGACACTTGCTTCTTATACAAATAAGGACGTAGAAGTATGGGGAGAATGTGTGGCAAGAGGACTTACCATGGCAGGACTTACAGCAGAAGACAGATTGCATATCTGCTATGGATATGGGCTTTTTACAGGAGGTCTCGGTCTGGACTTTGGAGCACGTGCTCTCGGAGCGATGGCAATCCCGATGTCTTCCGGTAATACCAAGCGTCAGCTGATGTGTATGGAAGACTTTGGCGCAACTGCATTTGCATGTACACCGTCTTATGCGATGTATCTGGCAGAGGCTGCCCAGGAAATGGGAGTCATTGACCGTCTGCAGGTGAAGACAAGTATTAATGGCGCAGAGCCATGGACAGATGAGATGCGTAAGCAGATCGAAGACATCTTTAATATTAATACCTTTGATATCTATGGATTATGTGAGATTACAGGTCCCGGAGTGGCTATGGATTGTATTCATCACAAGGGACTGCATGTATGCGAAGATCATTTCTATCCGGAAGTACTGAATCCGGCAGACCATACACCATGTGCAGATGGGGAGACAGGAGAACTGGTATTTACCACATTGTCAAAAGAAGGTATGCCATTACTTCGTTACAGAACTAAAGATCTGACAAGTATCGATCACAGCACATGCGAATGTGGAAGAACTCTTCCAAGAATCCAGAAGTTCACCGGACGTACCGATGATATGAAGGTTATCCGTGGAGTCAATGTATTCCCGACACAGGTTGAGACTGCGCTGCTGTCTATGGGTGGACAGGTTGCACCTCACTATATGCTGATCGTAGACCGTGAGAATAATCTGGATGTTTTGACTGTTATGGTAGAGGTTACAGAAGAGTACTTCTCTGATGAGATCCGTAAGATGGAAGCTCTGAGAGAAAGAGTCGGAGCTGTGCTGAAACAGGCACTTGGAGTAGCAGTAAAAGTGAAACTGGTTGAGCCTAAGACAATCGAGAGAAGCGAAGGTAAGGCAAAACGTGTCATTGATAACAGAAATCTGTAATAGGAGGAAATGAGATTATGAGTATAAGTTATACAGTACAGCAGTTGTCTGTATTTTTGGAAAATAGAGCAGGACGTCTGGACGATGTGCTGAAAGTATTATCCGAAGGTGGAGTTAATATTGTAGCACTGAGCCTTGCAGATACCGCTGACTATGGCATGCTGCGTATGATTGTGTCCGATCCTCACAAGGGACGTGTGGTACTAAAAGAAGCAGGAATTACTGCAATGTTGACAGATGTGATTGCATTTCGTGTTGCGCATGCTACAGGATCCTTGTCCAAGGCAATGCATCAGTTGGTAGAAGGTGAGATCAATATTGAGTATATGTATGCGTTTGCTAATGGTATTGATGCGGCAGCGGTACTTAAGAGTGATGAGCCAGGCAGAGTCGTAGATATTCTGACAGGATGCGGATTCACTGTATATAGCGCAGACGAGGCATATAGCGCGAACGTATAAGCTAAGGAAGAGTTTGATATCATGGATTGTGATGGTCTACTGGATTTATCGGTTCTACTTAGATAGGTGAAAACAAAAAAAGAGGTGTCGCAGAATCATCTGAAAAAATGATTGAGCGATGCCTCTTTTGCGCATTCGCATGTATGCTTTTACATATTAATTTAATCTTTACCTAAAAAGTCAATAAATTTATATAAATAAAAGGTACATTACCGATCTGAATGCGGTGCTGATTAACATTTAACAACGTTAACAGCCTGTGGTCCTTTGGCGCCATCTGTTACATCAAATTCAACAGCCTGACCTTCTTCTAATGATTTAAATCCATCCATAGCGATGCCTGAATAGTGTACAAACACATCGTTGCCGGATTCATCAGAAATGAAGCCGTAGCCTTTCTGATTATTAAACCACTTTACTGTACCCTTGCTCATTGCAATACCTCCATACTCCATAATATGATTTGAAAAACACCTATAGATACATTGAAAACAATCTATAGAAGATTCCAATTAACATTATCATGTATTACTAAAAAAGTCAACGAAAACACGTTGGAAAATGTGACAAATTAACAAGGTGATACAGTAAGGAAATATTGTTTTGCTTGACGCATTTTGCGACAGCGTGTAAAGTAAAGAGAGACACAAAAAAGGACGGTAGAATATGATTACATTGACTGGAAAAAAGGTGGCCGAAGGCATTGCAGTCGGAAGGCTTACCTTTTATAAAAGAGGAAAAAAAGAGATTCGCCGGATCTATGTAGAGGATGCAAAGAAGGAAGTTCTTCGATTTAAAAAAGCATGTGAGAAGGCAGTTCAGGAAATTAAAGAATTATATGCGGAAATGACCAGAGAGATTGGCGAGGCGAATGCGGCAATGTTTGAGATGCAGCTGATGGTTCTGGAAGATGTGGAGTATATTGACAGTGTCAATAATATTATTATGAACCAGAAGTTTAATGCAGAGTATGCAGTAAAAGAAGCAACGAACCGCTTTATTGAAAAATATGCACCGCGCGAGGCAAGTTATGTCAGAGGACATGAAGCAGATGTGCATGATGTGGCGACACGTATTTTGCGTATTCTGTCACGTGTCCGCAGGGAGAAACTTCTGACAGATGATACTTTTATCATGGCGTCCAGGGATCTGTATCCGAGTGAAGCAGCACAGCTTGATCGTAACAAAGTACTTGGTATTGTGACTATGTATGGGACGATTAATTCTCATACGGCTATGCTTGCGCGGACGAAAGAGATTCCGTCAGTTATCGGCATCGGTGAGGCATTAAAAAAAGAATACGAGGGTAAGATGGTCATTATTGATGGGTTTGAAGGCAAGGTATATATTGAGCCGGATCAGACGACAATGACCAAAATGCAGGAAAAGCAGAAGATGAATCAGCATAAGGCTGAGACATTGGAGCGCCTAAAAGGCAAGGAGAATGTAACACAGAGCGGACAGAAGATTGATGTCAGCGCTAATATTACCAGCAAAGAAGATATTGAGAATGTGATTCGCAACGATGCCAATGGTGTTGGAATGTTTCGAAGTGAATTTATTTACATGGAATCCGGAAGCAGATTTCCGACGGAGGATCAGCAGTTCCAAATCTATAAGCTTGCCGCAGAATCTATGGGAACCAAACGTGTAGTAATCCGTACAGCAGATATCGGCGGTGAAAAGGCAGTAGACTGTATGGAGATTCTGGGAGAGAATAATCCGGTAATGGGGTATCGTGGTATCCGGGTGTCATTAGATAAGGAAGAGATGTTTAAGACACAGCTTCGAGCGATCCTTCGAGCATCGGTCTATGGCAATTTGGCAATTATGTTTCCGATGATCAGTTCAATTGAAGAAGCGATTGCTGCAAAGAATGTACTTGAAAAGGTAAAGCGTGAACTTTACGAAGAGAAGATTGCTTATGATGAGAATATCCAGGTGGGGGTAATGATTGAGACACCCGCAGCGGTTATGATCAGTGGAGAACTGGCAAGAGAGATGGATTTCTTCAGTCTGGGGACGAATGATTTGACACAGTATACACTGGCAATGGATCGTACTAATCGGAGAATTGCAGGATATTATAATCCAAAGCATCCAGCCCTGATTAAGATGATTCGTATTGTGGCGAATAATGTACATCTGGAAGGCAAGCGGATTAGTATCTGTGGTGATTTGGCAGCAGATTTGTCCATGACGGAGCAGTTTATTAATATGGGTATTGATGAACTGTCAGTAGCACCCTCTCAGATTCTTGCACTTCGTAAACATATCCGTGAATTGAAATAGTGCTTATAAATAGCAATAAGGATAACTAATGAACAGGTTCATTTACTTTATGGACCTGTTTTGTTATGCTAAATATATCTTATTTTTTGAACATGAGTGAGAGAAAAAGGAGGAGACACATGTTAGAAAAATTTTTCAAATTAAGTGAGAACGGTACGGATGTCAGAACTGAGATCGTTGCCGGTATTACAACATTCATGACAATGGCGTATATCCTAGCTGTCAATCCAAATGTCCTGTCGGCTACAGGTATGGATCACGGTGCTGTATTTACTGCAACTGCACTGGCATCTCTGATTGGTACACTGTTGATGGCACTGCTTGCAAATTATCCGTTTGCACTGGCTCCTGGTATGGGACTGAATGCATATTTTGCATACACAGTTGTACTGGGAATGGGCTATACGTGGCAAGTAGCTCTGACAGCCGTATTCGTAGAGGGTATTGTGTTTATTGTCTTATCCCTTACCAATGTGCGTGAGCAGATTTTTAATGCGATTCCAATGAATCTGAAGTCAGCCGTAAGTGTGGGTATTGGTTTGTTTATTGCATTTATCGGACTTCAGAATGCACACATTGTAATCGGTGGAGCAACTTTAGTAGAGCTGTTTTCACTGGATGGGTATAACTCATCAACAGGTCTGGAGGCAACTGCTTCTGATGTTGGTATCACGGTACTTCTTGCAATTATCGGTGTTGTGATCACTGGTATTCTGGTAATCAAAAATGTAAAGGGTAATATCCTGTGGGGTATCTTGATTACATGGCTGCTTGGCATTATCTGCCAGTTTACAGGTCTATATGTACCGAACCCGGATGTCAGCTGTTACAGCTTACTGCCAGATTTCAGCAACGGACTTTCTATCCCAAGTCTTGCTCCGATTTTTGGCAAACTCCAGTTTGACGGTATATTTACATTAGACTTTGCAGTGGTTGTCTTTGCATTCCTGTTTGTAGATATGTTTGATACGATTGGAACGCTTATCGGGGTATCTTCTAAAGCTAATATGCTGGATGAAGAAGGTAAGCTTCCACAGATCAAGGGAGCACTCCTTGCAGATGCAATCGCAACAACTGCAGGAGCTGTACTTGGTACATCTACAACTACAACATTTGTGGAGAGTGCTTCTGGTGTAACAGAAGGTGGTAGAACAGGACTTACTGCGGTTACAACAGCAATCCTTTTCGGACTGTCACTGTTCCTGTCACCAATTTTCCTTGCAATTCCATCATTTGCAACAGCACCGGCTCTGATCATCGTAGGATTCTACATGCTGACCAATGTTGTTAATATTGATTTTAATGATATTGCAGAAGCAATTCCTTGCTATATCTGTATTCTGGCAATGCCGTTCTTCTACAGCATTTCAGAAGGTATCTCTATGGGAGTTATCTCATATGTAGCATTGAATCTGATTACCGGAAAGGTAAAAGATAAAAAGATCAGCGGTCTGATGTATGTACTGGCTGTACTGTTTATTCTGAAATATATCTTCCTGTAAGAAGTAAAGAAAGCTAAGATAATTATAAGAGCATCCTGAATCGTGCTTGTGCGATAAAGGATGCTCTTTAATTTTTGGTATTACGGATGGGGGGAGCCCGCGTTGGCTCAGAATTTTGACGACCGTTTTAGCGATAGATGGTATTTTCCGTAATAAGGATAGACACGGATTGATCATGTTCTTCACAGTTGACTTCGTCAAGCAGTAGCTGTTCTCTGCAGAGTGCCGCGGATGGAGCAGTAAGTTTAGCAAGTGTCCGGTCATAATACCCGCCACCATGTCCAAGCCGTCGTCTTTTGCGGTCGCATGAGAGGCAGGGAACGATAGCAAAGTCAATGTCAGCCAGATTTACCAGTGGACAGTGCTTAGCTGGTTCTGGAATGTTATAGAGTCCAGGAATCAGATCGTTAAATGATGTGATTTCATAAGGTTCCATGATACCTTTGTCAATGCAGCGCGGAACAGCAGTGCGTTTGCCGTCAGCCCAGGCTTGTTTAAGTAGTCTGCGTGTGTCCACTTCTTTTTTGACACTGACATAGCAGAAGATCATGGATGCATTCTGGTATTCTGGAAGAGTAATGATGGATTGGAAAATGTGCTGATCGGAGGAGTAACAATAAGTGAGTGTCGATTGTTGGAGGCGATTGCGTATCTCATTGCGCTGCGTTTTTTTATCACTAATATAGTTATTCATATTCATTTCCTGCCTTTCTGCTAATAGTATCTGGAGAAATATAAAAAATGTCAAGAGAATTTGCCAGTTGTGGGGTGTAAGTTGACAGATTCTTCCAGATAGAGTACAGTTCAAAGTGGAACAAATAATACAGATGAGGTGACAGACTATGTTAAAAGTAGACAACCTTACATTTGAAGTAAATGAAGAGGGTAAAAAACGCTGTCTGGTGGATCATATCAGTTTTCAGGTAGAAGATGGAGAGATGCTTGTTATAACTGGACCTAATGGCGGCGGCAAGTCAACGCTAGCTAAAGTGCTGGCAGGAATTGAAAGGGCAGATAGCGGAGAGGTTTTTCTGGATCAGGAGAATATAACAGAGTATGATATTGATCATCGTGCAAATGCAGGAATTGGTTATGCATTCCAGCAGCCGCCGAGATTTAAGGGTATGACTGTGAAGCGTATGCTGTCTCTTGCGGCAGGAAAGGAACTGACAGAAGAAGAAAGCTGCAGACTTCTGTCTTCTGTAGGTCTATGCTCGGCAGACTACATGAACCGTCAGATGGATGGTACATTGTCCGGTGGAGAAATGAAACGTCTGGAGATTGCAACTGTGCTTGCTAAGGCACATAAAGTCAGCATTTTTGATGAACCGGAAGCAGGAATTGATTTGTGGAGTTTTTCGATGTTGATCAAACGTTTTGAAGAGATCCATCAGGAAAAGAAAGAATGTCTGATTCTGATTTCGCACCAGGAGAGAATTATCCGAATGGCAGATAAGATTATGGTGATTGAAGATGGAAAAGTAAAGCAGTTTGGTAAGAGCGAAGATGTTCTTCCAAGCCTGTTTCAGCAGGAAAAATGTCAGAAATGCGTAACAGGTATGGAAGGAGGTGCTTGCTAATGGTACAGTTAGATGCAACGACACAGGAAGTATTGAATCGAATCAGTGAAGAATTTGCACAGAAGGGTGCTTATAATCTCCGACAGAATGGAGTCGCATTGTGTCATGGAGACAGTGAGCATATCAAGATTCGTAAGAAAGAGGACAAACCGGGGATTGATATTCTGATCGATGGAGATACCAAAGGAGAAAGGGTATTTATTCCTGTTGTGGTCAGCGTATCGGGGATGACAGACCTGGTCTACAATGATTTCTATGTGGCAGACGGCGCAGATGTAACGATCGTGGCGGGCTGTGGCATTCATAACAGTGGCTGCAATGAAAGCCGTCATGATGGCATTCATACCTTTCATATTGGAGAAAATGCAAATGTAAAATATGAGGAGAAGCATTATGGAGAAGGTAATGGCACTGGAAGTCGTGTGCTGAATCCTGTGACAAATATTGAGGTTGGCCGGAATTCGGTATTTACTATGGACACTGCACAGATTAAAGGAGTGGACTCTACTGTGCGTGAGACGAATGTTGAATTGGCAGAGGGTGCAAAACTCTATGTATTGGAGAAGCTAATGACAGACGGAGAACAGAAGGCAGAATCCAATATTGAGGTGTGTCTGGAGGGTAGCGGCTCATCAGCACAGATCGTATCACGCTCCGTCTGTAAGGGGCATTCTCTACAGACATTCCATCCAAAAGCTGTGGGAAGAAATAAATGCCATGCGCATATTCAGTGTGATTCCATCATTATGGATCAGGCGCATGTAGGATCTATTCCTGAGATTCAGGCAGAGCATGTGGATGCGGCAATTATACATGAGGCTGCGATTGGCAGAATTAATGATGAACAGCTTTTGAAGCTCCGTACATTAGGAATGACAGAAGCGGAAGCGGAAAATGTAATTATCGAGAATTTCCTGAGTTAGGTATATGCAGAAAAGCTTTGTCTTAAAAGGACAGAGCTTTTGTGTTATATAAGGGTTCGTCATGCAGAAAAGCACAAATGATAAGAATCAGCATATGGTAAACGAGAAGTTTATTTTATGGGAGGTTCTTATGAAAAAGAAATTGCTTTCTTTGTTGTTGGCATCAGCGATGGTAGTTAGCATGGTATGTGCCTGTGGTTCTGATAAATCTTCGGAGCTCAGTCAGACAGTAAAAGATACAAAAGAAACAGAAGAGAAGAAATTAGTGTCTGTAACGTTGAATGAGGTGGCACATTCTATCTTTTATGCTCCGATGTATGTGGCGATTGAAGAAGGATATTTTGAAGATGAAGGCATTGACCTGACGCTGGTTACTGGCTTTGGAGCTGACAAGACGATGACTGCAGTAATCTCCGGGGAAGCAGATATCGGTTTTATGGGTTCGGAGGCGTCCATTTATACCTACAATGAGGGTGCGAAAGATTATGTGGTGAATTTTGCACAGCTTACCCAGCGGGCCGGTAATTTCCTTGTGGCACGAGACAATGAACCAGATTTTAAATGGGAAGACCTGAAAGGTAAGGATGTAATCGGCGGCAGAAAAGGTGGTATGCCGGAGATGGTATTTGAGTATATTCTGCGTCAGAATGGCATTGAACCATCGGAAGTAAATATTGATCAGAGCATCGATTTTGGATCTACTGCAGCAGCATTTGCGGGGGATCAGTCAAAATATGATTATACTGTGGAATTTGAACCAAGTGCGACTGCATTGGAGACGGAGGGCAAGGGCTATGTAGTAGCATCACTTGGTACGGATAGCGGCTATGTGCCATACACTGCATTTTCAGCGAAGAAGAGCTATTTGGATCAGAATCCGGAAGTGATTCAGGGGTTTGTAAATGCACTTCAAAAGGGCATGGATTATGTGCAGGCTCATTCACCGGAAGAGATTGCAAAGGTGATCGCACCACAGTTTGATGAGACAGATTTGGAGACAATTACAAAGATTGTGACCAGATATTATGAGCAGGATACCTGGAAAGCAGATCTGGTCTTTGCAGAAGACAGCTTTGATCTGCTACAGGATATTCTGGAAGATGCAGGCGAATTGACTGAACGTGCACCTTACAAAGATCTTGTGACCACAGAATTTGCCGAGAAAGCAATACAGTAATAGACTGAAAAAGAACTATAGCATACAAAAGGCGGATGTCAGGAGTCCGCCTTTTTCCTGTGGTGAGTAGATTTCATGACTGGTGGCTGATAGTGATAGACGTCTTCGTAGGATTCCAGTTCTGCTTTGCTCTGTGGAGCAGAAGGAATTAATCCGGTGCAGTCCTGCGTAGATGCAGAATTGGCGAGATAATCATAGGAATCAATGATTTTCTGATTGTGCATTTGACCGGACTTCTGGTCAGATGAAATGGAGTGAGTAGATTTGGTGGTGCCCGATTTGGCATGTGGCTTCATAATAAGACCTCCTGGTTTTCTGAATTGAAAGTATGTTTAGTATGTGTCGGGAAAACATTTTCTATGTTATACTGAATGAAGAAAATGTAATATCAGAGAAAGAAAGGTATAAACAGGTATAAACATAAGTATATTCTGGCTTTTTATTAGGATAACTATGGACTTTACAAATTTAGTGTGCTAAAATGTAATAGTCATGAAGTCTGATATGAAGGAGATAATTATTTATGAGTAAGAAGATCAGAACCGAAGCGGTAGACTATCTCTTTAAGGCAATCTTAAGCCTGCAGGATAAAGAAGAGTGTTATATATTTTTTGAAGACATCTGTACGATTAATGAGTTATTATCATTGTCGCAGAGATTTGAAGTGGCGAAGATGCTGAGAGAGCAGAAGACATATCTGGAGATTGCAGACAAGACCGGTGCATCGACTGCAACGATCAGCCGTGTGAATCGGTCGCTGAATTATGGCAATGACGGATATGACATGGTATTTGAGCGAATTAATAAAGAGAATGAAAAACAAGAAGGAGACGGCGAATAAGCTGTCTCCTTTGTATAAGTATGGATGTCAGAGAATACTTCTGGCATCCTATTTTTTATTTTTATGTGTCGGCTCCGGCATCTGGTCGATGAGTTTTTCGATTACCTGTTTTTTTACGTAGACATCGAAAGCCAGGCTGCAGATAAATGAATAGAGTTGCAGATCTTTCTGTTCGCTTTCCGGCATATTGGTAAATGTCTCCAGGGAATCACGGTATTTTCTTGCGATATCTTTGGCTGTGACATCAATCCTGTTTTTCTCAAATTCGCATACTTCTTTGTATATATCGGTCATGGAGAGACCTTCATCATTTCCGAAATATTTCTCCGTCATCGGTGCAAATAAGGTCTCTATATCTTTAATTGATAGCAGATTCTTAAAGTAGTAAATAAATATGAGCATCAGCATGTGCTCGCGAGTATACTTTTTCTTAACCGGGGGCGGAAGCAGATTATTCTTCGCATAGTTATTGATCATCGTCTTGGTCAGAATCTTGTCATTAGGGTAACGTTTGGTACGTTCCAGACCCTCTTCCATAAATGTAGTAACCTGATCCATATACAGGTCAATATTCGGAATGTCTTCCGGTTTAATATAATCAATTCTGGAAATGCTGTCCAGAATGCTGTTCAGCATATCTTTTTTATCAATCGTCATTATAATCACCTCAATATGGATATTATATAGTATTGAAAACCATATGACAAGCGAAATTTTGTTTATCGTCCGATGAAACCAGACACAGACACGGAAATATATAAATTAGACACAGGTGAAGAAATGATGGTGGAAAAAGAATCTTATCTATTATATGATGATAGTAGATTCTTAGGGATGTTGTATGAATGGAGAGATTATATGGATTTGTATGGATATTACACAGGGAAAATATTTGATACGTATCGTTATCTGGGATGTTCATTCGAGGGGGACACAGCGGTATTTCGAACATTTGCGCCAGCCGCAACGCGCGTAGCGGTAATCGGAGAATTTAACGGCTGGCAGGAGTGGGAGATGTATCAGGGATATGACCGGAACTTCTGGGAATGCAGGATTCCAGGTGTGAAGGAAGGACAGATGTACAAGTATCGGATCTACACTCAGAATGGCAGTGTGATCGATCACTGCGATCCTTATGGTTATGAGATGGAGCTGCGTCCGAATAATGCGACACTTGTACGGAAGATGCAGGGATATAAGTTCCATGATCAGAAATGGATGAAGAAACGGACAGACTGCCGGGAGACACCGTTGAATATTTATGAAGTACATGTGGGCTCTTGGAAACGGAATAAAAGGGATGAGAATGGTTGGTATCGGTATGATGAATTTGCTGATCTATTGATTCCATATTTGAAGGAAAATGGGTATAACTATATCGAAGTAATGCCGTTAAATGAACATCCGTGTGATGAATCCTGGGGATATCAGGCGACAGGATTCTATGCACCGACGTCCAGATATGGAACAGCAAAGGATCTGAAGAAGATGGTGGATAAGCTGCATCAGGCGGACATTGGAATCATTCTGGACTTTGTGCCAGTGCATTTTGCAGTAGATGGATATGCGCTGGCCAATTACGATGGCACACCTCTGTATGAATATCCGCATCAGGATGTAGGACAGAGTGAATGGGGAAGCTGTAACTTTAATCATTCCAGAGGCGAGGTGCGAAGTTTCCTTCAATCCTGTGCGAATTACTGGCTGGAGGAGTATCATATGGACGGACTGCGTATGGATGCCATCAGCAATCTGATCTACTGGCAAGGCAATAAAGACCGTGGCGTGAACCGGGACGGTGTAGAATTTCTGCGCCATATGAACCAGGGACTCAAAGAACGACATCCGGGAATACTTCTGGTAGCGGAGGATTCATCAGCATATGCAAATGTAACCAAGGCAGTATGGGAAGGTGGACTGGGATTCGATTATAAATGGGATATGGGCTGGATGAATGATACGCTGGATTATTTTCGGACAGATCCGTTATTCCGTGGTGGCGCATATCACAAGCTGACATTTTCTATGATGTATTATCCGGAGGAGAATTATCTCCTTCCACTGTCACATGACGAAGTTGTGCATGGCAAAGCTACAATTGCCCAGAAAATGCATGGCGAATATGAGCAGAAGTTTCCGCAGGCAAGAGCGCTAGCCATGTATATGTATGCGCATCCGGGTAAGAAATTGAACTTCATGGGCAATGAGCTGGGACAGCTCAGGGAATGGGATGAAAAGCGGGAATTGGATTGGGATATTTTGAAATATCCAGTCCATGATAGTTTTCAAAGATTCATGAAAGAGTTGAACTTACTGTATCTGAAGCATCCGGCATTCTGGAAATGGGATTACCGGTCAGAGGGATTCCGATGGCTCGACTGCCATCAGGAGAGCAGGTGTATCTATGCAATGGAGCGTAGTAGCGGAGATGAGAAGATTATTGCAGTGTTTAATTTCTCTGGTATTGAGCAGAAGGATTATTTCTTTAAAACAGAAGAGGGCACCTATGATATTCTGTTAAGCAGTAATTGGGATATCTATGGTGGTACAGAGAAAAAGAAGAAGAGTATCCGGACGAAGATTGGAGGGTTGCATCTTGATTTGCCTGCGGAGAGCGCAGTGTATCTGAAAAAGCATGTGACCGCACCTAGAAAGACATCCGTGTCTGAAAGGCAGAAGACAGCATTGGCAAAACAGATATTATCTACAAAGAAGACGAAGAAATAAAGAAACTTATAGAGACAGTGGATCAGAAATAGGTCCGCTGTTTTTATTTGTATCGCGACGAGTCAAAGTCCTAGCTTGCTAAGGACCTTGACGACCGCGTACAATCTCGGAATGTGCCTTTGGCACTTCCGATGATTTGAAACAGTTAAAACAATACTTGACTATTTAAAATAATGGATTTAAAATAATGTTCAATACCTAATTGTTAGACAACGAACAATTAGGAGACTAACAGAAATAAAGGAAGACGATATAGAGAAGGGGTGGTGTTATGCACAATTGTGAATGTGGAAAATTTGAAGAAATTACCAGAGATGTTCCGCTGGGACCGATGATCCATCAGATAGATCGTCTGATGTTCCGTAACTTGAGTTCTCGTGTGCGTGCGGAAGGTCTGGATGAAGTAACACTGATGCATGGCTGGGTCATGCGATATCTGTATGAGAACAGAGACAGGGTGATCTGTCAGAAGGATATTGAGCATACATTTGATATCCGAAGATCTACAGTAACCAATATTATACAGCTGATGGAGAAGAAGGGATATGTAGAGCGCAGATCCGTACCGGGAGATGCCAGACTAAAGTGTGTCAGTTTGACGGCAAAAGGTGAGGAGAATCATTTGCAGATGGAACACCTGATTTCAATGTTGGAAAAAGAACAGGTGATAGATATTACAGAAGAAGAACTGGACAGTCTGTATCGAATCATGACGAAAATCAAGAAGAATCTGATACGAATACAGGTTGGTGGAGAGGAGGAAGAATATGCTTCGGACAATTTTGAAAGAAGTGAAAGAATTTAAACGTGCATCGATCGCAACGCCAATTTATATGATCCTGGAAGTATTGATGGAAATGCTCATTCCGTTTCTGATGGCATCAATCATTGATCAGGGAGTGAATGCGGGAAATATCCATCATATATACAAAGTAGGCGGTCTGATGATTGTAGCAGCACTGTTGGGACTGCTTGCCGGTATGGCAGGCGGACGTTACGGTG